>Ga0326597_10003339_pt1 | contig 23233 bp, 24 predicted proteins | sample RVTome_12_FD_203789 | JGI IMG/M metagenome (GOLD analysis project Ga0326597, IMG submission 203789) | Soil microbial communities from uranium-contaminated site in the Upper Colorado River Basin, Wyoming, United States - RVT100D185 | ecosystem: Environmental > Terrestrial > Soil > Contaminated >... | reverse complement strand
GTGACCAGTGACCAGTGACCAGTGACTGGACACTTGTGCCTTGTGCCTCGTGCCTTGATGCTAGAGGTAGCGCGTCTCGAGGTGCGCGCGAAAGTGCCGCGGCGCCAGCGCCTCGCCGCTCGCGCGGCGCACCAGCTCCGGGGTTTCCCAGAGGCACGCCTGGGACCAGATGTTGGCGCGCAGCCACTCGAACACCGGCGCGAGGTCGCCGGCCGCGATGCGCGCGTCGAGGTCCGGCGCGGCGCGCCGCATGGCGGCGAACCACTGCGCCGCGTACATCGCGCCCAGCGTGTAGCTGGGGAAATAGCCGAACGCGCCTTCCGTCCAGTGCGCGTCCTGCAGGCAGCCGTCCTTGTAGTTGCCGCGCGTGTCGAGCCCCAGCAGGGCCTGCATCTTCTCGTCCCACAGCGCGGGGATGTCCTCGGCTTCGATCCCGCCCTCGATGAGCGCGCGCTCGATCTCGTAGCGCAGGATCACGTGGGCCGGGTAAGTCACTTCGTCGGCATCCACGCGGATGAGGCCCGGCGTCACGCGCGTCCACAGCCGGTAGAGGTTGTCCGGCTCGAACGCCGGCCGGTCGCCGAAATGCCGGATCAGCAGGGGCGCGAGCAGGCCGACGAACGCGCGGCTGCGCGCGAGCTGCATTTCGAACGACAGGCTCTGGCTCTCGTGCACGCCGTACGAGCGCGCTGCGCCGACCGGCTGGCCGAGCCAATCGCGCGGCAGGTTCTGCTCGTAGCGCGCGTGCCCGGTCTCGTGGATGGTGCCCAGCAGGCTGCGCGCGAAATCGCTCTCGTGATAGCGCGTGGTGAGGCGCACGTCCTCGGGCACGCCGCCGCTGAACGGATGCGCGCTCTCGTCGAGACGTCCGGCCGAAAAATCGAAGCCCAGCAGCGTCATGACTTCGAGATTGAGCGCGCGCTGGGCGGCCACCGGAAACGGCCCCTTCGGAGCGATGACCTTCTCATGGCTTTGCCTGGCCCGCGCGCGCGTGATCAGGTCCGGCAGCCATTCCCTGACGTCTCCGAATATCCGGTCGATGTCCGCCGCGCGCACGCCGGGCTCGTAGCGATCCATCAACGCGTCGTAGCGCGAAAGCCCGGTGTCATCGGCGAGCAGCCGCGCTTCCTCGCGCGCGAGCCGCACCACCTCGCGGAAGTTCTCCAGGAATCCGCGCCAGTCGTTGGCCGGGCGCTGGCTGCGCCAGGCGTGCTCGCACCGTGCGCCCGCCAGCGTCTTCGCCTCGACCAGCGATTCCGGCAGGGCGTTGGCCTCCCGCCAGTCGCGGCGCATCTCGCGCAGGTTGGCGCGCGCGACCTCGTCGAGCGGCTCCGCCTCCGCCGCGCGCAGCCAATCGGCGAGCCGCGAATCGGTGCGAGTGCGGTGAATCAATGCATGCAGCTCCGCCTCGGCCGCGGCGCGCGCCTCGCTGCCCCTGGGCGGCATCATCGCGTTCCGGTCCCAGCCGACGATGGACGAGACGTGGTTGTAGCGATAGAGGCGGGAATGGACGCGGGTCAGCTCGGCGTAGCTGGGCGCAAGCCCGGGGTCGGGCGCGGGAGACGCGGCATTCATGGGGGTCGAGGTTACCTTAAGCCTGGCTAGCAGCCATCAACTTCGGTGACTCGCGGCTCGCGGCTCGTGACTGGGCCCTTTCGCCTCATGTGGTGACTCGCGGCTCGCGGCTCGTGACTGGGCCCAACCGCGGTGACCAGTGACTGGACCCTTTCGCCTTGGTCCCTCCGCCATTCGCCATCCGCCATTCGCCATCCTCAAGCGGCTGGTGTATGCCGCGCGAGAAACTCCTTCACCCGCTTCTTCGCCGCTTCCAGCGCCGCGCCGGTCTTCCACTCCGGAATGAAATCCGCGTTCGGCAGCAGCTTCGCGGTTTCCTCGGCTATCGCGTACGGATGCGCCTCGTCGTTGCCCGCGAACACCAGGCAAGGCGTCGTGCAGCTCGAGACGAACGCGCGATCCACGCTGTAGAGAAAGCCGGCGGCATAGAGGTTCTGGTGGTACGCGTCGAGCACGGTTTCGGTCAGTTCCGGATGGTCCGTGAGGCCCTTCGCCCACTCGTCGAAGCGCGCGGCGCGGCCGGGCTTGAGCGGACCCACGCGTCCGATGGGCTGAGCGATGACCGCGCTCGCAAAACGTTGCGGCTGCGTCTTCAGCAGGCTCATGATGAACGAGCCCCCGATGCACTGGCCGAAGAGATGGCAGCGCTCGATCTTCAGGCGGTCGAGAATCGCGATGTGGTCGGCCGCGAAGGAGTGCCAGCCGTCCTTCGCCGTGATCGGCGCCCAGGATTTGCCGCCGGCATTGCGCTGGTCCATCACGATCACCCGGTAGCTCGACGTGTACTCGGTCATGGGATTGATCGGCGCGGTCGGCGAGCGCCACACGGCGATCGTGGACTTCACCCCGGCCGGCGCGAACGTGAGTATCGGAAATCCCTTCCCGTGCTCCTCGTAGTAGATCGTCGCGCCGTTGTGCTCCAGCGTCGGCATGTTTCACTCCGCGTTGGTTAGAGGTTCGTGAACGGTGAACGGACTTCCCGCTGTCAGCCAACGCCGGTGCTGAGGACTGAGTGCCCGAAAGCCAGTGCTGAGTGCTGAGGACTGAGAAAAAGCAGTTGGCAGTAGTCAGCGGCCGGGTTTGAAAAAGCGGCTCGTTGCTCGTTTCTCGTCACTCTTTCCCGTTACTTCCTTTCGTCACTTCCGCCTTGCTCAGGCGGCTGGCCGCTTCCAGCCGAGCCAGTCGACGATGGCGCCTCCCATCACCCGCTCGAGGTCGCGGCCCTTCAGCCACGGCATCTCGTCGGTGAACATCGTCACGCATTGCCGGTAGGAGCACGGCATGCGGGTAATGTCGGTGCCCCAGAAGCAGCGATCGGGCCCGAAGGTCTCGATGATCTGCTTCAGGTAGCCGTGGATGTTCTTGTACGGATAGGGATGGGTCGAGGTGCTGGGCGCGCCCGAGAGCTTCACGCCGACGTTGGGAAGCCTGGCGAGCGCAAGCATGTCCGCGAGGTCGGCGTAGGCCGCGTCGTCCTTTTTCTCGGCCCGGCCGCCGCCGCGCCCGATGTGGTCGATGTGGAGCCTCAACCCGGGATGCCGCTCCGCGATCTTTCCCAGCACCTTGATGTTCGCGCCGGTGGCGAGGAGGCCGACGACCAGTCCCGCCTTCTCGCAGGCGGGCCAGAACCAGTCGAGCGAGCCGTCGGTCCACCACGTCTTCTGCTCCGGCAGGTTGAAGGTGAACCGGAACCCGAGCATCCCCTGCCGCGCGCGCCACTTCGCGACGATCTTCTCCCGGTCGGGACTTTGCAGGTCGAAATGCCCGAGGATGCAGAACTTGTCCGGGTGGTTGCGCACGGCCTCGACGGCGAGCGCGTTGGACGGCTCGCCGAGCGCGCTGGGCGGATGGATCACCGCGCAGTCCACGCCCGCCCCGGCCATCTCGGCCAGCGCATCGTCGGCCGAATAGGTCGGAATCTGGCGATGCTGCGGGCTCATCTTGCCGTTTTTCCAGATGTGGATCTGCGAATCGACTATCAGCACGGGTTTCTCCGGATCAATGAATGCCTACAGGCCGTGAACGGTGAATGGACATTTGCCTGTCGTCGGCGGGGTCAATCCAGCGACAGACCCTCCCTGGACTCCCGACGCGGGAATCCGATACCCCTGACCGGCGACGGGTGGCCGGCGGCGGGCGGCGAACCCCGGCGAACGCCGGGAATCGCCTTCCGCCTTTCGCTTTTCGCCTTTTGACTTTTGTTATTCCAACCGGATATTCGCCGCCCGGATCACCTTGGCGTATTTCTCGACTTCTTCCTTGAAGAACGTCGCCAGCTGCTCGGGGCTGCTCGCGACGGGGTCCAGGGCCTGCCTCGGATAGAACGCCTTGATCTCGCGGGTGGCGAGGGCCTTCTTGATCTCCGAGTTCATCTTGTCCACGACGGGCTTCGGCGTGCCCTTCGAGTAGAACATCGCGTACCAGTTGTAGGACACGAACCCCGGGTACAGCGAGTCCATCGTGGGCAGTTCCGGGAGCGCCGAGGAGCGCGTCTTCGTCGTGACCGCGAGCCCCCTCGCCCGGCCGCTCCGGATGTGCGGCATGATGGACGGCGCCGTGGCGAAGATGTAATCGATCTCGCCCGAGATCAGCGCGATCACCGCCGGCCCGCCGCCCCGGTAGGTGATCACGGTGGACGTGAGGCCGAACCGCTGGTTGGCCATTTCCGCCGCGAGATGCGCGGTGGTGCCCGCGGTGTTGCCGCCGACGTTCATGCCCCTCGTGCGCTTCGCCAGCGCGATCAGCTCCTTCGGCGATTTCGCCGGCACGCTGGGATGGACCGTGAGGACCAGCGGCGTCGAGGATATCAGGCTGATCGGCTGGAGATCCCGGAACATGTTGAACTTGATGCGCTTCGCGAAAAGCGTCGTGACCGGCGCGATGCTGCCCGACGTGAAGAGGATGGTGTAGCCGTCGGGCGGAGACTCGACCGCAATCTGGGTCGCGATCAGGCCCGAGGCGCCGGTACGGTTCTCGATGATGAAGTTATGGCCCGTGCTGGACTGAAAGGCCTTCGAAAGCAGCCGGGCCTGGATATCGGTCCCGCCACCCGGCGGGAACGGCACCAGGATGCGCACCGACTTCTCCGGCCACTGCGCCATGGACGGAAGCGAAACGGAAAACCCTGCCGCTGCAACTGCTGCTGCCAATGCACATGCCGTGGTCTTCATGGTCTCCTCCTGCTTATAGGTGTCGGGACGGAGAGTGCCGGCCCTGTGTCATGCTACCACCGGTCCATCATCCGGAACACGCCTGGGGCACGCGCGGCGGGAAGATCATCCCTCGTCCCGGCTTTTCGCCCTTTCCCTTGCCCGTGATGGCGTTAGGGGTCAGCCAACTCCCGTGGCCAGTGACCGGTGACCGGTGACCAGTTTCCCGGCGGCCGCCGGGAACCGCTTTCGCGTTCCGCCTTCCGCCTTTCGACCTGGCTCATCGGCAGGGCAACACCTCTGCCCCTTGCCCGGCCTCCAGCTCGCAGGCGTTCACCGTCATCGCCAGCATGCTGTAATAGCCGATCGTCCCGGTCAGCTCGATGAATTGCTCGTCGCCGAATCGCTGCTGCAGCGCCTTCACGCTCGCGGCGTCGACCCGGTGCTTGCGAACGAGATCGCGCGTGAAATCCACGATCCGCGCGTCGTCCGCGGGGATGCCGCGCGAGTGCCCCTCGCGGATCGCGGTGAGGGTTGCCTCCGGCACGCCTTGCTTGCGGGCCAGGCCAGTCTGGGCGCCCCACACGTAGACCGAGTCGAGTTCCCGCGCGACGGTCATCGCGGCGAGCAGGCGCGCGCGCTTGTCGAGACTCCCCTCGAAGCGCACGTAGGCGCCCAGGCGCATGACCCGCTCGGCGAGCGGCGGACAGTGCAGGAGCATGGTGAACGGCCCCTGCACCGCGCCGCGGCTCGCGACGATCGCATCCACGATCGCGTGATGTTCGGCAGGCACCTGACGCTTGCCGGTGATCGGTTTCAGTCTGGCCAAGGTTGTCCTCCGGACGCTGATGGGTGACGGGTGATGGGTGATGGGTGATGATGCAACAGTCCAGACGATGAATGATTACCCCGCGCGGCTGGAATCCTGTCTATCGTCACGCACCACCTGCTTTGTGTGTAGCATAACGCAAGGGAAACTCCGCAAGCGTCACCCCCGCGCAGGCGGACATCCCCTTCCCCCTCGAGGGGGAAGGTAGGATGGGGGTGACTGGATTCCCGCCTGCGCGGGAACGACAATGCGCGGGTTGGCAGAACGAACAAAGGAATTCCCCGATCATGACGAACGACGCATTGCGCACGATCTTGCCGATCGCGGGTTGGCGCGAGGACCGCGTTGGCGAGGTCGAGATCACCGGGCAGCCCGATCCGATCCTGCCCACGCCGTTCCGCCTCGCCGAGACCGGCACCGCCACGCTGGCGGCGGTCGGCCTCGCGGCCAGCGACCTGTGGGAGCTGCGCACCGGGCGCCGCCAGGAGATCGCGATCGACACCCGGCAGGCAACGGCGTCGCTCCGCAGCGGCCATTACCTGACGATAGACGGGGCGCGCGTGTCGCCCGCGTTCAACCCGGTGATGGGCAATTACCCGGCGAAGAACGGGCGGTGGAGCTATGTCCACGCCAACTTTCCGAATCATCGCGCCGCCGCGCTCCAGGTGCTCGGCGTCCCCGAGGATCCCGACGCGGTGCGCAAGGCGGTGGCGCAATGGGACGCGCTCGAGCTCGAGGAGGGGATCATCGCCGCGAAGGGCGCCGGCGGCATGGTGCGCACGATGGACGAGTGGGCGCGGCACCCGCAGGGCATCGCGGTCGCGTCACTGCCCCTGATGGAGATCATCAGGATCGGCGACAGCCCGCCGGAAGACCTTCCCAGGGGCGACCGGCCGCTGTCGGGCATCCGGGTGCTCGACCTGACGCGGGTCATCGCCGGGCCGACCTGCGCGCGCACGCTCGCCGAGCACGGCGCCGACGTGCTGAAGATAACCGCCGCGCACCTGCCGAGCCTCGGCCGCCAGGAATACGACACCGGCCACGGCAAGCTCTCGGCGTATCTCGATTTGCGCGAGGAGAAGGACAAGGAAATCCTGCGCGGGCTGGTTCGCGCGGCCGACGTCTTCTCGCAAGGCTACCGGCCGGGCACTCTCGCGGGCCGCGGATTCTCGCCCGAGGCGCTGGCGCAGATGCGGCCGGGCATCGTCGCGGTGTCGCTGTCCGCTTTCGGCCACGTCGGGCCGTGGGCGGCGCGCCGCGGCTTCGACACGGTGATCCAGACCGTGAGCGGCATCACCCACCGCCAGGGCGAGCTGTTCCCCGGCGCCGCGCCCGGCCCGCAGTTCTACCCGGTGTCGGCGATCGATTTCCTCACCGGCTACCTGATGGCCTTCGGCGCGATGGTGGCGCTCGGCCGCCGCGCACGCGAGGGCGGGAGCTGGCTGGTGAGGATCTCTCTCGCGCAGGTGGGCCGCTGGCTCGTCGGGCGCGGCGAGGTGCCGGAGGGCGCCCTCAGGAATGTCCCGAAGGATTTCACGCCCGAGGAGATCGCGCGCTGGTCGATGACCAGCGACACGCCGGTCGGCCGATTGCAGCACCTCGCGCCGGCGCTGCGCCTCTCCGAAACGCCGCCGCGGTGGGCGCGGACCATGGTGCCGCTGGGCTACAACAGGCCGGAATGGCCGGCGCGCTGAAGGCGCAAGTCGAAAGTCGCCGTTAGCCGTTCGTTGGAAAAACGCCCGTCACTCCCGCGAAGGCGGGATCCAGTCACCCCCATCCTACCTTCCCCCTCGAGGGGAAAGGGGATACCCGCCTCCGCGGGAATGACGGTACCGCGCTGCGAATCGCGTTTTTCTAAAACCCGGTTCGGCGCGGCATCGTGGAAACCAGGTCGATGGCCGCGAGCGCGAATGCACTCGTCCGCGCGATCCAATCGGGCGCTCCATTTTGAATCAACATGATCCTCTCCGATTCCTGCCTTTAACGGAGAGCGCGTGGCGCGGTTGACACGAGCCACTTTCGCCTTTCGCCTTTCGCCTTTCGCCTTCATACTAGCGAGCAGGTCGACGAACAACCCATGGAGGTTCCGGTGGCGGGACACAACAAGATGTTGAAGCGAAGGCGGCAGAGGGGGCGCATCAGGAAGCAGCTGGCGAATGCGGCCAAGGCGGCGAAGAAGCTGAGAAAACAGGACGCCAAAAAATCCGGGTAATCCGGCGCGGCTTGGCGTCGCCGTTCGGCGACCTGGCGTTACAAACCTTTACATTTCCATACGCATCGACGCGACTTCACGGCTGTCGTACGGGCAGGACGTCTTCGGATGTCCCAAGGAGGTGTCCATGAAAACCCTGCTGGCCGGTTTGTTGGCGATGACGACATTGGGCGGTTGCGTGGCGGTTCCCTACTACGCGGATCCCGCACCCGCCGGGTATTACTACGCGCCGGCCTACCCGGCGGCGAGCGTCCATTTCCAGTACCGCCACTACGACGGGCCGCGGCGTCACTATCGTCAACGCCATTATCGCCATCGCTAGCGAGCGATGGGTGATGGGTGAGGCGAACGCCGGGCCGTCGTTCCGCCTCCCGCCTCCCGCCTCTCGCCTCTCGATCCTAGTAGAGGGCGTTCTTCATGCGCTCGTAGTGCCCGTCGTCATACTGTTTCCCGTCGAACCGGCCCCTGGTGAGGTCGGAAACGATGGTGCCGGTGCTCGGCAGGCTCTTGCGGTCGACTTGCCCGGCAGGATCCCAGAGCCTCGAGCGGAAGATCGCGCGGGCGCATTGAAAGAAAACCGTGTCCACGTGGACGACCAGCACGGAGCGCGGCGCCTTGCCCTCGACGCTGAAGCGCTCGAGGAGCGCCGGGTCGGTGCGGATCTCGGCGCGGCCGTTGACGCGCAGGGTCTCGCCGATGCCGGGAATCAGGAAGAACAGCGCGACGCGCGGGTTGGCGACGATGTTGCGCAAGCTGTCCACGCGGTTGTTGCCGCGCCGGTCGGGGACGAGCAGGGTCTTCTCGTCCTCGACCACGACGAACCCCGGCGCGTCGCCGCGGGGCGAGGCGTCCATGCCGTCCGGCCCGCCGGTCGCGAGCACGAAGAACGGCGACGCCGCGATCAGCTTCCGGTAGTGCGGGTGGAGATAATCGACCTCCTTCTCCACCGCCGCGCCCGACGGCGCGCCGTAGAGCTTTTCCAGGGTTTCGACGTCGGTGATGCGATGCGGATCCGCTGCGGAATTCATGCCTGCTCCCGTTCCGAGGCTGGGACGAAGGCGCAAGGATGAAGGATGATCCGGCGTTTGTAAAACTAAGGCGAGAGCACTCAGCCGTCAGCCGTCAGCCGTCAGCCGTCAGCCGCTAACACCTTTCCGCCTTTCGCCCTGGCTCTGATACGCTATTGTCATGGCCGAGCCCAAGTCCAAAGCCGCGGTGCCCGAGCGCGTGCCGCTGGTCATCCTGTTTGCGGAGACGCGCGGCTTCACCCGCGCGTCCGCGATCCTGCCCCCGCCGGTGGTGCTCGGGCGGATCTCGGAGTTTTTTGCCGTCGTCCGCGCGGCGGTCGAGCGCAACGGCGGCGCCGTGCGCAACGTCCTCAACGACACGCTGATGGCGTCCTTCGCGGGCAAAGACGGCGCGCAGCGGGCCGCACAGGCGGCTCAGGCGATCCAGGGCGAATTCGTCCCGCTCGAGGAATCGTGGGCGCGCGACTTCGGCATCCGGGCCGCGGTCGCAATTGGATTGCACGCGGGAGAAACCGTCGTCGGCACCGCCGGCGGACCGGGTCCCGGGCAGCCGCTCGTGGTCGGCGACAGCGTGAGCATCGCCGAGCGCCTGCTGCACCGCGCCCGCGCAGGCGAGTTCGTGCTGTCGGCGACGGTGATGGATGCGCTTGCGGCGTCCGGATTCGCGCTCGACGCCCGTCCGCTGCCGCCGCTGGTGATCCCGCGCCGGGACCCGATCGAGATCTTTGGCGTGCTGCGCGACACGCGCCTCGACTTCACTTGATTCTCGTGACTGGCGGCTCGCGGCTCGCGGATGGGCCTTGACTTCCGTGACTGGCGGATCGCGGCTCGCGGATGGCGCCCGCTCTGCGGGAGTCCAGTCACGAGCCGCCAGTCACGAGTCACGAGTCAAGGGAACATCAGATCAGGCAAGCCTGATCTGATGTTCCCTTGACCTAGGTCAAGACCCCCTCCCCGCTCCGGGAACAGCATATTTCCCATCGAAGGGGCGAGGCGGGACCGTCGCGAGGATCGAAGGTCGCGGCACGGCGCCGCCTCTGCCCCGGCACGTGCATGAAGCGAGGTCACCGATGGCGACGGGCAGCGCATGGGCGCAGGGCGGCAGGAAGGCACTCGAGATTCTGGTACCGGTGGCAGCGGCCATCGTGATGACGGCGGCGGCTCTGGACGTCGCGAACGGCGCGCAGGCGCCTGAAGCGCAAACCCCCGCGCGCGAAGTCATCCCCGGCGCGGAACGCATGACGCCCGGCGAGCGCGAAACCTACCGGAAACGAATCGAGGGCGCCGCGACACCCGAGGAAAAAGCGAAAATCCGCGCGGAGTATGCCCGCGTTGCGGAGAAGATCGCCGCTGCGCCGCGACTGGTCGGCGACCCGAAACGGGGCGCCGAGTTGCACCGCGGTTGCTTCGGCTGTCACGGCGTCGAGCGCTACACCCGGCCGGTGACCTACGCGGCGGCCAGTTTTTTCGATTCGGTGCTGCGGGCCAGCGGTCTCTCAGATCTGCCGCCGCAGGAGCCCAAGCGCTTCACCGGGCGGATCCGGTCGCTTGACGCGCTGCGCGCGGCCGTCACGCGGCGCAACGACTTTCTCAATCCCAGGATGACGCCCCAGGAGATCGAGGACGTCGTCGCGTACCTCAACGCGACCTACTACAGCTTCCCGCAGCAGACCGCGCAGGCGCCCGCCACGCAAAAATAGTGCCGAGTGCCCAGGACTGAGTGCTGAGTAAACCCAAAGCTCAGCCACTCGATCCCCTCAGTCCTCAGTCCTCAGTCCTCAGTCCTCAGTCCTCAGTCCTCAGTAGCTAACACCCTTTCGCCTTGCTTTTCGGCGGGACTCGCCACTCCGCACGCAGTCCGTTTCGTATCGGGCACGGCACGGCGTATGGCGCTCGCGGCCCGATGTTGCCGCGCGGCGCGAACTATTCCATAGAACGCAAAACCACCCCCGAATACAATAGCGTCACGTGCAAGCCAACGAGGAGCAACTCATGCGCATCGCCATCGGCGCGTTCGCGACGCTCGCCAGCCTGTGGATCGCCGCCCCGGCCGCGGCGGCGGAGGCCTTTCCGGCCATGAAGGTCATGGCGGGCATGCCGAACATGGGCAAGGGCCAGTGGACGATCAACTTCCTGGAAAGCGGCGGCGCGATGCCCGCGAAAGCGAGCATCTGCTTCGACAGCTTCGCGCAGATGGCCCGCGGCGGGAAGCCCGGCCCCCAGCCGGGGACGCGGGAAGAGCGGGAATCCGATTGCACCACCCGGGTGATCGAGAATACGCCCGCCCGCGGGGTGGTCGAAGCGACGTGCCGGAAGGGAGGCGGGACGCGCACCACGATCACGCGGGACGGCCCCAAGTCTTTCCTGTTGCAGGCCGACAGTATCGGCGAGGGCAAGCCGGGCACGATGAAGGCGCGCTACACGTACGAGGGCCCGTGCAAGCAGGGCGGCGCGGCGGTCCAGTTGGGCAAGGACAGCCCCCAGTGCCAGCAGATGCGCGCGATGGGCGGCATGGATCCAGCGCGGATGTGCGCGAACGCCGGCGCGCAGCGCCAGATGTGCGAGGAGCAGATCCGGAACTCGCTCGCGCAGATGAAGGCGATGTGTCAGTAAATACGCGGGCTCCGGCACTTGGGCGGCCGGAGCCGGTCGCGAGTCACGAGTCGCGGGTTGCGGGTCGCGAGTCCCGGATCACGCGTGGCCGCGGTTCCTGATCGCTGCCTTTGCGCGCTTCTCGGCAAGGATCCCCACGAAGGCTTTCACGATCGCGCCTTCGTTGAGACGGGTCCACTCCTGCTCGTAGATCTCGACCGCGATCGTCTCGGATACCTCGAGTTCGCGGGCGAGCTGCCGCAAGCCGCTCAGCCGGTCGGTATTCTCGGAGAGGGTTAGATTAAGCATGCGGGGCAGTATGCGAGCCCGCAGGAACGGGCGCTTTGACGAGGGTCAAAGGGCACGCTCGGAGAATCGCAAATTGGGCGTTAGTGGTTCATTTTTATGAGAATTTTGTGTATCCCACCACGCGAAAATGAGGCGTAAGTCCTGCCGAGACCGTGATGCAAGTCACATAAATTCGCCCATGACGCAGTCATGCAGCGACGTAGTGACTACTTGAGGACTGAGGACTGAGGACTGAGGGCTGAGGACTGAGAAAAAGCAGTTGGCAGTTGGCAGAAAAGAAGTGGCTCGTTGCTCGTCACTCGTTTCTCGTCACGTTCACCCTTCTGCCTTGCGCCTTCATCCTCGATCGCCCGACATGGGGCGAACGTTTGGCGCAATGGCGACTTCCATCTCGGTAAGCCCGGCGACTTCGTCGGCGGTGAACCCCGGCGCGACTTCGTCGAGCACGAAGCGCTTGCCGTCCCAGCGCAGGAGCGCGAGGTCGGTGACGACGGCCGTCACGCAGCCTTTCCCCGTCAGCGGGTAGGTGCATTTTTTTCTCAGCTTCGGACGGCCTTTGCTGTCGGTGTGCTCCATCACGATGATGAGGTCGCCCTTGCCCGAGAGGAGGTCCATCGCGCCGCCGATGCCGCCGCGCTTCGCGTCCGCCGTGCTCCAGTTGGCGACGCTCGCAGTCTGGTCCACCTCGTAGGCGCCGAGGATCACGGTGTCGATCCAGCCGCCGCGCGCCATCTCGAACGAGGTCACGCTGTCGAAGAAGGACGCGCCGGGCTTCAGCGCGACGAACTGGCCGGCCGCGTTGTAGATGTCCGGGTCGATCTCCGCCTCGTCCTTCACCATGCGCCCGTAGCCGAGCACGCCGTTCTCCGCGTGGAGGATCACGTCGCGCTCCACCAGGTAGTTCGAGACCATCGTCGGGATGCCGACGCCGAGGTTCACGTAGGTGCCGTCCTTCACGAGCGCCGCGGCGCGCTTTGCGATGCCGGCGCGCGTGAGTCCCGGCTTGCCGTTGTAGAGGCGCGGCTTGTCCGAGGGGCGCCGCTCGGGGCGGCGCCAGAGGTCGAATTGTTGCGTCGTCTTCACGACGCGCGAGACGAAGATGCCCGGCAGATCGACGAGATCCGGAGGGATGGCGCCGGGCTCCACGATCTCGTCCACTTCCACGACCGCGACGCGCGCGGCCTTGGCGAAGCTCGGGTTGAAGTTCTGGCTCCCGCCGCGGAACTGCACGTTGCCGAGCCGGTCGGCGCGGTGACCGCGCAGGAACGCGTAGTCCACGCGGATCGCGTGCTCGAGGACGTGCGGCTTGCCGCCGAACTCGCGGATCTCGCGCCCTTCCGCGAGCTCGGTGCCGACGGCGGTCGGCGAGTAGAACGCCGGTATCCCCGCGCCACCCGCGCGGCAGCGCTCGACGAGGATGCCCTGCGGCACCAGCTCCACTTCCATCTCGCCGGCCGCGATCTGGTCCTCGCTCGCAGTCGGCGTGCCGGGCCGCACCGAGAACGCGGCGACGAGCTTCTTCACCTGCCGGTTCTCGGCGAGGATCTGGCCGCGCGTCGCGCCCGGATCGCCCAGCGAATTGCAGACGAGCGTGAGTTCCTTCGTGCCCTTGCCGCGCAGGGCGAGGATCAGGCTCGTCGCGAAGCGATGCCCGACGCTGAAGCCGGCGATGGCGATCGTCGCGCCGTCCGGAATGTCCGCAATGGCGGACTCAGGTGAATCGAATACCTTGTTCACTTTAAAGGCGTTAGTGGTTAGTGGTTAGTGGAGGCTCCCTCTCCCCGCTTGCGGGGAGAGGGTTGGGGTGAGGGGAAGCATCGGTCCACTCACTACTCACCACTAACCACTCACGGCTTTTTCATTTCAATGAATTCCAGCTGCACCCCGTCCGGCCCCTCGAAGAAGCATACCCGGCGCCCGCCGGAAACGACGGTTTGTTCGAGGATGCGGATGCCCTGGTCCTCGAGCTTCTTCACGAGCGCGTCGAGCTCGTCGGTGTCGATCGCGAGATGCTCCATGCCGTACTGCTGCTCGCGCGTCTGGTCCTCGAGAAACGGCGTCACGTTGAGGTGCAACCCCAGCAGGTCCAGGCGATAGCCATTCCGGGGCCCCGGCGTCAGGATCTTCGCGCCGAAGGTGTCGACGTAGAACTTCGCGGTCTTCTCCGGATCCTTCGTCTTGATGTGCAGGTGGTTGAGCTTCAGGGTCATGGGGCGGCCTCTTCCCTATCGTGGCAGGCGGACACTCTACCCCAGGGAGGCGAATTCGGCATCCATCCCGCACTGGAAGGATGAAGGACGAACGAGGTTAAAGCGAAGACCCGGACTCGATCCGGGGGGATGACCCTCGCGCCCGGGCGCGATCATTTATCATTGGAACGAGTCCACCAGACCCTGGAGCAGCCGATGGCTACGGTCACCGCCAATGCATCCACCCGGCCGGCGCAAGGCGCCGCGATCATCCCCTCGGGCAAGGCCTGCGGGGCGGAGGTGAGAGGCGTCGACCTGCGGGCGCTCGATGACGGCAGCGTGCGCGCGCTCGCCGATGCGCTGCGCGACCACCTCGTGGTGGTCGTGCGGCGCCAGTCGCTGACGGATCCCGAGCTGATCGCGCTCGGCAAGCGGCTGGGCGAGCTCGAGCCGCCGGGCATGAGCATCATCGGCAAGCCCTACCTCGCCGAATACCCCGACATCCTCGTCATCTCCAATATCGTCGAGGACGGGCAGCCCAAGGGTAATCTTGGCTCGGGCGAGGCGACCTGGCACACCGACATGTCGTACCGCGACACGCCCGTCTCGTACGCGATCCTGCACGCGCTGGAAATACCCGACGGCGGCGGCAACACCTATTTCTCGAACCAGTATCTGGCCTACGAGACGCTGCCGCCGGCGCACAAGCAGGGGCTCGAGGGCAGGCTCCTCGTGCACGACGAGACCTACAACAGCGCCGGGCAGCTGCGGAAGGGATTCCGCGAAGTCGCCGATCCGCGGGAGGCGCCGGGCGCGCGCCACCCGCTGTTCCGCACGCATCCGCTCACCGGCCGGAAGGCGCTCTACCTGGGCCGCCGCCGCAACGGCTACCTCGTCGGCCTGCCGCTCGAGGAAAGCGAGCGATTGCTCGACGAGCTGTGGGCGCACGCGTCGCGCCCGGAGTTCGTCTGGTGCCAGGAATGGCAGCTGGGGGACACGATCATCTGGGACAACCGCTGCCTGATCCACCGCCGGGACCCCTTCGACCCGGCCGCGCGGCGCATGATGCACCGCGTGCAGATCAAGGGCGAGCGGCCGGCGTAGAATCCCCGGCGGCTGCCCGCATCGGCCGCGCCCGGGCCCGTCACCCCGCCGGGCGGGACAGCAACCGGTGCGCCCACTTTGAGGTGAGTTCATGACGGATTCCGCTTCGGGCTGCGCGCGCGAGCTGACCGCGCACGGCCGCGCCTATCGCTATTTCAGCCTGCCCGCCGCGGCGCGGGATCCGGCGCTCGCCGGCCTGGCGCAGCTGCCGTTCTCGCTGCGCGTGCTCGCGGAGAACCTGCTGCGGCACCATGCCGCGCCCGATGTCGAGCGCGGCGTGGTCGAATCCCTCGCGCGCGGCGACCGCGGCTTCGAAATCCCGTTCCGGCCCGCGCGCGTGCTGCTGCAGGACCTGCTGGGCGTGCCGGTGATGGTGGATTTCGCGGCGCTGCGCGAGGCGGTCGCGGCCGCGGGCGGCGACCCGCTGCGGGTCAATCCCGCGATACCGGTCGATTTCGTGATCGACCACTCGATCATCGCCGACGTGTCCGGCGCGCCGGACGCCGAGCGGCGCAACGTCGAAATCGAGTACGCGCGCAACCACGAGCGCTTCGGCTTCCTCGCCTGGTGCCAGAACGCCTTCCGCAACTTCCGCGTGGTGCCGCCCGACGGCGGCATCCTGCCGGCCGTGTATCGCGAGCTCGTTGCCCCAAACTGAAACCTTGAAAGGAAACCGGCATGGCACAACAAGGAAAGCGGATGCAGCAGGACCCCGGACTGGAGAAGATGGCCTTCTCCTTCGTGCGCGTGGCACCGCGGCCAGGCAAGCCGCGCGAATCCGGGCTCACGATCGTCGCGGACCGCGGCATGGCGATGAACCGCGTCGCGGACCTGATCGAGGCCGCCGGCGAGTACATCGATCTCATGAAGGTCGCCATCGGCGCCTACCGGCTGCAGCCCGAGGCCTTCCTCAGGCGCAAGATGGCCGCCCTGCGCGAGGCGGGCATCCGCGTGTTCTTCGCAGGCGACGTCACGGAGGCCGCGTTCCAGCAGGGTGTCTCCCGCCAGTTCTACGCCACGGTGAAGAAGTTCGGCGCAGAGGCCGTTGAAGTGTCGAGCGCGCAGGTCGCGATGTCGCTCGCCGACAAATGCGAGCTCATCCGCATGGCAACCGGCGAAGGCCTGAAGGTCGTCGCCGAGGCCGGCCAGAAGGGCATCGAAGACTGGACCTCGAGCCAGAGCTACGTGTTCGCGCAGGTCGAGGCCTACAGGAAGGCCGGTGCCTGGAAGGTGCTCGTGCAGGGCGAGGGCACCAGCGAAGGCGTGACCGAGTTCAAGGGCGACTTCGTGCTCAACCTGGCGGCCCGCTTCAGCGCGCACGATTTCATCTTCCAGGCGAAGGACGGCACGACCCAGGCCTGGTACCTCAACACGCTCGGCAACCAGGCGAACCTCGACATCGATGACCACCAGGTGATCGACGTCGAGCTGATGCGCCGCGGCATCCGCAAGCGCGGCGTGTTCGGCCTGATCGGCAGCCTGTAGCCCGCATCCCGTTCAACCCGTATCCCCCATGGAGGAGGCACCATGAAATCGCACCGCTTCCCGCTTCGCATGCTGCAGGCCGCCCTGGCGCTCGTCGCCGCCGCCGTCGCCCTCGGACCCGCGCACGGCCAGGCGTGGCGCCCGGACAAGCCCATCGAGCTGATCGCCGCGTCCGGCCCCGGCGGCAATACCGACAAGCTCGCCCGCACGATCCAGCGCATCCTGCAGGACGAGAAAGTCGTGACCACGCCGCTGAACGTCGTGAACAAGACCGGCGGCAACCAGACCATCGCGCGCGCGTACCTCAACCAGCACCCGGGCGACGGCCACTACCTGGAGGTCAGCAACCCCACGCTGCTGGCGAACCACGTGATGGGCATCACCCAGCAGCATTACACCGATTTCACGCCCATCGCCGCGCTGCTCGCCGAGTACACCGTGTTCAGCGTGCGCGCGGACGCGCCGTTCAAGTCCGGCGCCGAGCTCATGCGGCATCTCGCCCAGCAGCCGGAAAGCCTGAGCGTCGGCCTCACCACGCGCGGCGGCGCAAACCACGTCGCGCTCGCGCTCGCCGCGCGCGCCGCCGGCGTGGATCTCAAGCGCATGAAGGTCGTATCGTTCCGGTCGAACTCGGAATCGATGACCGCGCTGCTGGGCGGCCACATCGATCTCGTCGCTTCCTCCGCGTCGCCGGCGCTGTCGCATATCCGGCAGGGCCGGACGCGCGCGGTTGCCATCTCGGCGCCCAGGCGCATGAGCGGCGTGCTCGCGGAAGTGCCGACCTGGACCGAGCAGGGCGTCAACGCGGTCAATTCGAACTGGCGCGCGCTGATCGCGCCAAAGGGCCTGCAGCCGGCCCAGACGGAGTACTGGGAAGGCGCGGCGTCGCGCCTCGCGCAGAGCGAGGCGTGGAAGAAGGAGCTCGAGCGCAATTTCTGGGAGGCGCATTTCCTGACCGGCCGCGCGCTGCAGGATTTCCTTGCCGCCGAGTTCAAGGAGCAGCAGGAGATCCTCGGCGTGCTGGGCCTCGCCAGGCAATCGCGCCCGTGACGGGCGGGCAACGCGCTACGCCTTCGCGGCGCGGCGCCCGGCGGCCGGCAGCTTCGGCGGCGTCGCGGGCTTGAGCGGGCCCCAGACGCGGCTGTAGTAGGTGTCAGCGAGCTGGAGCGCGGCGACCGGGTTGTGGCCGAGCACACGGTCCTTCGCGACGAGCACCGTGGTGAGCCCCTTCGCGTGGCGGAAGAACAGGCTGTCGTGCCCGATGCACAGCCCGAGCACCACGTTGAACTCGCAGCCGTGCGCGTTGAGGAGCTCCGCCTGGCACACCGGGTTGCACAGCGCCTCGAACTGGCCGGGCCGGACCTTCTCGCTGTCGGCGATGCCGAGGTCTTCCTTGGGTATGCTGCCGGTCTTGCACGCCGCCGACACCACCTCGAAGCCGTGGCTCTCGAGGATGCCGCTCAGCACGCGGGCGTGATCGACGAAGCTGATGCAGTTCGCGATGCCGATCTTGCGGTAGCCCATGCGCTTCGCGAACTGCACGACCTCCTCGACCCGCGTCCACCGGCAATAGCCCTCGGACTCGACCAGCGCGGACTCGCGCGAAATCTTGCGGATCTCCGGGTCGTCATAGCGCGCGAGCGCGGCGGCCTGGGTGCCGGGATCGACCTTCGTCGGGCAGAAGCCCGGACCGCGCTCGGCTTCCTCGCCCTGGCGGCAGGCCCGCACCGTCGGCGGGCAGTACGCGCATGCGGGATCTTCGTATTTCATGGGCATCCCCTCACGATAACAGCGTCGATTCCGCATCCTAGACGCGGGAGAGGAAGGCACTTTTGCGCTGGATCAAACAACCAGTGACCAGTGACCGGTCACGAAACCCGCGCGCAGCGCGCAATCTAGCCGTCAGCCGTTAACAGCCTTTCGCTTTTCGCCTTTTGCCTTCAGGCCGGCCGTCAGCCGTTAGGTCATCCTCCAAGCGAAACCGACTCGGCACTCAGTCCTCGGCACTCAGCACTACTTCCTGGTCTCGCGCATCGCGCGTGCCTTCTGCGCCGCCGGGCGGTCCCAGCAGCGCTTGAGCCAGGCGGCGACACGCGGCCATTTCCCGAGATCCATCACCAGCCCCCGGTAGAGCGCGGAGGCGACATTGAGGTCCGCGACGGAGAACGCCGGCCCGGCCAGCCAGTCGGTCTTGGTGAGCGCCGCTTCGAGCGCGCCGAGCGCCGGCACGACTTCCTTCCAGTTCGCCTCCGCGATCTCCGGCTTGCGCTCGGACTCGGGCAGCTCCTGGCTGTGCCGCACGTAATTCACGATCTGGCGGTCGAGCCGGTCGGTCTCCCACAGGCTCCACTGCCACGCGAGCGCCTCGTGCTTCGGGTCGGAGGGATACAGCGGGCTGCGATGCTTCTTCGCGAGGTAAAAATTGATCGCCATCGACTCGTACAGCACGAAGCCGTCATCGTCGATCACCGGCACGCGGTAGTTGGGGTTGAGCGCGAAGAAGTCCGGCGTCCGGGTCTCCGGGGACCGCGGCAGCCAGTCCTTCTGCTCGTAGGGAATGCCCAGCTCTCCCACCATCCACAGCACGCGTATCGTGCGCGATTTCGCCGAACCGTAAACCCGAAGCATTTCCTCTCCTCCGCAGGTTGTGCAGGAGGAGGAGTTTACATTTTTTTGCGGCCGCGGATCTCGCGGATCTGCCCGGTGACCGGCCAGGTGACTCGCGGCTCGCGGCTCGTGACCGGGTTCCCGGCGAGCGCCGGATTGTCGTTCCTCCTCTCTCCTCTCTCCTCTCGCATAGTGGTTTAGAATCGCCGCTCCACCCAAAAGTCATAACCGGAGCATTCATGAAACTTTTCGGCTCGCCGGGCAGCCCGTTCGCGCGCAAGGTGCGCATCGTCCTCGCGGAGAAGCGCATTCCGCATGACTACATCGTCGCGCGCGGGTCGGCGCCGGGCTCGCCCGTGCCGCCCTTCAACCCGCTCGGCAAGGTACCCACGCTCGTGCGCGACGACGGGCGCGCGCTCTACGACTCGCCGGTGATCGTCGAATACCTCGACACGCTCGGCACGGGGCCCCGGCTGATACCGGAGGCGCCCGGGGATCGAATCGAGGTCCGGCGCTGGGAAGCGCTGGGGGACGGGATCGCCGAGGCGACGGTTTTGGTCAACCACGATCTGCGCGAGCCGAAGGAGAAACAGCACGACGCGGCATGGCACGAGCGCCAGCGCGCGAAGATCGCGCGCGGTCTCGCGACGATGGAAAAGGACCTGGGCAGCGCCGAATTCTGCTTCGGCGGCCGCTTCACGCTTGCGGACATTGCCGCTGGCTACGCGCTCGACTACCTCGAATTCGCGCTGCCGGACGTCGAGTGGCGCAAGACGCATCCCGTCCTCTCCCGCCTCGCCGAGCGCCTCGGGGCGCGACCGTCATTCGCCGGCACGCAACAGGAAAAGCCCAAGGGATAATTCCAGGGACGAGGGATGCACTCCGGCGTCAGCCGGGGATCCTGTCACGAGTCACGAGTCACGAAATAAAGGAGCAACGATGACCGCCAATTACCTGCCCGATGTCCTCGAAACGGCCGAAGTCGAGCGCCTCGCGACCGGCTTCATCTTCACCGAAGGCCCGCTGTGGCACCCGGACGGCTACTGGTTCTTCGTGGATCTCCGCCGCAACCGGCTGCACCGCATGACGCCGGGGAAGGCGCCGGAGCTCTACCGGGAAACCGCCGGCGGCAACGGCACGACCTTCGACCTGGACGGGCGGCTCGTCATCTGCGAGGGAGACGCGCGGCGCCTGTCGCGCGTCGGCGCGAACGGCAAGCTCGAGACGATCGTGGACAAGTTCCAGGGCGGGCGCTTCAACCGCCCGAACGACGTCGTGTGCCGCTCCGACGGCAGCCTCTACTTCACCGACCCGGACAAGCGCGTGCCCTACTCGAAGCGCGAGATCCCCGGGCCCGACGGCATCGACAACCTGTGGGATGGCGCGCGCGTCTACCGCGTCGCGCCGGGCGGCGCGATCAACGTGCTCGCGCTGTGCGAGTATCCGAACGGCCTCGCGTTCTCGCCGGACGAGCGCACGCTGTACGTCGCGAACACGCGCTCCACCAAGTACATCCACGCGCTCGAGCTCGACGCCGCGGGCAACCTCGCGCGCCGGCGCATCTTCGCCGACATGAGCGAGGGCACGGAGCCCGGCGCGCCCGACGGCCTCAAGGTGGACAGCCAGGGGCGGGTCTACTGCACGGGGCCCGGCGGCATCTGGGTGTTCGCGCCGGACGGGAAGAGAATCGGGATCATCCGCTTCCCGGAGCAGGCGGTGAATTTCGCGTTCGGCGGCCCGGACGGGAAGATGCTCTTCTGCTGCGCCCACACCTCGGTCTACAGCCTGCGGGTGAAAGTGCCGGGAAATCCGCATCCTTGGCACCGCCTCCGGCGGTAAAGGCAGAAGTCAGAAGGGCCGAGCAACGAGCCACTTCTTGATACGCGGCGAGCCGATGTTCAACGTGCAGGACGTCTCCAACGTCGCCATCACCGGCGACTGAAGTCGAAAGTGGCTCCCGCGCCGCGGGGAGCCGCATTTTCCTTCTACTTCCGCCTGCCGCCTTCCGCCTTCCCGCTCGCGGGCTTCAGCCACAGCGCCAGCCCGCCGAGCATGGCGAACGTCGCCACGGCGAAGTAGGCGCGCAGCCCGAACGCCGGCCCGATCAGCCCCGCGATGAAAGGCGCGACGCCCATCGCGAGAAACTGGAACGCGGTCGCGTAGGAGATCGCGCGCGCGTCCATGCCCCCGGGCGCGTGGATCCGCAGCAGCTGGAAGATCGCCGTCTGCATGCCGGCCGCGGACAAGCCGAACGCCACCCGCTCCAGCACCAGCTGCAGCGGGGTCTGCAGCACGAGCATCGGCAGATGGGTGACGACGGTCGCGGCGGCGGCGAACACCAGCACGCGCCCCGGGCCGACGCGGTCGATCACGCGCCCCCACAGCGGCAGCGAAACCATCATGGACAGCGCCATGGCCGCCGCCGCGGCGCCGACCCAGAACGCCTCGGTCTCCGCCGCGGCCTGGCTCGATTCCAGCAGCTGCAGCATGAAGACGGTGATGTTGGCGATGCTCCCGTGCCACATGATCGAGTAGAGGAACGCGAGCAGGAACAGCGGCGCGAGCCGCGGCACGGCGACGAGATCGCGCAGGCCGCCCACCAGCCGCGGGCGCCAGGGGCCGGGCGCGAGCTGCTTCACCTCGCGCACGAGCAGCGCGACTAGCAGGCCGCCGCTCAGCATCAGTCCGCCGCTCACCCAGTACAGCGCGTGCTGCCGGTCCACCAGCGCGGCGAGCAGGGCGCCGGCGACGGGCCCCATCGCGTGCCCGACCTGGCCGCCGGTCTGCGCGAGCGACACCGCGCTGCCGATGCGCTTGGGCGGCGTGTTCGCCACCAGCAGCGACACGCCCGCCGGGGTAAAGCCGTTGAAAATCGCGACCAGCATCAGCGACGCGGCGAACCACAGCGGCGTCGGCGCGAACGGCACCAGCATCATCGTGACGCCCATGCCGAGCATCGCCCGCAGCACCATCGGCTTGCGGCCGTAGTGGTCGGCGATGCCGCCCCAGATCGGGCTGGCCGCGGTGCTCACCAGGTAGAACGCGAGCAGCATGATGCCGACCCAGGTCTCGAGGTTCTCGTGCACACCGAGGCCGCGCACCATCAGCGGCACGAACGGCCAGGTAACGTTGAAGCCGAGCCCGCACAGCAGGTTGGCGAACGGAAACACGGCGCGGTTGCGGCGCCAGTGCGGATACCGGCCCGGTTCCTCCTCGGGAGCTTCGGCGGCGGGGTTCGTCACGACGATGGGTGGAAAATCCGGCCCGCGCCGCTTTCGTGGGCGGCCGGGCGTGGACGGCGCATTTACGTTCGCGGATGATAGCACTGCCCACTACGGTGACCAGTGACCAGTGACTGGTGACTGGTGACTGGTGACTGGTGACTTGTGACCTGTGACCTGTGACCTGTGACCTGTGACCTGTGACTTTCGCCATTCGCCTTCAGGTGCGGGGTTCATCCTCTCCGGCGTTCCCCTCCGCCGCATCCTCCTCTTCCTCCCAGGAATAGCGCTTGCGCGGCGGGATGTCGCAATGCCGGAACGCCACCGCGAGCACGACGCCGATGAGCGCCGCCGCCAGATGCGTTTCCCAGGAGGTGCCGGGGCGGATCGGCAGCACGCCCCACACGAGCGTGCCGTACAGGAAGCAGACCAGCAGCGACGCGGCGATCGCGCGCCGGTCGAGACGGATCAGGCCGGAGACGAGGATATAGGTGAACAGGCCATAGACCAGGCCGCTCGCCCCGGCGTGCACGGTCCCGCTCTTCCCGAGGAGCCACACCGCGACGCCGGGTCCCGCGTAGACCGCCGGCAGCACCTTGAGCGCGGCGCCCGGATACAGATAGAGCATGCCCGTTCCCAGCACGATCAGCGGCAACGAATTGGCGACGAGGTGCTCGAACCCGCCGTGCAGCAGCGGGGCGAGCGCGATGCCGGCGAGGCCGGCGATCTCGCGCGGCCGCACGCCGGCGCGCGTGAGATCCAGGGCGAGCATCCGGTCGAGCAGCAGCACGGCCCACATGACCGCCACCGCGCCGAGCGCGATCCGGAACGCGAGCCGGAAGTTGGCGCGCGCCCGCTCCGAGGTCGTGTACGCCGGGTCGGGAATATGGACCTGCATCGCGTTACACCTTAACACTGGACGGCGCGGGTCGC
>Ga0326597_10003338_pt1 | contig 23233 bp, 16 predicted proteins | sample RVTome_12_FD_203789 | JGI IMG/M metagenome (GOLD analysis project Ga0326597, IMG submission 203789) | Soil microbial communities from uranium-contaminated site in the Upper Colorado River Basin, Wyoming, United States - RVT100D185 | ecosystem: Environmental > Terrestrial > Soil > Contaminated >... | reverse complement strand
GAAGACGGTCGTGGTGCACAGGCCCGCCGGCTCCTTCCTCGGCGGGCGAGCGCCGCTGCACACCCCCGGAGCGCATCCGCACGGCGGCTGCTCATCGGTGGGACGCCGGGCGACGGCAGGGGCGGCGACGGTGGCGTCGAAACCGGGCCGGGCGGGCGACGGCCCGCGGCAGGACGACGCCCCGCCGCGTCTTTCCCCCCTCGTGCGGGGGCTGGTTCGTGTCCGACCCGGATCTCAGAGCCTGTCGGAAAAACCCCGTCGCGAGGCAAAGCGGGCGATGCGGAAGCGAGGAGGGCGACGGCGAGAAGGCGGAGGCGGCCTTTCTGGCCGCTGAGCACGGCTCGCCTAGCCCGACGAAGCAGCGGCGCCGCCCGCGAAGCCGCAGTAGGGTGTTTTTCCGACAGGCTCTCAGCGCGGGCCGACGCCCGCAACCCAATGAGGAGGCTGCGCCGCGCTGAGTCCCTGTTGGCGGGGGAGGCAGACCCTCCCCCGCACCGGCCGCGACGCGCGGCCTCCCCCTCCTCGCCGCCCGACCGGCGGCGCGGCGCCATTGGCGCCGGATCTACTACTTCGGAATCTGCGCGCTGCGCGCGCAAACTCCGGAGTAGTAGATCAGGTGATCGCGCGGAACCCCAGCGGCTCGACCCGCGGGCTCAGGTACTCCCGCCGCACGGGCTCGGCCCCGAAGAGATCGGTCGAGAGGTACTTCTTGTTGCTGTCGGGCAGCACCGTCACGACCACGGCGTCCTGGTCCAGATCGTCGAGCAACCCCAGGGCCCCGAGGACGTTGGCGCCGGACGAGATGCCGACGCCCAACCCCATTCCGCGCGAGAGGGACTGGGCCATCAGGATCGCGTCGCCGTCGGGAACGGAGACGATGCGATCGAGCAGTCCGAGATCGACGATCGGGGGCACGAACTCGTCCGAGATGCCCTGGATGCGGTGCTGGCCGGTCTTGCGGCCGGCGCTGAGCACCGGCGCGCTCGAGGGCTCGAGCGGGTGGATCGCGGCTCCGGGGTGGCGAGCGCGCATCGCCTGCGCCACTCCCATGACCGTGCCGCCCGTACCGACGCCGGCCACGAAAGCCGTCGGCTCGCAGCCGGCACGGGCCAACTGAGCGATGATCTCCGGGCCCGTCCCGTACGCGTGCGCCTCGACGTTGCAGGGGTTTGTGAACTGCCGCGGCTGGAAGACGCGCTCGTGCGCGGCCGCGTACTCGTCAGCGCGCGCGATGCTGCCGAGGAAGCCGCCCTCCTGGCGCGAGACGGGAACGAGCTCGGCCCCGAAACCCTCGAGCAGCACGACCCGCTCGCGGCTCATCCAGTCCGGCATGAAGATGCGCACCGGATTGCCGAGCGCGCGCCCGATCGCGGCGAAGGAGATGCCGGTATTGCCGCTGGTCGCCTCGACGATCTCCCAGCCCGACTCGATCGCGCCGCTCTCGTAGGCGCAGCCGAGAATGTAGGCCGCCATGCGGTCCTTGATGCTGCCGGTCAGGTTCAGCGGCTCGTACTTCGCGAAGATGCGCCGCTCGCCGTCCCGCACGCGAAAACGCATCTCCAGGAGCGGCGTGTTGCCGATCAACGGCATCACGGCGTGGACTGGATTGCACGCGGAGAACAGCGCCGTGCCTCCGATCGGATGGGCGAGGGTCACGCGACCCCTGCGATCGGCTCGACGATGACGATCATCGCCCTATCTTCCCGACTGCGCGGCGCAGGGGTCTACGGAAAAAGACGCACTCCCGGCCGACGAAGGCAGAAGGCGAGAATGGCAGCCGGCTCGGGCTCGGTCCCTTGCTCGACGGAAGGTCACGAAGCCTCGATCACGCTCCGCAGGTTCGCGAGGCTCTGCTCGAGCTGGTTCGCTGCAGCGCGGCCGATCAGGGGCGCCAGGATGCGCAGGAAGAACGGCGCGAAGCGGGTCTCGCAGGAGTACGTGACCGTCGTCCTTCCGTCCAGCTCCTCGAGCTCGTAGCTGACCAGGGACGTGAACGACTCGTGCACGATCCTCGCCGTCAGCAGGCGATTCTGCTCGAGCGCCGTGATCTCAGTCTCCATCTCGTAGCGCTCGCCTCCGCTCTCGATCACGTCGATCGAGCGTGCGCCGACCCTCAGGCCGCCCTCGGTCAGGATCCTGGTCTCCTGGAAACCCGTCATCCAGCGCTTCATCCGCTCGGGCTCGTGCAACCAGGGGAACACCTCGGCGGTGGGACGGTCGATGGTGACCGACGACCGGTGCGCCCAGCGACCGGTGTTCCCGCCGGCGAACCACAAGCAGATGACGCCGGCGGCGGCGAGGAGCAGGAAGAGGGTGGCGAGGAGCTTGGCGAGCCGGAGGGGCTTCAAGACGGCGGGCTCGGATCGGGAGCGCGGAAGACGTGCCCGCGGTAGTAGCGCAGCTCCGCGATCGACTCACGGATGTCCTCCAGGGCACGGTGGTTGCCGACCTTCACCGGCGCGCCGGAGAGGGCCGCGGGGAACCAGCGCCGCACCAGCTCCTTGAGGGTCGACACGTCGACCAGCCGGTAGTGCAGGAAGGCATCGATGCGGGGCATGTACTCGGCCAGGAAGCGCCGGTCGTGACAGACCGTGTTGCCGGCCAGCGGCGACGTCCCCGGCTCGCAATGCTCGGCCAGGAAGGCCAGCGTGCGCTCCTCGGCCTCTGCCTCGCCGACGGTCGATGAGCGCACCTTGGCGAGGAGCCCGGACTGCGCGTGGTGCTCGGTGTTCCACGCGTCCATGGCCGCCAGGAGCTCCTCGGGCTGGTGCACGACGATCTCGGGCCCCTCGGCGACGACGTTCAACTCGGAGTCGGTGACGATGGTCGCGACCTCGATGATGCGCTCTTTCCTCGGATCGAGGCCGGTCATCTCCAGGTCCATCCAGACCAGGTGCGGGGGCGGGACGGCATCGGACACACCGGGATCATCCGCGGCGCGGGCCGGGCTGCAAGCGCGGGGTGGCGATTGTCGTGGCGCACGTGCCGACTTCGCCCCGCGGCCGTGCGCACTTGGGGGGATGCTGCCGCGCGCGGAACCGGAATAGGATCATGGTCGGGGGGCGAGAGCCCGGTGAGCACGCGACCATGGCGAGGAGCGGGGACGTGGGAGTCGGGGTCGATCGGAGACCTCTGATCCCCGTCTCGCACGTGGTCGCGCCCGTCGAGACGGCCGGGGGCGTCTCCGGGGGCCGCGAGGCCACGAGGAGGAAAGGCCAGTGAACGCGCTGCAGCACAAGATCGCGAGCACGCTGGCGGAGGAGCACGGGGCGGTCCGGGCGACGATGCGCGCGATCGAGCTCGAGCTGGCTCGCCCGCGCTCCCATCCCGCCGAGGTCGAGCGGGTCCGCGACCTGATGGAGGAAATCCGCGCCTTTCGCCACTGCCTGCAGCGTCACTTCCGCCCCGAGCAGGCGGGGGATCTGCTGAGCGTGATGGGCGTCGTGGACGCCGCCACGATCCGGCTGGCCGAGCAGATCCTCGTCCAGCACGAGAGCATCGAGGGGCGCCTGCTGGGCATCTTGTCCGAGCTAGGGCAGCTCGGGGAAGCGGGCTGCGCTCTCACGGAGCGCAGCAAGCAGGAGATCCGCTCGCTGTTCGCCCAGCTCGCGCGCCACGAACACCTGGAGAACGACCTCTATCGGCGCGTCGTCGAGCCGGGTCCGACGCCGGAGAGCTGACGGGCGCGCCCGGCGCGGGCGACCGTGCCCCGGCCTCCGCCGGCGGCGTCGACGGCCGCGGTCGGGTGGCGGACGAGGTCACGGTCCCAGAGTAGCGAGCAGGAATTGCCCGCGAACGGGCGCCAACGCAGCCAGGCGTTGCCGCCAGGCGTTGGTGCTGGGGCCCCTGGGAGGTTGTGTCCTGCTCATCCTGCCCAGCCTCTAGGTGCTACCAGTACGTGCCGTAGACCACGCGGCAGCGCGGGTACGGTCCCCAGTACGGTCCCCAGTACGGCGCCCAGTGCGGGCCGTAGTAGGGACCGTGGTAGTAGCCGTAGTTCCTCCAACGCCGCTCGAAGCTCGCGTCGACGACGACCGTCGCCGATCCCTGTCGCAGACCGAAGCGCAGGCTCAGACCGTTGAGATCGAGCTTGTCGTGCCGGCGGCCAGCGGGCAGCGGGAAGTACAGATCGGCCTGAACGACATCACCGGGCGCGATCGCTCCGAGCTCGGGCACGACGCGCACCGGGCCGAACTCCTCGAGATCGGCGGAGAGCAGCATCGCGCGGGACGGATCGAAGACGATCTCCCCGGCGCTCGTGCTCTCGATGCGGATCCGCAGGTGCATCTCGGCCGGCAGCCCGGCGTCTTCGTCGGGCCGTCGCAGGCCGACGACGGAAAGGACGGCGCGCGCGATGCTGCCACTCTCCTCCGGTGCGCGCACGGCGACGTGAACGGGGCGCGGCGAGTAGGCGTAACGACTGCTGTAGCTTGACCTACAGCCGGACGTGGCCGCGACGAGGACTGCGATGACCGCGCCAGTGATGGAGAGTCTGGTGCGCATGATGAACCCCCTGCTTCCTGCCGCCCCCATCCTAGCCCGCTCGACGGTGGCCGCGGCCGGTGGGTGCCGGGACCGGCGACGAGGGGCGGCCATGCCCTCGTCCCACGGGTCCTCGGTGCCATGATAGACTCGAACCGGCAACGCGATCTTCCCGGTCGACTACGCGAATCCGCCCCAGCCGGCTGGACAGATCCTCGAGGGCTCGACCTGGAACTTCCAGTTCTGGTATCGCGACCCGAACGGCGGCGGCCTGGGCTTCAACCTCTCGGACGGCTTGTCGCTCACGTTCTGCCCGTGACCGACGTCACGCATGCTGATCAGGCGAGGGAGTCGAGGAACTCCGAGAAGGCCTCGGCCGCGCGGAAGAAGAAGCTGTCGCCGTCGCCAAGGAGCACGGCCGCGGGCGTCAAGGAGCGCAGCGCGGCCAACGACTCCAGTGCCATCGCGCGGTCCGTGAGCTTCGGATCGGGCAGCAGCATCAGCCGGCCGGAGACGTGCGAGCGCACGAGATCGCCGAAGACCAGCGCTCCCGGCTCCTTCAAGAACAGCGCCGCCTCGATCGGCGACTTGCCGCCTCGGAGCTCGATGACGTCGATTTCCTCCTGCAGGTCGACGGGCAGGTCGGCGGAGGTGGAGAACCACCCGTGGACGAGGCCGGCGTCCTGACCGAAGCGCTCGCGCTCGCCGGCCGGTGCCAGGATCTTCGCGGCGAGCACGTCCGCCAGCCGAGGGGCGGCACGCAGGTGGTCGTAGTTGGTCAGGAGGATCCAGGCCGCGCCGCCCTTGGCGTGCACGTCGGCGAGCCCCTCCTGGTCGAGCTCCATCGGGTCGATCAGCACGTTGCCCTCGGGCCTGACCCACAGGAAGCCGTTGAAGTCGATGCCCCGCTCGGCCTGGAATGCGCTCCAGGTGAAGATCCCCGCGCACGCGGTCCGCTTGATCATGATCACGGAAGGATATCAGGCCAGGGCGACAGCCGGGCCTCGAAGGCCGCCCTCGACACGGCACCGGCAGGCCGAGGATCCGACCGCCGGGCGCCGATTCCGGCGCTATCATGTTCCTGCTCTGCCTCGATGCTTCCATGCCGCTCGCCCGACGAAGACGCTTCGTGGTCCTCGCGCGTCCGCTTCATCTGGCGTCGATCCCGCTGGCCGTGGTCGCGTCGGCTCCCTTGCTCCTCGCGCTCCACCCGCAGCAAGCGGACGCCTTCCACGACGGATGGCGCTGGGTCCGGTTCACGACCGCTGACGGCCTGCCGGCGGGTGAAGTGGCTCAGATCGAGCAGACCGGCGAGGAGCTATGGGCGCTCACCCGGGAGGGGCTGGCGTGGTACGACGGCTGGCGCTGGCGGCGCGTGGGTGCCGATCAGGAGCTCGAATCTGGATCGATCACCTGGATCGCCTGCGGCGAGGGGAACGAGCTGTGGGTCGCGACGCTCGCCGGTCTCTTCCGCGGCAACTCGCGCGCCTTCAGGCAGGTCGAGGTGCCGGGCTTCCCCGACCTCCCGATGATCGACTGCGTCGCTCCCCTCGCCGACGGGAGCGTGATCGTTTCGGTGCTCGATATCGAGCGAGCCACGATCCGCCTGGCGTCCATCCCGGGGTGGTCGGGGACCGACGTGTCGATCCCGGAGCTGCCCGGCGAGCCCGAGGCGCCGTTCCTGTGGCAGACGACGAGCGGAGGTGTCTGGCTCAACACGAGCCGCGGTCTGTTCGAGCTGGAGGGGGGGGCATGGCGTGAGCGCATTCCGGTGGACGGTCCGCGCAGCGATCTGACCGCACTGGCGGAGAACGGGCGCGGGAACGGCTTCGCGGGATTCCGCCGCCCGACGTCGCACGTCGGGCTGTGGGAGTGGAGCGAGGGCTCCGAAGCGCGGCTGGTCGCCTCCGAGGGACTTGGACTGGTGGACGTGATCGAGGTCGGCCCGCACGGTGAAGCGATCGTCTTCTACGAGTCGGGCGAAGTGCGCGTTCGCTTCGCAGGAGAATGGCGCAGCCTCGATCCCGTTCCGGAGGCCTTCCAGACCCATGTCCAGTGTGCGAGCTTCACGACCGACGGGCATCTCTGGGTCGGCACCGGCAGCGGTCTCTACCTCATCCGGCTCGGCTCTGAGCGCTGGACGCGTTGGAAGCACGACGGTGTGAACGCGGCCAGGAACCGGGTGAATGAGGTCGTCGAGCATCGCGACGGCACCTTGTGGAGCGGCAGCGCCGGCGGCGTCGAGGCGTGGAGTCGTGACGGGAAGGCCGTCCCGATCCCTCCGCTGCCGGGAGACCCCATCCGGAACGTCACCGGGCTGGCAGCGGACGGGCGCGGGATCGTGTGGGCGTCGAGCGGGTCGTCCTTCGCCGGACTCTGGCGCTGGAACGGGTCGCGCTGGACCGGGTTGGAAGGCGACTCCGATGGCGTTCCGTTGGGCCTGATCCACAAGATCCGCGCCGACCGCGCGGGGCGGCTGTGGCTGCTCGCGCTCGCGCCGTCCCTCGACCTGGCGCTGGATGGTCACGGTGCGGTGCACTACCTCGAGCAGGATCGCGCCATCCCCTGGACGCCGTTCCGCGACCTCGGAGAACGACGCGCGTACGACTTCGTCGAGACCCGGGACGGCGCGTACTGGTTCGCCACCAGCGAGGGCATCAGCCGCTGGCGCGATGGCGGGTGGGTGCACTGGTCCGACAAGCAGAGCGGGCACGGACGTACCATCCGCCTGGCCGATGCGGGGGGCGGGGCGATGTGGTTCGCTCAGGCCGCGCGGATCGGGAGGATCGAGGTCGACGGCGCTACGCGCTTCATCGCACCCCCCGGCGGCTCGCGACCCGCCGTGGCCGACCTGGCGCTGGGAGCCGGCGGAGCGCTCTGGATCACTTCGCGCTCGGGGCTCCATCGCTACGGGAACGACGAGTGGAGCTCCTTCGACACGATCTCCGGCCTGCGCAACCTGCACCTGTGGCCGGTCATCGCGCAGGACGAGCGCGTCGTCGTCGGCTCGCTGGGCGGCGGAATCTACACGCTGAGTCTCGACGAGGCGAACGCGCCCGCCCCGCGCCCTCTGATCGAGAGCTGCACGGCTGATGGCGAGGCGGTCCTGGTGCGGTGGCACGTCAATGCATGGCAGGGGGAGATCCCGCAGGAACGCATCCCGACCCGGCACCGGCTCGTGGGCGGGGCGTGGTCCGAGTGGTCGACCGACCGTGAGGTGACGCTGACCGGTCTGTCGACCGGCGCGCACGAGATCGAGATCCAGGCCAGGGGGCTGTTCGGCGCGATCGATCCCAATGGGGCTCGAAAGGCGTTCCGCGTGGAGCTCCCGTTCCACAGGCGACCGGGCTTCGTCGTTTCGACCGGCACGATGCTGCTGGCCCTGGTCGTGCTCAGTCTGGTCCACCGCTCGCGACGGCGACGCGACGCCCTGGCCCTGCGCAAGAGCGAGATCGACCACAGGCTCCTCATGGAGCAGGCTTCCGACGCGATCTTCATCTTCGACACCGCAGGCCGCTGTCTCGAGGTGAACTCGAGCGCCAGCGAGCTGGTTCGGCGCTCGAAGGAAGAGTGCCGGGGAATGAGCCTGTTCGCGCTCCTCTCGCCGCCACCCGAGCTGCTGGAGGAGGTGCGCACGGGACACACTATCGTGATCGAGCTCGAGGCCCTGCAGTCCGACGGGCGGCACGTCCCCGTCGAAGTCAGCGTGAAGCTGATCCTGGACGGCCGCATCCAGGCCATCGTCCGCGATCTGACCGAGCGCCGCCGGCTCGAGCACGAACGTCTGGCGATGGAACGTAGGCTGACGGAGGCGCAGAAGCTCGAGAGCCTCGGGCTCCTCGCCAGCGGGGTCGCACACGACTTCAACAACCTCCTGACGGTCATCAAGGCCAGCGCGGGCGAGGCTCTCGAGCGAATCGAGGCCGGATCGCCGATCCTCGCACAGATGGATCGCATCGTCACGGCATCCCAGAGCGCCAGCGAGTTCACGAACCAGCTCCTGGCCTACGCCGGGCGCGGCTCGCTGCGATCCGAGCCGATCGATCTGAACGCGATCCTGCGCCGCCTGGCCAGCCTGTTCGAGACGTCGCTGGACAAGGACGTGACGCTCGTGTTGGATCTCGCTGCCGAGCTACCCGCCGTGGAAGCCGATGCGGGCCGGTTGCAGCAGGTGGTGTTGAACCTCATCCTCAACGCATCCGAGGCGATCGGCGATGACACGGGAGAGATCCGGTTGAGCACGCGCCGCGTCGAGCCCGATGACGCGGAGGTCGCCCACCCGACGTGGGCGGAAGTGCCGCCCGGCCGGTGCTGGGTGAAGATGCAGGTGGCCGACACGGGCGCCGGCATGGACGAGGAGAGCCTGGCCCGCATCTTCGAGCCCTTCTACACGACCAAGCCCGGAGGTCGCGGGTTGGGCCTTGCGGCGGCGCAAGGAATCGTCCGCTCGCACGGCGGCTTCATCCGTGTCGAGAGTGGGCGCGGCACGGGGACGACCTTCTCCCTCCTCCTGCCTGGTGTCGGCCGCTTGCTCGAGCGCGAGCCGGCGGTCGCTGCACAGAGCTGGAGCGGCTCCGGCCGTGCGCTCGTGGTGGACGACGAGAAGTCCGTGCGCGAAGTCACCGCCTCCATCCTGCGAAGCTCCGGGTACGAGGTGCTGAGCGCTCCTTCCGGACGCGAAGCAATCGACGCGTACCTCCTGGATCCAGGGAGCTTCTCGCTGATCCTCCTCGACCAGACGATGCCCGGTCTGACCGGCACGGAGACCATGAGGGCCGTGCGATCGGTGCGACCGGACGCGTGCGTGATACTCATGAGCGGCAACACCGGGCCCGCACAGGAGGATCTCGACGACGGCGAGCGCGCATCCGCGTACCTGCGCAAGCCGTTCTCCGTGCAGGAGCTGCGGGCGCTGCTCCAGAACCTCGAGCGGCAAGGCCGGCAACCGGGCTGACTTCACGGCTCGCGGGCCGCTCGCATCCGCCGTTCCTCGCGACCGAGCCGGCGCCCGACCAGGAACCACAGCGCGGTCAGGGGGAGGACGGCGAACGCAACGGCCGACAGGCCGCGCGCCTGCTCGAGCAGGCGCGCGACCCACACGCCGAGAAGATCGCCGCCGCGCCAGACGGCGGTGTCGATGAAGTTCTTCGACTTGTACTTCTCCTCGGGCGTGACCAGCGTGAACAGCACCTGCTTGGTCGGTGTCGCGAAGCCGAAGCCGGTCGAGCGGCGCAGCACCTCGAACCCGATGATGACGAACAGAACGGGCTCGATTCCGAGCGCGAGGAAGCCCAAGGCGTACATCATCGGGAGCAGACATAGCGTCCAACCGACACCGATCCAGGCCATCACCCGGCTCACGGCGAAGGCCTGGAAGAGGAGGGTCAACCCGTTCACGTACACGTCCATCATCGCGAACAACCGCGTGCGGGCTTCCTCGCTCGCCACGGCTGCCGCGACGATGGCGCCGCGCTCGTAGTACGCGGCCGAAGCACAGACCGTCGTGAGCAGCATGTAGGCACAGATCCCCAGCAACATGCGCGAGCGCAGCAGGAGCCGCACACCCTCCAGGAGGCCGCCTCGCGTGAGAGTCTCATCGGCTTCGACGACGTGGCCCTCGGCTTGCCGGCGTAGACGCCACAAGCAGAACACCTCGAGCTCCAGAAGCAGGGCGGAGAGGAGCAGCAGCCTGGCCGATCCGATGTGCACGACCACCCGTTCGGTCAGGAAGGCCCCACACACGCCTCCGAGCGTGCCACCGGCGATCATGAAGCCGAACAGGCGCCGGCCTTGCTCGGGCCGGAACAGGTCGACCATCAGGCTCCACGTCACGGAGACGACGAACAGGTTGTAGACGCTGACCCAGCTGAAGAAGAAGTTGCTGACGTGGATCCTCGGGCCAGGAGGGATCTCACTGAGGAGCGCGAAGAACACGACCAGGTTCAACGCGAAGAAGTGCAGCACCCAGGGCACGAGACGTCTGCGCGGGTAGCGCGCAACGAGCGCGGCGAAGATCGGCGAGGCCACCAGCATGACGACGAAGGTCAGACCGAAGAGCCGTGGCAGGCTTCGAACGCCCTGCGTGATGCCGAAAGTGTCTCGTATGGGGCGGATGATGAAGTAGCCGCAGAGCAGGCAGAAGAACGCCGCGCAGCCCCAGAGCAAGGCCGCGATCTCCGTGTCCTCGACGCGGACGACCTTGCGCAGGAGAGAACGCACCATGGGGCCCGCGGGCCTGCTAGCCCGGGTTATTCATGAGCAATGAGATGGAGGAGACGAACAGGTACTGGCGGACCGCATCCCGCAGGATGCCGGCCGAGCCGCGCACTTGCCGCGGGAAGTAGCCGGAGGTGTCGACCACGGCGTCCCACTCGCGTCCTTCGAGCGCTTTCAGGTCCCCGTTGCGATCACCATGGAGCTGCTCGAGCTCAGGGAAGAGGTGCGGATTGGTCTTGCCCCTGTTGAACAGGGTCATGGTGTGTCCGCGCGCCACGGCCGCACGAACGAAGTGCGGGCCGAGGAAACCCGTCCCCCCGAGGATCAAGAGGTGGAGCCCGGCGCCGTCGAACCGCCCGCTCCGCGCCTCTCCCGTTCTGACGGACGTCCCGGTGCAGCCCGTCGCGCCGATCACGGCCATCGTGGCCGCAGCGCGCAGGAACTCCCGACGATCCTCGTTCACATCCCGGCTCACGTGGCTCCATCCTCTCCTGAGCGGACCTGACGGTGGCCCCGCGGACGTTCGGTGCCGCACATGTTCGGACGCGGGTACCGCCGTTCATCGGTCGCGGGCGGCCGGCATCATATCGACGATCGGAGGGGGCGGCGAACCGCACGATCCTCCCCACGGGGAATCCCTCGGTTGCGACCTCGCTCGGATGGCCGCGCCCGCGGCCCGCACCTCACCCGCCCTCAGCTCGATCCCGGATCCAGAGGAACCAGAGCCAACGGCTTCCCCTCAACTCTGGAACCAGATCCAGGTCCCCGCAGCCAACCGCCGGATAACTGCGGATCTCGACAGCCGTCAACATGCGGAGGCCGACTGACCTCGAGAAGCGGCGCGCGGGGCGGGCGGGCGCAGCACAGGAGCGACAGCGGGACCCGCTCGCTACGAACTCCGGCGTAGCGCCGCGGTGCTTTGTTCGCAGGTCGGCGCAGCAACGCCCGTGACCCGGGGCGATTCGTAGGATGATCCCTCCGCGTCGATTCCTCAGCCACTCGCCTCCGTCGCCCCCGGATGAGCGTCACCCCGGTCAAGGGAAGCCTCGAAGAGAGGCTGGCCCGCACGAGCCGCTGGCTCGTGGTGTCTGTCATCTTGGCCACCTCGCTGGCGGCCATCACCCTGTTCCAGCACCTGAAGCACGCGCTCGTGCCGGAGATCGGGATCTGGCAGTCGCACCTGATCACGATCGTCGCCGGGTCCCTGGTGGCGGCCGTCGCCGGCTATTTCTCGCTGCGCCGACTCGGCAGGTTGAGCGAGCTGGCCGAGGCGGAGCGGAAGGAGCGGCAACAGGTAGAGGGAGAGCTTCAGCAGCGCGCCGTCGAGCACCGCTCGCTGGCGGCGATCGTGGAATCGTCCCAGGACGCCATCATCGGCGAGGATCTCGATGGCACGGTCCACAGCTGGAACAAGGGCGCCGAGCGCCTCTACGGTTGGTCCGCGGAGGAGATGATCGGGCGCAACCTCGCGCTCATAGTCCCAGACGAGCTGGCTGAGGAGCTGCGCGACATCCCGGCAAAGGTGTGCCAGGGCGAGCGAGTCGAGCCGTACCGCACGGTCCGCAAGCGCAAGGACGGCTCGCTCGTCGACGTCTCCCTCACCGTCTCTCCGGTCAAGGACGAGGAGGGTCGCATCATCGGCGCGTCCGCGATCGCGCGCGACATCACGGAGCTCAGGCACGCGGAAGACGAGCTGCGTCGCAGCGAGGAGCAGCATCGCACGATGGTGAATGCGATGCTCGACACGGCGGCCGACGGCATCATCACGATGGACGAGAACGGCGCCGTCGAAGCCATCAATCCCGCTGCCCTGCGCATGTTCGGCTACAGCGCGGGCGAGGTGCTCGGCCGCAGCATCAACATGCTCATGCCGGAACCCCAACGCACGGAGCACGACTCGTACGTCCGCCGTCATCTCGAGACACAGGAGAAGCGCGTCGTCGGCATCGGCCGCGAGGTTCTCGGCCAGAAGAAAGACGGCTCGCAGTTCCCGGTCGAGCTCTCCCTCAGCGAAGTGAGGATCAGCGAACGGCAGATGTTCACCGGCTTCGTGCGGGACATCACCGATCGCAAGCGCCTGGAGGAGGAGTTCCTCCACGCCCAGAAGATGGAAGCCGTCGGCCGCCTCGCCAGCGGCATCGCCCACGACTTCAACAACATGCTGATGGGCATGATCGGGTGCAGCCGGATGGCCGCCAAGAACCTCGCTCCCGGCAGTCCCGAGCGCGAGCTGGTTCAGGAGATCGGCGCGGAAGCCGAGCGCGGCGTGAGCCTGACGAAGCGCCTTCTGACGTTCAGCCGCAAGAAGGGCTTCTCGCCGGAGCCGATCGACGTGAACGCGGTGCTCCAGCAGTCCGAGCCGATGATCCGCCAGCTCGTGGGCGAGGACATCGAGCTCGAGGTCAGGTTGGCTCCGAGCCTGGGCCCCGTCCTGGCGGACCCCGGTCAGATCGAGCAGGTCGTCATGAACCTGGTCGTCAACGCGCGCGACGCGATGCCTCTCGGGGGGACCCTGCGCATCGAGACGTCCCGGTTCCTGGGGTCTGGAGAGGAAGGCCCGTACGTCGGGCGCGACGGATCGCACGTCACCATCTCGGTCATCGACGACGGTGTCGGGATGGATCAGGAGACGAAGCTGCGCGCCTTCGAGCCCTTCTTCACCACCAAGGAAGCGGGTGCCGGTACGGGTCTGGGGCTGGCGACCGTGTACGGCATCGTGAAGCAGCTCGGCGGTCACGTGAACCTGAGCAGCGAGCTGGGCGAAGGCTCGGCCTTCGCGATCCACTTGCCACGGACACACAGGGCGCCCCTGCAGGTCGATGACGAAGTGGATTCGCCGGCCGCGAAGGGCGGCAAGGAGACCGTGCTCGTCGTCGAGGACGAGCGGCTCGTTCGTGCGTCGGTGCGCGCGCTCCTCAGCGACCTCGGCTACCGCGTATTGGTGGCCGAAAACGGCCGGAACGCTGTCCGCGTCAGCGACGACCACGAGGGCAGGATCGACCTGCTCTTGAGCGACATCGTGATGCCGGGCATGAGCGGACCGGATCTGGCGCGTGAGATCGAGTCCCGGCGACCGGGCGTGAAGACCCTCTACATGTCGGCCCACCCCCAGGAGGTGCTGATCGAGCAAGGCCGGATCGCTCCCGGCCAGCCCGCGATCGCCAAGCCCTTCAACGAGGACACGCTGGCGCAGAAGATCCGCTCGGTCCTGGACGCACCGCGCGACATCGCGGACGCTGACGCCCAGGAGCCCGTTGAAGAAACCCCGTAGCGAGGCACAGCGCGCGATGGCGGGGCAAGGGGCGCGACGGAAAGACGGCGCAGATGGCCTTTGTCGCCATCGAGCACGGCTTTCATGGCGCGACGCAGCACCGGCGAAGCGCGCGCAGCCGCAGTAGGGCCTTTGGCGAAGCCAACATCAGGAACCGTTTCAACGGGCCCCTTGGCCCGTCGCTCAGGCAGCATCCACGGTGCCGGCGGGGGCGGGGAAGATCTTGCGGTATGCAACCCAGTTCGCGCCGAAGAGGATCGGGAGCGCCAGGAAGAAGGGCAGCGCGCACATCATGGTCGCCACGAGGCCGATCAGCGCGTTGAGAAGGGTCAGGCCCGTGAGCCCGCCGATGTTCGCCTTCGCGGCGCGGGCGCCGGCCTTGACGGCTTCGATTCCGGGCAGGCCCCTGTCGACGACGAGCTGGAAGGTCAGGGAGAAGAACACCATCACGATCAGCCAGATCGCGAGCAGCCCCAGGCAGCCGGTGCCGGTGAGGGCGATCAGACCGACTCCGAGCCCCTCCAGTCTCTCATTCATCGCCACCTGCACGCCGATCACGCCCAGACCGATCCACAGGACGAACGGCAGGGTCACGGCCAGGATCACCATGAGCTGCACCATCGAGGCGATCAGGCTCTGCACGAAGTGCTCGAAGCCCTTGAACAGGAGCTCGAAGCGCACCTCCTCGCCCCGCTCCCTTGCCCTGAAGCACAGGGACAGGCCGCACATCATCGGCCCCATGAGCAGATAGAAGGGCACGGCCGTGAGGATCAGGTAGGCCACCGCGGAGATGGCGACGAACAGCCAGTACTGGTCGCCGATCAGGTCCTTCGACTTCTTGAGACAGTCGATCGGCTCGATGGCGGTGACCCGATGGAGGGGCTGTTCGTCGTCCATGTCCGACAATCTCCTCGCTTCGATCCTGGGGTTGGGTTGACGCTCGCTCGGGGTGCAGCGAAGCCCCGTGAGCAAGTAGTCCGCCGGGTCCCGCTCGGATGCCCCTGTTGCGCTGCCTGCCGGGCGATATTCCAGCTCGGCGGCCGCCTCCGGGAGCTCAGAGCCTGTCGGAAAAACCCCGTCGCGAGGCAAAGCGGGCGATGCGGAAGCGAGGAGGGCGACGGCGAGAAGGCGGAAGCGGCCTTTCTGGCCGCTGAGCACGGCTCGCCTAGCCCGACGAAGCAGCGGCGCCGCCCGCGAAGCCGCAGTAGGGTGTTTTTCCGACAGGCTCTCAGGACTCGTAGTCGAACGCGAGCACGCCGTCGATGCCGCCGTCCAGGATCCCGAGCACGCTCTCCTTGACCGCCTCGTGCTCGGGGTGCGGCAGGTACGCGTCGCGCGCTCCGGCGTCGGTGAAGGTCATGCAGAAGCCGTGGGTGTACCCGCGGTTCAACCCCTCCTGGGAGGAGTACGCTCCCCAGCCGTAGGAGGCGATGCCCGGGATCCTGCCCTTCAGCGCGCCGATGGCGGCAAAGACCGACTCGACGTCTCCGCGCGCCACCTCGGGGCGCACCTTCATCAAGACCATGTGAGTGATCATCTCTTCTTTTCCTCGGGAGGTCGCAGGGTCTTCAGCTCGAGCTCGGGCTCCAGCTCCAGGCGCGGATTGCGGAAGCGCACCTCGGTCGGCCCTCCCGAGTGCACCTGGAACGCGACGATGCCGCGCGGCGCCCCCTCGGGGTCCTCGATGTCGGCGCACGGCGCGCCGTTCAAGGCCGTGCGCACGCGGCCGCCAACGGCCAGCACCTCGTACGTGTTCCACCCGTCGGGATCGACGTGCTCTTCGCCCGACCGGTCCCAGAGCAGCCCGCGGCCATGTTCCTCGTAGATCTTCCCCCACCAGCCGGCGCCGATGTCCGCCTGGTACCCCTTCACCGCTCCGCCCTCGATCTCCTCGCTGCGGAACTGGATGCCGCTGTTGCCCTCGTTCTCGACCAGACGCACCTCGACGGTCAGCCGGAAGTCCCCGAGGAGCATGTCGCTGCGCAGGAACTCGTTGCGTTCGAGCCCGTCCGTCCGGCCGACGATCTCGCCGCCCTCGATGGTCCAGACCTCCGGGCTCCCCCTCCAGCCCTCGAGCCCGGTGCCGCCGAAGAAACGGCCCTTGTTCAACTCGGTGGCGAGGACCGGCACCTGCTTTGGGCTGGCGAGGTAGGCGATGAGGTCGCGCACCTCGTCGGCGGACATCGCGTCGAGCTGGGCCTCGGGCATCATCGACACCTCGCTCGGAACGATCTCGACGATCTCGTCCTTGGCGACGACGATCTCCTCGTCCTGGTTGATCAGCGTCAGCGCGCCCTCGGTCTCCTTCCTCAGGATGCCGCTGACGACGCGTTCGTCATCGAGGATGATCGACGTGACCTGGTACTCCTTGGCGATGATCGCGTTCGGATCGACCGCATTGGTCAGGATGTACTCGAGGTCGGTCCGGTTCGCGCCGGTCAGCTCGGGCCCGATGTCGCCGCCGACGCCGAACAGCGTGTGGCACTGTTCGCACGTGCGCGAGAACACGTCGCGGCCGTTCGACGGGTCGGCCTGCGCGAGCACCGCGCCGGTGAGCTCACCGAGCCGCCGCTCGATTTCGGCCGCGCGCTCCTCGGCGGTCTCGCGGAACACGCCCCAGACCTCACGCATCAACCCGTCGATCTCCTCGTCGTGCAGGCTCTGGAGCTGGCGCAGCACGAGAGCGTCGAGCTCGGCGCGGGCCGGTTGGCCCGCGGCCACGGCGCGCAGCAGCTCGCGCGCGTAGGCCGGCCGTGCGGCCAGGGTGCTCAACGCGGCGCGACGTTCCTCCTGGCTCAGTTCGGAGTATCGCGCCAGGATCGCGGCCGGCGTGCCGGCGTCGTTGAAGCTCGCCAGGGCGCGCAGCACCCTCTCCCGCACGGCCCGCTCGTCCAACAAGGCGTGCATCACGGGCACCGCCGCCGCGTCCTTGCCGCGCACGAGCGCGTCGAGCGCGCGCTCGCGCCGCCCCTCCTCGGCGCCTCCGTCGGCCAGGATCCCGCGTAGCTCGGGAAACACGGAAGCGTCCCCGAAGGCGACGGCGATCGAGAACGCGCGCTCGCGCACTTCGGGGTCCTCCGAGGCGGCGAGGCGCGCGTGAACGTCGTTCCAGCCGGCCGGCATCGGCGTCCCGCGCTCACCGCTCAGCGCGTTGCTCGTCTCCTCGAGCAGGATGGCCAGCCAATCACCGTCCGCGTCTGCGATGCTCGACACCAGCGCGTCGTGGCAGGCCACTTCCGAGGCGGCGCGTCGAGCCACGAACCGCGCCGGGACGGCCAGAGCCGCGGCGCGCGCCAGGGCGAGCGCCCGCGCGGGGTCCTGGGCGACGAGCGGCTCGATCCCGTACCACGTCACGAGCGGCAGATTGTGGTCCTCGGCGTCCTCCCCGCGCGCCAGCAGGGCCGACGCGATGCGCCAGCGTTCGCCTTCGGGCAGCCTCTGGAGCGCGCTGGCGAGGTAGAGCCGGACGACCGGGGACGGAGTCTTCCGCGCGAGATGCTCGAGCCGGGTCACCAGTTCCGGGGACGCGGCGCACGCCTCCAGCGCGAGCTGGACGGTCCAGCCCTGGACATGCTCGCTCGGGTCGCCCAGGCCCATCCGCACCAGCGCCCCGTCGAGCCCACCGGATACGTGCAAGGCCCAGAGCGCTCGCAGTCGATGCTCCGCCGACTGCTCCAGCTCGAGGTCGGTGGCGAGCCTCGCGCGCAGCTCCGGGCTCGCGCCCTGCTCCTGCAGGACCTGCCGCGCGTGGCGCGACATCCACTCGTTCGAGCTCAGGACGGCGGCGTGCAACTGCCCCTCGTCGAGCTGATCGACCGCGACGGACGACGGACGGTGATCTCCGTAACGCACGCGGTACAGCCGCCCGTTCGTCCTGTCCCAGCGCTCGGTTTCGGTGCGGTGACAGGCAGTCGCGTCGTACCAATCGATGAAGTAGACGCTCCCGCCCGGCCCGTACTTCAGGTTGATGCCGCGAAACCACTCGTCGTTGGCCAGCAGGAAGTCCGGGCCGTGCCGGCCGACGAAGCCCGAACCTTCGCGCTCCAGAACCTCGTTGTTGAACCTGTTCCCGTGCACGTTGCCGACGAACAGCGTGTTGCGGTACTGCTCGGGGAAGCTCTCGCCGAGGTAGATCATCGCGCCGCAATGCGCATGTCCGCCGCCGGCCGCGAGCGTGTCCTTGAGGTTGGCGGGCTCCTCGCGCCCCCACCACGCGTGGTCGCCGATGTCGCCCGCGTAGTGGCGGTGATCGGCGATCGTCTTGATGTCGTCGTAGACGTGCGGATCGAAGTGCGTGCCGCCCTGCCGGTGATAGCGCGCGCCCTGGACGACGTGGAACAGGTGCGGGATGACGCACGCCGTCAGGAACGCCTGGCCGTGCTCGTCGAAGTCGACGCCCCAGGGATTGCTCGTACCCCAGGCGAAGACCTCGAACTCGTGCCGCTGCGGGTGATAGCGCCACACCCCGGCGTTGAGCGGCGTGCGCTCCTCGTCGGGCGTCCCTGGCTTGCCGACGCGCGAGTGGGTGAACACTCCGTGGCAGCCGTAGAGCCACCCGTCCGGCCCCCAGATGAACGCGTTGAGCGTCTCGTGCGTGTCCTGGTAGCCCCAGCCGTCGAGCAGGATCTCGGCTTCGCCGTCCGGCACCAGGTCGCCGTCGCGATCGGGGATGAACATCAGGTACGGAGCAGCGCCGACCCACACCCCGCCGAAGCCGACCTGCAGGCCGCTGACGAGATTCAGGTCGTCGGCGAAGACGGTGCGCTTCTCGAAGCTGCCGTCGTGGTCCGCGTCCTCGAAGACCAGGATGTGGTCCTGGCCTTCTCCGTCCGGGCGCCGGATCGGGTAGGAGTACGCCTCGGCCACCCAGATGCGGCCGCGGTGGTCGAGCGCAAGTGCGATCGGCTGGTGCAGATCGGGTTCGGCCGCTATCAGGTCGACCGCGAAGCCCGCCGGCACTGTCATCGCCAGCGCGGCATCCGGCGCCGCGAGGCCGCTGTGCTCGATCTTGACGCGCTCCATGAGCGCCGGCAGGTCGTGATCGCGCGCGAAGACAGGCTCGCAGGCGTGGAAGCGGAAGTCGTCGAAGTTGACGTGCCCCCAGCCGCCGGTGTGCTCGTCCACGATTCGCACGCGGATCATCTCGCCCTGGCGCGCGCGCAGATCGACCACGAAGCGCTGCAACGACTCGTGATTCGCGCCCGAGACGTCCGCGATCACCACGCCGTCGGTCGCGCGCACGAGCTCGACGCGCGTCGCCTCGTGGTTGCCACCGGCGACCATGAAGCTGGCGAAGGGATGGGTGACGCGGAACGGATCCGAAGTCAGGGTGCCCGTGCGCTCGTCCCCGTGGACCTCGTAGCCCCCGATCCAGTGCTCGCCTGCGTGTCGGCTACCCTCAGGCCGCCCGCGCGCGACGACCGTGTCGCCGCGCATGGGTTGGCCCTCGAATGCGTCGCCGGTCGCGGTCCAGCGCGCGAGCGAACCGGTCTCGAAGCCCAGGTTCAGTGCCCCGCCGTCCTCGTCCAGCGGCTCGACGCCGGGTGGAACGTACTCGCGCGGGCGCGTAGCTCGCCACTCCTCCTCGCTCACCTTGCGCGCCCGCTGCAGGAACACGGTGGTCCCTTGCTTGTTGCCGACCACGACGTCGGCCCGCCCGTCGCCGTCCACGTCACCGGCCACGACCTGCACCCCGACGCCCGAGTCGTCGTCGATCAGGTGCGGCACGAACTCGACGCCGTCCGCGCCGCGCACCAGCTCGAACCAGTAGACGACGGCCGGTGCGCGCGACTCCGGGTCGCCGTCGGGGCCGTGGGCCCAGAAGCGCTTGCCGGTGACGACGTCCTGGAGCCCGTCGCCATCCACGTCGGCCAGGTCGAGCGCGTGGAGCTGTGAGAACTTGACGCCGTAGCGATTGTCCTCGGGCCGCGAGTCCATGATGCGGTGCTCGCGGAAGTCGATCGTCCCGTCGTCCGCGCGCACGCTCTCAAACCAGGAGAAGCCCCAACCGTGCCCGTCGAGGCTGGTGATGACGTCGTTGTCGCCGTCGCCGTCGACGTCGCTCGCGAACATCTGCGCGCCGCCGCGCCGGCCGAGGGAGAAGGCGTGCGGATGTCGCGTCCACAGCGGGTCGCCGGCGAGCGAATCTGGCTGCTCCCACCAGCCACCCTTGTCCAGCAGATCCATGCGCCCGTCGCCGTCGACGTCGCCGATCCCGAGACCGTGCTCGAAGTTGGACAGCCCGAGGTCCTCCGAGATGGCGTGAAAGACCCAGGGTTCGCGCGGCGCCCGCGGATCGGGCCCGGCCCAGCCGAAGCGGCCGCGGGTGTGGAAGAACATCTCGGGCTGCCCGTCCCCTGTCAGATCTCCGAAGCCTGGCGCCTCGTTGTCGACGCCCTCGAAGACGACGTGCATCGGCCAGTGCCCACCGCCCTCGCCCAGATTCGCGTACCAGCGCGCCTGCCGGCCGGGGAAGCCGATCTCGAGCACGTCCGGCCAGCCGTCGGCGTCGAAGTCGTGCACGAAGAAGAAGAAGCTGTCCGAGTACTTCAGCGGGTCGGTGGCCACCGGCGCGTGGATCTCGTGGCGCTGCTCGAAGTCGGGGCCAGCGTACCAGTACGGCCCGGAGACCACGTCCCCGTGCCCGTCGCGGTCGAAGTCCCCGAAGCTCGCGCCCTCGCAGAAGAAGGTCTCGGACAGCCGCCGCCGCTCGAAGGTCACGAGCAGACGCTCATCGGGCCTGCTCGCGGGCGCGAGGCAGGCGCAGCCCAGCATGGCCGAGAACGCGAGGTGGAGCTTCGAAGGGCGGGGCACGGCGGGAGACGCGGGTCGACGCAGGGAACAGATCATATCCCCCCTGCCCTGCGCGGGCGATTCCGTACGCCGATCGGAGATCGCCGCCATGTCCGTGCGGGGGTCGGAGGCCGCCGGTCACGGTCTGCCGCCATTCCTCAGTGCAGCGATGCGGCGCAAGAGCGGCGGATGGGAGTGGTACAGCAGCACGTGGAGCGGGTGCGGCGTCAGGTTCGACAGGTTCTCGGCCGAGAGCTTCTTGAGGGCCGAGACCAGCGCCTCGGCCCGACCCGTCGTGCGCGCCGCGAACGCGTCCGCCTCGAGCTCATTCCGGCGGGAAAGCGCGTTGAGGAGCAGCGAGATACCCGTCTCGATCGGCGTGCACAGGAGCCCGAAGAGCACCAGGCCGGCGTAGGCCGACGGCTCCTGCATCGCGAAGGCCTCGAACAGCTCCGGACGGGCGAGGAAGACGGAGAGCAGCCAGAACAGGATCCCGAAGTGAGCGATGCTGATCGCGGCGTGCTTGAGGAGGTGCCGCCGCTTGAAGTGCCCGACCTCGTGCGCGACGACGGCCACAAGCTCCTGCGTCGACTGCTGCTCGATCAGCGTGTCGAACAAGGCCACGCGCTTGTGCCGCCCGAGACCCGTGAAGAAGGCGTTGGCCTTGGTCGAGCGCTTCGAGCCGTCCATCACGAAGACATCCTCGAGCGGGAAGGCCGTCGAGCGGGCATAATCGAGCACCGCGCTGCGCAGCTCACCGTCTCCGAGCGGCCGGAACTCGTTGAACAGCGGCATGATCCACGCCGGCCCGACGACGAGCGCAAGGAGCCCGAAGGCCGTCGTCGCTCCCCAGCACCAGAGCCAGGCCTGAGCGCCCGTCGCCTCGAGGAAGTACAGGACCGCCGCCGCCAGGGGCCCGCCGAGAACGACCGCCAGACTCAGGCGCTTCAGCAAGTCGCTCCAGAAGGTCCGTGCATCGGTGCGGTTGAACCCGAAGCGTTCCTCGATCACGAAGGTGGAGTGGAGTTGAAGAGGCAGGCCGACGAGCGTCGTCGCCAGGCCGAGGGCGCCGAAGTACAGCAGGCCGGTCGGGATCGGGCCCAGACCCAGCTTGCGCAGCGTCTGGTCGAGGAGGTCGAAGCCGCCCAGGCCCCAGAAGGCCAGGAGCAGTCCGAGGTCGAGACTGGCGCGCACGAGCCCGACGCACGTCCTGGCGCGCGTGTACTCCTGCGAGCGCCGATACTCGGCGGCATCCCAGTCCGCGCGGAGCTCCTCGGGCAGCTCGGGCCGCAACGACCGCAGGTTGAGCAGGTCGGCCGCCAGGCCCAAGGCGAATTCCAGGAGCAACGCGAGCAAGACGACGATCGCGATGGCGTTCATCGGTCCCTCGCGCCGCGGAACGCGCGTCTGGCGGCGCTCGCGGCGGGCAGCATTCCCGGGAGACGCGGTGGTCGGTACGGAGTGCCTTTCATTCCGGAGTCGCGGCGCGAGTGGTATACCATCCCGAGCTCGCGCCGGCCGCCACCGCCGCGCTTCCTGCCTCGATCCCCAGCATGGACACGACAGACGACCGAACTCCGAGCCCCGCCCGCCGGCAGCAGAATCCGATCGTCAGGCTCCTGATCGAGGCCGGTCCCCTGGCGGTCTTCTTCATCGCGAACGCAAGGCTCGGCATCTTCTTGGCGACCGGCGCCTTCATGGGTGCCATCGTCGTGTCCTTGGCGGCCTCGTGGCGGTTCGAGTGCAAGCTCCCGACCATGCCGCTCGTCACTGCGGTCTTCGTCCTGGTCTTCGGCGGCTTGACGCTCGCCTTGGGTGACGAGCTCTTCATCAAGCTCAAGCCGACGGTCGTGAACGTGTTGTTCGCCCTGATCCTGTTCGGCGGGCTGTTCCTCCGGCGATCGCTGCTCGAGCCTCTGTTCGGAACGGCGATGGAGCTGACGGCCGCGGGCTGGCGCATCCTGACCTTTCGCTGGGCCTGCTTCTTCGTGCTCCTCGCGGCCCTGAACGAGATCGTCTGGCGCAACTTCTCGACGGACGGCTGGGTGAGCTTCAAGGTCTTCGGCATCCTGCCTTTGACCATCGCCTTCACGCTCACGCAGATCCCGCTGCTCAAGCGTCACCAGCTCCGGCCGGAGGCCGGCGAAACGGACGAGAATGAGACTCCCTAGAGCCCTCCTTCTGCCGTTTCTCGTCGCCCTCTGCTCCTGCGCGGGCACGGATCGCGTGACCGGCCGCCGCGACTCCGGCGGTCCCGTGTCGCCGGAGCAGGCTGCCTACGACGTGCTGCACTACGGCCTGGACCTGCTCGTGCTGCCCGAGTCGCGGGCGATCTGGGGCACGCTGACGATACGGGCGCGAGTGCTCGAGCCGTTGTCCTCGCTCGTGCTCGACCTGGACCGCGAGCTCGTGGTCGAGGGCGCGGACGAGCGGGGGCGCGCGCTCGGCTTCGTCCATCGCGACGGTCGCCTG
>Ga0326597_10003337_pt1 | contig 23237 bp, 22 predicted proteins | sample RVTome_12_FD_203789 | JGI IMG/M metagenome (GOLD analysis project Ga0326597, IMG submission 203789) | Soil microbial communities from uranium-contaminated site in the Upper Colorado River Basin, Wyoming, United States - RVT100D185 | ecosystem: Environmental > Terrestrial > Soil > Contaminated >... | reverse complement strand
TCGCTCACCTCACTGCCGAGATCGAGCGCCAGCGAGAAGAGGCGTCGGTCTGACCACTACATCTTGTGGTGTGCTGACTCAAAGGGAAAAGCATGTCGCAGCATATGTAACCGATCATTTGCAGGGCCACCAGCCGGGAGATCGCAGTCTGCCGGTGGGCGAAGGTGTCGTTCGGCACTTGTGCCAGGGCCAGCAGGGTGCTACGTCTGGCCGCGTACGCGGGGGGCGCTGAAGCGCGGCCCAGACCTCGTGCCGCCCGGGACCGCGTTGAGCCACTGGCGAGACCGACCCGCTGCGAGTAAGGAGCTGCCAGGGCACCGCTGACGATCGACCAGAGCAGATCGTCCTTCGACTCGATGTAAGTGATACAGGCTGCCGCGGTTCATGCCGAGGCGTTCGGCGAGGTCCTGCATCGACGTGGCGTGGAAGCCGCGCTCCCGGAACAGCCGGGTCGCCTCCCGGAGGAGTTCGGCCTCGCGCGGACGGGGCGGGAGCATTGTGCGTGCGGCGACCGTCATGCGTCCGTTTCGCTGGATCGTTTGGAGTGCCCGCTGCGTTGTGCCGGAAAGCCATCAAACGAACGTTTGGTTGAGTCCCGGAGGATAGACCCGTCCTCGGATGGATGCAACCCGTCCCGGCGTGGACGTGGAGGGGCGGGTGCGCACCGCCGACTCCCGCGGGAACGGTGCCGGATGTCGTGCGTCGCGTCAGGTCGTCGACGGTCGGGCGCGGGACCGGGGAGTCCGCCTCGAGCGTGGACGCGGCTCAGGCGGCGTCGTCTCCTCCGCGGCGGCAGACTTCGCGGCGAGCTCCGCCGCGGCGAGCTCCCGCGCCCGCCGCTCGGCGATGATCGTATCCAGGAGCGACTCGAGCGACGGCGCGTCCTCGGGCTGGTCGACCGGATGCGCGACGGCGGGGGCCGGCGGTTCGGGCTCGGGCTCCTCGGTCACCGCGTCGAAGGGCACGAGCGTCATCGCCTGGAGCCAGCCGACCTGGCCGGTCGGCGTACGGACGAGCGCCCAGATCGGCCCGCGCTCGAGGACGTCGACCTGGTCGCCCGCTCTCAGGTGGCCCAGCACCCTGCCGAGCGCCTCGTCCGGTTCCTCGGCGAGCGTCACCTGATCGTAGCGGAGAACCTGGCGATCGGCCGTCTCGTCGGGTGGGCCGGGGAAGACGAGCGGCGGCCGCCTCGCGCCCGTGACGTGCCCGGCGCCGAACCGCTCAGCCTTGAGCGATGGGCGGCGCCAGCGCGGGATGTGGGCCTCGTCGAGCGGCGGCACGAGCAAGCCGACACCTGCGTCGGAGCGCTCTGCGCCCGCGGCACCGGTCTCGGAGCCGACCGCCGCCGCTGCGAGCGGGTCGGCCCGCCGCCGGCGTCGAGCGAGCACGACGAAAACGACGCCGCCCGTCGAGGCAGCAGCGAGCGCCGCGATGCCGATGGCCTCGGGGCCGATGCTCCCCGCCGGTCCGAAGTCGATCGTGCCGGCCCCGGGCCCACCGGACGGACCAGCGGCCGCACCCGGCATTGCCGCAGCGCCCGGCGTCGGGTCGGTTGTGGGTGAAGGGGGCGGCGTTGGAGAGGGCGTCGCCGGTGGCACGCTCGGGGTCGTCGGGCGGGGGGTGGATCGCGGTGTCGGCGCCGGCGTTGGCGCCGGGGCGATGGTCGTCGGCGTCGGCTTCGGCTTCGGCGTCGGCTTCGGCCGCTCGGTCGGTGGCGCGGCGGGCTCGGTGGCCGGCGTCACCGCGGCCACGGTGCCGGAGGCCATCGTCGCGCTGGTCGCGCCGAGACCGGCCATCGCCAAGGCGACGACCCCAAGAGCGGCGCTGAGGATCCGAAGCCGGGTATGCATCGGAATGGACCGGATCATGTCGCCCGGGCCCCGGCGTGTCCGTGGCCCATCGGTCACCCCGCCGATCGGCAATCGGTCCAATCGCCCCGGGCTGCCCGCGGAGGCGACGTCCCGGGCCGCTCTTCGCGGAGGTCGCCTTCCACGACACGCAGACGTACGACCTGTCGCCGGCGCGTGGACCGAGGTCGGGTCCGGCCCGTGCCCGTGCGCTCTACGGAGCCATCCCGTCGGGCTCCGGCCAGAGATCCGTGCTGAGGTACTTCAGCCCGGAGTCGGCGAGCACTACCGCGACCGTTCCGCCCGCGTGGTCGCCTCGGAGCAACTGGAGCGCCGCCGCGACAACCGCGCCCGACGAGAAGCCGGCGAACACGCCCTCCTCGCGCGCGAGGCGGCGGGCGACCCCGATCGCCTCGTCGTCCGACACGGTCAGGTAGCCGTCGACCGGCACGCCCTCGAGGAGATGCAACTCCGCCATCGCGTAGCCACCGCCCTGGATGCGATGGTTCGGGTCTGCGAGCGGTCCGCCGGACAGAACTGCCGAACCCTCCGGTTCGACGACGTAGCAGCCGATCTCGAGGCGACGGGCTTTCAGGGCGAGCGTCACGCCGGCATATGTGCCACCTGTCCCGACGAACTCGCAGAACGCGTCGACCCGACCGCCCGCCTGCTCCCACAGCTCGGGACCGGTGTGCTCCTCGTGGGCGCGGACCGCGGAGCGGCGCACGAACTGATCGGCTCTGAAGGCGCCCCGGTCGCTCGTCAGTTCGCGGGCGCGCGTCTCCACCAGCGCCAGGTCCTCGCCGGTCACCTGGCCCGGCCTGGAGCCGGCGGTCTGCGGGACGAGCACGACCTCCGCACCGAGCGCACGCATCATCCGGGCCCGCTCGCGGCTGTTGCCCTCCGACATGACGGCGACGAACGGATGGCCGCGGACGGCGCATACGATCGCGAGGCCGGTCCCCGTGTTCCCGCTCGTCAGCTCGACGACGGTCTGGCCGGGGCGCAGCTCGCCTGACGCGGTCGCGTCGTCGATGATCTGGCGCGCGATCCGGTCCTTCTTGGAGAAGCCGGGGTTCAGGTACTCGAGCTTGGCCACGATCCGGCCGCGCACGCCGCGCGTGATCCGGGCGAGTTCGATGAGCGGGGTCCGGCCGATGGTCTCGACGACGGACCGCGCCAGGGGGTCGAGGCCGGAACCCGGAATGTGCTCAGGTCGCCGGGCGCTCATCGGAACCTCGCGCTCCAGTCTCCCGGTTGGGAGAAGGAAATGATGGTCCTTCGCGGGCCGGTCCGGCGCGTTGATCGCGCAGCTCTCCGAGCCCCGTTCACCTGTCGACCAGGTGCCCGGCCCCGTGACCCGTCGCCTCCATCTGTGCGGCGTGCGCGGCGAGGAAGTCGCGGCAGCGCCGCGCGGCGGCCGACAGCCGGCGCGCCCTGAGATTGACGATCGACCAGCGTCGCTCGATCGGGAAGCCGACCGCGTCGACCACCGTGAGCAGGCTGCTGTCGAGCTCGAGATCGACCGACCAGAGCGAGACGACGGCAATGCCGAGGCCGGCCGCCACCCCCCGCTTGATCGCCCCCGTGCTGCCGAGCTCCATCGCCACGTCGATCGACAGGCCCGCCCGCGCGAACAGCCGCTCGGTGGCGGCCAGCGTGCCGGAGCCCTGCTCGCGAACGAGGAACCGCTCTCCCGCCACGTCGGCCAGGGGGACGGCCCGAAGGTTGGAGAGCGGATGGTCCGGCGGGGCGACGACGACGAGCAGGTCGGACAGGAAGGGGAGCACGCCGAGACCGATCTCGGTCGGCGGGTCGGCCATCACCGCGAGGTCGCATGCCCACTCCGACAGGCGCCGGAGCACCTCCGTCCGATTGTGGACGCGGAGCGTGATCTCGACCGCCGGGTGCGCCCGGTGGAAGGCGCCGAGCGCCGTCGGGACGGCGTAGATGCCCGACGTCGTGTCGGCCGCGACGTCGACCGTGCCGCGCGCGCCGGTCTCGAGATCGGCCAGGCCCCGGGCGGCCTCGTCGAGCCGCTGAAGGACGTCGCCGCTGGTCGCCGCGACGAGCCGGCCCGGCTCGGTCAACTCGATCCGACGCCCGCGACGCTCGAAGAGCTCCACGCCGAGCTCCTGCTCGAGCGCCTTCACCTGGTGTGACAGGGCGGGTTGGGCGATCGCCAGCTCTGCCGCCGCCTTGGTGAAGCTCAGGTGTCGGGCGACGGTGACGAAGATTCGAAGCCGATGGAGGTTCCAGTGGGTCGGGCGCCGCTGCGTGCTCGTGGAGTATGCAGATTCCGACATGCAATGGCCTCTGAGTATGTATTGGACGACATGTTACTCGGGCTGTTCAACTGGCGCCTCACCGTTCGGCACCGCGACAGCACGGGATGACGGCATGGCAAGAGCGACCATCGAACAGCGCGCACCGGGCGTCCGGCCTTACAGCGAGCGCTACCTCGAGCTGGGGTACGAGCCCGCCGTGACGGACCTCCTCGTTGCGTTCCGGATCGCGCCGCGTCCGGATGTCCCGTTCGAGGAGGCGGCGGCGGCAGTGGCGGCCGAGTCGTCGACGGGGACGTGGACGGAGATCGACGAGCTCGACCGCGGCCTCGCCCGCGAGTTGGGCGCCCGTGTGTACGAGATCGACGGCCAGATCGCGTCGATCGCCTACCCGGTCGCCCTGTTCGAACCGGGGAGCATCCCGAACATCCTCTCGAGCGTCGTCGGCAACGTGTTCGGCTTCAAGGCGGTTCGGTCGTTGAAGCTGCTCGACATGCGCGTGCCGGAGGTGCTCGTCGAGTCGTTCCCGGGGCCGGCGTTCGGGCTGGCCGGGGTCCGCGAGAAGCTCGGCGTGGCAGAGCGGGCGATGACGGGATCGACGATCAAGCCGAAGCTGGGGCTCTCGCCGACTGAGCATGCCCGCCGGGCGTACGAGACGCTGCGCGGCGGCATCGACACGATCAAGGACGACGAGAACCTCAACAGCCAGGCCTGGTCGCCGTTCGACGAGCGGGTCGCTCGCACGCTCGAGCTGGTCCGCCGGGCGGAGACGGAGACGGGCGAGCGAAAGGGCTACTGGGCGAACGTCACGGCCGGTGACGCCGGCGAGATGCTGCGGCGGGCGAACGTCGTCGCGCGTGAGGGCGGGCGCTTCGTCATGGTCGACTTCCTGACCGTCGGCTCCGCCGCGACCGCGACGCTCCGTCAGGAAACCGAGCGGCTTGGGCTGGCGCTTCACGCGCACCGCGCGATGCACGCCGTGCTCGACCGGCACCCGGACCACGGTGTGGACTTCCTGGCGATCGCGAAGTGGGCGCGCCTGCTCGGCGTGGACCACCTCCACGTCGGCACCGGTGTCGGCAAGCTCGATGGCAGCCTGGCCGAAGTCGGCGAGCGGCGGCAGATGCTGACCGAACAGCTTGCGCCCGCGGGCGGTGGGACGCGATTCGACCAGCCGTGGAGCTCGGTCAAGCCGGTCGTCCCGGTTGCCTCCGGCGGGCTGCACCCGGGTCACGTGCCGGCACTCGACGCATTGTTCGGGCGGGACTGCTTCTACCTGTTCGGCGGCGGCATTCACGGCCATCCGGGGGGCAGTCGTGCCGGAGCCGCCGCCGTGCGAGCCGCCGTGGAGGCGGTCGCGGCGGGCGCCACGCTCGAGTCGGCCGCCCGATCGAGCCCGGAACTGCGGGCTGCGCTCGACCTGTGGTCCTCGGTCAGCTTCTGAGGAGGCAAGCGTTGACGACTCCCCGGCCGATCATGGTCGCCGTCGGCGGCGACAGCGGCACCGGCAAGACGACCATCGTGTCCGGCCTCCGTCGGGTGTTCGGCGACGACCAGATCGCGACCATCAGCCTCGACGACTACCACGTGCTCGATCGATCTGCCCGGAAGCGCCTCGGCGTCACGGCGCTCGATCCGATCGCCAACGACCTCGTGCTCATGGGCCAGCACATGGAGGCACTGCGGCGCGGCGAGACCGTCGACAAGCCGACCTACGACCACACGACCGGGACGTTCGGGCCACGCGAGCTCGTCGCGCCGCGTCGGATCGTCATCGTCCGCGGCCTGTTCCCGCTGTTCACGCCGCGCCTGCGTGCCGCCTTCGACCTGCGCGTGTGGCTCGACCCGCAGGAGGAGTTGAAGTGGGCCTGGAAGGTGAAGCGCGACTGCGCACAACGCGGATACAGCATCCCGGAGGTGATCCGCCAGATCGTCGAGCGCCGTGACGCCCAGCTCGCCCACATCGCGCCGCAGAAGGCCCACGCCGACCTGGTCGTCCGGTTTGTTGCGCCGGCCGGGTACTTCCTGCCGGGCACCGCGGTTGAGCACGACGATTCGCACCTCAACGTCCAGATCCACCTCCGCGCCGGGCTTCCGCGGCTCGATCTGGACGACGTGCTCGACGCCGGCCCGGCGCCGGCCATCAGGACGTCGCCCGGTGGCTCGAACACGGCGCGCCGCGATGGACGTCCGTTCCTGCTCGAGATCGACGGGACCGTGACGTCGGCTGTCGCGCGCGACCTCGACGAGCGGATCTGGGCCCACCTCGAGTCGCACCGGACGCTCCGCCCGGACGATATCGGCCAGTACGCCGACGGAGCGAGCGAGCGCCACTCCGATCCGCTGGCCCTGACCCAGCTCCTGCTTGCCGCCCAGATCGTGCGCGCCGGCCTGCCGGCCGACACGGGGGCGGGCGAACGGATCGCGCAACCGTCGCACCCCTCCTCGCCGATCGGCGCGCGCGCGGCATCGGCCGCGTCCGGTTGACGGCGCGGCACTGGGGAACCCGCTACCGGGGCGGCGCGTCACGCGTATGTGGCGACACTCAGGCTGATCGCGGCGCTCCTGCTGGCTCTCCTCGCCGCCTGCTCGGCAGGTAGTCCGGGCACGTCACTCGAGGGACGAGCCTTCCTCTCCACCTCGATCACCGAGAACGGGGTCGACCGTCCGCTGGTCGCCGGCACGCAGATTCGGATCGGGTTCGCGGACGGACGTCTGTCCGCCTCGGCCGGCTGCAACACGATGGGCGGGGCGTACCGGATCGACGGTGGCCTGCTCGTCCTCGACGGGCTGGCGATGACCGAGATGGGTTGCGACCCCGACCGCCATGCGCAGGACGACTGGCTGGCCGGCTTCCTCGGGGCGCGACCGACCGTCCGCCTGTCCGGCAACGAGCTCGCCCTCGAGGGCGGCGGAACGATCATCCGGCTGCTCGACCGCGAGGTCGCGGACCCCGACCTGCCGCTCACCGGCACGCTCTGGACGATCGACTCGATCATCACCGGCGACGCGGTCTCGAGCGTCCCGGCCGGCGCCGTCGCGACGCTCCGCTTCATGGGCGACGGGCAGGTGGCGATCCAGACCGGCTGCAACCAGGGCGGCGGGAGGGTGACCGTCGAGAACGGGACGCTCCGCTTCTCCGACCTCGTCATGACCGACATGGCCTGCGACGGGCCGGCCGGAGAGCTGGAACGATCCGTGCTCGCGGTGGTGCAGACCGCCGTCCCCGTGAGCTACGAGATCGAGGCGCGCAGCCTGACGCTGATGGCGGGCGCGAACGGGCTGGGCCTCCAGGGCGGGTAGACCCCGCAGGACGTCCAGATGAGAACCACCTATCGGACGGCGGCGATGGTCCTCGTCGCCGGTGTCTTCACGGCGGCGCTGACGTACGCGACCGTCGAGCTGCCGGCCTGGCTGGCGATGCTCGCCGCCGACTGGGTCGACATCCCGGACCTTCACCCCGCGATCGAGCCCGAGGCGATCCGGGCGTTCATCGAGAGCAACAACCTTCACCTGATCGCCTGGGTGTGCCTCGCCGCGGTAGGCGTGGCGATCGTTGCCGGGATCGTGCTCGGTCGCAGGTCGCTCGCCACGGCTGGGGCGATCGTCCTGTTCCTGCCGACCCTCGGCTCGTTCGCCGCCTACATGTTCTTCCTGGCTGGTCTCGGCGTCCTCCGCGTGCTCTGGCTGCCCGCCTGGGAGGGCGGCCTGATGGCCCTCGGCGACGTCGCCTACGTGCCGTACATGGCGATCGTCTGGCCGTTGTCGCTCGCCGGTGTCGACGCCCGTGGGGCCGTCGCGCTCGCTGCCATCACCATCGGCCTGTTCGTCTTCGTCCTCGGTACCACGACTTGGCTCGTCGCCCGGTTCGAGGGGCGCGACGTCGCGGACTCGTTCATCTACCGCTGGTCGCGCCACCCGCAGTACGCGGGATGGATGGTCTGGAGCTGGGGGCTGATGCTCGTCGCCGCCCAGCAGCCGGTCCCGATGGCCGGCCAGAACCCCGGTGCGGCGCTTGCCTGGACCGTCTCGACGCTCGTCATCGTGGCCGTCGCGTGGGCGGAGGAGCGCACGATGCTGGCGCGGGCCGGGCCGGCCTGGGTCGCCTACCGCGACCGGACCCCGTTCCTCGTGCCGGCGCCGGACGTCGTCGCACGCGCCGCGAGGCTGCCGATCCGGCTCGTCACCGGCCAGCCGCGGCCCGCGACCGGCCGACAGATCCTCGCGGCGTTCCTCGCCTGCCTCGCCGTCGCGGTCGTCCTGTCGATCCCGTTCGCTGGGCTCGCCTGGCCGCCGTACGGCTGGTGGGCCTGGCCGACCTTCGCGCCGCCGGTCTTCTAGCCGGCCGGGCCCGCCACAGCCCCCGCGGCAACGAGCCGACGTGCCGCGGCTGCGATGGACGCAGCGTCGATCCCCGCGAGGGCGAGCTGCTCGTCCGGCGTGGCCGAGCCCGGCATCGTCGCGACCGCGAGCCTCGTGATCGCGAGTCCGCTGCCCGCGCCGCCGAGGGCGCTCGCATCGGCCAGGGCCGACAGGACCGCCTCACCGAGTCCGCCCTCCGGTCGATGGTCCTCGGCCGTCACGAGCCGCCCCGTCTCGCGGGCGGCGGCAACGAGCGTCTCCTGATCGATCGGCTTGATGCTGTAGCAGTCGATCACCCGGGCCCGGATGCCGGCCGCGGACAGCGCATCGGACGCCTCGAGCGCCTCGTGCACGGTGATCCCGGCGACGACCAGCGTCACGTCGTCGGCGTCGCTCGACCGGAGCACGCGGCTGCCGCCGATCGGGAACGCCTCGTCGGGTGCATAGATGACGGGCGTCTTCCCACGGGTCGTTCGCAGGTAGACGACGCCCTCGCGGTCGAGCATCGCCGCGACCAGCCGAGCCGTCTGGTTCGCGTCGCACGGGTAGAGGACCGTGCTGCCCCAGATCGCGCGTGCCGTGGCGATGTCCTCGAGGCCCATCTGGCTGGGCCCGTCCGGGCCGATGCTGACCCCCGCGTGCGACCCGCTGATCCGGATGTTCGCCCGGCTGACCGCCGCCATCCGCAGGAAGTCGTACGCGCGGCTCCAGAACGCCGCGAACGTCGAGGCGAACGGCTTCCAGCCGCGGACCTGCAGGCCGATGGCGGCCGCCGTCATCTGCTGCTCCGCGATGTACATCTCGAAGAAGCGATCCGGAAGCGCGGCGTCGAACAGTTCGGCGTACGTCGAGTTGCCGACCTCGCCGTCGAGGGCGACAACGTCGCCGTTCGCCCGACCGACGGCCACCAGCGCCTCCGCATACGCCCGGCGGGTCGCCTCCTCCTCGCCCGGCTCGTAGCGCGGCAGCGTGAGGTCCTCGGTCGCGGCGAATGCATGCGGCTGACCGCTCCCTGCGGGACGCGCCACGGCGACGGACAGGTGCCGCACCCCGCCGAGCTCGGCGATCGCCGTGTCGGGATCGTCGAGCGCCTTCCCGTGCTTGCCCTCGCGGTCGGCCACTTCCGAGGCGCCGCTGCCCTTGACCGTCCGGGCGACGATTGCCGTCGGGCGATCCGTCGTCCCGGCTGCCTCACGGTAGGCGGCGTCGATCGCCTCGACGTCGTGGCCGTCGATCTCGATCGTGTGCCAGCCGGTGGCCTCGAGCCGGCGGGCGTAGTAGCCGATGTTCCAGCCGTGCATCGTCTCGCCGGCCTGGCCGAGGCGGTTGACGTCGAGGATCGCGGTCAGGTTGTCGAGCCCGGCGACCGCGGCGTGCTCGAACGCCTCCCACATCGAGCCCTCGGCCAGCTCCCCGTCGCCGGCGAGCACCCAGACGCGGTACGGCAGCCGGTCGAGCCGCCGGCCGGCGAGCGCGATGCCGACGCCGATTGGCAGCCCCTGGCCGAGCGAGCCCGTGCCGACGACGACCCACGGCGCAACCGGGGTCGGGTGGCCCTCCAGCCTGCTGCCCCGCCGGCGGTAGCTGAGTATCTCCGCCTCGTCGATCGCTCCGGCCGCCCGCCACATGGCGTAGAGCAGCGGCGTCGCGTGGCCCTTGCTGAACAGCAGGTAGTCGTTGAGCGGGTTGGCGGGGTCGCCGAAGTCGTAGTGCAGGTGACCGTCGAGCAGAACGGCCATCAGGTCGGCGGCCGACATCGACGAGGTGGGGTGGCCGGATGCCGCCGCCGAACTGGCCCGGATCGAGTCGACGCGCAGCTGTCGCCCCAGCTCGCGCCGGAACTCATGGTCGGTCATGGGTCGCCACGGTGGGCATGGTCGGTCCAGTCTACGCGCCGGCCGGACGATCCCGGACATCCGGTCCCGCGGCCATGCGGTAACCTCGAGGGCATGCGATCGGTCGAGCTCGTCGTCAGCAACCCGAGCGGCCTTCACGCGCGCCCGGCCGCCCTGTTCACGCAGGCGGCCGCCAGATTCGGCGCCAGGATCACGGTCGAGAACCTCGATCGCGGGAAGGGCCCGGTCGACGCGAAGTCGATCCTGTTCCTGCTCACGGCCGGCGTCTCGCGCGACCACCGCATCCGCCTCACGGCCGACGGTCCGGACGAGGACGACGCGGTCGACGCGCTCGTCGTGCTGATCGAGGCGGGCCTCGGTGAGGAGACGGCGCCCGCCTGATCGCGGCCGCGCAGCCGACCGGAGCGACCTGCCCGCGCCGCCCGTCCCGAGCGTGCCGTTCGGCCCTTCCGACGGTCTTGCACGCGTTGCGATACTCGGGGTCGGCCGGCCGTGCCGGCCACGACGTGAGGAGTGCCGACGTGGCGGACCCGGGACCCGCGATGGGCGAGACGCCTCTATCCGGGTTGTTGCCGCCGTCGGCGATCAGGATCGGCGCATCCGCGGACGACTGGCGGTCGGCCGTCCGGGCATCCGGGGACGCGCTCGTGGCCAGCGGAGTGACGGAGGACGCCTATACGGACGAGATGATCGCAACCGTCGAGCAGCTCGGGCCGTACATCGTGATCGCGCCCGGCATCGCCCTGGCGCATTCCCGTCCCTCGCCTGCCGTGCGACGGGCGGGGATCAGCGTCGTCACGTTGGCCCGGCCGGTCGAGTTCGGGCACCGGGAGAACGATCCTGTCCGCCTCGTCGTGGGCCTTGCGGCCCCGGACGACGAGGGCCATGTCACCGCCCTCGCGACGCTCGCGGACTTCCTGTCCGACGAGTCACGGCGCGAGGCGCTCATGACGGCCACGACCGCGAACGCGGTTCGGGCCATGGTCGTGGACTTCGAGACCAAGGCGGCCTCCGCGCGCTGAGACCGCAGCTCGTCGTCCCGGAGAAAGGGAGTGTGTATTCGGCCGTGAAGATCCTGGCGGTGTGCGGCATGGGGCTCGGCAGCGGCCTGCTCCTCCGGATGCAGGCGGAGAAGGCGCTCAAGGAGCTTGGGGTCCAAGCGGACGTCGAAGTCTCCGATATGGGATCCGCACGGGCCCTCGCAGCGACCGCGGATCTGATCCTCACCTCCGAGGAGCTTGCCCAGCAGCTCGGAGGCGTCAAGCCACGGATCGTCACGATCACGAACTTCATCGACCTTCGCGAGATGGTCGAGAAGCTGCGGGCGGCGATCGGGTGACTCCGAGCCGGACGGAGCTTCCGGCACTGGGGAGGGATCGAACCGCCTGCGGGCGGATGCAGAACGGAGGGTTGGTTCCTTGGACCAGCTGAACTACATCATCAACTGGATCGCACGAGACATCTTCGGCGTCCCCGCCTATCTCGTGGGGCTGATGACGCTGATCGCGCTCATTGCCTCGCGCAAGGGCTGGGGCGACGTGGTCGGCGGCGCGCTGAAGGCCACCCTGGGGTTCATCATCCTGGGGATCGGCGCCGGCGCCGTCATCGGCGCGCTGACGCCGCTCGGCGCGCTCATCACCGGCGCCTTCGACGTCGAGGGAGTCGTGCCGACGAACGAGGCGATCACCGCGATCGCCACCGGCATTCCGGACGTGGCGCAGAACGTCGCGTTCGCCATGTTCATCGGTGTCCTGGGATCGCTCGTTATCGCCCGCCTGACGCCGCTGCGATACGTCTTCCTGACCGGTCACCACATGCTGTTCATGGCGACGGTGCTGACCGTCGTGCTGTACAACGCGAACGTCGACCAGGTCGTCCTGATCCTCGTGGCCGCCTTCGGCCTGGCCACGATGATGGTGATCATGCCGGCGTTCTCGATGCCGTGGATGCGCAAGGTGACCGGTGGCGAGAAGGTCGCGATGGGCCACTTCGGGACATTCGGCTACATCGCCGGCGGCGTGGCGGGCCAGCTCGTGGGCCGCGGCAGCAAGAGCACGGAGGAGATGGAGTTCCCGCAGGGCCTCCGCTTCCTGCGTGACCCGATGGTCGGCACGGCTGTCGCGATGATCTTCATCTACCTGATCCTCGCCGTCTTCTTCGTCCTGCGAGCAGGCGAGGCGGTTGCGCTCCAGAAGATCACCGATGCCGGATTCTCCGGCCCCGCAGGTGCCGCGGGCGGCTTTCTCGGCCTGATGAGCACGATGTTCAACCAGGCCCTTGTGTTCGGTGGTGGCGTGGCGGTCATCCTGCTCGGCGTCCGGACGATCCTCGGCGAGATCGTGCCCGCGTTCGCGGGCATTGCCGAGCGCGTCATCCCGGGTGCGGTGCCGGCGCTCGACTGCCCGGTGTCGTTCCCGTACGCGCCGAATGCGGTCCTGGTCGGCTTCCTGTCGAGCGTCGTTGGCGGCCTGATCGGCTTCGCCATCCTGCTGCTGACGGACAACATCGCCCCGGCGCTCGCCGTGACGCTCATCCTGCCCGGGATGATCCCGCACTTCTTCACCGGCGGCACGGCCGGTGTCTTCGGCAACGCGACCGGTGGCCGGCGCGGGGCCGTCGCGGGTGGGTTCATCAACGGGCTGATCATCACGATCTTCGCGGCCATCCTCGTCCCGGTGATGGGCGCGATCGGCTTCCAGAACACGACGTTCGGCGACGCGGACTTCCAGTGGTTCGGCTTCGTCGTCGGCAATATCGCCCGGATCGAGGGCAACATCGCTGCCCTCGGCGTCGTCGTCATATGCGTCCTCCTGCTCGCGCTCGCGAGCTGGTTCCAGCGGCGGTACGTCGACACGAACTGGATCCCCGGCGGAAGCCCCACCGAAGGCACGCCGGAACCGACGGAGGCGCCCGCTCCGGGCGCCGCGTAGGCGCGGTTCAACCGCTGCAGCACACGACCGCCCGGGCTTTGCCCGGGCGGTCGTTCGTTCGGAGGAGTCCCGATGCCATCCGTCGAGGTCGTGTTCAAGGATCGCTACGGCCTCCACCCGCGCTCCGCGATGCGCATCCAGACGACCGCCGGGTCGTACCAGTCCACGATCACCATCGAGTCGCTCGACGGTGGCGCGCCGATCGACGCCCGCAGCATGCTCGCGCTGGTGAGCTCGGGCATTCGCCTGGGCGACCGGCTGCGAGTCACGGCCGACGGGCCCGACGAGGCCGAAGCTCTGGCGGCCGTCGCGGATCTCATCTCGACCGGCGTCTGCCACCCCTGATCGACGCGCGACCCGCGCGCGAAGCGGTTGAGTGGCGGCCGACGACCCCGGTAATCCCATCGTGCCGACTCGTCATCCTCGCACGCGGTGCACATTGGACAGGTGACGAAACGCGGCGCCGGGTAGCGAGCAGCTCTGCCGACCGTGGGACGCGGCAATCGTCTGTTCCGATTCGTCATCTTCTCGCCGTGTGCACGTTCCGGCGGTCCGACGCGTCGTCGCGTGCGCCCTGTGCGAATCTGACGACGCACCGCTCCGTGGCGGTCACCCGGTGACGGGTGCGACGAAACGGATCCCGCGCCGTTGACGAGCGGTTACCGCGCGCACGTTCGACGAACGTGCGGGCGGGGAGCCGGGTGCGGGGCGTCAGGGCGGGGCCGAGGTGCGGGGCGTCAGGGCGGGGCCGAGGTGCGGACCCGGACCGCCGCCTACCGGCGATCGACGACTGCGGTCTCGACGGAGCCCGCGGCCACCGGCTGGCTGAACGTCAGGCGGATCGCCTTGACGACCGCCATCGCGTCGCCGGCGCATGCGCCACGCTCGAGGGTCATGCTCTTCGCCGCCACGCCGATGAGCAGGCGGTTGCCGGTGTCGGTCGGGCAGTTCACCCACGACACGACCAGCGTGGCGGGCGTCTCGTTGACGAGTTCCAGCCCTTCATCACCCTCGAACGCCTCGCTCGGCTCGGCCGCCTCGGCGCCGGCGAGGAGGCCCGAGGCATCCACCACCGACACGAACGTCTCGTTGCCGACGTCGTCCCTGATCGTGACCGCGAGTGTGGCCGGCCCGCTCGGCGAAGGCAGGGGGGTGGGGGATGGCGCCGTCGGCGAGGGAGTCGGCCCGGGCGGGACGACCGACTGGTCGTCGCGGAGCGACCCAACGAGGACGGCACCTACCGCGCCGATGACGAGCAGTCCGACGAGCGTGAGCACGAGGGCCGGCCGTGCGAGCGGTCCGCTTCGCCGCGGCGCCATGACGTCCGGGCGAAGGAACCCGAACCGGTCGCGCCGCCGCGGGTGGGAACGCGCGTGCTCGACGGCGATCTCCATCGGCCGCTCGGGTGCTCGAGTGGGTCCCTCCTCGAGCCACGCGCCGAGGACCCCCACGAAGTCGTTCGTTCCGTTCATGCAAGCCGCTCCTTTCCCGCGGCGGACCGCGCGTCGGTCTCGAGCGCCGCCCGAAGGCTGCGGGTCGCGTAGTGCAGCCGGGAGCCCGCCGTCCCGATCGGGATGCCGAGGACGTCGGCGATTTCGGCCAGCGACAGCCCGGCGAAGTGCTGAAGCACGAGCACGGCGCGTTGGTCGGGGGTGAGCTTCCGGAAGCCGCGCTCGAGCTGGTCGCGGTCCGCCACGGTCCGCAGCTCATCGGGCGCGCGGGACGCATCCGCGTCGTCCGGCAGCAGTCGGATCGGCGACCCACCCCGGCGCTCCCGGCGCGCCTCGGCCGTGCTCGCCCGGACGATGAGCCGGTACGTCCAGGCGTCGAAGCGGTCGCGGTCACGCAGTCGCGGCAGCTCGTTCCAGATCGTCACGAGCGTCTGCTGGAGGGCGTCCTCGGCCAGGTACTGGTCGCGCAGGATCCGGTAGGCGATCGCGTAGAGACGGTTGCTCGCCGCGCGAACGAGCGCTTCGAAGGCGGTCTCGTCGCCGGTTGACGCGCGTTCCACGAGCTCGCGCTGGTTCATCGTCGTCTCCGTCCGTGGAGCCCGGGTGCCCGGCGCTCAGTGAGTATGAGGACGACAGGCACGCGGTTCTTCAAGGAACGTAGCGCGGCGGGGCCGCCCGGCGATGCAGGTACTGGCGAGGGGACCCCAAAGTACGGCTTGTTCGCGCCTCGAGCGCACTCCTACGCTCCCCCCAGCAGCAGGCCGGACTCCACCCGTGGCCACCCCACGGGCGCGGAGCGGCCGGAAGGTGCGCAGAGCGAGGCAACCACCACATGGTTTCGATGGCCGTCAACGAGCTGGGTCCCATGCTCACCGCGACCGAGGTCGCGGAGATGCTCCACCTCCACGTCAACACGGTGAAGCGTCTCGGCGATCGGGGCGAGCTTCCGTTCTATCGCGTCTGCAAGCGCGGCGACCGACGGTTCCGCCTCGACGACGTGATGAAGTTCCTCGCCCAGAACCGCTGATCCCGGCGGGCGCGCAGCGATTCGCGCGCCAGGCCGCCGACCAACCCGCTCCCTTCCGGGCGCCCGCCGATCAGGCGGGCGTCGCTGCTGTCCGTCGACCCTGGTCACGTCGTCCGGAGCGCCTCGCCGAACAGCTCGAGGCCCTCGGCGATTTCCGCCGCCGTGACGTTGAGTGGGGGGATCCAGCGCACGACCTCGTGCGATGGCCCGCACGACAGGACGAGGAGGCCCAGGTCTGCCGCGCGCTGCATCGCCGCCTCGGCGGCTTCGACGGCCGGCTCGCGCGTCGCCCGATCGCGGACGAACTCGACGCCGACCATGAGGCCGGGGCCGCGGACGTCGCCGATCCGGTCGTCCTCCGCCATGAGTGCCCTGAGCCCCGTCGTCAGCTCCCCGCCCCGCTCCGCCGCGTTGGCCACGAGGCCCTCGTCGCGGATCGTTTCGAGGACCGCCACGCCGGCGGCACAGGCGACCGGGTTGCCGCCGTACGTCGATCCGTGCGCCCCTTTGCCCCAGCGCTCCTGGAGCTCCCGGCGGCTGGCGATCGCCGACAGCGGCAGGCCGTTGGCGATCGCCTTGGCCATGACGACCACGTCGGGGACGATCCCCGCGTGCTCGAACGCCCACATCCGGCCCGTTCTCCCGTAGCCGGACTGGACCTCGTCGGCGACGAGCAGGATGCCGTGCACGTCGCAGAACTCGCGCAGATCGCGCAGGAACGGCAGCGGCGCCGGGATGTAGCCGCCCTCGCCCTGGATCGGCTCGACGACCACCGCGGCCACGGACGTTGCCGGGATCGTCGTCGCGGTCAGGTCGCGCAGGGCGGCGAGCGATGCGGCGGTCGCCGCCTCCTCGTCACCGCCGTGGAGGCGATAGGCCGCCGGGTACGGCACGAGGTGCACGCTCGGCAGGAACGGCTCGTAGCCGGCCCGGTAGTTGAGACTGGAGCTCGTGATCGACGTCGCCCCGTACGTCCGCCCGTGGAAGCTGCCGCGGAAGGCGACGATGCCCGGCCGGCCGGTGACCCGCCGGGCGAGCTTGAGCGCGCCGTCGATCGCCTCCGACCCGCTGTTGAGGAACATGACCGTGTCGATCGGGTCCGGCAGCGCAGCGGCGAGCAGCTCGGCCAGCCGGACGACCGGCTCCGCGAAGCCCATCGCGTTGGTGGGGCCGATCAGGCGATCGACCTGGGCATGGATCGCCGCCGTGACGCGCGGATGGTGATGCCCGAGGGCCGTCACCGCGATCCCGTTGGCGAAGTCGAGGTAGGCCCGGCCGTCGGTGTCGTACAGCCGGTGCCCCTCGCCATGGCTCCAGCTCCGCTCGAAGTAGCGTCCGAGGACGGGTGACAGGTTGCCGGCGCGCGCGGCGAGATCGGTCGAGCTGAGCGTCAGGGGGTTCATGCGACCGAGTATAGGTGCCGGCCCCGACCGGGGATGAGCGCCGGACATCGTCGCCGGCCTATCCCGCCCCGCGCCCACCGCTGATACTGCGCGCCGGGATGGGATCGCGATGATGCCGGGCGGCCCGAGCGGCACGAACCATCCGCGCTGGACCGCGGCCGAGCTGGCGACGCTGGCCGAGCTGGCCGAGACATTCGTCCGCGGTGGCGCGGTCCGCCGGGCGGACCTGTTCGAGCAGGCGCTCGAGGGAGCGGCAGACCCGGCGCAGGTCCGGCAGCTGCGGCTCGTCCTCCGGCTCGTCGAGTCGCGGCTCGTCAACCTCGTTCTTGCCGGAACGCCCCGGCCGTTCCGCGACCTCTCGCCGCCGGCCCGCGAGCGGTACCTCGTCGGCTGGGCGGACTCGCGCCTCGCGCTGCGCCGGACCGCGTTCCACGGCCTGCGCAAGCTCCTGACGTTCCTTGCCTACGCGGATCCGGGCGACGGCGTCCCGAACCCGCTGCTCGCGGCGATCGGCTATCGCCCGGACGACCCGCCGCCGACGTCGTCGCCGACGCCGATCGTGCCCCTGGCCGTCGAGCCCGACGGGCAGGCCCGATCGGCCGGTCTCGAGCTCGACGCCGACGTGGTCGTCGTCGGATCGGGCGCCGGGGGCGGTGTCGTCGCACGTGACCTGGCCCGCGCCGGCCGGTCGGTCGTCGTCGTCGAGGCCGGGCCGTTCGTGGACGAGACGACGATGCCGCGCGACGAGCTCGACGCCTACGACCGGCTCTACCTCAACCACGGCCTCACGGATACGTGGGACGGCGCCGTCACGATGCTCGCCGGCGGCGCCGTCGGTGGCGGGACGCTCGTCAACTGGATGACCTGCATCGACTCGCCGCCCGACGTCCGGGCAGACTGGGCGACCGGGCACGGGATAGCGGGCTGGGACGCCCCGTCGGCCGAGGCGGACGTGCTCGACCTCGAGCGCGAGCTCGGCGTGGCCGTCACCTCCGAGGTCGGACCGAAGGACGAGGCGATCCTCCGGGGCGCCGCCGCGCTCGGCTGGGACGCCGAGCCGACCCGGCGCAATGCCTCGTCGTGCGTCGACTGCGGGAGCTGCCCGTTCGGGTGCCGCCGGGGGGCGAAGCAGTCGGGGATCCGGGGGCACCTCGCCGAGGCGTTCGCGGCGGGCGCCCGGATCGTGGCGCAGGCGGAGGTGGAGCGGGTGCTCGTGGCGGCCGGCCGGGCGAGCGGGGTGGAGGCGCTCGTCCGTCCCGACGGCGCAGCCGGCGCGCCGGCGCATCGCCTGCGGGTCCACGCTCGGCAGGTCGTCGTCGCGGCCGGGGCGCTCCGGACGCCGGCGGTCCTGGAGCGCTCCGGGATCGACCATCCCGCGCTCGGCCGTCATCTGCGGCTCCACCCGGTGCCGGTCGTCGCGGCGCGATTCGCGGAGCCGATCGACATGTGGCGTGGGACGATGCAGGGCGCCCGCTGCGCGCAGTTCCTCCGCCCCGAGGCCGGTCGCTCGACGTACATCGTCGAATCGGCGCCGGGCCACCCGGGCCTGCTTGCCCTCTCCTTCCCATGGCGCGGCACCGATCAGCACGCCGGGCTGGTGGGCGGGGCGCGCAACTGGGCGCCGCTCATCGCCGTGACGCGTGACGGCGGGGAGGGGCGCGTGTCGCTCACCCGCGCCGGGCGCGTGCGGGTCGACTACGCCCTCGATGCGCTTGGCGTCGCGACGCTCCGGCACGCGGTTGGCTCGATGGCCAGGATCGCCCGGGCGGCCGGAGCCCGCGAGATCATCGCCCTCGGGACGCGGCCCCGCGCGTTCGGATCGGGCGGGCATGCGCCCGGTGAGTCGGATCGCTCGTTCGGAGTCTACCTCGACGCGCTCGCCGCGTTCGACTTCCGCCCGAACCGCGGGACTGTCTTCTCGGCCCATCAGATGGGCACCGCCCGGATGGGCGAGGACGCGCGGACGCACGCGTGCGACCCGCACGGGAGGGTCCGGGCCGGCAGCGGCGGACATCGGATCGTCGGTGGGCTGTTCGTCGCCGACGCGTCCCTCTTTCCGACCGCCGTCGGCGTCAACCCGATGATCACGGTCATGGCGCTCGCCCGGCGCGTGGGCCGGGCGGTCCTCGCCGAGGGTTGATCTGGTCAGTGGCCGAAGCCCGGTTCAGGCGGCCCGCGCCTCGGCCGCGGGGGTGGCGGCGGGCTCCGGCCGGCGACGCGGCGCCGACATCCGCGACCGGACGGTGATGATGAGCGCGACGGCGAAGATGATGACTGCGCCCGCGGTGAGCGTCCGCACGGTGATCTCCTCGCCCAGGATGAGCCCGCCGAGGAAGACCGCGACGACCGGGTTGACGTAGGCGTAGGTCGCGACGAGCGGGAGCGGTGCGACGCGCAGGAGCCAGCCGTAGGCGGTGAACGCGATGAGGCTGCCGATGACGGTCAGGTAGGCGAGGGCGGCCAGCGACTCGCCGCTCACCGCCGGCAGGTCGAACCGGGCGGCCTCGCCCGCCGCCAGAGCCATCAGGGCGAGAATGAGCCCGCCGGCCAGCATCTGCATGCCGGTCGCGAGGAGCGGCCGACGCGGCAGCTGGGCGCGGTGGGCGGCGTAGAGCGAGCCGGCCGCCCAGCTCAACGGGGACACGATCAGCGCGCCGACGCCGGCCGGGTCGAACCGGTTGGCGCCCTCGCCGGCCGGGGCGACGAGGATCGCGACACCGACGAAGCCGACGGCGATCCCGACGACGGCCGGGCGGGGGAGGCGCTCGCCGAGGAATGCCCGGCCGAGGACGGCGACCCACAGCGGAAGCATCGCGACGAGCAGGGCGGCGATGCCGGACGGCACCGTCTGCTCGCCCCACGCCACCAGGCCCATCCCGCCGCCGAGAAGGAAGGCGGCGAGAATGAACGTGTCGCGCCATTCGAGGCGCGACGGCATGACGAACGCGCGTCGCTCACGGGCGAGCGAGACCGCGAAGAGCACGCTGCCGGCGATGACGAACCGGATCGACGCCATCGCGAACGGCGGGATCGTCTCGATCGCGATCCGGATCCCGAGGTACGTCGATCCCCAGACGAGGTAGAGGGTCAGGATCGCGAGCGCGATGAGCAGCCGGCGCGAGTCGCGCGACGGCGTGTTTGGCATAGTCGAGTGGTCCAAGGTTTCGGCAGTGTAGCGGAGGGTCGCCGTTCGGTCCAGTCGCCGCTGGCGGTCAGGCCGCGACCGCGCGGCCCGACGTCGGCCGGCAGTCGCGGCAGGCTCGGTACCCGGCCGCGGCGCTTTCGCCCGCGGTCCGGAACGGCACGCGGTGGCGAGGCTGGATCCGGCGGGCGTTGTGGCAGCTGGGCAGGCAGAAGACCCGCGTCGTGTCGGAGCCGATGTACCGGATCCCGCGCCTGGCAAGCGCCTCGAGCTCGTCCGGGTCGAGACCCTCGGCCGCGAGGATCGTCCGCTTGTTGTCCGGTCCGCCGAGCGAATACTCTCCGCACAGCCCGTCGCTCCGGACCACGCGGTGACACGGCACGACCAGCGGCACGGGGTTGTGGGCGAGGGCGGAGCCGACGGCCCGCACGGCGCGCGGGCGGCCGATCTCCGCGGCGACCCACGCATACGGGCGAACCTCGCCGCGCGGGATCTCGAGCGCCTTCATCCAGACGGCGCGCTCGAAGTCGGTGCGGCCGCGCAGGTCGAGATCGATCCGGATGCGCCGATCGCCGGCGAGCCGCCGGTCGATCGCGCGCGCGAGCCGGGCCGGGAGCGCCTCGGCGCGCCGGATCGGCCGGCCGACCTGGGCGAAGAAGCGCTCCTCGAACTCCGACGGCTCCTCCGCCGCGACGACCGCGGACACGCCGCGGCCGTTCCAGGCGACGAACAGCGGGCCGATCGGCGAGGCGATCTCCGCATACGCGTCGGCCAGCCCGACGGCAAGGAGCGTGGCGGGAGCGAGGGTCGGCGGCGCCGGCAGGGCGAGCCCGGCGAGGGCGGCCTCGACCTCGGCGAGGTCGACGGTCGGTCGGTCGTGGCGGATCATGCGGTCATCTCCTGGCGCTCGGCGCGGAGTCCCGCCTCGTGGGCGGTCCGGAGCATGGCGAGGCCGCGATGGACCTGCGCCTTCAGCGTGCCCTCGGGCCGGCCGAGGGCGTCGGCCATCTCGGCGAACGAGAGGCCGTCGACGTGCCGCAGCACGATCGGCGTCCGATATCGGTCCGGCAGGCCGGTCAGCAGTGCGGCCCACCGGGCGGCGCTCTCGCGGCGTTCGGCGGCGATCGCGGGGTCGACCGTCGGCGCGGACGTCGTCAGCCGGTCGGCGACCGCCGAGCCGTCCGGCGCGGCGTGGTCGAGCGAGACGGATGGCGGCTGGCGGCGGCGCGTGGCCCGGTTCCGGGCGAGGTTGACGACGATCGCCGCGAGCCACGGCCGGAGCCGGAGCTCGCGGATCCGCGGGGCGTCGTACGAGGCGATCGCCCGGTAGGCGCGGACGAACGCATCCTGGGCGACCTCCTCGGCATCGCGCGGGTCGCCGAGGAGCCGGAGCGCGATCGTGTAGAGGCGCCCTTCGTGAGCGCGCACGAGCGCCTCGAAGGTCCCGTCGAGGTCGCGAGCGAGGCCGGGGCGAAGGTCGTCGTCCATCTGCTCCATCTAACACCCTCGTCCACTGCTCGGTTGCGTGGAACGCGCCGGCCCCGTGCGACAATCGCCCGCGATGCGCGACGACGACCGGTTCGACGAGTTCGTCGAGAGTCTCGGTGGCTTCTACCGGACGTGGGTGGTGTACCTCGGGTTGGAGCTCGGCTTGTTCGGGCGCCTCAGTGAGGCCGGCCCGGACGGCCTGGCTACGGCCGAGCTCGCCGCGCGGACCGGCACGCTTCGCGAGGCGGTCGACGTGTGGGCCTGGGCGGCCGAGGCCCACGGCCTCGTCGAAGAGGCCCACGGCCGCCTTGCGCTCGACCAGCACGTGGCGGCGATCCTGCTCGACGATCGGGCCCCCGAGTACCTCGGCGGGCAGTACGTCCACGCCGTCGTGGCGAGCATGGACTGGGACGGCATGGCCGGGTTCTTCCGGTCCGGCGTCCCGCGCCGCGATCGCCCGGAACGCTATCGGCGGGCGATCGAGCGGCTGACCGTCCAGGACATCACGGTCTTCTTCCAGGAGGCGCTCGGCGCCCTGCCCCAGCTCGTCGCCGACCTGACCCGGGGCGGGCGCGTGCTCGACGTCCATTGCGGCGGCGGTCGCTGGCTCATCGCGATGGCCAGGCGATTCCCGGGCCTCGAGCTCGTCGGCATCGAGTTCGAGCCCGACTCCGTCGCCCGGGCGATGGCAGCGGTCGCCGAGGCCGGCCTCGGCGAACGGATCGCGATCAAGCACGGCGACGTCGCGGCGATGGAGCACGCGGGCGAGTGCGACCTCGTGTACTTCCAGTACGCCCTCCACCAGCTGGCCGACGCGGCGTCGAGCCTCCGGGCGGCGTGGCACGCGCTCCGTCCGGGCGGGCGGATCGTCGTCCTCGACTGGCCGCTGCCGTCGACGGAGGAGGAGCATCGCAGCCGCCACGGGGAGCTGATCGCCGGACAGCAGCTCGACGAGATCTACATGGGCACGCGGCTCGCGACGCGCGAGGAGTTCGTCGGCTGGTTCCGCGCGGCGGGCCTGCCCGAGCCGCAGCTGATCGACCTGCCGTCGGGCGCGGCGACGTTCGTCGTGGAGCGGCCGTCCGCTACTCGGTGACCTCGATCGTCCCCGTCATCGCGGGGTGGACGTCGCAGTGGAACGGGTACGTGCCGGCAGCCTCGAACACGATGCCGCCACTGTCGCCACCGGCCAGGTTGCCGGTATCGCAGGCGGGAAACTCGTCGAGCGTGGCCGTGTGCGGAGCATTGCCCTCGTTCGTCCAGGCGACAACGTCGCCGACCTTCGCCGAGACGGTCGCCGGGCTGAACGAGAAGTCGCGGATCGCGGCCGTCACCGTGCCGGACGCGGTCGACGGCGCGCACGGATCGGCCATCGAGGCCGCGGGCTCCGAGGCAGGCGCCGATGCGGGCGGCTCGGTCGCGGCACTCGACGGATCGGCCGTCGTG
>Ga0326597_10003336_pt1 | contig 23237 bp, 21 predicted proteins | sample RVTome_12_FD_203789 | JGI IMG/M metagenome (GOLD analysis project Ga0326597, IMG submission 203789) | Soil microbial communities from uranium-contaminated site in the Upper Colorado River Basin, Wyoming, United States - RVT100D185 | ecosystem: Environmental > Terrestrial > Soil > Contaminated >... | reverse complement strand
ACTTGAAATCATGCGGGACAGCCGGACCGGCCCCATGGGAACCGCCGCCGTGGCGTGCGTCCTGGTGTTGAAGGTAGCCGCCCTGGCCTCCGTTCCCCCTTCGCGGATGTTGGGAGCGGTCCTGTTGATGCCGGTGGCCGGGCGGTGCGGCATCGCGGTCGTCATGGCCGTCCTCCCGTATGCCCGCACGGACGGGGGGCTTTGCGTCGCCTTTCTCGGAGGGCGGACGATCAGGCAGGCGGTGTGGGCGCTGGCGATCTTCTCGCTCGTCGCCTGGTGGGCGTCGGGTTGGATGGGGCTCGGGACGGTGGCCGCCTCGGCCGTCGCGGCCCTTCTTTTCGCGAACCACTGCCGTCGCAAGATCGGCGGCTTCACGGGCGACACGCTGGGCGCCGTCTGCGAAATCGTCGAAGTCATTCCGGTGCTGGCCGCAGTGGTCCGGATGGCGTAAGGGGCACGGTATGAGGCGTAACGGACACGGGGGGAACCTTCGGGAACTGGCGGTGCAGGCCGGCCGTACTCCGGAGGAGATCCTGGATTTCTCCGCAAACATCAACCCGCTGGGGCCTCCGGAGTGGCTTCGTCCCCTGGTTGGTGCAACCCTGTCGTCTGTTGTGCATTACCCCGACCCTGACGCCTCGGCCCTTGTCCAAGCCGCGGCAAAGCGCTACGGGGTTTCGACGGAAGAGGTCGTCGCCGGGAACGGGACGTCCGAAATTCTGTACCTCCTTGCGCTGGTGCCTGGCGCTTCCCGGGCTGTCGTACCGGGGCCGGCGTATGTCGATTACGCTGCCGCAGCGCGATCGGCAGGGCTTTCCGTCCGGTCGGTTCCGATGAAAGAGGAAGACGGGTTCGCCCTCGATATTCCTGCACTCGCCGCGGTGCTTGAAGGGAAAGATCTGGTGTTCATCTGCCGCCCGAACAACCCGACCGGGCTGGTCTGCGATGCGGAGGAAGTCCGCTCCCTGGCGTTGTCCCATCCGTCCACGACGTTCGTCGTGGACGAGGCGTTCGCCGATTTCGTCGACGGGATGGACCGCTTGACGGGGAATCGGCCTCCCAACGTCATCGTCCTGCTCTCGCTGACCAAGATCTTCGCCATACCGGGCCTGCGGCTCGGCTGCGCCGTCGGCAACCCCGATCGTATCGGCAGGATCCGGGCATTGCAGCCGCCCTGGTCGGTCAACGCGATCGCCCAGGCGGTCGGCATCGCGGCGCTGAAGGACGGGGAATACATGGTGCGCTCGCGGGAGTATGTCGGGCAGCAGCGGGAACGGCTCATGGCCGGTCTCCGATCGATCCCCGGCCTCTTCGTGTTTCCCGGAAGGGCGAACTTCCTGCTCGTGCGGATCGATCGCCTGGCAACCGATGCCGCCGCGCTGGCAGGGCGGCTGCTTTCGGACGGGATCTCCATCCGGACATGCGACAACTTCGTCGGGCTGGATGCCCGCTTCTTCCGGGTTGCCGTCCGCACGGAAGAGGAAAACGACCGTTTGTGCGAGGCGCTTCGGGACACCTTGGGGCTGCCCCGAAAAACACTTCCTCGTCGCCGCACGCCAGCCCTCATGGTCCAGGGAACCTCTTCCGGTGCCGGCAAGAGCATCCTTACGGCCGCGCTGTGCCGCATCCTGCTCCAGGACGGCTACCGGGTTGCCCCGTTCAAAGCGCAGAACATGTCGCTCAACTCCTTCGTCACGGCGGACGGGGGGGAGATGGGACGCGCCCAGGTCCTCCAGGCGCAGGCGTGCCGGATCGCACCCGACGTGCGCATGAACCCCGTCCTGCTCAAGCCCAACAGCGACACGGGCGCCCAGGTCATCGTCTGCGGCAGGCCGGTCGGGAACATGGACGTGGACCGGTACTCCCAATACAAGGCGGAAGCGTTCGGGCGGGTCCAGGCGGCGTACGACGACCTTGCGCGGGAGCATGACGTCATCGTGCTGGAAGGGGCGGGGAGTCCCGCGGAGATCAACCTGAAAGCGCACGACATCGTCAACATGCGGATGGCGCGCTACGCGGGAGCGAACGTCCTCCTCGTTGGCGACATCGACCGGGGCGGCGTGTTCGCCTCCTTCATCGGGACGATGGAAACCATGAGCGAGGGGGAGCGCGCCCGGGTTGTCGGGTACGTCGTCAACCGGTTCCGCGGGAAGGAAGAGCTGCTAGAGGATGCGCTGGAATACATGCAGCGGTATACGGGGCGCCCCGTGCTCGGCGTGGTCCCGTACCTGCACGGGCTGGGGCTGCCGGAGGAAGATTCGGTGGCCTTCAAGGCCGCCGCCGGCGACGGGACCCCTCTTCACGCGGGAATGGTGGACATCGTCGTGCTGGACCTGCCGCACATCTCGAATTTCACCGACGTCGATTCCCTGCGTGGCGAGCCGGATGTCCGCGTGCGCATCGTCCGCTCCGCGGAAGAGCTGGGCCGGCCGGACGCCGTGATCCTTCCGGGAAGCCGGAACGTGCCCGGCGACCTGGAGCAGTTGCGGCACCTGGGGTTGGACCGGGAGATCGTTGATCTGGCCGCGGGGGGCGAAACGGAAGTAGTCGGGATCTGCGGAGGCTTCCAGATGATGGGCGAAACGATCTCCGATCTCGACGGGGTTGAGTCCAGCGGGGCGTCTGTTCCGGGGCTGGGCCTCCTGCCGGTTTCCACGGTGATGCGGCGGGAGAAGGTCCTGGCGCGGGCGCAGGGGCGGCATCTCGCGTCCGGAGAAGAGGTGGCGGGCTACGAAATCCACCACGGGAAAACGCCGGCGATGGGCGTGGTTCCGGTGGTTGTTCTCGAGGACGGCAGGAGCGAGGGTGCGACTCTTGGGGACGGGCGCATGTGGGGCACCTATCTGCACGGGATCTTCGATGCCGATGGGTTTCGCCGATGGTTCGTCGACCGGCTCCGGAAACGGCGAGGCCTTCCCCCTGCCGGGAAGGTGCTCGCGCGGTACGACCTGGAGCCGGCCCTTGACCGGCTGGCCGACGTCGTCCGGCGGAGTTTGCGCTTGGAGGAGATCTATCGCATGGCGGGGCTTCGATGAGGCTGGAATACCAGGTCCTTTCCGCCATCGCCCTGGACCTGGCGCTGGGCGATCCCCGTTGGCTTCCCCACCCGGTACGGTGGATCGGCCGGTTCGCCGCATCGTTGGAGACCCCTTTCCGGCGGAGGTTCGGGAATCCTCGAACGGCGGGGACCGTCGCATGGTTCGTCGTGCTGCTGGCGACGCTTCTTGGTGCTTTCCTCCTCGTTCGGGGCGCTCATCGGCTGCATCCATGGGCGGTCGACGGAGTATCCATCCTGCTCATTTATTTCAGCATCGCCGCGAGGGACCTGGTTGGGCACGGTGAGGGGGTGCGCCGGGCACTGGAAAAGGGAGAACTTCCGGGAGCGCGGGAGAAGGTGGGGATGATCGTCGGCCGCGACATAGACCGGCTGGACGAAGCCGGTGTCGTTCGCGCCGCCGTGGAAAGCGTGGCGGAAAACATCGTCGACGGGATCACCGCCCCGCTTTTCTATGCTGCCCTGTTCGGCCCCCTGGGCGCCATCGGGTACCGGGCGATCAACACCATGGATTCCCTCTTCGGCTACCGGAACGAGCGGTACATCGACTTCGGGCGGATGTCCGCGCGCGTGGACGACGTCGCCAACTTTCTTCCTGCCCGGGTGACCGGGCTGCTGGTGCCGGCGGCCGCATTCCTGCTGAGGCTCAGAGCTTCCGATGCCTTCCGCATCTTCCTTCGCGACCGTCGCAATCACCCCAGCCCCAACTCGGGACACACGGAGGCGGCGGTGGCGGGTGCGCTCGGGGTGCAGCTCGGCGGCGAGAGCTTCTACGGCGGCCGGTCGTCGTTCAAGCCGCTGCTGGGGGATCCCGCGGAAACGCTGAATCGGCGGCACATCCGCCAGGTGAACGTTCTGGCGCTGACCGCCTCGGCATTGGCGGTCATCCTGTTTCTAGGCTCCCGGCTGCTCGTGACCGCCTGCTGCGGTGCGGGAGGGGTTGCATGAGCGGCGCTTCCCGGGTCCTCCTTTTCACGGGGGACGGTAAAGGAAAGACGACGGCGGCGCTCGGCATGGCGGTCCGCGCCGCGGGGCACGGGATGAAGGTGCTCATCGTGCAATTTCTCAAGGCTGCGGGAGACACGGGGGAACTGGAGGCATTGAGGCTCGTGCCCGGTGTCGCGATCCGGCAGATGGGCTGCGGGTTCGTCCCCCCCCGGGAGGATCCCTGCTTCGGGGAACACCAGGCAGCGGCGGAAGAAGCGTTGCGCTTCGCTTCGGACGCGCTCGCGTCGGGCAAATACGACCAGGTGATCCTCGACGAAATCTGCGTTGCCGTTGCCAAAGGCGTCCTGTCGGAGGAAAAGGTCATCGCGGCACTGGGGAAGGCACGCGGGAGCGCTTGTGTCGTGATGACCGGCCGGGATGCGACGCCGGATCTGATCGCGCTGGCCGACACGGTGACCGAAATGCGATGCCGGAAGCATGCCCTTCGTAAAGGGCGCACGGCGGAGAAGGGGGTGGAATTTTGACCGGCCACTGCCCCGCCATCGTGGTGGCCGGCACCGGCAGCGGTGTCGGCAAGACCTCCGTGACGATCGCCCTGGTCGCGTCGCTTGCGAAGCGGGGGCTCAACGTTCAGACGTTCAAGACGGGGCCCGACTTCCTGGACCCCACCTACCTGTCGCTTGCATCGGGGAGACCCTGCTACAACCTCGATGGGTGGATGACCGGCGAGGCGTACGTTCATGCCCTTTTCTCCCGCGCTACCGCCGGGGTGGACGTGGCGATCATCGAGGGGGCCATGGGGCTTTTCGACGGGGCCGACCCGGCATCGTCCGAAGGAAGCACCGCGGAGATCTCGCGCTGGTTTTCCGTCCCCGTGCTGCTGGTGATCGATGCGGGCGGCCAGGCGCGCAGCGCGGCCGCCACGGTGAAGGGATTCGCGGAGTTCGAGGAAGGGATAGACGTGGCCGGGGTGATCGCCAACCGGTGCGGCTCGGACCGGCACGCAGCCTGGTTGGCCGAATCGCTTCGCGGAGCCTCTTTGCCACCGCTTTTCGGTTCGATCCCCCGGGGCGCCTTTCCGGCGTTGCGGAGCCGTCACCTGGGATTGACGACCGCGGATCCCGGGACCCTGATGACCGGTATCCTAAAAAATTTTGCCGGGATTTTCGAGAAGCGGGTTTCGGTGGATGCGGTGATGACGGCGGCGGCAGGGGCGGTGTCGAAGGGACTGCGTGGCGCGGTCCCGGTTCGGGCCGAACATCCTTCCCTCGACGTTCCTTCTTCCGGTGATCGTTCGAACGAAAGGACGCGCACCCGGATCGGCGTTGCCCGTGACGAGGCGTTTCATTTCTATTACCCCGATAACCTGGGAGCGCTCGAGGCGGCCGGGGGAGAGCTGGTCGATTTCTCTCCGCTCCGGGACGAAAGGCTGCCGGAAGGATTGGACGGCCTGTACATCGGCGGCGGGTACCCGGAGGAATACGCGGCTTTGCTCTCGGCGAACCGGCCCATGAAGGATGCGGTGCGACGATTTGCGGAGGAGGGGCACCCGGTGTACGCCGAGTGCGGCGGGCTGATGTACCTGTCGGAAGGGGTGGAAACGCGGGACGGCGGTCGGTACCCGATGGTCGGGCTCCTTCCTTCGTGGACCCGGATGCGGAACCTGAAGAAGCGGTTGGGATACGTCGAGGTCGCCCTGTCGGCGGACACGCTCTTGGGACCGTGCGGCGCGACCCTTCGGGGGCACGAGTTCCACTACTCCGAGCTGATCGACGACCCGGCCGGCCGATCGGGATGGGAGACGGTCTATCGTCTGACGCACCGCCGTTCCGACGGGGCCGTCCCCGAAGGATACGCCAGGGGCCGGACGCTGGCGAGCTACGTCCACGTTCATTTCGCTTCGCGGTCCGGGGTCGCGGAGAATTTCATCTCGCTGTGCGCAGGCGGACACGGCCTGCCGTGTGGAGGACGATGTGGCAAGTGATACTCCGCAAGGCGACAGCGGCATGCGCGCCGGAGTGCCGTTCATCCGGTCGCTGCTCGAATCCCCGATGAGTGGAGAGGCGATCGAGGCCCTTTCGTTTGCGACGATCGACCGGGAGGCGCCGCCGCACCGGTTCACCCCCGCCCAGTGGGTAGTTGTCCGCCGGATGATCCATGCCACCGCGGACTTCGGGCTGATGGCGGACGCGACGTTTTCCGCGGATGCGATCGCCGCCGGGGTGGCCGCGCTTCGTGCGGGCCGCCCCCTGTTCGTTGATGCCAACATGATCCGGGCCGGGCTTTCGCTCGCCCGGCTGCGGGATGTGTGCCCGGCATACGGCCCGGAGAGCCTCGCCTGTTACGTGGCCGACCGGGAGGTGGCCGCGCAGGCTCGCGAAAGCGGGCTGCCGCGCTCCCTGTTCGCCGCCCGCAAGGCCGCCCCGATCCTGGATGGAGGGATCGCGCTGATCGGCAACGCGCCGGTCGCCCTGCTGGAGTTGAACCGCATGGTCATCGAAGAGGGGATCCGGCCGGCGCTGGTGGTAGGCATGCCGGTCGGTTTCGTGCATGTGGAGGAGAGCAAGCGGGAGCTGATGTCGCTGGGGGTGCCGTACATCTCCGTGGCAGGCCGGCGCGGCGGCAGCCCCCTAGCCGTGAGCGCGCTCCACGCCCTCTGTTCCATTTCGGTTTGCGGGGATGTCGACGTCGATCGAGATCGGCACGTTCGAAAATGCACCGTGAGGTGATCCGAAATGGAGCAGCGTTCGTCGGAAGATCCGCAAGGGAAGGAAGCCGTCGTCCTCCTTGGGCACGGCAGCCGGGTCCCGACGGCCGGGCAGGCCATGGAGCGGGTGGCCGCAAGGCTCCGGGAGCTGGGAACGTTCGCGCTCGTGGAGGTGTGCCACATGTCGATGCAGGAACCCACTCTGACGGATGCGCTGGAAACATGCGCGAAGGAAGGGGCGTCGAAGGTCGTGGTTGTCCCGTATTTCCTCCACGAGGGGACGCATATCCGGGAGGATATCCCGGAGATGCTGCGGGAAAAGGCTGCGGAATATCCGGACATGACGCTGATCCTCGGTAAATGCCTTGGATACGACGAGTTGCTGGTCGATCTCGTCGAGCGGCGGGCGATGGAGTCACTTGCCTCCTCGGATGTGCGGTGCGGCCTCTCCCGGAGACGGCCGTGAGACGGGGAGCCATCGCTTCCATTTCCTGTGCGGCGGCGCTCCTGTGCTTTCCGGGCCGAGCGCATGCGATGCACATAGCCGACGGCATCCTGCCCCCGGGTTGGGCCGGTTTCTGGTTTCTCGTCGCGGCGCCGTTTCTCGTCCTGGGGATGAGGGAACTGCGCATCCGGAGCGACCGGGAGCCCCGTTTCAAGCCGCTGGTCGGGCTCGTGGGGGCGGCCGTTTTCGTTCTCTCCTGCATGCCGATCCCGGTCCCGACGGCGGGAAGCTGTTCCCACCCCTGCGGGACGGGGCTCGCGGCGATCCTCATCGGTCCCGGAATCACCGTCGTTGTGGCGAGCATGGCCCTTCTGCTCCAGGCGCTGTTCCTCGCCCACGGGGGCCTTACGACCCTTGGGGCGAACCTCGTTTCTATGGGGGTGGTGGGGGCCTACCTGGGATCGGGGGTATTCCTGGTCGCGAGAAAGGTTCGGATCCCGTGGCTCCTCGCCGCTTTCCTGGCGGGGCTGGTTTCGGATTGGGGCACCTATGCGACGACTTCGTTCGAGCTTTCCGCCGCACTGGCCAGGGACGGGTCGATGGGTTCACTGTTCCTGCCGATCCTCGCCGCGTTTGCGCCGACCCAGGTCCCTCTGGGGATCTTCGAGGGGTTCCTCGCCGCGGGCGCCTACCGGCTGATCCGGACACGCAGGCCCGAGCTGATGGATCTCCTTCGGGAGGAGGGGGCGGCATGAGGACGGCCATCGCGGTGGCGGTTCTCGCGGTCCTTGCAGTGGCGATCTTCCTGGTCGCCGGGGACCGGACCTCGCGATGGGAAGGGGTGGACAAGTCCGTGGTGGAGAAATACGCGACTGCGGCGGGGCGTCTCCCCCGGGCGCCGTGGATCGATACCGACCGGGGAGATCTCCTTCTGTTTCTCTTCCTCCTGGCGGGCGCCGCGGGAGGCTTCGCCGGCGGCTATTTCTTTCGGGAACTGTTCCCGCGAAAAGGGCGGGAGAAAAACGGGTCCGGCAATGACTGAGCTGTTTTCGGACATCTTTGCGGGAAGGAACGACGCCCTGACGCGGTTGGACGCGAGGGCGAAGGTGATTGCCGCTTCTTCCGGCCTCCTGGCGGTGCTCTTTTCCCGCAATGCGCTCCTCCCGGCCGGCGTCTTCGCTGCCTGCCTGCTCGGCATGGTCCTGGTGAGGATCCCGGCGAGGTGGCTGTCTTTCCGCCTTGCCGGGCCTGCGGCGACCGCGCTCGTCCTGGTCCTCCTCCATGGCTTCACGGTCGGCGTTACACCGATGGCCTCTGCTTCCTTCGCGGGAATCCGCCTCACCCTCATGGAGGAGGGGGTGCGGCGCGGCCTCCTGCTGGGGGCCCGCGTGCTCGGGGGAACGTCTGTCGTCCTGCTGCTCGGCGCGGTGACGCCCGCCCACCGGATCTTTCATGTTCTGCGCCGGGCCGGCATCCCGGCAGGATGGGTGGAGATCGCGATGTTTACGTATCGTTATACGTTCGTTCTGCTGGAACATGCCGCCGAGGTGTCCGCAGCGCAAAGGGTGCGCCTCGGGTATTCGCACCTGGCAAGGTCCATGTCCGCGATCGGGACCCTGGGGGGAACGGTCATCCTGCGCTCCATCGACCAGGCGGTCCGGACGCACGAGGCGATGACGGCGCGAGGCTACACCGGGAGCATTCCCTTCGGCCCGATGGGGGCAATGGGGCGGAGAGATCGGTGGGTGGCGATCCTCGTGTCGCTTCTTTTCGTGGCGGCCTGGTTTCTCGTCGGCCGGGGGCAGGGGTGACGGGCGTCCGCGACGGGGAATGGGCGGTCAAGGCGGAGGGGGTTTCCTTCGTCTATCCGGAAGGGACTACGGCGCTCGACGGCGTCGATTTCCGGGTCCGGAAGGGGGAGTTCGTGGCTGTCCTCGCTTCGAACGGATCGGGAAAAAGCACCCTGATCAAGGTGCTCACCGGCCTGTTGCAGGCAAAGAAGGGGACGGTCCGGATCGCGGGGCGCGACATCCGCGAATATTTCTCGAAGGCGCTCTACCGGGAAATCGGCGTGGTCTTCCAAGACCCGGACGACCAGCTCTTTTGTGCGAGCGTGGCGGAGGACGTCGCCTTCGGGCCGCGGAACCTGGGCCTTCCGGAGGGCGAGGTCCAGAACCGGGTCTCCACCGCCCTGGAAGCCGTCGGGGCGATCGGGTTGCGCAATCGGGCGGTTCACCATCTGAGTTTCGGCGAGAAAAAACGGGTGGCGGTGGCCGGCGTACTGTCGATGGAGCCGTCGACCCTTATTCTCGACGAGGCGACGGCGGGACTGGACCCGGCAGGCGAGGCGCTCATGATGCGCCTCCTCAACCGATTGAACCGGGAGCGGGGGATCACTGTGGTCCTCGCCACCCATTCGGTGGACCTGCTGCCGCTCTTCGCGGACCGCATCTACGTGCTGCAGCGGGGGAAAGTCCTGAAGGAGGGGACGGCGGAAAGCATCTTCTGCGACCACGAAATGATCGAGCGGGCGGGGCTGCGGCTGCCCTACATTTCCGGGCTGCTCCTCGACCTGAAGCGATACGACGGCGTGCCGATTGAGGGGTTGCCGCTGACGGTGGGGGAGGCGCGCAAACGGCTTCTCGAGCTGATCCCGGAGGCGCTGATCGTGGGGAAGCGCCTGTGGGGATACATGTGACAAGCCTGCGTTCGGGGTATTCGACGGGTGCGTGTGCGGCGGCCGCCGCGAAGGCGGCCGCCGAGGTTCTTCTCGGTGGGGCCGCCCCGCCGGTGGTGGAGGTGCCGTTTCCGGACGGGACACGGGTGGTCCTGGCGACTCTCTATGCCCGCATGAGCGGCGAGGAAGCCGAAGCCGCCGTCCGGAAGGACGCCGGGGACGACGTCGACACGACCCACGGCACGGTCGTGGCGGCGTCGCTGTCGTGGGCGCAGGACGGAGACGTGACCTTCGTCGCGGGGGACGGGGTGGGGACGGTGACCCGGCCGGGGCTTTCCGTTCCCCCCGGGGAACCCGCCGTTAACCCCGTTCCGCGCGGGATGATCCGGGCGGCGATCCGGGAGGTAACGAAGCTGCCGGTGCGGTTGGTGCTTTCGATCCCCGGCGGGAAGGCGCTGGCGGAGAAGACGTTCAACCCCCGGCTCGGCGTCGTCGGCGGGCTCTCCATCCTGGGAACGACCGGGCGGGTGCGCCCGTTCGACCTGAAGGCGCTCCGGGACGCCTTGAAATGCGCCCTCGATGTCGCCGCCGCGTGCGGAATCCGCGCGCCCGTCCTGGTGCCGGGGCATATCGGGGAAAAGGCCGCCCGCCAGCATTTCCGGCTCTCCGACCCGCAGGTGATCGAGGTCGTAAACGAATGGGTGTTCGTTCTCGACCGGATCGGCGAATACCGGTTCGATCGCCTGCTCGTTCTTGGGCACCCGGGCAAACTCGCGAAGCTCGCCATGGGGCACTGGGATACCCACTCCGCGCGCTCTCCCGGGGCCGTATCGTTCGTCGCTGCCTTGGCGGAGACGCTCCTTGGCCGAGCGCTGCCGCCGTGCCCGACCGTGGAAGGCGTCCTGGGTGCGTTGCCGACGCCGGACCGTGAACAGGTCGCCGCGAAGCTGGCGGGCCGGGTTCGGGAAGCGGTCGTGCACCGCATGGGGAGCGGGCGGGATGCGGCGGTCGCCCTGGTCGACATGCGGGGCGACATCCTGGGCTTCGAGGGGGAGCTGGCGACGTGGACGTGAAGGGGAAATGGATCCTCATCGTCGGTTGCGGCCCGGGGTCTCCCGACTACCTGACGCCGGCGGCGCGGCAGGCGGCGGAAGGATCCGACGTTCTCGTCGGGGCGGCGCACCTGCTCGAACTCTTTCCCTTAGCCAAGGCGGAGCGGTTCGCCGTCTCGGGAGAGATCGACGCGCTGCTCGACGAGATCGCCGCGAGATGCTCCCGTGGCCGGGTAGCCGTCCTGGTGACCGGCGATCCCGGCCTGTACAGCCTTGCGAGGCCGGTGCTGTCGCGTTTCGGCCGCGAGATGTGCGAGGTGATACCCGGCATCAGCTCGGTCCAGGTGGCGTTTGCGCGGTTGGGACTTTCGTGGCACGACGCGATCATCGTAAGCGCCCACGCCCGCCCGATCGCGTGGGAGGGCCGCCTCGGAGAGGCCGACAAGATCGCCGTCCTCGCCGGCGGAGAGGTAACTGGCCGGCGGATCGGGGAACTGCTGGAGCGGATCGGGGAAGGGCGCCGTCTATTCCTTTGCGAAAACCTGACGATGCCCGGCGAGCGGGTGAGCCCGCTGAGCCCCGCCGAACTGACCGGGTGGCGGCCGGCCGGAAAAGCCATCGTCCTGATTCTCAAGGAGGAGGTACTTTCGTGACGTTGGGAATATTTTACGGGATCGGGGTCGGACCGGGCGACCCGGAGCTAGTTACCGTGAAAGGGGCGCGGATCCTGGCGCAATGCTCGAACGTGTTCGTCCCGAAGGCCGGCAACGCGCTGCAAAGCGTTGCCTTCGCGATCGCCGGAGATTACCTGGCTCCCGGGGCCCGCGTGTGGGAGCTGACGTTCCCCATGACGACGGACCGGGCGGAACTGGCGTCGGCCTGGGATGCGTCGGCCCGGGAGGTCGCAATACCTCTCGGAGCCGGGCAGGACGCCTGTTTCCTTACCCTCGGCGACCCCTTGTTGTATTCCACCTACATCTACCTTCTCCGGGCGCTGCGCGCGCGGATCCCGGATCTTCAGGTCGTGACCGTCCCGGGGATCACCGCGATGTGCGCCGCGGCGTCGCTGGCGGAATTCCCCATCGGGCAATTCAAGGAGCCGGTGACCATCGTCCCGGCGGCGGACGACCTCCGGGCGGTTCGGCAAGCCCTCGCCGCGGGAGGAACGCTCGTCCTGATGAAGGTCGGGAAGCGGCTGGAGGCGCTCGTCGATCTCCTGGAAAATGAAGGTTTCATCAACAGGAGCGTGTTCGTTTCCCGGGCGGGAATGGCCGGCCAGCGGATCGAGACGGATCTGAGAAAATTGCGTGGGGAAGACACCGTGACAGGTTATCTCTCCGTCATCCTGGTACGCACGGGAAGGGAGGAGAAGAGGTGAAAGTATATTTCGTCGGGGCGGGGCCCGGCGACCCGGAGCTCCTGACGGTTCGGGCGCACCGGTTGCTTACGGAAAGCCGGGTCTGCATCTACGCCGGGTCGCTCATCAACCCGGCGGTGATGGAGTTGTTGCCCGCGACGTCCGCGCGGTACGACTCCGCGGGCATGTCGCTTCCCGAAATCGTCGATGTGTGCGCTGGTGCGAACCGGGCCGGCTTCGACGTCGTGCGGCTTCACTCCGGCGATCCCTCGATCTACGGGGCCATCCGGGAGCAGATGAACGAGCTGGACCGGCTGGTGATCGACTACGAGGTCGTTCCCGGCGTCAGCTCCTTCCAGGCCGCCGCCGCCGTTCTGAAGACCGAGCTGACCGTGCCGGAAGCGGCACAGTCCATCATCCTGACGCGTGCCGCAGGTCGCACGCACGTCCCCCCGGAACAGGATTTGTCCCTCTTGGCGCGGACCCGGTCCACATTGTGTATCTTCCTGTCGGTGGGACGGATCCGGGAGGTTGCGGAGACGCTGGCGCGCGAACTGGACGGCGACTGTCCCGCTGCCGTCGTCTACCGCGCGACGTGGCCGGACCAGGCGGTCGTCCGGGGGACGCTGGCCGACATCGCCCGAAAGACGGAAGATGCGGCGATCGGGAAAACGGCGATGATCGTCGTGGGCCGGGCGCTCTCGCGGGAAGCGCCCGTATCGAAGTTGTACGACCCGGCCTTCTCCCACGGGTTCCGGGACGGAGAGAAGGCGTGAAGACCGCCATCGTCACCCTTTCGGCGGAAGGGGTGCGGATCGCGGAGACCCTCCGGGCGGGGCTGGATGGCGCGAGCGTCTTCGTTCACGAAAAGGTGGAGAGGAGAGGCGACGGTACACCCTTCGCAAGCATCATGGCGCTGACGCGCGATCTCTTCCCGCATTACGAAAGGCTGATCTTCATCGCGCCGTGTGGGGCGGTCGTCCGGGCGCTGGCGCCGAACGTCCGGGACAAGAGGGAGGACCCGGCGGTGGTCGTGGTGGATGCCGCGGGGCGGTTCGCCATCAGCCTGCTGTCGGGTCATGAAGGCGGTGCGAACGGCCTCTCCGTGGCGGTCGCGAATCTCTTGGGCGCCGAGCCCGTGGTCACGACGACGACGGATGTTCTGAAGGACGTGATTGTCGGGGTCGGGTGCCGCCGGGGGACATCGGCCGAAAAGATCGTCGCTGCGGTGACGGGCGCCCTAGAGAAAATCCCGGTGGACCTTTCCCGGGTGAGGTTGCTTGCCTCCGCCGACATCAAAGCGCATGAGGAAGGACTGCTGGAGGCGGCCCGCCGCTTGGGCATTCCGTTGCGGATCGTCTCGTCGGAGGAGATCCGGGCGACAAGTCGCGAGTTTACCCGTTCGGATTTCGTGATGGGAAAAGTCGATCTGCCGGCGGTGGCCGAACCGGCCGCGCTGCTGGCGGGAAGGAGGACCCGATTACTTCTGCCGAAGACGGCGCGCGTTGGGGTGACCGTCGCGGTGGCCGTGGAAAACTGTTTGTCGTCGGAATAGGGCCGGGGGGAATGCTCGACCGCACGCGTCGCGCGGAGATGGCGATCGCGGAAAGCCGGGTGGTGGTCGGGTACACCCGTTACCTGGATCTCATCCGCGACCTCCTGGCCGGCAAGGAGACGATCGCCACCGGCATGACCCACGAGGTCGAACGGTGCCGGGCGGCGTTGCGCCGGGCGGAAGCAGGGAACGTCGTGGCGCTCGTGTCTTCGGGCGATCCGGGGATCTACGGGATGGCCTCTCTGGCGATTGAACTTTCTTCCGCCGAAGGGGTTTCCGTGCCGATCGAGATCGTGCCTGGGGTCTCCGCGTCCGGCGCGGCCGCGGCAAGGCTCGGATCTCCGCTCTCCCTCGATTTCGCCTGCATCAGCTTAAGCGACCTGCTGGTGCCGTGGAATACGATCCGGGAGAGGCTTGCCGCGGTCGCCGCAGCCGACCTCGTGGTCGGCCTCTACAACCCGCGGAGCGTAAAGCGGGTGACGCAGCTTTCGGATGCCGCGGAAATCTTCCGCCGGTACAGGGCAGGGGGAACCCCGGTCGGGATCGGTACGGCGGTGGGGACCCCGGAAGAGAGGATCGTGCTCTCCGACCTCGACCGCTTCCTCGAAGAGGAGATCGGCATGCAGAGCGTCGTGCTGATAGGGAACCGCTCCTCGAAGGTGATCGATGGGTGGTTCGTAACGCCCCGCGGGTACAAGGTTTGATCCTGCTGCTGGGAGGCACCGCCGAAACGGCCCACCTTTCCGCCGCGATCGCGGAAGCGGGATTCGAGGTTCTCGTCTCGACGGCCACGGAGATCCCGCTGCCTCTCGGGGACGAAACGGGTGTCTCCCGGCGTGCGGGGCAGCTCGACGTCGACGCGATGGTTTCCCTGGTGCGGGAGCAGGGAGTCCGGGCGATCGTCGACGCGACGCATCCGTATGCGTCCGGGGCGCACGATACGGCGAGGCAGGCCGCCGACCGGGCGAACGTCCCGTGCCTGGTCTTTGTCCGTCCCGCCGCGATTTGGGAAAACGACGCCGTCCTTTTCGCCTCGGACCATGAAACGGCGGCGCGCCTGGCGGTGTCCTTCAACGCCCCGGTCCTCCTAACGATCGGGTCCCGCAACCTTCTCCCGTATGTGAGGACCGCCGGCCCGGCCGGGATCCCGTTGTTCGCTCGCGTGCTGCCCCACACGGATTCGATCGAGACGTGCCGGAAATCCGGCTTGCCTTCTTCCTGCATCCTTCCCGGGAGGGGTCCCTTTACCGTCGAGGAGAACTGCTCCGTCATCCGGAAGTACGGTATCGGCGTGCTGGTGACCAAGGACGGCGGAATGGAAGGGGGCGTCCGGGCGAAAATCGATGCTGCCCAGAAGGAGGGTTGCCGCGTGGTTGCGGTCCGGAGGCCTGCCGGTGCAGCCCGAAGCATGTTCGATTGCATCCCGCACCTCGTAAGTGCCCTCTCTGCGACCGTTCCACCGGAAATCCGCAGGTTGTGAATCGGCATTCGGTTTTGACCACTTTTGGGCGCAACAGGCGCCCAAGCTTGATCCGCCCTCCAAGATCATAGGGCGGAGTCTCTTTTTTTGGCCATCCCTGCCTCCGATATCCATCTCCCCTTTGAGTAAAGAGAAACAGATCAAGCTGATGGCTGCGGAGAACATCTTGCCGTGGGTGGCGGGTCTGCGGGCGTCGTTCCTCTACATCGCCGGCGGCATCATCATCTTCGGCGCGATCTCAACGCTCTATATGCCGAAGTTGGATACAACCCTCTTCGAGGCGATCTGGAACCTCGCGGGCTCGGTGTTCTCATTCGTGTTCGGGGACCGGATGTACTTCAAGTTCGCGAAGTGGTAGGGGAGGGGGGCGATGGAGCAGTCGGTCTCAGTGATCCCATGCTGCCGAGGCGACGGGTTATTCGAAGGCAGTGCTGAAGGTGTTTCCCCACGGAGTATTCGAATTACCAGCGCTTCTGATCGCTGCATCGTACGGTCTATGGTTCGGCGTGATGGCCGTCCGGCGGATGCGGGGGAGGGACGATACCCTCCTCAAATCCCAAGTAAAGCACGCCTTCCGGCGGTACATCGCCGTCGTGTTTCCGCTCCTGATCGTCGCGGCGGGGATTGAGACGATGGTTATCGTTATGTAAGGGCATGCCCTGTATCCATGCATCATGGCGCTAATATGGCAACCTTCCTGTTGCAAAAAAGTAAGTGGGGGTGGCGAAGGTGCCATAGCCAAGGCCCCCCCGTTATTTATCCTCCCCCCAGCTTCCTCCGCTTGTTACACTCCACGTTGTCGGGAACCTACATGGCCAGGAGACTGTCCAGACCCCCATCACCCCATTCAAACGGGAAGGTAAACGATGCCTATCAAGAAATCCGACCTCTACTCGTCTCTCTGGGCCTCGTGCGACGAACTGCGCGGCGGGATGGATGCCAGCCAGTACAAGGACTACGTCCTGTTCATGCTGTTCATCAAGTACATCTCCGATAAATACGGGAACAGCGATGACTTCGCTCCGCCGGTCACGATTCCCAACTGCGCGAGCTTCAAGGACATGCTCGCGCTGCGCGGCAAGAGCGATATCGGCGACAAGATCAACACCCAGGTCATCGCGCCGCTCGTGCAGGCCAATGACCGGTTGGCCCGCAGCGATTTCCCAGACTTCAACGATTCCAACAAGCTTGGCGAAGGACAGGCCAAGGTCGAGCGGCTGACCAACCTCGTCAACATCTTCGCGAGCCCCCAGCTCGACTTCTCGCAGAACCGCGCCGACCACGACGACATCCTCGGTGACGCCTACGAATACCTGATGCGGCACTTCGCCACCGAGAGCGGCAAGAGCAAGGGGCAGTTTTACACCCCCGCAGAGGTCAGCCGCGTCATCGCCCGAGTGATCGGCATCTCGCCGGACAACACGAAGGCCTCCACGACCGCCTACGATCCGACCTGCGGCTCGGGCTCGCTGCTGCTGAAGGTGGCCGCCCAGGCGGGCAAACGCATCACGCTCGAAGGGCAGGAGAAGGACGTGACCACCGCGGGTCTGGCCCGTATGAACATGATCCTGCACGACTTCCCCACGGCCAACATCGTCTCCGGCAACACCTTGGCCGCGCCGAAGTTCAAGAACGGCGAGCAGCTCCGCACCTACGACTACGTCGTCGCCAATCCGCCGTTCTCCGACAAGACCTGGACCACCGGTCTCACGCCATCGAAAGACCCGTTCCAGCGCTTCACCTGGGGTGAGCCGCCCGCCAAGCAGGGCGACTACGCCTACCTGCTGCACATCATCCGCTCGATGAAGGGCGCGGGCAAAGCTGCCTGCATCCTGCCCCACGGCGTCCTCTTCCGCGGCAATGCTGAGGCCGCAATCCGCCATCAGCTCGTCGGGTCAGGGATCTTGAAGGGCATCATTGGCCTTCCGGCCAACCTCTTCTATGGCACCGGCATCCCCGCCTGCATCGTGGTGCTCGACAAGGAGAACGCCGCCGGCCGCAAGGGCGTCTTCATGATCGACGCCTCCAAGGGGTTCAAGAAGGACGGCAACAAGAACCGCCTGCGCGAGCAGGACATCCACCGCATCGTCGACGTCTTCACCAAACAGGCGGACGCTCCTCGCTACGCCCGGATGGTTCCGCTGGCCGAGATCGCCGTTCCGAAGAACGACTTCAACCTCAACCTGCCGCGCTACATCGACAGCACTGAGCCCGAAGACCTTCAGGACATCGACGGTCACCTGCGCGGCGGCATCCCGGAGCGTGATCTGGACGCGCTCGGTGCGTACTGGAAGGTGCTCCCCAGCGTGCGCGGCGCGTTGTTCGAGCCAATGGACGCAACTGGGGGCCGCCCAGGCTACTCACGCCTGAAGCTGCCGCTCGCCGAGGTGAAGCCCGCCATCCTCGGCAACGCCGAGTTCGCCGCTTTCCAGCAGAAGGCAACCATGGGCTTCGCCGACTGGCGCAAGGCCGCCACCCCGCGCCTCACCGGCTTCGACAAGGACGGCCACCCCAAGGCGCTGATCGAGACCATCTCCGAGGATCTCCTGGCCGCGTTCCGCCAGGCGCCACTGCTTGATGCGTACGACGTCTACCAGCACATGATGGATTACTGGGCCGAGACCATGCAGGACGACGCCTACCTGATCGCCGCCGACGGCTGGGTGAAGGGCGCGCATCCGCGCGAGATCGTTCAGGTCAAGAACAAGGAGAACAAGCTCACCTGGCCGGAGCCGCACGATTACCTGAAGGGCAAGCGGCGCTTCAAGTCGGACATGGTTCCAGCGCCGATTCTTGTCGCCCGCTACTTCGTTGCTGAACGAGATGCTATCGAAGCGCTCGACAACCTGCTCGCCACGCTGGAGCAACAACTCGACGAGATGCGCGAAGAGAACAGCGGCGAGGAAGGGTTGCTGGCCGAGGTGATCGAGGGCGAAGGCGACAAGCAGAAGATTGTCGCAAAGGCCGTGAAGGCGCGGCTGAAGGAGATCGGCAAAGACCCCCTTTACGCCGACGAGCGAGCGGCGCTTGATGCGTACGTTGACCTGCTTGACCAGCAGACCGAGGCCAAGGCCAGGCGCAAGGCAGCCCAAGAGGACTTGGACAAGAAGATCGACGCCAAGTACCCCAAGCTCACCGAGGCCGAGATCAAGACGCTGGTGGTGGAGGACAAGTGGATGGCGCAGCTGTCGGCCGTCGTGCAGGGCGAGCTGGACCGTGTCTCGCAGACCCTGACTGGCAGAATCCGCGAACTGGCCGAACGCTACGCCACGCCTTTACCGCAGATAACCGATGACGTGGCGACGTTCACTGCCCGCGTGGAGGGCCACCTCAAGCAGATGGGGGCGTCATGGAAGTGAGGCCAGGATACAAACAGACAGAGGTGGGGGTTATTCCGGAGAAGTGGGACCTTGTCCCGCTTGGAGATCACTTCCAGTTCAAAAACGGGCTAAATAAGACAAAGAAGTTCTTTGGGTTCGGTACGCCGATCGTAAATTATATGGATGTATTCCAGCGGTCAGGTCTTAGGATGGTAGATATTCTGGGCCTTGTCGATGTGAGCGCAAGAGAACTTCGTGCTTACGTAGTACGCCAAGGTGATGTTTTCTTCACTCGAACCTCTGAAACTGTTGAGGAAATCGGAGTTGCCTCGGTCATGCTTGACGAACCCGAGGATACTGTTTTCAGTGGTTTTGTTCTTCGCGCGCGGCCAACTGACCAAAGCATCGAGAATCAATTCAAGAGGTATTGCTTCGCAGCCAAGTACTTTCGACAGCAGGTTACAACACGCGCAAGCTACACAACCCGTGCGCTGACAAATGGGCGGTCGCTTTCGGCTGCTCTGCTTGCCCGGCCCCCTCGCCACGAACAGCGCGCGATTGCGACAGCGCTGAGCGATGTGGATGCGCTGCTGATCGGGTTGGACAGGCTTATCGCCAAGAAGCGCGACCTCAAACAGGCCGCCATGCAGCAGCTCCTGACCGGCCAAACTCGCCTCCCCGGCTTCCATGGCGAGTGGGAGGTGAAGACACTCGGTGATCTCGGTTCAACATTCGGCGGGTTAACCGGCAAGACGAAAGCGGACTTCGGTGACGGGGCTGCGCAATACGTATCCTTCATGAACGTCATGACAAACGTCGTCATCGACTGCTGCATTTTCGAGCGGGTGAGAGTATCGCCGACGGAGTCGCAGAATCGGGTCATGAAGGGCGACCTGTTGTTCAATGGGTCGTCTGAGACGCCTGAAGAAGTCGCCATGTGCGCAGTGCTTATGAGTGACCTGCCAGGCCTGTTCTTGAATAGTTTCTGCTTCGGATTCCGCTTTCGCGACAATGCTGAAGCTGACGGCTTGTTCCTGGCCTACTACCTCAGAAACAGCGAAGGCCGGGAACTAATGAAGTCACTCGCTCAAGGCTCGACTCGCTACAACTTATCCAAGGTCGCGTTGCTCAAGGCACCGCTTCGTTTGCCATCGCTTCCCGAGCAAACCGCCATCGCCGCTGTGCTGTCCGACATGGACGCCGAGCTGGCGGCCCTGGAAGCGCGTCGCGACAAGACCCGCTACCTCAAGCAAGCCATTATGCAGGAGCTGCTCACGGGCAAGACGCGGCTCGTTCCCGCCGGAGGCGCCCATGCCTGAGCGACCCCGCTCCGAGCGCAAGACGCAGAACCGCGTCATCGCCCTGTTCACCGACCCGGCGCGTCCCGACAACCTCGGTTACCGCTACCTCGGCGAGTGGAACAAGCGGGAGAACAACCGCGCCATCGAGACGGCGACCCTCGGTAACAACCTGACGGCCCGCGGCTACTCCTCCGCCCACATCTCCGCCGCGTTGCAGAAGCTGGAGACCGCCGCCGATTCGACGGGCATCACGCTCTACCAGGCCAACCTGCGCACCTACCAGCTCCTGCGCTATGGTGTGCCGGTGCAGATCGCCGCGGGCAAGGCACATGAGACGGTGCACCTGATCGACTGGGAGCACCCGGAGAAGAACGACTTCGCGCTCGCCGAGGAGGTGACGCTTAAAGGGGGCTACGAGCGCCGGCCGGACCTCGTCCTCTACATCAACGGCCTCGCCATTTCGGTGATCGAGCTCAAGCGCAGCTCGGTGGAGCTGGCCGACGGCGTACGCCAACTCATCACTAACCAGGAGGAGATCTTCAACAAGGGCTTCTTCGGCACCGTGCAGCTCGTGCTGGCGGGCAGCGATTCGCAAGGGCTGCGCTACGGCACCACCGGAACGCCGGAGCAGTTCTTCGTGGAGTGGAAAAACGAAGCCAGAGACGTGCCGGCATCCAGCGTGGCGCCCGCCGCCGGAGCCCTGCTCGACCGGCCGCTGGCGCAGCTCTGCAACAAGCCCCGGCTGCTGGACCTGATCCGCAACTTTATCATCTTCGACGCCGGCCAAAAGAAGGTGCCGCGGCCGCACCAGTTCTTCGGGGTGAAGGCCGCGCAGGAGCGCATCGCCAGGCGCGAGGGCGGCGTCATCTGGCACACCCAGGGCAGCGGCAAGAGCATCGTCATGGTGCTGGTCGCCAAGTGGCTGCTGGAGCACGACCCCGACGCGCGCATCCTCGTCATCACCGACCGGGACGAACTGGACAAGCAGATCGAGGGGGTGATGAAGAACGCCGGGGTCATCGGAGCCGAGTCGCCCTCGCCGCGCATCACGTCGCGGGCGGAGTTCGTGGAGAAGCTTGGGAGCTCCACACCGCGTCTCCTGTGCGCGCTCATCCACAAGTTCGACGTCGCCGACCTCAATGGCGAGCCGCCTCCGGTCAGGGGGCGCTTCTACGTGTTCGTGGACGAGTGCCACCGCACCCAGAGCGGCGATATGAACAAGCAGATGAAGCGCTGGCTGGAGGGCGCTATCTTCATCGGCTTTACCGGCACGCCGCTCCTGCGCAAGGACAAGCTGATGACGCGGGACGTCTTCGGCACCTTCATCCACACCTACAAGTTCCACGAGGGGGTGGCCGATGGCGTCATCCTGGATCTCAAGTACGAGGCCCGCGACGTGCCACAACGGCTCACCTCGCAGGCCGCCATCGACCAGTGGTTCGAGCAGAAGACCAAGGGCCTCAACAACTTCCAAAAGGCGGTGCTCCGCAAGCGTTGGGCGACGATGGAGGAGCTGATGAGCGCCGGCGAGCGCAAGCAGCGCATCATCGCTGACATCATCGAGGACTTCAGCCTCAAGCCGCGCCTGAACAACGACCGCGGCACGGCGATCCTTGTCTCTGCGTCGATCTACGACGCCTGCCACTACTACCGGCTTCTCCAGAACACGAGCTTCGGACCGTACTGCGGGATCATCACGTCGTACGAGCCGAACCACAACGCGATATCGCGCGAGCCCGCCAACAGCGATGAGCGCTACAAGTTCGACACCTACACGCAGCACGTCCTCAAGAAGGGGCAGACCACCAAGCAGTACGAGGACGAGGCCAAGCGCCGCTTTATCGAGGAGCCGGCGAACATGAAACTGCTGATCGTCGTCAGCAAGCTGCTGACCGGCTTCGATGCCCCGAGCTGCACGTACATCTACCTCGACAACGAGTTGCGTGACCACAACTTGTTCCAGGCCATCTGCCGCACCAATCGGCTCGATGGCGACGACAAGGACTACGGCCACATCGTCGACTTCAAGGAGCTGTTCGGTGAGGTGCAGGAAGCGATCGCCGTGTACAGCTCCGACGAGCTGGACACCGATCCGGGAAACGGCGGCGACAACAACGTCCACCTCAAGGACTGGCTGGACGAGGGCAAGAAGAAGCTCGTCGAGGCCCGCGAGACGCTGCGCTACCTGTGCGAGCCGGTGCCACTGCCGCGCGAGATGGAACAGTACCTCCACTACTTCTGCGGCGCTGCCGCCAACCCGAATGCGTTGAACGAGACCGAGGCGCTTCGGGTGTCGTTCTACAAGGCCGTTGCCGTCTTTGTCCGCGCGTACGCCGCCATCGCGCAAGACCTGACAGTAGCCGGATACTCCGACGCCGACGCGGGCGCGCTGCATAAGGAGGTCGAGTTCTACAGCGAGATCCGTTCCGCTATCAAGAAACACTCAGGGGAGGAGCTCGACATCAAGCCCTACGAGGCGGATATGCGGCACCTCCTCAACATGTACATTCAGGCCGACCCGGCGGCTGACCTGGGAGCGCTGGGCGAGATGTCGCTGACCGAACTTATCATCGAGACCGGGATCCACGACGCCATCGCCCGAAAACTCAACGATAAGGGCAGGCTCTCAAAGAATGCCATCGCCGAAGGGATCATCAACAACGTCCGCAAGACTATCATCCGCGAGCAGCTCACCGACCCGCGCTTCTACGACCAGATGTCCAGGCTGCTCGACGACCTCATCAAGCAGAGCCGAACGGATGCCGCCGCGTACGAGGAGTTCCTTCGGAAGGCCGAGGCGCTGGTGAAGCGGCTGGCCGCGAAACAACCAGAGGAGGGCGTACCGGCGGCGCTGCATGGCAAGCGGCAGGCGACGGTGATCTACAACAACCTGCCGCGGATACTGACGGAAGGGCGTGCCAGCGCTGACAGGGTGGCTGAGCACCACGCCGAATACGGGGACGAGCGCCTCAGGTTGGCCTTGGAGATCGACCGCGTGATGCGCGAGCGGGCTCCCGCCGGCTGGAAAGGGGACCAGGCGCGGGAGGCGCAGGTCTTGAATGCGCTGTTCCCCCTTCTCAACCGCGACCGCGAGGCAACCCTCGCGCTGTTCGAGCTCGTCAAGAACCAGCCGGGATACTGATGGCAAAGACGATCCACATCGGCGAGATCGCTATCGCTCTGACGCGCAAGTACGTCAAGCATGTCCACCTTTCGGTGCACCCGCCGAGCGGACGCGTGACGCTTGTCGCACCCAAGGGAACGCGCCCTGAGGTGGCTCGCGCCTATGCGGTATCCAAGCTCGGATGGATACGTGATCAGCAGGCTAAGCTGCGTGAGC
>Ga0326597_10003335_pt1 | contig 23248 bp, 23 predicted proteins | sample RVTome_12_FD_203789 | JGI IMG/M metagenome (GOLD analysis project Ga0326597, IMG submission 203789) | Soil microbial communities from uranium-contaminated site in the Upper Colorado River Basin, Wyoming, United States - RVT100D185 | ecosystem: Environmental > Terrestrial > Soil > Contaminated >... | reverse complement strand
CCAGGGGGTAGACGTAGCGGCATGACCCGGTCTCGATCGGCACGATCTCGTCGTAGGTCAGTTCGATCATCTGGGTGCCGTTCGCAGGCACGGGAAAGACGCTCATCTGGAAGGTCCGCCGGCCGATCTGCTCCAGCAGGGCCGGGTCGCGTTCCTGGCGGACGATCCCGTCGTAGATCTGCCGGGCCTTCTGGCGCTCGACGATCACGGCGCGGCGCCGGTCATTCGCGGTCTCCATGACGAAGTCGGAGACGCTCGCCCCTTCGGGGAGCGGGAAGACGTAGACCGCCTCCTGGATCCGGTTCGTGGTGTTGCGGAAGACCTGGACCACGCGGGTCAGAGCCACCTGGTGATCGATCTCGACCTCGACCCGGTGCGACACGATGTCGAGCGCCTGGCCCGATCGTGTGCGGAGGGTTCCGGCCGCCTCGGCGGACCAGGGCATTGCGAACGTGGCGAGGCCGGCTCCGAGCAGGATCTGGATGGTACGCATCAGACCGCTCCTTTCCGTGGACTCAAGGCGAGGTGTCACCCACTCGGGGAGCAACGAGCGCGCCAGAGCCGGAACGGCCACTACGAAGGTGCTTTGGGCCTGATCCCGTTTCGATCGAGTAACGTGCGCTACGGCGGCGCCCGGAGGAACCGGACGATCCGGACCCTCAATCGGAATTCCAGCGTCACGGGAATCCTCCGATCACGACGCCGAGCGACTGCTCGCCACCTGCCGCCGGCGCGTGCTCCGCCTGGTCGAGTGCCGTCAAGTAGGAAAGCCACGCCGAGCTGCGCGGCGCGGTCTCGGCCGGCGGGCTTGTACTTGTGCGGTGACTTGTCCGGTGACTTGCGGGGAACGTCATCCCCAGCGCGCCGGTGACCTCTTCGAACCTGGGCGAGTCGATGCCCCAGCGCTCACACTCCTCGATCACGCGGTTGGTGCCCGGCCCCACACCTCCACGGCACCGGTACGATGGAAGGTTCCGGAGATCAGGGGGTTCCGGAGGATCGACTTGTGCGGATCCTTCCGCGACCCCGCAGGCCCCGCGTCACCTTTGAGCTTCGGACAGCGTCAACACCACCGTGACGTCGCTGCCCTCGCTCACCTGGACTCGTTTCTGCGTCTCCTTCGAGGCCAGCGCGTTCTTCAGCAGCGAGCCGAGCGACCTCTCCGCGGACCTCGGGACCAACGTCAGCGCGTACTCGCCGGGCGGCAGGTCCTCGAAGCTGAAACGTCCGTCGTAGTCGGGGCGCACCTCGTCACCGTAGAAGTTGTCGCTGTTGATGAGCTGGACCGAACCGGCGGCGAAGGGACGTCCGAGCGCGTCCTTGCAGAGACCGCTGATCGAACCTCCCGCGGGCAGCACGATCGGCTCCAATTCCGTGGTCTGTTCCCGTGTCACGTTGACGTCATTGACGGCCCGGGAAGCAAACCCGCGCTTCTCCACCGCGATTTGATAGGCGCCCGGAGCAATCCTGTCGAAGTCGAATTCGCCCTTGCCGTTCGTCCGGGTGGAGGGAACCGCCGGCTCCGCGTCGCTAGACAATGCAGCGAAGGCCGAGGTCAACTTGTTGGAGACGAATCCGTTCTCATTGAGCCTGACCTGTGCGCCGGCCACCGGCGCCCCCGAAGACGTCACCACGACACCCTTGATCCGGCCGCCCGTGTTCATCGTGATCTCGACGCCCTTGGTCTCCTTCTCCGCCTGTACTTCGAAGGGCTCCGACCGGGTGGCGGCGAAGCCCGGCCCGCGAGCTTCGATCAGGTAGGTTCCCGGGTCGACCTGCTCGAACAGGAAGTTCCCGCCGCCCGCGCTCTGCTGCGCCTTGCCGGCCGGGTATTGCGGGCCGGCGCCACTTTGGCTCAGCAGGGTCAACGAGACACCGTCCACCGCCCTTCCGCTGCGATCGGCGCGGCCGGCATGGACCATGCCCGAAACCGACCCCGGGCGTTGCATCTGGATCGTGATCGCGTCCGGCCCCGATTCGATGCCGTTCAGGCTTTGGTCGGTGAAACCGCGGGCCGCGCACCTGAGGCTGTAGGTGCCCGCGGCAAGGTCCCGAATCGCGAACGCACCCGTCTGATCGGTGAGCCCTGATCCCTCGGACCTGCCGTCCCGGATGTCCTGCTTGCCGGCCTCGCTCGCGTAGACGGCGGCACCCGCGACGGGACGGTCGCTCGCGTCGACCACCACGCCCGTGATCTCCGAGCCGGGCCGGAGCACGAAGTCGAGTTCACGGTCGCCTGCGCCGCCGAAGATGTCCATGCCCAACCTGGAGGCCGTGCCGTATCCCTTGGCCGACACGGTCACCTTGAAGTTGTTGTAGGAAACGTTCTTGAACTCATAGTGCCCGGCGGCATCGGTCTCGGTCACCTTCCAGGGAATGCGTTCCTGTGACTCGCTCGGCGCGGCGAAGGCCAAGCTCCAAAGCTCGACCCGCGCTCCGGCGATCGCCGTGCCCTGAGTTCCGGCATTGGTTCCCTGATCGATGAGGGTGCGGGAGATCGATCCACCCTTGCCCAGACGGATTCTGGCGGTCGGTGGTCTCGGCGCTGCGCGGGCTCGGGCTCCGCTTCTTGCGGCCAAGACGGTGCCCTGGACCAGATGGCCCGACCGCATCTCGATGTCCGGCACCGGACTCGTATCGCCTTCCCGGACCGTAATCCCACCGTGCTGTTCAGCGCCGTAATCCGGATGGGTGGCGATCACCACGTAATCGGTCCGGGCGGGAAGCGATTCGAACTGGTACGTGCCGTCAGAACCAGTCGTCGTGTTCAGGTGGGTCGGCTCGAGCGTGAGCGCGGCGTCGAGCTCTACGTTGCCGGTCGGATGCCCGGTGAACAACTCGATCCTGGCGTCCGCGACCGCCTGCGCCTGAGTATTGACCACCCGGCCCGAAACAAAGCCGGTACCGCCCTGAACGTCCAACCCGGCCCGCGCGTCCAGCTGTGCCTCACGAGTCGGCTCGGCGGCCGCCGTCTCCCGGGTGACCGCTTCAGGCCCCGCCCCAGGTGCCTCGGATGGGCCGCCGGCCTCTGATCGTTCCAAGTGGTTCTTGGCCGGCGCCCCGGGCCCTGGATCGGAGCCGCCTGAATTCATGAGGAAGGTGATGACGGTGGCAGAGATGCCCAGAATCAGGGTCACGATCAGAAGGCGAAGGAGGGGAGGCTTCATGCTGGGCACGTCTTGTCATGACAGGAGCGGAGGCTGCATCAGACGGGGCCCGCCCGACGGTCTTGCCGGAAAACCGGCCGCGAGGCGGTCTCGTCCCCGATCGGACGGATCGACGGATCGACGGATCGACGGTAAGGCAAAGCCGGCGTGGACGCAACCTCCGGCCGAGCGTCCTGAGTCGAGTCTTCAGCGCACGCTGTCGGCGTCCGAGAGCGTGCTGATGATGCGGGCGAGCTGGTCGCCGGCGACCGGCTTCTTGAGGACGTGGCGGACCACCTGCCAGCCCCGGACCACGCGCTCGATGCCGTGGGGCTCCTGGTCGGTGAGGATCACGAACGGGATTTCCCGGGTCATGGGGACCGAGCGCAGCACGCGGATCACCCCGATCCCGTCCAGGTCGCGCGGGCCGAGGTCGAGCACGATGACATCCGGCTCGCCCCGGACCGCCCGTTCGACGCCTTCTTCGTGACTCGCGGCCACGGCCACATCGAACCCCCGGCGCTCGAGCGGGAGCGTCCTCGCCAAGCCGATGTCCGAAATGTCCTCGATGATCAAAACCGAGAGCTGCCCTGAATGAGATGGATGAGGTGGATGAGATTCGGAACGGCAAGGAAGATCGGCCGGTCGCAGGGCGCCGTCGGAAGCGTTCATGGCGTTCTTGGTCATACCGGAGATGCTCCTGGAGGAATCTGTGCTGATGGCTGAAGGATCGGTGGCTGCCCATGGCCACGAAAGACCCTCATCGGATCTTGCAGTCCTGCAATGAAGTGAGAATTCAGCAAGCGCGAGTCTGGTCGGGTGCGCGTCCCTGAACTCCAGTCATTCCCGGGTGAATTCTCCGAGGCAGCTGGTCAACAGCTCGCGACGCTCTTCGAAGGACGCGTGCAGCAGTTGCCATTCGTCCGCCAGGCGCAGATCCCAGAACCCGGCCTCGTCGCCCGAGGCCAGCCGCAGATCGAGCCGGTGCACCAGGCTCGCCAGGGCGGCGGCCTCGGGCGCCTCCAGGTTGTCCCGGTACAGATGGTGGTTGCCGGCCACCGAGACGAGTTCCTCGGGCAGGTTCCAGGCCCGGGCCAGCGCCGAGCCGGCCTGCTCATGGAAACTGCGGAAGATCCGGCCGACCAGCGGGCGGCTTTCGAGCGCGCTGGCCGGAATCAGCTCCCGCATCAGCTCGAGCAACGGGATCTTGCCGATGTCGTGCAGCTGGCCGATCAGGAAGCCCCGGTCCGGCTCCAGCCCCAGACCGAGCGCAAGCCTCCTGGCGAGCACGCCCATCGAGTGGGTCTGGCGCCAGAGCTCCTCGGCCACCGGCATCAGGGCGCGCGACCGGAAGATCACGTGGCGCACGCAGAACGAGAGCACGAGCGCCCGGATCTGCCGCAGGCCCAGGCGGATCACCGCCTGCTGCAGCGTGTGCGCCGGGTGGGTCCCGCCGAACAGCACCGAGTTGGCGAGCCGCAAGAGCTCCGCGGAGAGCACCGGGTCGGTCTCCAGCACCCGGGCGACGTCTTCGACCTCCACCGCCGGCTGATTGGTCAGCTTGAGGATCGTCACGCTGGTTTCCGGCAGACGGGGCAGCTCGAATTCCGCCCGCTGGATGCGATCGGCGATCTCCGCGAAACACGCCGCCTCGGCGGCCGTCTGAGGGCCTTCGGTGACGAGGCTCAAATGGCCCGCCAGCGGCTCGGGAAAGGCCGGGAATTCCGCCGCTGCGGTTCCCTGAGAACCGCGATCGCGGCCGGTCATGGATGGCGACACACTGTTCGATTTCAAGGGCATGCCCCGCACTGACAGAATCTCCGGGTTCCACCCTTGATTATCGACCCGCGAGCGAGAGGAGTTGAGCCGGCATTCAGAAGATGTAGACGAGCAGGAAGACCGCCAGCATGAGCGCGGCAAACAGCGCGCTGATGCCGATCGGCAGGGTGCGGGCCAGGGCTCCGCGCCGGCCGACCAGCTCATGGATCAGTGCGATGAAGACGTCGACCACCGCCCGCAGCAGCGCGAGGCCGAGCTGATAGGCGGCCAGGCCGGCCGGCCAGGCGACGCGCCAGACACCCGCTCCCAGGCGCCGGTAGGTCCACTCGAAGTCGAGGTTGATCGAGCGCAGCTCAGGCGGGTAGATCCCGGTCCGGATCAGCACCACCACGCCGAGCGCCGCGAAACACAGCAGCTGCACCTGGGTCACGCAGTGCGTCAGCGTGTAGGGCACGAACTCCACAGGATAGGGCAGGAGCGCATACAAGGTGTCCGGGAAGGAACCGATGAGAATGCAGAGCAGCGCCGCGATGCTCATCGCGACCAGCATGTTGCGCGGCGGCTCCTTGGCCCGGATGCCGGAGTCGTGCGCGAAGAACGCGAAGTAGGGGATCTTGATGCCGGCGTGTTCCAGCACCCCGGCCGAGGCGAACAGCAGCACCAGCCAGAGCCAGTCGTGGCCCTGCTCGAGCGCCGCGGCCATGACCATCGACTTGCTGACGAAACCGGAGAACAACGGAAACGCGGAAATCGAGGCCGCGCCCACGAGGCACAGGATCGTCGTCCTGGGCATCGTCTTGTAGAGGCCGCCCAGCTCCGACCCGTTGATCTTGCCGGTCACATGCAGGACGGCCCCCATGGACATGAACAGCAGGCCCTTGAAGATCACGTCGTTGAAGGCGTGGGACACCGCGCCGTTCAAGGCCAGCTCGGTCCCCAGCCCGATGCCGACCACCATGAAGCCGATCTGGTTGATCATCGAGTAGGACAGCACGCGCCGCAGGTCGTTCTCGATCACCGCGTAGAAGATCGGGAAGGCGGTCATCAGCGCGCCGATGTAGATCAACTCCTCGGTGCCCGGAAAGCCGCGGGCCAGGGCGTAGACCGCGGTCTTGGTGGTGAAGGCGGAGAGGAACACCGTGCCGGTCGGCGTGGACGCCGGGTAGGCGTCGGTCAGCCAGGTGTGCAGGAGCGGGAAGCCGCACTTGATTCCGAACGCCAGGAAGATGGCCCAGGTCCCGAATCCATCCAGGGTCATCCGCTCGAAGGCGATCGAGCCGGTCTGGTGGCTGTAGGCCAGGATGCCGGCCAGGAGGATGACGCCCGAGAGCACATTCCAGATCAAGTAGCGCAGGCCGGAGCGGAACGAGCGCTCGGTGCGGCGGGCCCAGACCAGGAAGACCGAGGTCAGCGCCAGGAGTTCCCAGGCCGCGAACAGGGTGATCAGGTCGCCCGCGAACACGGCCAGCAGCGCGCTGCCGGCGTACGCAAGCGCCGCAACCTGCTGCACCCGATCCTTGACGTGCAGCGAGTAGACCACGCCGATGAACGCCGCGATGTGGAACAGGTAGCCGAACAGCAGGCTCAGCCGATCAACCCGCAAGGGCGAAAGCGTGTAATCGAACAGGCCGAACTGCAGGTCGGTCCCGTGCTCGAGGAAGAGCAGCGGCAACAGGCCGAGAACCGGCGTGAGCAACCCGACCAGCAGGCGCAGCCGGGCCGGCAGCACCAGGAGCAAGAGCGCCCCCGCGAAGAAGATCAACGCCGGATGAAGACTCTCAAGCGTCATAGTAGTCTTCCGGGCGCATCACGAGTTTGCGCAGCAGCTTGGCGAGCAGCACCAACAACACGATGCCGGCGAAGCCATAGATCGGGTAGAACCCGAACCAGTCCTCCAGCGGGTGGACCGCGTGCTTGTGGAACAGCAGCTCGCCGAACAGGACCAGCGCGCAGAGCACGTAGAACACGCGCAGGAACCGGTTCACGTTCTCAGGCCTGTCGAACCAGCCCCCCGTGCCCCCTGAATGCTGCGGATGCTGCGGATGCTCGGACATCTTCGAAACCTCTAAGGCGCGATCAGCCGCCGGACCAGCTCATAGAGCGGGCCCGGAAACACGAACAGGACCAGGCAGAGCACGGCGGTCAGGGCCAGCGGAACCACGCAGAACAGCGGGGCTTCCTTCAGGCCCGCGCCGCCCGCTTCACCGGACTCGTCGTGATCCGGATCCTCCGGCTCCTCCGGATCATTGAAGAAGGCCCGGATCGGGATCGGCAGGAGGTAGGCCACGTTCAGGAGCGAACTCAGCAGCAGCACGGCGAGCAACACGTAGCGCGAGTCCTCGAGGGTGCCGAGCGCGAGGTACCACTTGCTCCAGGCCCCGCCGCAGGGCGGCAGCCCGATGATGCTCACCGAGGCGATGAAGAACGCCGTCATGGTGACCGGCATCCGCCGGCCGATGCCGCGCATGCTGCTGATCTCGGTCTTGTGCAGCGCGACGTAGATCGCCCCGGCGCAGAAGAACAAGGTGATCTTGCCGACCGCGTGCATGGCGATATGCATGCCCCCGCCGAGGATGCCGAGGTCGTTGGCCAGCGCCGCGCCCAGCACGATGTAGGCGAGCTGGCTGACCGTCGAGTAGGCCAGCCGCGCCTTCAGGTTGTCCTTCGTCATCGCCACCAGCGAGGCCAGCAGGATCGTCGCCGCGGCGACCCACATCAGCCAGACGCTGGCCTGGGTCTCGGCCAGGAAGTCCGTGCCGAAGATGTAGAGCGACACCTTCATCACCGTGAAGACGCCCGCCTTGACCACCGCGACCGCGTGCAAAAGCGCGCTGACCGGCGTGGGCGCCACCATCGCCGCCGGCAGCCAGCGGTGAAACGGCATCAGCGCCGCCTTGCCGGTGCCGAACACGAACAACGCCAGCAGCAGCGCCGCCGAACCGCCCTCCACCGATCCGGCCAGGATCCCGCCCGGACGGAACTCCAGCGTGCCGGTCAGATTCCAGGTCCAGATCATGGCCAGCAGCAGGAAGGCCACCGAGGTGCCGACCAGGATGCCCAGATAGACGCGGCCGGAGCGCCTGGCGGCTTCGGTCCGGCTGTGCGTCACCAGCGGATAGGTCGAGAACGTCAGCACCTCGTAGAAGATGAACAGCGTGAAGAAGTTCCGGGCGAAGGCGATCCCCATCACCGCGAAGAGGGCGAGCGCGAAGCAGGCGTAGAAGCGGGTCTGGTCCCGCTCGTGGTGGGCGCGCATGTAGCCGATCGAATAGAACGAGGTAACGATCCAGAGCCCCGAGGCGACCAGCGCGAACAAGAGCCCCAGCGGCTCCACGTCGAGAGCGATCGCAAGACCCGTTCCGCCGGGGTCCGCCGGAAGCACGTCCACCAGGGTGAAGGCCGCCCGGACGCCGTCCTGGAAATCGAAGTAGATCGAGAGCACCAGCCCGAACAGCGCGATCGAGGTCAAGAGCGTGAGCGTCTCGCGCAGATTGGGCCAGCGCCCGGTCAGGCCGACCGCGAGCGCGCCGGCGGCCGGCACCGCCAGGCTGAGTGCCAGCACCGTGTCCGGGTTCACGGCACGCCCCCGAGCAGTTGGCTGACCGCCTGCTTCGCCACGCCCACGGTCAGATCGGTGTGGATCCCGAAGTACAGGGTCGCGCCGATCATCACCCAGGTCGGCACCAGCATCTGCCAGGGCGCCTCGCCCTTGGGTGTGCCGCTGTCCGGGTGGCCGGACGGCTTCTGGAAGTAGGCCACCTCGACCACCCTCCAGATGTAGATCACGGCCAGCAACGAACTCAGCAGGAGCGCCACGGCGATCCAGGCCCGGCCGCTCTCGATGGCCGCCAGCACCAGGTACCACTTGCTGATGAAGCCGGCCGTCAACGGCACGCCGATCATGCCCAGGCCGCCGAGCACGAAGGCCATCATGGTCCAGGGCATCCGGCGGCCCAATCCGCGCAGGTCGTCCAGGTCGACCGTGCCGGTGCGGTAGGCCACGCAGCCGAGCGTCATGAACAGCCCGCCCTTCATCAGCGCGTGGTTGAAGACGTGCACCAGCGCGCCGGTCAGCCCGGTGTGCGAGACGAAGCTGATGCCCAGCACGATGTAACCGACCTGCGCGATGCTGGAGTAGGCCAGCATGCGCTTGATGTTGACCTGGAAGATGGCCACCGTCGAGGCCACGAAGATGCCGAGCAACGCAAGCGTCTGCAGCAGATCCACCAGCACGGTCCGATCGATCAGCGTGCCGACGCCCGCGATAGTGAACAGGAAGCGCAGCACCACGTAGATCGAGACCTTGGTCGCGGTGGCGGCCAGAAACGAGGTCACCGCCGACGGGGCGTAGGCGTAGGCATTCGGCAGCCAGGAGTGCAGCGGGAAGAGCGCGATCTTCAGCCCCAGACCCACCGTCAGGAAGGCGAACCCGGCCAGCACGGTGCGGTTGTCGCCCACCGCCGGCAGCCGCTCGGCCAGGTCGGCCATGTTGAGCGTGCCGGTCAGCATGTAGAGCAATCCGACCCCGATCAGGAAGAAGGTGCCGCCGATGGTCCCCAAGATCAGGTAGCGAAAGGCGGCCAGCAGCGCGCGCCGGTCCGGTCCCATGCTGACCATGCCGTACATGGAGAGCGAGGAGATCTCCAGGAACACGAACACGTTGAACGCGTCGCCGGTGATGGTCATCCCCAGCAGGCCGGTCAGGCAGAGCAGATAGGTGGCGTACAGATGGCCGTGGCGGCTTTCCGGAACCTCGCGGGCGAGACTCTTCGGCGCGTACGTCATGACCACCGCGCCGATCCCCGAGACCAGCGGCAGGACGTAGGCGTTCAGGAGGTCGATCCGGAACTCGATGCCAAAAGGCGGCGCCCAGTTGCCCAGGTAGTAGCGAATCGTCCCGGTCTCCAGCACGCGGGCGAGCAGCAGGCAGCAGACCAGGAACGTCGACCAGGCCGCGAGCAGGGCCAGCGGCCAGACCAGCGTCTTGCGCCCGAGCAGCACGGCCAGCGGCGCGCACAGGATCGGAATGACGATCGGCAGGGCGGGGAGGTTCTGTTCGATCACGAGGTCGGATCCTGCTCGAGGATCTCGTCCTCCTCGATGGAGTCGTACGCTTCCTTGATGCGCACCACCAGAGCCAGCGCGACCGCGGTGGTGGCCACCCCGACCACGATGGCGGTCAGCATGAGCACGTGCGGCAGCGGGTTCGAATACACCTGGAACTCGTCCGACAGGATCGGCGCGGTGCCTCCCTTGACCTTCCCCATCGAGACGTAGAACAGGATCACCGAGGTCTGGAACACGTTCAACCCGATGACCTTCTTGATCAGGTTGCCCCGCGAAATCACCACGTACAGCCCGGCCATCATCAGGCCGATGACGATCCAGTAGTTGTAGAGTCCGAGGATCGTGGTCACGGGACCTTCCTGCCGGCAAACGAATAGAACAGCGAAATCATCACCGCGCTGACGGTGATGCCCACGCCGAGTTCGATGAACAGGATGCCGAGATGTTGGCCGTGCACCGGGTCGTGGGCCAGCACGCCGTAGTCGAGAAAGCGCCCGCCCTTCACCATGCAGAGCACCCCCACCCCGCCGTACAGCAGCACTCCCAGCGAGATCAGGACGCGGATCAAGGCGGGCGGGAAGACCCGCTTCGTTTCGCGCAGCCCGAAGATCAAGGAATGCAGGATGATGCCGGCCGCGAAGATCACCCCGGCCTGGAAGCCGCCGCCCGGCCCGAAGTCGCCGTGGAACTGCACGTAGAGAGCGAACAACAGGATGTAGGGAATCAGGATCTTGGCGCCGACCCGCTGGACCCCGTGGACTCTCATCAGCGGACATCCTCAGGGCGGGTGCCCGGCTTGTGCGAAAGCAGCATCAGCACCGCGATCCCGGCGGTGAAGATCACCGTGGTTTCGCCGAAGGTGTCGTATCCGCGGTAGCCGGCCAGCACCGACGTGACCACGTTCGGGATGTGGAACTTGTCCTGCGATTCGACCAGGTACTCGTGGGCCACCGGATGCTGGTGGATCGGCGCCATCGGATCGCCGAAATGCGGCATGTCCAGGCTGGCGTACACCAGCACCGCTCCGGTCAGGAGCACCACGCCGAGCGCGATCCAGTGCCGGATCGTGCTCTCCGGCACCTTCTCGGTGCGCTGCGTCAGGGACAGCGTCCCGAGCATCAGCACGGTCGAGATGCCGGCCCCGACCGAGGCTTCGGTGAAGGCCACGTCGACCGCGTCCAGCGAAGTGAAGATGGCCGCCGAGAGCAGGGAGTAGATCCCGAACAGCATCACCGCGGCGAACAGACTGCGCAGGCGGATCACTCCGAAGGCCGTGACGAACAGCAGCAGAAGCAGGATGATGTCGATCAGGATGACGATGGTTCACTCTCCTCTTCCGGCCCGCCCGACTTGTCCCGATCGTCCCGATCGGCATGGAGCAGCGGCTTCAGCCCCCGGGCCATGGCGGCCTTGACCGCCGCGTGGGCGGTGGTGGCGCTGGTGAGCCACAGGAAACCAAGGATCAGGAGCAGCTTGACGGTGATCAGGCTGAAGCCGGCCTGGAACGTCAGGCCGAGGATCACGAGCCCCGCGCCGAGCGTGTCGGTGACGCCGCCGGCATGGACGCGGGTGTAGAAATCGGGCAGCCGCACGAGCCCGAGGCCGCCCACCAGGCAGAAGAACGATCCGGCCATGAGGCAGATCCAGCTCAAGCTGTCCGCGATCAGCTCCATCAGCCGGCCAGTCCCTTCTCTCCGGCATCTTCCTCCTCGGTTGGAGTGCTTCCCAGTCCGCCGTACTTCGTGAACCGCAGCACCGCGATGACACCGATGAAGTTGATCAGCGCATAGACCAGCGCCAGATCGAGGAACTCCGGCCGGCCGGTCAGAAACCCGATCACGGCGATGAACAGCACCGTCTTGGTGCCGAACATGTTCACGCCGAGGATGACGTCGAACACGTCCGGGCCGCGGATCGCGCGGGTCAGCGCGAGCGCCATGGTCATGAGGATCGCCACCATGCAGGCCGCGAACATCAGTCCTGCCCCTCGACCCGGGCCACCCGCCGATCCATTTCGCCGGCCAGCAGGCCGTCCTTCACGTCCAGGGCGATCGCGTGCACCAGGATCCTGCCCGGCTCCACGCCGTACGACACGGTGCCCGGCGTCAGCGTGATGGAGTTGGCGAAGATCACGCGCCCCAGGTCGGTCTTCTGCGAGGCGGGCACTTCGAACAGGACGGGCGAGATCGGCAGCCTGGGGTGCAGGATGCGCCGGGTCACGTCCAGGTTGGCCTTGACGATCTCGAGCAGCAGCCAGGGCACGAACAAGAGCGCCCGCGGCATGAGCCACACCGGCACACCCTCGCGATCAGTCGTCCGCAGCCGGACGCAGATCCAGACCACGAGCGCCGCCGAGCCCGCTCCGAACGAGATCAAGAGCGGCTCGAAGTAGCCCGACCAGAGCAGCCAGATGCCGAACAAAAACAGCAGCAGGATCAGCGCTCGACGCACGAAGACACCCGTATCCGCAGAAGTTCTAGCAGGTTACGCGTCCGCCCCGGCCGCTTCGAATGGCCTTCGGGAACCGCCCGAGACGAGGCGCCGTGAACCTACAAAAACGACCGGCGGGTGTCATCCAAAGAAGCGCCCTTCGCGCGCGGGTTCCCGCGGCGACGTCGCGCCGGCCGGCTACTTCGCGCGGCGAACGACGAGGAAGGTCTGGTAGGGCAGCAGGTCGTCCTTCTCCGAGGCGAGTTCGAACCCCGCGCCGGTCATCAGTTCCACCAGCCGGTCGCGGCCGATCTTGACCGATTCCGGCGGCCCCTCCGGCAGATCCCCTTCCTTGAACTCGATCAGGCACAGCCTTGCGCCCGCGCGCATCCCCGCAGCGAGCTTCGCGAGCCACGCGGCCGGGTCCGGCACATGGTGCAGCACGTCGCAGATGAACACCAGGTCCACCTCTTCCGGCACCTCGGGGTCGCCCGCCTCGACCAAGGACGCCTGCACGTTGGCGATCCCCTCCGCCATCACCTGGTGGTGGATGTGGCGGATCATCTCCGGCTCGGTGTCGGCGGCGATGACCTTTCCATGAGGCAGCGCCCTCGCCAGGCGGAAGGTGAAGTAGCCCGACCCGGCGCCCAGGTCGAAGACGGTCTCGTTCCCCGTGAGACCGAGCGCCGCCACGACCTCGTCCGGCTTCTGCCAAGCCGCCCGATCCTCGCGCTCGAGGAACGCGATGTACTCCTCGACCTCCTCGAACGGGCGCATCGTGGCCGGGTCGACGCCCTTCCCGCGGAGCGGGCAGTCGATGGGCGCATCCAGTGACTCATGGGCCTCCGCCGAGGCGGCTTCCGGCCGCTCCTGCGTCTCGCACGCGGCGAGGACGAGGAGGATCAGGACGGCCATCTTGACCAAAGGCACCCTCGTCGACCAGTCGACCTGGCCAGATCTTCGAGTCATGCGACCCTCCAATGAGAACATTCCACCGCCGATCGGCAAGACACGCCGTGCGTAGACAACTCTTCGTCTCCTCGAGATTGAGTCCGGTCCGCGTTCGCCGGCCCAGTGTGTCAACATCTCGCCGTCCACGCCAGTGAGCGAGGTTCGCTGATCGGTGATTGTCCAGTGTCGGGTGAAGACGGCCATGGAGCCGGCTTTGCGGGTTTGTCTCCGTCGTGGATGCCCTCGGCCGCGAGCGCGCACGCGAACGGGCGGCCGGCGTGTTGGTCCCGCCCGGGCGAAGCCAAGAACCTTTTCTCCGCCGTTTGCTGACCGCCACGGCCCGCGAACGGCGCATGATTCCTCCGGAGGAGTGGCCCGACCGCGGCTGGCCCCCTCGAACCGTGACTCATCCCCCCCCGGGACTTTCCTCGGGCACCGCCCGGCATCGAAAGGAACGCACGATGAGACTTCGACCATCCGCCCTGTTCGCCGCCTTGCTGGCGATCCCCTCCTTCCCCGCGCTGGCGTTCTCCGGTGAGCCCTACACGCACGACTGGCTGCGCACCCGGAACGGGTTCTGGGGCACCGGAATCGACATCGATTCGACCGGCAACGTCTACGTGACCGGCGCGAGCCCGAACCTCCCCTCGAACGGCTACCGGCACGACATCTACACGATCAAATATGCTCCCGACGGCACACAGGCCTGGTTGCGCACCTACAACAACGACGACGACACGACCCATCAGGACGACGACCCTGGCTGGCTCACGGTTGACTTCCAGGACCAGGTGATCGTCGTCGGGAGCACTCACACGAACACCGCGGGGAAGGAGGCCGTGCTGTTGAAGTACGACGGCAACGGGACGCTGCTCTGGGAGCGGCTCTTCGGCGGGCCCGGCGTCACCTCGGACTACGGCTTTTTCGCCGCCACCGACGCGGCCGGCAACGTCTACGCCGCCGGGCGCTCGTTCGGCGACAACTGGGACTTCCTCATCGTCAAGTACGACGCCGCGGGCAACCTGCAGTGGCAGCGGACGCGGAGCTTCGGCGGACCCGACGAGCCGGTCGCGCTGGACGTGGACGGCAACGGACGCGTGCTGGTGACGGGCGAGAACTGGAACCAGCGGATCGTCACCGTGGCATATGACACGAACGGCGGCGAGCTCTGGTCGGCCACCCTCGATGATCCGACCCTGATCTACTCGGCCGGCCATGCGGCCTTCGACGGCGCCGGCAACGCCCTGGTCGCCGGCATGAAGGGCGGAACCGTGGTGCTCGCCAAGTACGATCCCGCCGGACAGCTTCTGTTCGAGCGGCTGTACGGGGGCGGCACCGCCAACCGGCTGGGCATCGATTCGAAGGACAACGTGATCATCACGGGCGAGAGCGCCACCTACGACCGGCACACGATCAAGATCGATCCGGCCGGCAACGAGCTCTGGACGGCGCTCGGCCCGTCCGCGGGCGAGGGGGTCGGAATCGACCTGGCCGTGCTCCCGAACGACGACATCGTCGTGGCCGGGACGATCAGCTTCGCGATCTGGACGCTCACCGGGTACGACGCCGCCGGGACCGAACAGTGGAACCTCGACATCGATCCCGGCGGCGCCATCACGAACTACCCGCGCAAGCTCGCGATGGGCAGCGACCTCGAGCTCGCGATGACCGGCAGCAGCCCGATCGCGACCGCGCGCTTCAGTGCAGAGGTCACGCCCTGGACCGACCTGGGCCAGGGCCTGGCGGGAACGAACGGGATCGTGCCGAAGCTCCAGGGCGCGGGAGCGCTGCTGGGCGGCGACGCGGTCACGCTCTCGCTGTCTGACGCCCTGCCCGCAAGCACGGCGTCCTTCGTGCTGGGCCTGTCGGCCGTCTACGCCCCCTTCAAGCAGGGCATCCTGGTGCCCGCCCCCGACGTCATCCTGCCGGGCCTGCCCGTCGACGGCGCCGGCAACGCCCAGATCGGCGCCACGTGGCCGGCCGGACTGCCGTCCGGTTTCACGGTCTATTCACAGTGCTGGGTCGCCGACGCCGGTGCGCCGGCCGGCTTTGCTGCGAGCAACGGTCTCCAGGCCACGAGCCCCTGACGGCGGCGGCCGCCTCTTCGCCGCGCGGATGCCCAGAGGAACGGGGTCCAAAGGCGGCCTGATTGGCGGCCCCGGCCTTGGCATCACGTCGATCCCTACGCCAGTTCGACCCCCCGGTCGCCATGGCGACGGACCCCTTCGAACTCCATGAAGGCGCCGCGATTCGAGATGCATCTTTTAATTCACGTTGCACCTTTGAATTCGAGATGCTACTTTGACGCTCATGGTGGCGACCCTTCGCAAGATCTCTCGAGAGGACTGGTCCCGCGAACTCGAGGCGGCCGGGTATCGGTCGGCCCAAGGTCCAGCGATCGGCTTCGCCACCGAGGACGGCAGGTTCGTGATCGAGGTCCTGGAACGACCCCGGGCAGCCGTGCGCGATCTGCGAGCGGTGTTCCTGCAGCTCGCCGCCGTCGCCGCCAGGGACGCGCACATCGAGCGCGCGTGCGTCGTGCTTGCGATCGACCGGCTGACTACAGGACGCATGCGGGCGGAATGGGACGATCTCATGACCGTCCTTCGCCCTGAGGTAGCCCGGCGTCTTGGCCTGGTCGCAGTCGGGGAGAACGTGCGGTTGTGCCTCCCGGACGACGACGCGAGGCTCGTCGAGATCGCTGAAATCGGGCGCGGTTTCCTCGACGAGTCGGTACCTCCGAAGCTCCCGCGCCTGTCTAAGTCGCTCGACGTGCTCAAGGTGCTGCTGGTACGGTGGCTGCTCGGTCAGGGGCCGATCGCACGCGGAGAGCTGGGAGAGCAGGCTGGCTGTTCCTACCCGACGGTCGCCAAGGCCGTCGAGCGCTTCGCGAGGGACATCCGCGAGCACTCGAACCGCAGCGTCGAGCTCAAGGTGTTCCCGCGGGACGCGTGGAGCGAGCTTCTGGCGCTTGCCCCCACCTGTCGCGCGCGCATCGCCTACATCGACAGGACCGGGCGCCGCCCCGATCCCGAGACGCTTCTGCGGCGCCTCAAGAAGCTCATGCCGTCCCATGTTGCGCTCGGCGGTGTTGCAGCCGCGCAACACTGGGATCCGCACTTCGACCTCCGGGGCCTGCCCCGACTGGACCTGTCGCTGGCAGCCGAAGGCGGTCTGGACCTGGGCTTCCTCCGACGCCTGGATCCAGGGCTGGGACCCCTGGACGGCGAAGGCACCCCCGTGCTGCTCGTCCACCCGCTACAGCGCCCCGCGGCACTCTTCACACCCGGAGACCAGATCCCCATCGCCGACCCGGTGGAGACCCTGCTGGACCTGAGCGAGCTGCGACTCGTCGACCAGTCGAACGCCCTGATCGAGCGCCTCGAGCGGCGAGCCCGGGAGGCCACATGAGCATGACCCTGGACCCGGAGCCCCTGTTCCAGAGGCTGATCGACGACCTGCCCGACGAGCTGCACGCCCACGTCTTCGTCGTCGGCAGCCTCGCTGCGGCCTACCACTTCCGCGTGGAACTCCAGCGCCAGGGCGTCAACACGAAGGACGTCGACCTCGTCGTGCATCCGGCCGGCGACACCATCTCGTGCGCCGGGATGGCCGAGCGGCTCCTCGGCCTCGGTTGGCAGCGGCATCCCGACTGCTACGCCGCCGCGTCGCCTGAGCCGGCGGATGAGCTGCGGGCGATCCGGCTGTACCCACCCGGCCCCACCGACTACTTCGTCGAGTTCCTCAACCTACCCGAGGTCGGGCAGCGGGAGATCAAGAAGTGGGTCCCGGTCGAGGTCGCCGGGGGCTGGTACGGGTTGCCGACTTTCCGTTTCCAGGGCCTGAGCGCACGAGGTCGCCTTCGCTCGGAGCAGGGCCTCGGGTACGCGTCGCCCGCCATGATGACGCTGCCGAGCCTGCTGTCGCACCCGATCGTCCGCCCGGAGCGGATGTCCCAGCCGATCGGCGGCCGGAGAATCTTGCGCTCGGCCAAGGACCTCGGCCGGGTGCTCGCCATCGCGCAGCTCTCGGCGCGGGACGACGTGGAAGCGTGGCACGATCCCTGGCTCGCCGGGCTGAAGGCATGCTTCCCCGACGAGTGGCGGGAGCTGGCGCGATCGGCCGGCAGCGGCCTCCGCGAGCTTCTCGCGAAAGAGGACGTCCTCGAGGAGGCGCTCCACACGTGCGAAGTAGGGCTCTTGCGAGGCCGAGGCGTCACCCTCGAGAACCTGGCCGCTGTAGGTGAGCAGGTCCTCGTCGATCTCATCGAGCCGCTGGCGGCAGCGACGGCGGGGGGATAGCGGTGGTGAAGACCGAGGTCGACCGCGCCAAGCTCCGCGTCGTTGAACGTCCCGGAAAGGCGCCGACGTCGGCGCGCCGGCTTTGCTGCGAGCAACGGTCTCCAGGCTACGGGCCCCTGACGGCGGCTCAGCCCAGGATCCGACGATAGCGGCGGACCGCGAGTCCATATCCGATCGCGCCGGCGGCGATGCTGCCGGCCCAGATCGAAGAAACGACCAGGATGAGCACGAGCGGCTCCGCCAGCCCGCCGAACATCCCGTGGCCGTGGTAGGAGCGTTCGACCTCGGCCTGAAGCTCATGGAGACCGATCAAGATCGCGATCTGCACCGCCGAAACGCCGAACACGGAACTGCACAGCCGCCATGCGCTCGACCTTGAAGATCCCCGGCCCGTCGGCTCGGTGATGATCAGTATGCCGAAGGCGAGCACGACGCCGAGGATGATCGCGTGCAGCGGCAAGGCGACCAGGAGAAACACGAGCAGTCCGGCGCCGCCCGCGCCCTGGAGCCACGCCCCGGCCACGACGGCCACGAACAAGCACCACCCGTAAGGCGGCAGCATCGTGAGCAGCTTCCCTCGCAGCAGCGCCGGCCGCGAAGCCGGTGACGCCGCGAGCAGCGTATGCTCCGCGGATCCCTCGAGACCGAGACTCGTCACGACCAGGATCGAGAGCATCAGGATGACGAGATACCAGGGACCGAACACGGCCGATGCATCGGCGAGGCTCTCGGGCGTCGCTTCACTCCTCGCACTCGCCGAGCCGAATGCACCCGAGGCGATGAGGACGATCATGAGGCCGATGAAAAGGTATCCGACCAGGGAGGCGGGCTGCTGGACGATGCGAACGATCTCGCGCTTCGCCACGGACCGCTCGATGTTCTTGGGCCAGCTCCGGCCCAAGGAGCGGAGCAACCCTCGAGGCCAGGAGCCCGCCGCGACCGTGCTGTTCTCGTAAGCCCGCCGGTAGAGCGGCGCCGAGAGAGCGAGCAGAACGAGGCCGGAGACGAGCAGCAAGGCAGCGACGACGATCTCGCTCCTGCTCACTTCGGCCCCGCCGAGGGCGAGCAGCGCGGCAGGGGCCTCGAGCCAGAACGGCATCGCGAAGTCGCTCCCCGAGAGACCCGCGAGCGCTTCACCCGCCTTGCCGGGCGCGAGAAATCCGACCGCGCACAGAAGCGCGAACGTGATGCTCGAGAGCGCCCCGACGACGGACAGCACGCCCTTCACCCTCGGGCTCGCGAGCCATCGCATGGCGACGATCTGGACCGACATGACGACGGCGACGAGCGGAGCGATCAGACACAAGACGGCGAAAGGGACGGCGAGGACCGCTCCGCGGGCATGACCGATCCGGCCCAGAAAGTCGAAGAGGGCGGGCGCGGCGAGCGCCGTCCCGTAGAGGCCGGTCGAAAGCAGGAGTCGCAGGTACACGGCGAGGATCTGAGCCAGGGGCGGAAGCGGGCTGACGAGCAGGAGTTCGGCTGGACCCGGCTCGAAGAGCCGCCGCCGCGCCTCTTGAAGGGCCACCGACAAGGCGAGGATCGCCGGCGGTAGAAGGGAGGCCGCCAGCAGCATTCGGAGGACCACACCCGAAGTGTCCTGCGAAACAGCCTCGAGCACGGGCGCCGAGTGGAAGATCTGACGGCCGACCAGGAGCGAGCCGGCAGCGATGCAGACGATCGTGATCGACGCTTCGATTAGCTTGCGCCGGCCTTCGTCACGCCGAAACAGGTTGAGCAGGCAGCGGAGCTCGACCGCGAATACCGTCCACATTCGCTGAGCCTGCTCCACTTCTATCTTCCGGTCTCCCCGCTTCCGGCGATTCCCTGGTCGGTGAGGGCGAGAAAGATGGCCTCGAGAGACCGTTCGCCCCGAAGCACGCGCAGCTCGTCCAGGCTCCCTTCGGCCTGGAGGCGCCCCTCGGACAAGATGCCCACGCGATCGCACAGCTCTTCAGCGGTGTCGAGCAGGTGCGTGCTGAGGAAGACCGTGGATCCGCCCGCCCGCGCCTTCAGGAGGAGATCCTTCAGGCGGCGGGCGCTCCTGGGGTCGAGCCCGCTGGTCGGCTCATCCAGGAGCAGCACTCTCGGTGACGTGACGAGGACCGCGGCGAGGTGAATCTTCTTGCGCATCCCGTGCGAGTACCCCTTGCACAGGTCATCGGCCCGCCCCTCGAGGTCGAGGGTCTCGAGGAGGCTGCTGGCGCGTTCGTCGCGCAGATCCGAGGGGACGCCGTACAGGCTCGCGACGAAGCCGATGTGCTGGCGGCCGGTCAGGTAGTCATAGAGCGGCGGCGCGTCGGGAACGAAACCGATCGCACGGCGCACCGCATCGGGCTGGATCCTGGGGTCGTTGCCCTCGACGCGGAGCGTTCCTTCAGTGGGTCGCAGCAGACCGCAGAGCATCCGGATCGTCGTGGTCTTTCCCGCGCCGTTTTGCCCCAGGAAGCCGAAGATCTCTCCCGTTCGCACCGAGAGGTCGAGCTCGCGCACCGCCCAGAGGTCGCCGAAGGCCCGGCCCAGCCCTCGCGCTTCGATCGCGGGAACGGGGTCTGACCTTTCAGGCGAACCCCGCGGGCGGCCCGGGGATGCTTCGCCCTCGCGCTGACGGTCACCGGGCCGAGTGCGGGGAGGATCTTCTGAACGCGGCTTCATCGATCTCCTGGGTTCCAGGCGCCCAGCACGCGCCGCACCGAAACGAGTTCGCCGACGTGGTAGGCGGCGTGGTCGGCGGCCAGCAGCAGTTCGCGCAGGAAGGTCTGTCCGTTGCCCTGCGGCACGGCGGCGAAGAGGTCGACGCCGGGATCGGCGGCCAGCCGCTTGAGCCGCTCTCGATCGGCGCGAAAGGCGGCCACGCTCTCCTCCCACGCCGCCGCGGCGGGCGGCGCCGGCGTCTTTGGCCAGAACTCCTGCGGCCAGGACTTCTCCGCGTACCCGGACTCGACGCAGAACTCGAGGATGTCCCGCTGCACGAGCCGCAGGTGCTCCAGCAGTTCCCACGGCGACCACGGCAGTCCTTGCGGCCGGACGCCCCGCAGCTCGGCGGGCACGCCATCGACCGCGGCGTCGAATCCGACGTGCGCCTCGCTCCAGTCGAGCAGCCTTGCCAGATGCGTTCGAAGGTCGTTCTCGGAACTCATGATCCGCTCTGCCTCCGTCCAAGGATGCCGCCACCCAGCATAGCGGAGCGCCCGGCCGCCGCTCGCATTCAGGTTGGCCGTCGGATCAGCAACTCGACCAGCCGTCGGGCCGTCTGCGGCTCCAGTTGGTCCACGTGCCGCCTGGCGTCCTCGAGCGCCGCACAAGCCGCCGCGTCGACTTCCTTCCCGCGCGCGCTCTGCGTCAATCGATGGGCATGGCGAATCTCGACCAGACCCTCTCCCAGAAGCACCAGCGCCGCCGGCAGCGGCGCGCACTCCATCAAGAGCAGAAGCAGCGCCCGCAGATCGGCCCGCGGCTCGCCGCGCAGCCCGGCCCGGCGCGGATCCTCCGGGGCGGCAGGCCAGGAGCATGCGCCGGCCCGTTCCAGCGCCAGTTGCCGGTGATCGCGCGCTTCCCGCGGGCGCAGGACCTCATCATCGGTCACGAACAGCCGGCCCTGATCGAACGTGACGCGGTACGCGGCGGGATCGTCGCCCAGTCCCTGGTACCGATCGGGCGCGCGCCCTCCCGTGCGATCGATGGTGTAGACGCCGCCGATCAGCTCCGAGTCGGGCCCCGGCTGATTGAGGGTCACGCCGTGAACGATCTGATACAGCGTGGGCGATCGGGGTTCGAAGTCCTGGATGTCCATCGCCACGGAGCGCGCCTGGAGCCTGGCGTTGCAGACGGCCGCGAGAAGCGGCGAAAGCCCCGGATCCACGGCCTCCGGGTCGTTCAACAGGGCCAGCCGATCCAGGCCCTCCGAGCGGAACAGCGCCGCCAGGTCCTCGACGAACGGCAGCGAGGAGGCGCTCCTGAGCGCGTACAGGGCCCCGCAGAAGAGTGACTCGCCGCCGTAGCGCGCCATGCGCCCGAAACGCACGTTGCCCCCCGCGCGTTCCATCGCGACATGGCTGTTGACCTTCACCAGCAGGATCTTCGAAGCACCGGGCGCATCCGCGGAGGAGAAGTTCGCCTCGGCCACCCGCACCGCCCCGAATTCGTACCGGGCGCCGAGCGATGCCAGGCGAAACGGAGCGCGCCGCGCGTGCTTGAGCCTCGGCAACAGCTCGTCGGCGAAGGACCGCTGGAACACCTCCGCCGCCTCCTGGACGGCCTCGTCGCAACAGCTCAGATAGAGCGCCCCCACCCGGGACGTGCCGGAGGATTGGACCGCGAACTTGAGTTCCCGGCAGACGTCCGCCAGCGCCTGCTCGCGGCCGAGTCTGGAGATGATGTGGTCCATGGCCGCTCCGCAGTCCTTTTTGCCAGACGGGCGCGCCGCTTTCAACATCGATTGTCACCACGGGCGATCCACCTCCGGCCGAGAACGGACCTCCGCCCGGCACTCGTCGCGTGGGATGGGCCGTTCCGTGGGGAGGGCGCCGATCCGGCAAGATTCAACGCGAGCTGCCGGCCAGCGTGCCATTCACGCGCTCCACGGTTCTGCTGCCATCCGGATACTTGCGCTCGATGACCGCGTGGACCGTTTTGCGGACGGTGCATCCCTGGACCGGCAGCTCGCGGACGTTACGCGAGCGCCCCGCCATCAGGCGTGCTTCGCCGGGACCGCCTCCGCCTACCGGTGTCTGGCTTCGCGCACGAAGATGTCGGCCACCCGGTTCGAGTCTTGCGCGACCAGGTTCGTCGACTCCGAGGAGAATGCGACGCTGCGGCCGTTCGCGGAAACCGATGGAAGGAAGAAGCTGAACAATACGCCACCGTCAGCCTCTCCACCGGTCGAATCGACCGACACGCGCCGGGTTGTCGCTCTCTTCCGGTCGTGCAGAAACGCGTCCTCGCGCGCATTCGTGTCGTCAGGCACCAGGTTGCCGGCATACGATCCGAAGGCGATGAAGCGGCCGTTCGCCGAGATCGACGGACAAAAGCTCTCGTCGTCTCCCTCGACACCGGCCGAGCCCACCGACACGCGCGTGGTGTCCCCGGCCCACGCGGCCGCGGTAGAAAGCAACAGGGCACAGAGGAGCATGACGATTCGATATGTGGTCTCCACGGTCTTTCCTCCGTTTCAAGGGTCCATGAATGCGGGCGCGGCCTTTCACAACGTCTGTGGGAGAGGACGCCGCCTGCCGGCACGGCGAACGCAGCTTCTTTGTCTTTTCCTCGGCTCGGCAATCCGAGGCCCCCGCCAGCACTGGCCGGGGCACTCGTTCCTGGGCGCGGACCGGAGCGACGGGGTGCGCATGGTGAGGGTGGAAACGGCAAGAACAACGTGCTCTCGCGGCCGTCACTTCCGGTCGTGCACGAAGACGTCCCCCGCGTAGTTGCCGTCGCCGGGCACGAGGTTCGACGCACCCGACGCGAAGGCCACGAAGCGGCCGTTGGACGAGATCGACGGAAGAACGCTGAAGAGGTTGCCCTCGACACCGGCCGAGTCCAAGGATACGCGCGTGGTCAGCCCCTTCTTCCAGT
>Ga0326597_10003334_pt1 | contig 23248 bp, 20 predicted proteins | sample RVTome_12_FD_203789 | JGI IMG/M metagenome (GOLD analysis project Ga0326597, IMG submission 203789) | Soil microbial communities from uranium-contaminated site in the Upper Colorado River Basin, Wyoming, United States - RVT100D185 | ecosystem: Environmental > Terrestrial > Soil > Contaminated >... | reverse complement strand
TCCTCGGGGACCCACTCCCGCAGATCCGGCGGCAACAAAAAGGGCTGGTCTCGGTTCGCTTCCACGAAGTGGCTCATGGCCGTATCTTACGCTCGAGAACCGCGAAGTCCGACAGACTGTTAGCCCGGTCCGACAGTCGGCCAAACGCCGACGTGGATGTGGGGCGACCACCCGCCGGCTCGGTGTATGGGGTGCCGGCCTTGGTGGGCGAACCTTGCCGGCGCGGTTACACGGAGACCGTGCGCGGGGATCGCTGCGCGGATGTGGCGGCACCCACGGCCACCGTTCGGCACCCGGTGCACGCGGACGCGATACGCCAGCGGTCCTCAGCAGGGATCCGCGGCGCTCGCGTGATGGTCTGACGCGGCGCCCTCATTCGTGAGGGCGCCGCGTCACGTCGTAGCCGCACTCTGCCACCGGATCGTCGTCCGGCGGTGGAGGGGAGAGGGCAGGGAATCTGGGCTAACAGCCCTCGTCGCCCTTGCCTCGCTTCTTGGGTCGCTGGATCGGTGCCACCGGCGGTGCCGTCGGCTCAGGTGTGGCTGACTCTACCCGCTCCCGCCCGAACAGATGAGCGCCGACCGCGCGGCGAAACTCGAAGGTCGCGACCTCGGGGTCGGCCGCGGTCTCCGGTGGTGGATTGGGGTTGGTGAAGACGTCCATCCAGTAATTCAGGCCACCGAGCAGGGTGACGACGTTGTTCATGCCGTGCTCGCGCAGCAGGGTCCACGCCTGGGCTGCGTGGGTACCGCCGGTGGAGATGAGCACCGCCTTCCCCGCGTCATGGAGCTGGGCTAGTCCGTCCGCCGAGAAGAGCAACGGCAGGGGCAGGTTGATCGAGCCGTCGATGTGGAAGCTCGCGTAGTCACTGGGTGAGCGGATATCCACCAGGAGCAAGCCTGGAGCCTTGTCCACCATCATGTGGGCGAGGTCGTCGGCGGTGACATGATCGGCTCCGTCTTCGATGGCGCCGGCCACCACCTCCGGGGACACCGGCGGGCGATGCATCTCCCGGCGCTCCGGGTTGAGCAGGGCGATGATGGCGAGCAACAGGATTCCCAGCCCGCCGAGTACCTTGGCGTCGGCACTAAGATTGCGCAGGCTCATTTCGCGAACCTCCTTTCAAGGCGCTCCGCACCCCAGAACAGCAGCAGGGCCATGATCACCACGGCCACCACCACGTAGGCGCGCGGGACCCCCAGTTGCTCGGGAACCAAGACCGTCCCCATGGAGCCGCTGCGCCAGAAGCCCTCCAGCCAATCGAAGACCTCGGCGAAAACAAACATCCCGGCGAGCGCCCCTACGGTGTACGCCATGCCATCGATCTTGCCCGTGGCCGTGGCCACCAGGCAGGTGCCGGGACAGTAGCCGCCGATCACGAATCCCACCCCCATCACCAGACCCCCCGCGAGCTGTGGCCACAGGTAGGTCGGATTGATGTACACCTGGGTGCAGTCGATCCACCCCATCCAGTTGAAGTAGGAGAGGCCGAGCATGCACACCACGATGGCGGTGAACATCACCTTCAGGACGCTCATGTCGCGGAAGTAGAACTGCAAGGCGAGCTTCAGGCCGGAGGCAAAGCCGGCGCGCTCCAACCAGAAGCCGAAGGCGATGCCGATCACGAAGGCGAACACGAAGCTCGTCTGCTCGCCGAAGAATCCCATCTTATAGAGCGGACCCATGGGTTACCTCTCGGTAGGAGCCGGTTGCACCGGCGATTTTCTCGGGCGGAGCACCACCTCTCGCCTCATTAGATCCACTGTTTGCGGACGAAATAGGCGAGGGCGTAGGCGCCAACAAAGACCATCAGCATGAAACCCCAGCTACCCAGCGCCAGGGTGGCGCCGCCGGTGAGCCCCTGGCCACTGGTACAGCCGCGGGCCAGGCGCGCCCCGAATCCCATGATGCCGCCACCGAGGAAGGCCAGGAGCAGGCGGTTGCGGTCGGTGATGTGCGGCCCCCGCTCGATGGTGAAGCGCAGCCGGCCGGCCTGGGCCGCCGACAGGAGGCCGCCGACCATCATCCCCACGATCTCGTAGATCAACCAGTCGTGCAGCGGCTTCTTGTTGCCCCCGGCGTACTCGGCCAGGTAGGCGTTGTCGTCGACGTGCTCCGTAGCGACCTCGTCGGCGGTCCACGCCACAATGCGGAACATGGCGCCGGAGGCGCCGAGGCCGCGCCCCACCACGTAAAATGCCAGCAGCAGCGTGAGGCCCAAGCCGACGCCCACCACATAGGGGTTCACGTAACCTCCCTTGCCGCGCTGCATGAAGCTACGCTGGGTAGGTTCGGAGGGTGTCATGATGTTCTCCCAATCGTGAGGCGAGAGGCGATTATCGCGTTCAATACAGCCACCGTGAGCCGAGGCCCGCGTCCAGGACGATGAAACGCAGCACCAGGCCGCCGACCAGCACCAGGGCCGCGGGCACCTGTACCGGTACCTTCTGACGGGCCACCCCCAGCAGCTCGATCAGGGCCGGGACCACCAGGCCGAGGCCGACGACCAGCACCCAGAACGGCGCGGTGTATGGACCGCCGAGGAACAGCTTGGCCGCCTCGACATGGACCTCGGTCGAGGAGAGGAAACCCATGAAGAGGTGCACGATCATGAACAGCTCGATGCCGATCAGCATCAGGTCGATGCGCGAGAAGTGCTCCCGCTCGTGGTGGCTGCCCGCGAGGAGCATCACCATTGCCGTGCCCGTCGATAGGCCGGAGACCAGGAACAGCGGGCCGAGGATGCCGCTGTTCCAGAACGGCCGGGCGTTGAACGCGGACAGCAGGATCCCGGTGTAGACCCCGAGCAGCACCGCCAGGACGAGGATCAGCCACGCCAGGGCGATGCGGAAGTAGTGGATGGTGTTGATCACCCCCTTCATCCACAGGAACGGCCAGGAGAAGCGCGGGAAGGCGTCCTCCAGCCACACCGCCGCCCACAGGAACGACAGGGGGGTGATGATCCCCAGGGTCCACGCCCCCCACGACATGGGAGACTCCAGGTGGATCGTGGTGTAGAGGCGCCAGAAATAACGCCAGTGGGAGAGGTCCAGCAGCAGGGCGACGAGGCCGATGACGATCAGCGGCGGCGCCCACATGGGGGCCATCTTGACCGCCGTCGGGTACTCGTCCTCGCGATGACGGATGACGTAGTAGGCGGAGAAGAAGAGGATCCCGGCGACCAGGCCGCCCAGGTACAGATAGAGGGGGATCTCCCAACCCCAGACGGTGAGGACCGGATCGATCTCGGGATTCATGCGCCCGGAGGTGATTACCTCTTCGTGGAAGGTCATCGTGGCGCTCTTCATGGCAGCGTCCTCAGGTGAGGAAGTAGAGCTGGGGTTGCGTGCCGGCCTCGGGGATCAGGGTCTTGGAGACCCGGGTGCGCAGGAGGGTGGTCACCTCGCTGTTCGGGTCCGACAGGTCGCCGAAGGTGAGGCAGTGGGTCGGGCAGACCTCGACACAGGCTGGGTTCTTGCCGGCCCGGACCCGGTGCACGCAGAAGGTGCACTTGTCGATGTACCCCTCCGGGTGGACGTAGCGCGCGTCGTACGGGCACGCGGCGATGCACGCCTTGCAGCCGATGCACTTGTTGGGCGTCACCAGGACGATGCCGCCCTCGACGATGTGCGAGGCACCCGTCGGGCAGCAGCGCACGCACGGCGAGTTGTGGCAGTGGTTGCAGCGCTCGGAACGGATCTCGGTCTTTAGGTCCGGGAAGGTCCCCCAGGTGTCCTGGACGATCCAGTCGCGACAATAGCCCAGCGGCACCCGGTTCTCGGTCTGACACGCCACCACGCAGTCGGCACAGCCGACGCAGCGCCGCGTGTCGACGACCATGGCGTAACGGGCCATCACACCACCTCCCTTTCCACCACCCGCACGGCCCGATTGTCGGCCATCTCGGCCGCCCCGGCCGGCGCGGCAGCGGGCTCAAAGGTGACGAAGTTGACGCGCATCCCGGTCGCCCCCATCAACGGGTCGACGTTGACCCGGGTGACCAGGGCGTTGTCGTTGGCGCCTTGCCGGTAGCTGCGCGGCATCTGCGGCTGGCTGTGGCCGAAGCCGTGGACCAGGAAGACGCAGTCGTGGCGGATGCGCTCGGTCACCTTGGCCCGCACCGGCCCGGCGGTCGCACCGTCCTGGTTGCGCAGCGTGAGGTAGTCGCCGCTCTTGATCCCCCACAGGTTCGCGACCTTACGCGCGATCCACACCTCGTTCTCGCGCATGGTCTCGCACAGGAGCGGGTTGTTGGTGGTGCGGCCGAAGGTGTGGGTGGGGGTGCGGCCGAACAACAGCCGGTAGTAGCCCGGCGGTGGCTCCGGATGGGCCGTGTAGCGGGGCACTGGGTCGAAGCCCATCGCGGCGAGCTGCGGCGAGTAGAGCTCGATCCTGCCGCTCGGGGTGGCGAACTGGACGTCCTCGCCGTCGGCGAAGTAGAAGCGATGGCCCGGCGTCGGCATCTCCTTCACCCCGATCCGTTGCATCTCCTCCAGGGAGGAACCGATCGCCTTGAGCCGCGTGTCGAGCATCTCCTCGATGGTCGTCCACGGGAAGTAGTGGCCCAGGTCGAGGCGGTTGGCGAGCTCCTTGGCCATCCACCACCCCGGCTTGGAGTCGAAGCGCGGCTCGGCCGCCGGCATACGCAGGGCGATGGTGGCGGTGCGTGTGGCGGTGATGCGCAGGTCGTCGTACCGCTCCAGGTAGGAGCACTCGGGGAGGACCACGTCGGCCCAGCCGGTGATTTCCGCCGGCATGAGATCGATCGCGACCAGCAGATCGAGATGCTGGATCGCCTCGTAGGTCTTGGCCGGCTGCGGCAAGGTCATCGGCAGATTGGTGCCGTAGACCAGCCAGCCGCGGATCCGCTCCTCGCCGCGGACGGATGGGATGGAGGCATCGCACACGCCGTCGGCAAGCGCGCTGGTGGCCAGGGGATATTGTTCCGGATGCTGTCGCCAGGTGGACTTCCCCTCCGGATAGGCGGGGTAGGAGTACTTGGGTACCTTGGTCTTGAGGGGGATGTAGAACCCCCCCTTGCGGCCCCAGGCCCCGAGCAGGGCGTTGAGGATGGCATTGGCCCGCGCGCGCTGGGTGTCGTCGCCGTACCAGGCGGAGAAGCGTCCCGGGTGAACGAGGGTTGCGGGGGCGTAGCGCGCCATCTCGCGAGCCGTCTCGCGGATCGTGTGGGGCTTGATCGTGGTGATCGGGTAGGCCCACTCCGGGGTGTTGGCTGCGACCGCCGCCCGCAACTCCTCCAGGCCCGTGCAGTAGCGGGCCACATAGTCTTGGTCGTAAAGCCCCTCCTCGATCAGGACGTGGATCCACGCCAGGAGCAGGGCGATGTCCGTGCTGGGGCGGATCGGCAGCCACCACTTCGCCTTGCTCGCCGCCGTGGAGAAGCGCGGGTCGACGACGATGACCGAGGCGCCGTTGCTCACGGCGGTGGCGAACTCCTGCACCTGCAAGTTGTGCATATTCTCGCCGATGTGCGAGCCGATCAGCACGATGCAGCGGGCGTTCTCCAGGTCGGTGCGCTCCGGCGAGCCCACGGTCTCGCCGAAGGTCATCGCGTAGGCCTCCTCGCGGGGTCCGCGGCACTGGCCGTAGGAGGGGGCGGTGATGTTGTTGCTGCCCAACGCATTGAGCAGGTGCTTGAAATAACTGCCGCCGGAACCGTGGCTGAACAGGGCCAGCCCCTCGGGTCCATAGCGGTCGCGTACCTGCCGGATACCTTCGGCGACCTTGTCGAGGGCCTCCTCCCAGGTCGCCTCGCGGAACACCTGCTTGCCCCGCTCTGCGACGCGGATCAGCGGGGTGCGCAGGCGCTGGTCGTCCAGATAGGCACCGACGCCGCCCGTGCCGCGCGGGCAAAAGCGACCGTAGCAGTGCGGGTCGATCTCGTTGCCGACGACCTTCTGCGGCACACCGTTCTCGGTGTAGACCCAGCCCGCGCATTGCCAGAAGCAGATCTCACACCAGGTGGGGGTGCGCACGCCGCTGTCGGGGACCGGCAGGGGCTCCTCCCGGAGGAAGGCCGGCATCTTGCAGCCGATGCCCGACGCCCCGAGGGCTACCGCGCCGGCGGTGGCGGAGGAGATCTGGATGAATTCGCGCCGGGTGAACTGGCGGGCCATGGCGTGCTCCTCAACCGAGGGGATTTGGCCTTCCTTCCCGGGCGAGCGACCTTCCCAGGTCACGGACGGCCGGGTATCTGGCTCCCTGAGGTATTGCAGACTCAGTGCCAGTCCTGCTGGCAAAGGATTCAGAAGGGAATGTTCAGGTAAGTGCGGGAAAAGACTATGGTCGTTCTTTACTTTTCCCGGCGAGGGCAGGGCACGGGTGCAGAAAAAATGTCCCAGCCCGGCGCACGGTGGGCCAGAGTGACTCATTGCACCGGGTGGCTCGCTGAGCGGCCGACCGCGGCCGCTCAGCGAGCCGCCGGTGGGGCGAGCCGGCACTGGCTTGCCCGACCGTTGTGCCACGTCGTGTGGGCCGCGGGAAAGTCCTGGTAGATCGGGTCGTCGGCCTTCTCGTGGCACGGCAGGCACGCGCCGACCGCCAAGATGCGGTCGACCTCGCGGGCGGTGAACGATCGCGCCGCACCGCGGGTCGCCCGGCCGACCGCGTGTCCGTCCGGTGTGGTCCAGCGCAGGTCGAAGTCTCCGCTGTCGGGCGCAGGCGTGAAACGCCATGTCGGCCCCGAATACGCCACGGTGCCGGGACCGAGGCCAAGCGTCGCGCCATCTCGGTGGCACCCGCTACACGGCCGCGCCGCGCGGGTCGTGGTGTGTGGGTCGAGGGGCGCGAAGTAGCTACCCTGCCGCCAGGGTTGATCGGGACCGGTCTGGAGGCGTAGGGGCATGCCCGGGATGAAGGGGAAGATCCGGCCGTCGGCCACCACCCCGAGAAGCGGCGGGCCATAGTCGATCGGCCCGGGCTCCTCCTGCCATCGCCCCGCCCGCTCACGGCCGACCAGGTGGTCCCACTGGCTGTCTGTCGCGGCGTACGCAGTGTGGCAGCCGGTGCACAGGGGGGCGCGCTGGGAGTGGCATGCCTGGCAGGCGAGGCGCTCGTGGCCGGCGAGGCGGTGGTCCGGGTCGTCGGGGGTCGGTCCGGCGACCCAGCGCCGCTCTTCCGGTCCGCGCGAACGTACGGTGACGCGGCCGTCGGACTCCGTCGCCAGGAAGTACAACGGCGTACCCTTGCGGCTGCGCGGCGCCGCCTGCTCCGCCCAACCGCGCAGGGCCAGGAGGCGGCGGGTGATGGCGTCCAACTCGCCAGCCGGGGTGAGCTCGCTGGGCGCCGTCGGGTGGCAGTCGGCACACGCGATCTCGATCGCCTCCTCCTTGTGTTGGTGATCGACGCCATCCCCCATCACCTCCGCCCGGGTGTGGCAGTCGACACACCCCATCCCTGCGGCGGCGTGGACGTCGGGTACCACGCGTCGCGCAGGGCGGCCATCGTAGAGCTCGACATCGTAAGGCTCGCCGAGTGCCACCTCGGCGAGGCCGTCGTAGGAGAGGGAGATACGGCCGGAGCGGGAGTGGCAGCCGAAGCAACGCTCCGAGTCCACCTTCACGGTGAGGCGGCGGTGGTGCGCGGGGTCCTGGTACGGCCCCTGCTCCGCCAGATGGCAGGCGGCGCAGCCCCCGCCGCGAGTGAACCGATCGAGGGCGTGGTCGTCGCGCCGGGTGGCGAGGTGGCAGCTCGCGCACAGGCGGCGCAGGTGGTCTCCCGCGGGCGTCGGCACCACTTCCCGCGCTAGGTCCGCGAAGGTTGGCCCGCCATCCGGCGCCGCCTGCTCCCCGAAGCAGAAGCGGTCCACGGAGATCATGCCGCGACCCGTATTCATCAGGCTGCCCGTCACGTGGCGTACGGCCTCGGCATGGCAGGCGGCCTGGCCGCAGCTCTCGGTGGCGGTGGCCAGGTCGCCGGGAAACCGTTCCATCCCCGCGTGTGCCCGGTTCTCATCGAAGGCGAGGGGATCGCCCAGGTGGCAGGACGAGCAACCGAGGGCCTCGGGGTCGTGGGCCGGCGCCAGCCCGGTCACGTCGGTGTGGCAGGCGAGACACCGCTCCGGCCGGCCATTCACCTGCGCAGCGACGGGCCGGTCCCGCCACTGGTGGTCGCGTCCGACCTCGCGTCCGATCGCCACGCCGATCGCGAGCCACGCCGCCACCAGACAGATCACTCGGGGCGTGTCGAGGTGGCGGCCGAGGGCGGCGAGCGGGTTGATCACGGGAGCAGCGCTAGCGCGTCCAACCCAGGACGGTGAGCAGCAGATACGGCGCGACGAGGCCCGCCAGGGCGGCGTGCAGCCACCGGTCGGTGACGCGCGGCAGGACCAGCAGCCAGGCGAGCAGCACGAGTGGGGGCAGGAACGGCCACGCCGGATGCGGCGTGCGAGCGAGGGCTTCCTGGAGTCCGAGGAGGTACCACGGCGCGTGGACCGGGTCACTCCCCTGCGGGGCGATCGGCGCGCTGGCGATCGCCGCCAGGCAGAGGGCCGCGGTGGTCGGTAAAGCCACGGCGTGGGCTGTGGGCCAGCCGATCCTGGCGTGCGCGAGAATCAGTACGAGCAGCAGCACCGTGGCGGTGGCGGCGTGCTGGGCATAGAGCGCGGCGGCGCTCGTGCCGAGCAGGCACGACCGGGTGTGGCCGCCGTCCGGCAGCAGGGCGAGGAGGTAGCGCGCCACCTCGCTGGCACCGATCGCCTCGGGGTCGCCGCGCAGGAGGAAGCCCGACAACATCACCCACACCGCGAGGGGCAGCATGAGCACGGCGACCCCCCAGGCGGCGGGGGCGACGCGCCGGTAGTCGCGGGCCCCGAGCCGTGCGGCCGCGTGTATCAGGCCAAGGACGAGGAACAGGTGTCCGGCGAAGTAGTGCAGGCCGCGCACCAGGAAGCCGAACGGCACCACCTCCTCGATGGCCTCCACCGAGGCCAGAGACGCCGCCGGGTCGAAGTGGATCGCCAGCAGGCCGCCGCTGACCAGCACCACCGGCAGGCAGCCGAGGGCGAGGCTGCCGGTCGACGGCAGCCACGCAGGCCAGCCGTGCGGCGCCTTGGGCCTAAGGGGTGACATGAGGCGGTGATGATGGGCTGCGGAGAATGCGTGGTCTGCGTTCAGCAATAAGCTCCCTCCCCCTCCGGGGGAGGGCCGGGGTGGGGGCGGTGGGAGTCGGCGCTGTGCCGCGAACTCCGAAGACAACACGGTTGTCTCGGACGCCCTCCCCCCAACCCCCTCCCACGGGGAGGGGGCGCTGATCGCTGATCGCCGAAAGCTTACGGCTGCCTGTTCCTACACCGTCCGCGAGTAGATCGGCTTGGCGCCGTCCGCCTGCTTGCCCAGGTAGGCGTCGAACGGCATGGCCAGGTTACGGATGAAGACGCGGCCGAGCTCGGTGACGCGGAGCTGGCCGTCCGAGAGCTCGATCAGGCCGTCGGCGGCCGGCGTCTCCAGCTTGGCCAGGGCGTCGGCAAAGTAGGCGTCGAAGTCGATGCCGAAGGCGTTGGCGATCACCCCCTTGTCCACCACCAGGTTGACCAGCAGGTCGGAGATCACCCGCTTGCGCAACCGGTCGTCGTCGGACAACCGCATGCCGCGCATGGTTGGCCAGATCCCCTCGCTCACCTTGCGGCTGTAGGCGGAGAGCTTGCGCGTATTCTGTGCGTAGCAGTCGCCGACCTCGGAGATCGACGACACGCCGATGCCGTAGAGGTGAGTGTTGGCCTTGGTGGTGTAGCCCATGAAGTTGCGGTGCAGGCTCCCGTCGGCCTGGGCGGTGGAGAGCTCATCCGTCGGCTTGGCGAAGTGGTCCATGCCGATGTAGCGGTAGCCGGCGGTGGTGAGCTGCTCGATGGTGTTGGTGAGGATGGTGATCTTCGCCGCGCCGTGCGGGATGTCCGCCTCGTCGAAGCGGCGCTGGAAGGGGCGCATCCACGGCACGTGAGCGTAGTTGAACAGGGCGATCCGTGCCGGATCGAGGGCGATGATCTGCGCCACCGTTGGCATGAAGCTCTCCGGCGTCTGCTTGGGCAGGCCGTAGATCAGGTCGACGTTGAGGTCCTTGAAGCCACGTTCGCGGCACGCCGTCATGAAGTCGCGGGTGAGCTCGTAGGGCTGGATCCGGTTGACCGTCTCCTGCACCACCGGGTCGAAGTCCTGGATACCCATGGACACCCGGTTGAAGCCGTGCTTGCGCAGGCTGTCGAGGTGGTCGGTGGACGTGAGGCGCGGATCGACCTCGATGGACAGCTCCGCGTCCGGCGTGAAGGGAAACCGCTCGCGAAAGCCCCCGAGGAGCCGGTCGAGCTGGTCCGGCCGCATGAAGGTGGGGGAGCCGCCGCCGATGTGCCATTGCACCACCGGGCGGTCTGCACGGATCAGGGCGCGATACCAGTCCGCCTCGCGGAACAGATGCTCGGTGTAGGGATCGGCGTGGGCCGTGTCGCCGCTGATGATGATGTTGCAGCCGCAGTAGTAGCACATCGACTCGCAGAACGGGATGTGCAGGTAGAGCGCCAGGGGCGGCGCGTCTTGCGCGGCATTGGTGGCGCGGATCTCGGCCTCGAGCTCCGGTGCCGCGAACGCCTCGGTCCATTGCGGCGCGGTCGGATAGCTGGTGTAGCGCGGCCCCGCCTGATCGTACCGCGCAAGGAGCTCATGGGGGACATGGAGACGGCTCACTGGGACTCCTTCGGTGAGATCGATGCGCGATCGTAACACGCCCGTCCGACAATACCTGCGTAGCGAGGTCTATATTGTATTCCGGGGCCGGTACGGTACCGGTGACCAGCGCAGCGGTGGGTCGTGATCGACGACGGAGAGGCAAGGCGAGAGATGGCCGAGGGCGAGAGCCAGGCAGTGAGCCATGGTGCGCCGCAAGCGCTGCCGGCTGCAGACGCGGGGATTGAATGCCCGCCGATGCGGGTGGTGCTCCATGTCCAGGACCTTAGCCCGCGCCGCCAAGACATCGCGATCTTCCTCATCACTGGCGCCGTGGGTCTGGTGACCGGGATCCTGGTCAGCGGTTATCAATCGCTCATCCACTACCTCCGACAGGGGCTCCTCGCCCTCGGCTGGTTGCCCGCAAACTTAGCCCTCGCACCGTGGTGGTCGGTGATGTTGGTGCCGCTCCTGGGCGGGGTGGGAATCGGCCTGCTAACTAGGGTATTGCCGCCTCGCTACGGCGCCTACGGCGTCTCTGAGGTGATACGGGCGGTGCGCGGGAAGCGTCCGCCGATCACCTTTCGCGAGGCCCTGGCCAAGGTCGGTCTGTCGGCGTGGACCATCGGCACCGGCGGCTCGGTCGGCCAAGAGGGGCCGAGCGTCGAGGTAGGGGCCGCGGTGGCGAACCGGATTGGCGCCGCCTTCGACCTCGACGCGCGGCACTGCGCCATCTTGCTAGCCGCCGGTGCGTCCGCCGGCATCGCGGCGCTCTTCAACGCCCCTCTGGCGGGGATGGCCTACGCCTTCGAGATCGTGGTGGCGGAGATCACCCTGCGCACCTCCAGCCCGATCATCCTGGCCGCGGTGGTGGGGGCGGCGGTGGCCCACGCGTTGGGCACGGGCGAGGTCCTCACCTTGCCGCCCTACCACTTCGTCGTTCACCGATCGTGGTGGTTCGCGGTGCCGGTGATCGCGGGTCTTTCCCTCGCGTGCGCCCTGGCCGCTGCGCTCTTCACCAACAGCCTGCGCTGGATGGAGGTGGCCTTGCGCCACCTGCCGGTGCCGAGGTCGGCGCTGCCACCGCTGGGGTTTGCCGCCCTCGGCGGTTTGCTGCTGTTGGCGCCCGATGTCTTCGGCACCGGCGTCTCGGTGGTCGAGGCCGCCCTGGAAGAACACTTGATCCTGGAGGTGATGGTGGGCCTGCTCGTGGCGAAGATCCTCGCCACATCGCTTACCCTGGCGGCGGGCGGCGTCGGAGGCCTGTTCGGTCCGGCGCTGTTCATCGGCGCCCTCACCGGCGGTGCTTACGGCATGACCCTCATGCTGTGGACCGACCAGATCCCCCACTACGGCCTCTACGCGGTGGTGGGGATGGGAGTGGTGCTGGGCACCGTCATCCGCGCACCCATCACCGCCACCATGATTGTCTTCGAGGTGACCGGTGACTACCGGCTGGTCATCCCCCTCCTGGTGACCACCCTGTTCGCGATCCTCCTGTCCCGGTGGATGCGGCACCGCTCCATCTACACGGGCACGATCGGGATCGACCCCGAGAGCGACCCCGCCCTCCAGACCCTCGGGTTCCCGCGCGCCGACGGACTGACGGCACCTGAAGACCGGTGGTGAGAACGGTGGCGACCTTCCCCATTCCAGTGCCACCGGCGACTCACGGGAGGGGACAGTGGTGATCCATGCCCCCCTGTTTGGTGCCGAAGGGGGGACTCGAACCCCCACGGGATTACTCCCACTGCCCCCTCAAGACAGCGTGTCTACCATGTTCCACCACTTCGGCGCAGGACCCTGAGGCGAGGGAAGGGGACTGTAGGAACCGCCCCGCCGGCGGTCAAGGGTGCGCCCTTCAGCCACGTGTCGCACTCCGGCGGGAGATCAGCGTCTCCGGGCGACGATCGCCGCGCGGCAGGCGGGACGGTCGCGGTACGTGGTGAGCCCCTCCTGGTGATCGAGAACCTCCAGGTCGGCCCACAGGCGGAGGAGCTCGCCGCGATGGAGCAGGTGGTCTGGGTTGGACGGGTGGCCGTAGGCCTCCTGGCCCTCCAGGTAGGTGGCGTAGATCAGCAGGCCGCCGGGACGCAGGGCCGCGGGGAGGGCGGCGAGCAGGGGGCGGTGGAGGAAGTTGTGGCAGGTGATGACGTCGAAGGTCGCGGTGGGCGGCAGATAGTCACCTTCCAGGTCGAGCCTTCGCCACTGGACGTGGACACCACGGCTCGCCGCCAGCCGCTCGGCCTTGGCCAAGGCGACGGCGGATGCGTCGCTCGCCTCGACAGCGAAGCCGAGGGTGGCGAGGTGCACGGCGTCGCGCCCCTCGCCGCAGGCGAGGTCGAGGGCGCGGCCGGGCGGGGTGAGTAGCTCGGTGTGGGCCGCGAGCCAGGGGTTGGGCGCGGTGCCGTAGCGGAATCCGGCCGCGCTGTAGCGGGCGTCCCAGTCGGGTGGTGCATCTGGACCTAACACGGGCGCTGGATGGCCGTATGGCCACGGTGGGCTACCGGCCCATCAGGCCGCGCGCGCGGTCGGAGAAGGCCGCAAAGCGGCCCGGATCGGCCGGCGGTGGGGCGATGGCCGCGCACGCCGCCGGCGACGGCCGCAGGGTGGTGTAGACGCGCCACGGCGTCGGGCTATGCCAGCCGCAGCCGCTCCCGCACTGGCGCGGATTGAAGACCTTGATGGCCCACTCGCCGTCGACGTCGGCGACGAAGGTCCAGCCGGTGCCGTCGCCGAGGGTGTGGAGGGGCTGGAGCTCGTCGACCAGGCCCGCGATCTGGTCCCGCACGCGCTCGCCCGTGAGCTCCCTGATGGTGGGCTGCGGTGTGGCCTGAGGGTCGATGAGGAACCACTGCCGTTCCAGCGGAATGCGGGTCGCCACCTCGTCGTGGGCCGCCCTGCTAAGGAGCCCCTTGAGGCGGCCATTGTACAGGGCCAGGAACGGGTCGGTGGACATCGGTTGCGCTGTCACTTGCCTACCTTGCCAAGGTGCGGTGTAAGGCGTCAATCGCGTGGCCGGGGGTGGAGAGGGCGGCGAGAGGGCTTCACGTCGGGCATGAACAGGGTTCCCAAACCCCCGCGCTTCTCTTAGCCTTCCGCCATGCATTCAGAGCAGACGTTGCCCGATCCCGATTCGCCCCGTGAGTGGGCGTGGGCGGCCTTGACCGCGGCGTGGGACGGGGGCGACTACCCGCGGGTCGCGGAGCTGGCCGAGCATTGGCTGGCGAGCCATCCGAACGACCGCGACTTCCACCTCTGGGCGGCCGACGGTCTCGGTATGGAGCGGGATCTCTCGGCCGCCGTGGGGCATCTCAACGCCCTCCTCGACGCGGATCCGAACGATGCAGAGGTCATAGCACGTCTCGGCCACCTCTACTTCCGCAATGGCGATATGGCCGGGGCTCAGGCGCTGTTCGACCGGGCACTCGCGATGCGGGATGACTGGGCAGATACGCACTACGGCCTCGGCCTCGTGGCCGAGCGGCGCCGCGACTTCGTGGCGGCCGAGCGCGCCTTCACCACCGCCCACCGCCTGGATCCAAATGGTTTCCCGCTGCCCGTACGACTCACGGACCGCGAGTTCGACCGTTGCGTCCAGGAGGCGATCGACGTGCTACCGCCGGAGTTCCAGGAGGAGCTCGAATCGGTCTCCATCTTGGTCCAGGACCTGCCCGACGACGAGAGCATGCGTGCCGTCGATCCGCCCGATCCCGAGCTCCTCGGCCTGTTCACCGGCCCCAGCCACATGGACCAGTTGGCGGGCGGGCCGCCGGACCTGCCGCCGACCATCATCCTCTACCGCCGCAACCTGGAGCGGCTGGCCAACGACCCCCACCACTTGATGGATGAGATCGTCACCACCCTCTACCACGAGCTCGGCCACTATCTGGGCTGGGACGAGGACGAGGTGGAGCGTCGCGGCCTGGCGTAGCCGCGACGGTGCCCGCGTGTGGTCGGCGAAGATGTCTGTGGCGCCCCCTTTTTTGGTCGGCGATCGGCGGTGTATATTCCGCCCCCCGATGACTGTGAAATCCCCGCCTTCCCCTTCTGTTAGGAGAGCCGAGCGATGGCCGATCCCGATGACAAGGTAGAGCTTAACGTAGATGGAGCCTGGTACGTGGACAGCGAGTGCATCAACTGCGACGTCTGCCGCGAGACCGCCCCGGAGAACTTCAAGGAGGCGGAGGACGACGAGTACTCTTACGTCTACAAGCAGCCGGAAAACGACGAAGAGCTCGCGGCCTGTGAGGAGGCGAAGGAGGAGTGTCCGGTTGAGGCGATCGGTAACGACGGCTAATACTGTCTCGCCGGCAGTCCAAGGTCCTGCGGACCGCGGTCAGCCTTCGGTTGGCCGCGGTCCTTCGTTTTTACTGTTGACGGATCACGCCTACCGTCGAGCCACGACGATTGGCGGTGAGAGCCGGCCTTAGCAGGTCGTCGACGAGCGGCCGCGGCGTTGGCGCGCGGCAGATGGTCCACTGTGGCGACCCTTCCCCCCTTCGCAGCGGACGACCTCGACCGGGCCCTGGGCCTGGCGGCGCCGCGGATGCGGGCGCTCCTCACGGGTGCCGCGGGGCGGGTCACCTCGCCCCTCCCTCTGGCAGAGGTCGCGCGGCGCTTCGCCGGGCGGCTTCCGGATGAGCCCGTCCCGTGGCCAGAGTTGGAACGGCGCTTCGACGAGGACTTCCTGCCCCACACCTTGCGCCTGCACCACGCAGGCTACGCCGGCCACCAGGTGGCGGTGCCGCTGCCCCTGGCGGCGGCGCTGGATGGGCTCGTAGGGCTCCTCAATCAGATGGCGTCGCTGTCGGATATGGCGCCTTCCGGGGTGATGGTGGAGCGCCAGGTCGTTCGCTCCCTCGCGCATCTGATCGGCTTCGACGAGCGCGCCGATGGCGTGTGCACCTCCGGCGGTTCGGTCTCCAACCTGATCGCGATCCTGGCCGCCCGCAACCGCCACTTCCCGAAGGCCTGGCAGGCCGGCTGTGCCGGCCTGCGGCCCCGGGCGTTCATCGCCGCGGACGCCCACTACTCGGTGCTGCGTGCCTTCGGGATCACCGGCCTGGGTACGGACGCCCTGTGCCCGGTGGCGGCGGACAATGCCGGCCGCATGGTGGTGGCGGAGCTCGCGGCGGCGGTGCAGCGGGCGCAGCGGGTCGGTGAGCAGCCCTTCCTGGTGGTGGCCGGGGCGCCCAACACCCCGCTCGGCGCGTTCGATCCCCTGCGGGAGGTGGCCGCGGTGTGTCGCGCCCACGGCCTGTGGCTACACGTCGATGCCGCCCACGGCGGGGGTCTCCTCTTTTCCGACCGGCTGCGGGGCTTGCTGGACGGGATCGAGATGGCCGACTCGGTCTCCATGGACGGCCACAAGATGCTCTATCAGCCGTCGAGCCAGGGGTGGGTCTTGTTCCGCGAGGGAGGCAACGCCTACGGCGCGTTCCGCCAGGAGGTGCCGTACCTCCTCGGACCCGACGGGCAGGACACCGGCTTCGATGCCATCGGCAAGTCCCTGCAATGCACCCGTCGCCTCGATGCGCTCAAGCTCTGGGCCTGCTGGCAGGCCTACGGTCGTCGCGCCTTCGGCGAGTGGGGGGAGCGCTGTGTGGCGGCGGCCCGGGCCTTCCACCGTGGCCTCGCGGACCACCCGGATTTCGAGCCGGTCCACACGCCGGCGTGTAACGTCGTCTGTTTCCGGGCGCGTCATCCGCGCGGTGGCCACGTCGATGCCTTCCACGACGCAATCCGCGCCAAGCTCCTGGAGCAGGGCCGCGGCTGGGTAGTCCTCACCACCTTCCGTGGCCAGCGACTCTTGCGCACTGCCTGGATGAACCCGACCCAGGGCGAGGCCGAGGCCCAGGCCCTGGTAGACGCCCTGGCCGCGGCGCGGCAGGCAGTGCTCGCGGTACGCTAGCGGCGTCGCCGCGATCAGTTCCCGGCCGGGCACATCCGCCCTCCCCGCCAGGAGGAGTGCGCCTGGGAGGGGGATGTAATGCCGGCCGGGAAGCCGAGTCGTGGGGCGTCAGCCATCGATGCAGTCGTACGGCTTGGGCAACCCGGCGATCTTGGTGCCCTGGAACGCCGGCCCCTTGGGGAAGAGATCATAAAGGCCGGTCCGATCGACCTTGTCCTCACCCCAGCGCTCGTTGAGGTGTTTCACCAGGACGCGGACGTTCGGCGAGATCTTGTACTCGTGGTAATAATCCTGGAGAAAATCCAGGATCTCCCAGTGTTTGGCCGTGAGCGTGATGCCATCGCGGGCGGCCAGTGCCTCGGCGATCGCCGGGGTCCATAGGCTGCGATCGATCATGTAGCCGTCAGGGTTGATGTCGATCTTGCGACCCTCGACCTCGATGGCCTCGACGGGCGACTGGGTGGTTACTCTCATGTCCTGCCTCCTCAAGAAAGGTAGTTTCGCCCCTCAACGGGCGGTCTGCACCGGCTCTGTCCCCGACACAGGCCGGATGTGGATGCTCATCGGACATCTCGCGCGACGATCAGCCTTGCCACTTCCCGTTCCTCCGGAAAACGGCCAAGGGCGCGTTTGGAGAACAGCAGCGCGCCGTCCACGACCACCTCGAAGACGCCGCCGCTGCCCTGCACCAATTCGGGCACGACTCGGAACCGCTCCTGGAGGTCGGCCGCCAACCTGGCGGCCCTGGGGAGGTAGTTTCACTGGACGCAGTACTGGATCTGGATCTTCACCGGCGTGGCTTCGCTCGCGGATCGCGTTGTGTGCTGTGAAGTGTACCTAACCGGACTGTCTTTGTCTGCTTTTGGCTGGGTCGCATCTCTCCCGCGGGTGGGCGGGGAGATGGATTGCCGAAACCCCTGCCGCGACGGCGCTCCCCATGGCGGCCTCGCGACATCTCTGGACGGGGGCGGCCGGCTCGGTCCCTTTACCTTGTTCGTGGCCGACGCGTTGGGGCAGAGTCTGGGTGTGGGTGTGTCCCTATCGTCAGACGTCGCAGGAGACCCGTTGCCATGTCCGAGCCCATTCTTCCGAGCGCCGACTTCGCCGCGCGAGCTCGGATTTCCTCGATGGAGCAGTACCGAGAGCTGTACCGGCGGTCGCTGGACGACCCGGCCGGATTCTGGGGCGATCAGGCGCAGCAGCGGCTCACCTGGATGAAGCGCTGGGATCAGGTGGGCCGGTGGGACTTTGAGAAGCCGGAGATCGCCTGGTTCGAAGGCGGGGAGCTCAACGTCTCGGCCAATTGCCTGGATCGCCACCTGGCGACCCGTGGGGATCAGACCGCCTTGATCTGGGAGGGGGATGACCCCGCCGAGGATCGGCACATCACCTACCGCGAGCTGCACGAGCAGGTGTGCCGGTTCGCCAACGTGCTGAAGGCGAACGGGGTGCAGCGGGGCGACCGGGTGACGATCTATCTGCCGATGATCCCGGCCCTGCCCGTGGCGATGCTCGCGTGTGCGCGCATCGGGGCGATCCACTCGGTGATCTTCGGCGGCTTCTCGCCCCACTCGATCCGGGACCGGATCGATGACTGCCGCTCGGATCTGGTCATCACCGCGGACGAAGGCCGCCGCGGCGGCAAGCCGATCGCCCTGAAGGCGAACGTCGACGAGGCGATCTCCACCCTCGACCACGTGCGCCGGGTCTTGGTGGTGCGCCACACCGGCGGTAAGGTCGATTGGCACCCCGGCCGTGATCGCTGGTGGCACGAGGAGATGGCGCAGGCCGCCGCCGATTGCCCGCCGGAGGCGATGGGCGCCGAGGACCCTTTGTTCATCCTCTACACCTCGGGCTCGACGGGAAAACCCAAGGGGGTGCTGCACACCACGGCGGGCTACCTCCTCTACACGGCCCTGACCCACGAGTGGGTCTTCGACTATCACGACGGGGATACCTTCTGGTGCACGGCGGACATCGGCTGGGTCACGGGCCATAGCTACATCGTCTATGGCCCCCTGTGTAACGGCGCCACCTCGGTGATGTTCGAAGGGGTCCCCAACTACCCGACTTGGTCGCGGTTCTGGGAGGTGTGCGACAAGCACCAGGTGAACCAGTTCTACACCGCCCCCACGGCATTGCGCGCCATCGCCCGGCACGGCGACGACTTCGTCAAGGCGACGTCGCGCGCCTCGATTCGCCTCCTGGGTACCGTCGGCGAGCCGATCAACCCGGAGGTGTGGCAGTGGTACTACGATGTGGTCGGCGAGGGTCGCTGCCCGATCGTCGATACGTGGTGGCAGACCGAGACCGGCGGCCACCTCATCACCTCGCTGCCCGGGGCGACGCCGATGAAGCCGGGCTCGGCCACCCTCCCCTTCTTTGGGGTGGAGCCCGTGGTGGTCGATACGGAAGGCAACGAGCTGACGGGGCCGTGTGAAGGGGCTCTGTGCATCAAGCGGGCGTGGCCGGCGATGATGCGTACGGTCTTCGGGGACCACGATCGATTCCGCCTCACCTACTTCTCCACCTTCAAGGGGCTGTATTTCACCGGCGACGGCTGCCGGCGGGATGCAGACGGCTACTACTGGATCACCGGCCGGATGGACGACGTGATCAACGTCTCGGGTCACCGGCTGGGGACGGCGGAGGTCGAGTCGGCGCTGGTGTCGCACCCGGCGGTCGCCGAGGCGGCGGTGGTCGGGTTCCCCCACGACATCAAGGGGCAGGGGATCTACGCCTACGTCACGCTGAATGCCGGGGTGCGCGAGGACGGGACCCTGCGCGACGAGTTGATCGCCCACGTGCGCAAGGAGATCGGCCCGATCGCGACCCCGGACGTGATTCATTGGGCGCCGGGGCTGCCCAAGACCCGTTCGGGGAAGATCATGCGCCGCATCCTGCGCAAGGTGGCGGAGGGCGAGGCCCACGCGATCGGCGACACCACGACCCTGGCCGATCCCAGCGTCGTCGACGACCTCATTCGTCACGCGCCCAAGCGGTGACCGGGGCCAGTCGGCCCGACCCGGCTGCCGCGGCCCCTGTTTGCGCTATCTAATCTTTTAGGAATTTGGTACGTTTTTATGGATTGCGCACGCGGGTGCGTGAACCACCGGGAAGAGGGGGAAGGGCCGCACTGATGGCGAACGGGAGGGCAGGCCTAGGCGAGCCCTGCGGGGGGCGGCGGATGTCCCCCTATTACGTAGGTTTGTGCCTGGTCCCGTTTCCCTGCACGGTCGGGTGGTGGTGTGCGGTGGCGGTCTGCACCGCGGTGATCGTGCTGGGGATCGAACGCTCGGCCCGCGCTGACGACGGGGGGACGGCGGTCCACAGCCACAGTCTTCGCCAGGACGACACGACCCTGCTGGAGATGGACCGGGAGTGGCGCCTGCGGGACCTCGCCCTCGTCACCCCCGAGGAGGGATTGGGCTATTTCGAGGAGCTAGAACGCCGGCGCCACCGGAGCCGCTTCATCAGTCATTACCGGAAGATGGCATTGCGGCAAGTCCGCTCTTGGTCCCCCGACCTCTTCGCCGGGGAGTGGTCCGACGATCCGTCGTTCGCCGATGGCCATGGGGCGGAGCCCGGGGGTGGTCCATGGCTGAGCCGCACGATCGGCTGGCTGGCGAGCGGCACCGACGTGGAGGTCGGCTATGGGGCGGGGAATGGGCTCTCCGTCTCCTTCGGCCGCGACCTCGATTGGCGGGGGCCGGCGTGGTTGGTCAAGAGCCGCGTGGAGTTCGACCCGCTGATCGGAGAGATCTTGTTGGATCTCGACTTGCGCCGGACCTCCCTGGTCTGTGAGGTGACCCAGGGCGGCGAGGCCAAGGTTTCCTGGAGGATTCCCTTCTGAAAGGGGGGTGGCGGCGCGCACGCGGCTCAGCGGTGCGCCGTCTCCGTGGCGAGGTCCTCTGCGAGCGCTAGGCCGCGCTTCCAGCAGTCGGCCACCGAGACCCCCTGCAGATAATTACCGGTCAGGTGGAGGCCGGGGATGGTCGCCGCCGCCGCGAGGATTTGCGCCACGCGGTGGCCGTGGCCGAGGGTGTAGTGAGGGATGGCGTCGGGGATGCGGTGGACCTCGCAGAACGCCGGCTCCCCCTGGAGGCCGAGGAGGGGGGTGAGCTCGGCGATCACCCGGGCTTGGATCGCCTCCGTGGGCATGTCACGGATCGACCGGTGGCGCGCCCCCCCGGCGAAGTTCGTGAGTAGACAGCACCCTTCCGGCGCACGGCCGGGAAAGAGGGTGGAGCTCCACAGCGAGCCGAGGGTAAGGCGTCCCTCCTTGGACGGGAACAGGGCGCCAAAGCCGTCCAGCGGGTGGCCGATCGCCTCCCGGTGGTAGCCGAGGTAGACCTGGGCCACGGGGTTGTGCTCGATGGCGCTCAGCAGCGCGGCCGCCTCCGGTACGATGCTGGTTAGGATGGCGCCTGCAGCTCGGGCCGAGGTGGCGCACACGAGCTGGCGAGCGGTGAACGTCTCCCCCTCGGTCTCGATCCGGAAGCGGCGGTCGGTGGCCACTACCGTGCGCACCCCATGGCCGACGTGGAGGAGCTCGCCGAGGGCGGCAGCGGCGGCGTGCATCGGTTGCTGCATCCCTGCGCGAAAGGAGTAGAGCGTGCGGTCGGCCGGCCGGTCGGGGTCCGCCTTGCGGCGCTTGGCCGTCATTAAGGCGCCCTTGATCAGGCTACCGTGGTCGCGCTCGAATCCCTCCATCAGGGGGAAGGCGGCGCTGATGGAGATTTTCTCGGGGTCGCCGGCGTAGACCCCCGAGACGAACGGGTCGAGGGCGTAGTCGAGGAGCTCCTGTCCGAGGCGGCGGCGGACGAAGTCGGCGATGCTCTCCTCGCCATGCCCCCGGCGGGCCGGGATGAACGGCTCCGCCATGGCGCGGAGCTTGCCGCGCATCCGCCACACCGGGGTGCGGAGAAAGGAGAGGGGGCCAGTGGGCAGGGGGTGGAGACGGTCGCCCCGGAGGATGTAGCGCCGGGTCGCCGCGGCTGGGGCCGGGCACTTCGCGGCCAGGGCACCGATCTCGTCGAGCCACCGTTCGACCCGACGCGAGGTGTTGAGGGTCGAATTGGGGCCACGTTCCAGCAGGTAGCCCTCGACCCGCTCGCTACGGATCACGCCGCCGGCCTCGTCGGCCTCGTCGACCACCCGGACGTCACACCCCTGCCGGTGAAGGGCATAGCCACAGGTCAAGCCGGTGGCACCGGCGCCGATGACGAGGATTTCGCAGTCGATCGGGCTCACGTAGGTCGCAGGGGGCAGGGGCCGGGGGCGAGGGGCCAGGAGTTGGGGGGGCGGATGGCCGTCTGCGACGCTATTGGAATCTTTCTGGGGACGACTCCCTCCACGATTTTTTGCCGGCCCCGGAGGGCTAGCACCACCCCTGGCCCCTGGCCTCTGGTACCTTACCCCTAGCCCTGAGCGCTCAGCTCCTTCACCGCGGTCACCATCGCGCGGGCATTCTCTGGCGCGACGTCGGGGTGGATGCCGTGGCCGAGGTTGAAGATGTGGCCGGTCGGCCCGGCCGCGTCGAGGATGCGTTGCACCTCCTGGCGGATCCGCTCCTCGGTGCCGTACAGGGCACATGGGTCGAGGTTGCCCTGCAGGGCGTGGGTGTGCCCATGGCGCTGCTTCACCGCACCGATATCGGTGCGCCAGTCGAGCGAGAGGACATCGGCGCCGAGCGTGGCCATCTCGTCTATCAGATGGTCGCCGCCATTGATGTAGACGATGACGGGCACGCCGTCGCGGTGCAGCCCGTCGATCACCTGGCGGGTGAACGGTGCGGCGATGGCCCGGTAGTCCTCGCGGGACAGGGTGCCGGCCCAGGTGTCGAAGAGCTGCACCGCCTGGGCGCCGGAGGCGATCTGGTAGTTGAGGTAGGTGGTGACCTGGCGGGCGAGCTTTTCCAGGAGGGTCGCGAGGGTCTTGGGCTCGCGGTAGTACCAGTGCTTCACCTTGTTGAAGCCCTTGCCGGTGCACCCTTCAATGGCGTAGGTCGCGAGGGTGAAGGGGGCGCCGGAGAAGCCGAGGAGCGGCACACGGCCGTCGATCTCCTTCCGGCACAAGGCCAGGGCGTCGCCGACGAAGGCGAGCCCATCGGCCGGGTCGATCACGTGCAACCGTTCGATGTCCTCGGGTCCGTCGATCGGGTCCGGGAATCGCGGCCCGCCACCCTGCTCGAAGACCAGTTCCAGACCCATCGGTTCGAGCATCGTGAGAATGTCGGAGAAGAAGATCACCGCATCCACCCCGATCAGGTCGAGGGGCTGGAGGGAGACCTCCGCCGCCAGCGCCGGGGTCTTGCACATGGTCAGGAAGTCGGCCTTGGCGCGCACGGCCCGGTACTCGGGAAGGTAACGGCCGGCCTGGCGCATCATCCACACTGGGGTGCGCTCGACGGGCTGGCGAAAGGCGGCGCGAAGGAGGAGGTGGTCGGGCATCGCCCATGCTCCGAGGGGATAGTTTGCGAGGGGTTGGGCACTATGGGCGATCGACCGCGGGCGCGGCAAGCCGCGGGATGATCCCATAATCGTCGGTTCCTCCCCGGTCAGAGTGTGCGGAGCGGGAAGCCGACGGCGTGCAGGGGGTCGTTTGGGGCAGGGTGGGTCGAGATGGGGGGTGGGTGGCGGGGCAGGTGGGCTGATTGCGG
>Ga0326597_10003333_pt1 | contig 23262 bp, 21 predicted proteins | sample RVTome_12_FD_203789 | JGI IMG/M metagenome (GOLD analysis project Ga0326597, IMG submission 203789) | Soil microbial communities from uranium-contaminated site in the Upper Colorado River Basin, Wyoming, United States - RVT100D185 | ecosystem: Environmental > Terrestrial > Soil > Contaminated >... | reverse complement strand
ATGTGGAAAAGATAATGCAATGCTCTTGTAAAGACCTGGGTACTTTAGGATATGACACAACTTATGGCTGGGGTTTTGTAAATGCCGAAAATGCCCTCTTGGAGACGGCCGAGAGTGATGTTGATAATGATGGAACCAGCAATCTATGTGATAATTGCCCCACAATTTCTAATCTCACTCAAGCGGATACTGATAGTGACTTAGTAGGAGATACCTGTGACAACTGTCCCATGGTAGCCAATTCAAATCAAGCTAACAGCGACACCGACCAGGTGGGAAATGTCTGTGATATCTGCCCCAATCATTATAATCCTCTTCAACAGCCCATTAAAGCCGGAGATGCCAATGGGTCCGGTGGCACTGCTAATCTGACTGATATAGTTTATGTAGTAAATTATGTCTTCAATTCCGGACCGACTCCCAATCCAAACTGCCGCGGAGACGCCAACGGTTCGGGAGGTAATCCGAATCTTACGGACATAATATTTCTGGTGAACTATGTTTTCAACAGCGGACCTGCACCGGTAAAAATTGGGGTGTGCTGTTTGTAATTGGGGTAGCTTACTTCTTTAACTTGGGAGGGGCTGTTTTTCAGATTTTCATTGACAAACTGACCGGTTTTTCTTATATTAAGGCAACAGAATTGAGGGCATTTTAAAGCCAATGCCCTTTTGGTTTTTATCAAAGTGTCTTTAGGGTATAAAATCATTTTTAGGAGGTCATCATGAGGACTCGCTACTTCATTTATTTTTTGCTTTCTCAAGTTTTAATTTCAGGTTTCGCGGTTGTATCCCAGGCTGCTGACCCGGAGGTGGTCAAGTTCGAGTGCGGCGCCATCCGCTCGGATAAGCTTAATCAGATGATACGGGAAGCGGTCTTAAGAGGTGAGATGATAGACCATACTCTTTATCCTCCTCCGCCGGTGGCCAAAGCCGCACCCTTGAGCCATGATTCGCTCACACCCAAGACCCCCATCGGCCCGGAGGACTTCTATTTGTACGAGGACAAATTGAGCCTGCTTCTGACCGATTTCTCGAGTACCGCCCTTTTTACCTTAATGACCGATGCGGCTAATCAGTTGTTAGCCCGGGACGGGGACCAGTGGGATAATATCGCCTTCTGGGTGAGTTTTCGACCCCACCATAAATTAGGAGCCGCTTTTCATCTAGGTATTAAAAATGACGTGGAAGGCATAGGCGATCCTCTTTATGATTTTCACGGATCCTTAGGACTATCAGGAACCAAAATCCAAAGCTATGTGATGATGTGGGAAATGGCCAGCTGGGACGCTGACAGTTCCGATTTAGCCCACTTTACTCAAGTGGTAATGGGACAGGAGTTTGAACATCGCTGGGGAATGTTCCTACCGGAATTACCAGATGGACGTCCGCTGCAAGGGTTGGATGACAGTTGCGGAAGAAGCAGTCACTGGAATTTCAAAGTCGACCTTCAAGGGTCGGGAATGGAAGCACAGGAATGGGTGGGCTCAAGCCCGGCTACGCTGGATACCAGTTTATGTCCCCAGATTAGCCCGGATGTCTGCTACAACAAAGATATCGGAGGGGTCTTTAGCTATACCGATTTATACCTGATGGGATACGTTACCCCCGCGGAGATGGATTCGGGAAGTAGTGAAATGCGTTATATGACCGAAGATTGCCTCTCTCCCTATGAGGGGACCATCAGTACTTTCAGTTCAACCGATATAATCGCATCCGCCGGTGAACGTTCTCCGGATGCTGACAATTCTCCGCACTCCTTCCGCACCGCCTGGATTGTGATTCATCTGCCGGGCCAGCCCCCTTCCAACGGCCAATTGGAAAGAGCCGCTGCTATAGCAACCGAGTGGACCGATGTCTGGAATTTTGGCACTCTGGGTCGGGGATTTATGGATAACTACATCGCTCCCCCTTTTGTAATCACAACCCCTTCGCTTATGGTTGCCGGGGAACTTGATTTTGGCAATACATTTATTGCCGCCTTGGAGACCACCGGGTTTGATGTTGAAGTAATTGACAGCGCCGGCACCCATAATACCACTTCAGGTTTATTGCATTATTCTGTCAATGGTGGCTCGTACTCAACCGCACCTTTGCAGAGTTTGGGTGGTGGCATGTACCACGCGGTTTTACCGGCTTTGGCTTGTAAAAACAAAATAAATTATTATGTAAGTTTTGAAAACTCCGACAGTTCCTATACCATCAATCAGCCCTTGGGAGCCCCTACCACAACTTTTTCAGCCATTGCGCTGGAATCTTTCACCGAAATTTTTTCGGATGAGTTTGAGACCGACCAGAGTTGGACTGTGGGGGATGTGGGGGATAATGCCACCACCGGAATCTGGACTCGAGTCGACCCTAACGGCACCGGCGCTCAACCGGAGGATGACAATTCAGACCCCGGGACACTCTGCTTTGTAACCGGTCAGGGAACACCTTATCCCGGAGGAGTTTTAGGTGAAAATGACGTGGATGGCGGAAAAACTACGGTAATATCTCCTACTTTCGACCTTTCCGGAAAAGATGGAGTACTCCGCTATGCACGTTGGTGGTCAAATAATTCCGGGGCCACCCCTTATACCGATGCCATGACCATATCCATTTCAAACAACAACGGCTCTACTTGGACCGTGCTTGAGACGATCACTCAAAACCACATTGACTGGGTTACCAAGCAGTTTATAGTAAGTCAATTCGTTACACCCACAGACCAGATGAAGGTCCGTTTTGTGGCTGCTGATTTAGCTGCTGGCACCTTAATAGAAGCCGGCCTAGATGATTTTAAAGTATTCTCTTTTGACCTCAATCAAGGTCCGGTTTTAGACCCGATTGTTGCCAGCGACACCGTCAACGGGGACTCCACTTTATCTTTGAGAATTCATGCGCTTGATGCGGATGCCGAGTTGATAACTTTGACAGCCCCGAACGTCCCGACCAACGCCACCTTCTTCGATTCCGGAAATGGTGCGGCCAGCTTTATCTTCACTCCGGATTTCACTCAAGCCGGGGTATATAATGTCACTTTTATCGTTCAGGATGAGTGCGCCAGCGATTCTGCCGCTTTGCAAATAACAGTCACGGCTTGCTTAGCCAAAGCCGGTGACGCTAATAACGATGCTAATGTTAATCTTACAGATATAATTTTCTTAGTGAATTACGTTTTCAAAAGCGGCACACCCCCTTCCCCCTTGTGTCGGGGAGACGCTAACGGTACAACCGGAGCGCCCAATCTCACTGACGTAGTTTATCTGGTTAACCGGGTCTTCAAAGGAGGCCCGGCACCGGTAAAAATCGGAGTGTGCTGTTTTTAGCTTCTGAATTTCAGTTTACTGCGTAGGAAGAAAAAGCACCTATCAGTCAATGCTGGTAGGTGCTTTAAAAATAATTTTTATATCACTGTCATTCTGAGCGTAGCGAAGAATCTCGCATTTAAGCTCTATGAGATCCTTCACTTCGTTCAGGATGACAAATAGGTTTACAGATTACTTATACTCCAAAACAAAAATCGTAGTTTCCTTAGGCAGTTTCTCTTCACTTAAACTAAGAGTATTTTTCCCCACCTTCAGCACATTCTCTTTCCCCTGCAAAAAAACATCCACTCTATCAATCGGAAAATTAGCTCCCATAAAGGGCTGTTTATAATGCATCGGAATCACAACTCTGGGTTTTAATTTTTCAATATTTTGCGCAGCCACTTTAGAATCTATAGTGTAGAACCCGCCCACCGGAATCATCACCACATCCACCGGACCGATTTCCTTCACCTGTTGCTCACTCAAAAGATGCCCCAAATCCCCGCAGTGAGCAAACTTTATCCCATCCATCTCCCACACGAAAACCGTGTTTTCACCCCGCCCGGATTTACCCTGCTGGTCGTCGTGATAAGTTTTGACTCCCATAAAATCGATTCCTTTGGCTGATTTCTTGCCGTAGCCGGTAATTTGAATCGGATTCCCTTTGACCGCTGAAGCATTACTGTGGTCAAAATGACCATGAGACATTAAGAGAATGTCTGCCGTTATAGCCGGCATCGGATAGCCCACCGAGTTGTCAAAAGGGTCCAGCGCTATTTTTGCTTTATCGCTTGAAATAAGAAAGTGGGCATGCCCCAACCATTTTACGTTCACGTCCGACATTTCCCTCCCTTTTAATCTGCATTTCTTACCAATCTTGGTTTACCGGAAGAGCAAAAAAATTTTAGAAACATTAATCTACTTTTTTTTCTTCTTCGGTTCCCAGCTTAAGAGTGTCTCAATATGAGCTTTGACCGAACTGGACAGAGATTTCAGGTTATAACCCCCCTCTAGAATTGAAACTATCCTTCCCTGACAGTTTTCTTCTGCCAATTTCATCACCACTTCGGTCATCTTCTGGAACCCTTTTTCCGTCAGATTTATCTGGGCCAGCCCGTCATCTTTATGCCCGTCGAATCCGGCTGAAATCAAGATAAAATCCGGCTTGAATCTTTTGGCTTCCGGATAAAAAATATTTTCAAACATCTCTATATATTCGGTATCCCCGCTGCCCGGCGCCATAGGGATATTCAAAGTATAACCTTTCCCTTCTCCCTTGCCTTCTTCCTCTTCGCTGCCGCTGCCGGGGTAAAAAGGAAATTGATGCACGCTGAAATAATAGACCGAAGGGTCCGAGTAAAATATGTTCTGGGTCCCGTTTCCGTGATGAACATCCCAGTCCACGATAAGAATTTTCTTTAATTTATACACTTTCTGTAAATAGCGAGCCGCCACGGCTGCGTTATTGAACAGGCAAAATCCCATGGCTTTATCTTTTTCCGCATGATGTCCCGGCGGACGAACCGCGCAGAAAGCGTTGTCAACTTTTTTCTTCATAACCGCATCACAGGCCGCCAGAACTCCGCTGACTGCCTTGAGGGCGATGGAAAATGATTCTTGGCTGACCACTGTATCTGCATCCAGAAGTCGGGGACCTTCCTGACAGATTTTTTTCACAAAATCGATGTAATCTTTGTCGTGCACCCTCTCTACCCACTCTAAGGCAGAATGAGAGGCCTCAATTTTTGCCAATTTTTCCAAAAGGCCGGATTTCTCCAGACCGGACATAATGGCTTTCAACCTATCCGGTTTTTCCGGATGGTCTTTGCCGGTCAGATGTTTCAGGTAATCGGGGTGAAAAACTAAACCGGTTTTAGACATATTCTTTCAGGTTCCAAAAATTGAATTTGCTGATCAAAAGAGAAAATAAATAAGTACAAAGCACTGCTAGTAAAACCCGGGTGGTGAGAAAATACAAGGCATTGGCTCCCACCGCCATAAAAAGCAAAGTGTCTTCAATGACGGAGTGGCATAAAGCCAAAAAACAAGCCACCAAAAAAATCTGTTTTCGGGCAATCAGCCCGGACCTGGCTTCGCTTATCAAAACTCCTCCTCCGTAAGACATCCCCACAAATAAACCGGCCAAAAGCGGAAGCAAAGCTTCTTTTTCCAGACCGATTTTCCGGGTATGTGGAAGGATTTTATCCGCCAGCCAGTCAAAAAAACCGGCCGCTTTGGCCAGCTCCATAATTATCATCAGGGGAACGATAATTACAAACACTATTCCCAACAGTTTGAAACCTCCCTTAGCCTGGGCTTCCAACATCGCTATCCAGTCCATGTTCATCCTATAAGCACCTGTTTCATTATAATACCCAAAACCAGAGATGTCAAAACCCTTAAGCAGAAAACTGTGATAAATTTGGTTTTCATCTGTTGCACGATGGTGATTTCCAGAGGCAGGGAATGTGAGATGCCTAACATTACCGCCAGTATGGTGGCTTGCTCACCGCTTATCTTTATGGAACTGATGACTGCCAGAGCCGCGTAAAGGTTGACCGTGTTTCCCATCACTATGGCTAAAGCCGCGTCTCCGGGCAGGCCGAATATCTTCATAAACGGTTTAAAAAAATCAGCCACAGCCGGTAGAACCGGAGTGAATTTTAGAAATGTGACAATTGCAAAAACCGGAATCATTATTTTTGCCAGGGTCACAAAAGTAGCAATCCCTTTATTAAAACCGATTTTGGTAGTTTTGGCGAAATTGAACGAAATCTTATCCATAGGTTTCCTTTATGTCAGTTCACATTTGCTCCGGGGCCTTTAGCCCCAATAATCTTAAACCTTCTTTCAAAACCACTTGAGTAGATTTAACCAAAAGCATTTTGGCCTTTGTTATCTCCTCGCCTTCAGTAATAATTTTAATATTCTGGTAGTAAGTATTGAAAGTCGAGGCCAGCCTGATTAAATAATTGGACAGAACCGCCGGTTCATAGCCATCAATGGCTCTCTGAATGGTTCTGGAAAAATCTTCCAAAATTTTTACCAGAGAAATTTCTTCTTTTTCTTTCAGGTGAGAGAAATCCGCCTTATCCTCAATTTCTTTTTCATATTTTCTCTGCAGACTGGCCAAACGAGCATGGGTGTATTGCAAATAAGGTCCGGTTTCTCCTTCAAAATTCAAAACCTCTTTCCACACAAAGTCGAAATCTTTATTTCTGCGCCGGGCTAAATAGGCAAAGATGACCGCCCCGATTCCCACCTGCTCTGCCACCTCTTTTTTATTTTCTAATTCCGGATTTTTCTCTTCTATTATTTTTTTAGCCAACTTTATGGATTTGTCCAGCACATCTTCCAATAGAATTATATTCCCTTTGCGGGAGGACAAAATCTCATCTTCGAATTTCACCCAGCCGAAATCTACATGAATACAGTTATCCGCCCAATCATACCCCATCAATTTCAAAACCGTAAACACCTGCTGGAAATGTAGTCTTTGGCTATTCCCTACCACATACAAATTTTTGTAAAACTTATATGTCTTGTGCCTGTAAATTGCCGCAGTAATATCTCGCGTGGCATACAAAGTAGATTCATCTTTTTTCTTTATCAGACAGGGAGGCAAATCGAACCGGTCTAAATTGACTACCAAAGCATCCTGACTTATCTGGGTCAATTTCTTCTCTTGCAGTTCTTGGACGGTCTCTTCAATCATATTCTCATAAAAACTTTCCCCGGCATAAGCCTCAAATTCTATCTCTAAAATTTTGTAAATTCTTTTAAACTCATCCAGACTGATTTTTCTGAATTTTTCCCACAGCTGACGGCTCTCCTTATCCCCTTTTTCCAACTTCTGAAACTCCCGGCGGGCTTCCTCTTCTAAAGCCGGATTCTTCTCCGCTTCTTCGTGAAATTTGGTGTAAAGATTGTAAAGTTCAGTTACCGAATCCTGTTTTAGAATCTCTTTGCCCCATTTTTTATAAGCCACTAAAAGCTTTCCAAACTGGGTTCCCCAGTCACCCAGGTGGTTTATTCCCACAACGGAGTAGCTTAATTTTTCAAACAACAATTTTAGCGAATGACCGATTACGGTAGAGCGCAGATGCCCGATACCGAAAGGCTTGGCAATATTAGGAGAGGAGTAATCAATGGGGATTGTTTTACCTTTTCCGCTTGCATCCGAACCGTAATTTGAATCTTGTTTTAAGATCTGCTGGAGGACTAATTCTGTTAATTTACCTTTATCAACAAAGAAGTTTACATAGCCGCCCGTATTTTTAATCTCAATGAAATAGGTTCCAGTTTTTGTTTGAACAGCTATATCGTGAGCAATCTTATCCGGGGTTTTTTTAAATTTTTTAGCCAAGCCGAAGCAGGGAAAAGCATAATCACCCAACTTTTCATCCGGAGGAACCTCCAGCAGATGCTCTACTTCCTGGGAAGTCAATTCAGTTTGCTGCGAGATGACTCTAACAATCTCTTGAACAAAAGGATTATTCATTGTCAATTTATTGAAATTGGACTTCTATGAAAAAAATTGGTGCCATCATTCGTAGTATAAAATCCCTTCAAAAGATTTCTCGGTCGGCCCTATCAAGAAAAGATGGTTATTCTTCAAGTCCCATTTTACCTCCAAAGAACCGTGCTTGAAAACCGCCTCAATCTGGGGTTTCAATTTTTTATCCAGATAACCGGCAATCAGAGCCGCCGTAGCTCCGGTTCCGCAGGCAATGGTCACCCCACAACCTCTTTCCCAGGTTTTCTGCTCAAATTTACCCGGATTTAATATTTTCACAAATTCCACATTAGTCCTTTTGGGAAAAACCGGATGAGTTTCAATGAGACTTCCGATTTCAGTCCAGTTTTCCGGAAACTCTTTGACAAAAACAATGGCGTGCGGATGCTCTCCCAAGGTGACATAATCGACCTTCCAGTTTTTACCCTTCAATTTCAGATTTAATTTTTTAACCTTATATTTAATTCTTCCCAAATCTGCTTTGACCCAAAAGTTTTTGTTGTTGATAATTTCCGTTGCTATAATTCCGGCCTTGGTTTCTATTTTCTGCTTTCTATTTTTGGATAACCCGTTTTCATAAATATACCGGGCAGCGCAACGAACCCCGTTCCCGCACATCTCCCCTTCGCTTCCATCTACGTTGAAAACCCGCATCCGGAAAGGATACTTCTGACCTCGGGTGATGACTATCAAACCATCCGAACCGATGCCTAAATGGCGGTAGCTGACTCTCTTGGCTAAGTGGTTTAAATTTACTTTTTTCAGGCCGGGGCTGAAAGTGTCAACAAAAACATAATCATTCCCCAGGCCGTGTAATTTGGAAAATTTTATCTGCATAAATTTTTTTAAATCTAATTAAAATCAGAGTTTTTGGCAAATCCTTTTGAACCGGCTGGGAATTGAGCATCATTTCACTTGACACTGGCCTCAAATCTGTATAATATTAAATTTATTGATGCCGATTAAATAAATGAGGGTATGGATAACCAAGCTTTTGATTTAAATTCTAATTCCGATATCTCGGGGGATGGCTCGAAAAACGGACCAAAGTCCAGCTTTTTGAGTTATCTTTTGGTTATTGCCAGGAATCGAAAATTTATCATAGGTTCTTTCTTTGTGGTGACCTTCACGGTTGCCATCCTTTCCTTGTTTCTGCCCAACTGGTACACCGCTAAAACCACCATCCTGCCGCCGGAAAAAGAAGGATTTTTAGTGGGAGTATCGGGAGGCAGCGGTGTGTCCTCGATAATCGGAGAAATGGCTTTGCCTTTGATGGCCACCCCTTCGGATGTCCTGGCTTCTATTTTAAATAGCAGAAGAGTGGCCCAGGCGGTCATTGATACCGAGGATTTGCAGGGATATTACGGCCTTAACACCAAAGAAAAAACTTTAAAAGAAGTCTGGTCCCATCTGAAAGTCTGGGTGGGAGAAGAAGGGATTGTCAATCTGACCTATGAAGATAAAAACCGGGATAAAGCTGCCGGCATTGCCAACAGTTTTATTGGAAAACTGGATGAAGTCAACCGCCAGACTCAGATTTCCAAAGCCAAAAACAAGAGGGTCTTTTTAGAAGAAAGATTGACCCAGACCGAGGAGAAACTCAAGGAAGCTGAAGAGAATCTGAAAAAATTCAAAGAATCCAAAAAAGTGGCTTCCCTGGATGAACAGACCAAATCAACCATCGAGTCGGCCGCAGACTTGAAAGCTAACTTAGATTCTATTGAAGTGGAACTTTACGTAGCCACCAAGACCTCTCCGGCTTCCCCTTTTACCCTGGAATTGAGATTGAGAAGAGAAGAGCTGACCAGAAAGTTGAAACAGGCCGATTCCACTTTAGTTCAAATGGCTTCCATGAGTCTCGATTTCACTCTTTTGTACCGGGATGTGGCTTTGCACAATAGGGTCTTTGATCTGTTGACCCAGGAATTGGAAAGAGCCAAAATCGAGGAAGCCAAGGATACCCCTTCTTTGCAAATATTGGACCAGGCCGTGCCCCCCGAAAAAAAATCCCGTCCTAAAAGAACCTATCTGGTGGCTTTCGCCGGATTTTTGACCTTGCTTTCAAGTATTTTCTGGGTCTTTTTGAGAGAATTTCTCTCTAATTTCAAACGGCAAAACCCCCAGGAATTCAACCAACTGCAGAATGTCTATCAGGGAGTCTCCGGGGATATTACTCAATTCCGCCGGTCCCTCTTGAAATTCAAGAAGACCAAAATTTAATCCGCCTAAGGCGGACTGCTTGCCGAGATTAATTAAGAAATGATAAAAGTTGGCATAATCGGTGTGGGTGACTGGGGAAAAAATCTTTTGCGGAATTTTGCCAGTCTGAAGGATTGCGAGGTGGCTTTTGTCTGCGACCCGGACGAAAAAAATTTAAAGAAAGCTTCACAGCTTTTCCCTCACTTGAATTTCTGCCAGGATTATAAAAAAGCCCTGGCCCAAGACCAAGTTCAGGCCGTAGTTATTGCCACCCCTCCGGGCACACATTATGACATCGCCCAGGATGCTATTCTGGCCGGCAAAGATATTTTTGTGGAGAAACCTTTGGTGCTGGACTCATCTGAGGGGGAAAAATTATGTGAACTGGCGGAAAAGAGGCAACGCCTCTTGATGGTGGGGCATATTATGCTTTACCATACCGCTACCTTGAAATTGAAAAAATATATTGAAGAAGGGGAACTGGGAGAAGTCCGGTATGTTTATTCTACCCGAGTTAATCTGGGTAAAGTCCGCCAGGAGGAAAATGCCTTGTGGAGTTTTGCCCCGCATGACATTTCGGTAATTTTATATTTATTGGGACAGACCCCGGTCTCGGTTTCCTGTAGCGGAAGCTGTTATTTGCAGCCGGGAATTGAAGACGTGGTCTTTCTGACCATGCACTTTAATAATAATGTTATCGCCAATGTACATGTCAGCTGGCTGGATCCGCATAAAGATAGAAAATTGACCATTGTGGGCAGCAAAAAGATGGCGGTATTTGATGACACCAAAGCCAGTGAAAAAGTCTGGATTTTTGATAAAGGGGTGGATAGTAATCTGGATTATAACACTTACGGTGAATATTTGAGTTTGAGGACCGGAGATATCGTTATTCCCAAAATTGATTCGGTTGAGCCACTGCAGTCAGAGTGTCAGCATTTTTTGGACTGCGTCAAGGACCGGAAAAAACCACGCAGTGATGGGAAGGAAGCCCTGGCAGTGTTGAAAGTGCTGGTGGCTGCTCAAAAATCTTTAAAAATGGGAGGAACCCCGGTGAATGTCGAATGCTAAAGCATGGGGTACCTAAAAATAGGAGAAATCATGCAAGCTTTTGTGGATAAAACTGCTCAGGTCGGAGAAAATACCAAAATCGGTTTGGGGTCTGTCATTGCTGAAAAAGTAAAAATCGGCCAAAATTGCCAGATAGGAAATCACGTAGTGATACATGCTGAAACCGAGATTGGTGATAATGTCAGAATTGACGACCATTCGGTTTTAGGGAAATTGCCTCTGCGAGCCAAACAGAGCAAGACCACCTCGGACAAGAAATTGTCTCCGGTTAAAATCGGAGAGAATTGTTTGATTGGCACTTCAGCTGTAATTTATGCCGGAGCTACCTTAGGCAAGGCAGTTTTGGTGGCGGATTTGGCAACCGTCAGAGAAGATGTCACTATCGGTGATTTTACCATTGTGGGCAGAGGTGTGGCAGTTGAAAACCAGTGTAAAATAGGTTCCTATTGCAAACTGGAAACCAACGCTTATATTACCGCTTATTCAGAGCTGGAAGACCGGGTCTTTATTTCCCCCGGGGTGGTGACCTCTAACGATAACTTTGTGGGGAGAACCAAAGAAAGGGTTAAATTTTACAAAGGGGTTACAGTGAAAAAAGGGGGCCGAATCGGAGCCAATACAACGGTTTTACCCGGAAAAGTAATCGCCGAGGATACTTTGGTGGCCGCCGGTTCGGTGGTAACCAAAGATACCCCGGCTAAAAAAGTGGTGATGGGAACTCCGGCCAGGGTGGTCAGAGATGTACCAAAAGAACAACTATTGGAGAATCAATAATGCAACAGCCGAATATTTCTGAAATCAAAGATACTAAGAAAACGAAAAATGAATCTGTCACATCTGTTCCTTTATTAGATTTAAAGAGACAGTATGCTTCCATCAAAAAAGAGATTGATGATGCCATTGCCAAAGTCGTCACCCATGCTCAATTTATCCTGGGTCCCGAAGTAAAAACCTTCGAAGAAAACGTGGCTTCTTATTGCAAAACCAAATTTGCTATCGGAGTGGCATCCGGAACCGATGCTCTGCTTATCAGCTTGAGGGCTTGCGGAGTCGGAGCCGGTGATGAAGTAATTATCCCGACGTTCTCATTCTTTGCTACCGCCGGCGTGGTGCATAACTTAGGAGCTAAACCGGTTTTCGTGGATATAAATCCGGAGACCTATAACCTCAACCCTGATCTAATTCAAGAAAAAATCACCCAGAAAACCAAAGTCGTCATGCCGGTCCATCTCTTCGGACAGACCTGCGATATGGACCCGATTTTAGATTTGGCGAAAAAATATAATTTGAAAGTAGTGGAAGACGCCGCCCAGGCCCTGGGAGCGGAATATAGGAATAAAAAAGCCGGCAGTGTGGGCGACTTGGGTTGTTTTTCCTTTTTCCCCAGCAAAAATTTAGGCGGCATGGGGGACGGAGGGATGGTGGTTTCAAACAATCCGGAGTTAGCGGAAAAAGTCAAGCTTTTGAGAACTCACGGAGCTAAGCAAAAATATTATCATGATGAAGTGGGTTACAACAGCCGTCTGGACACCCTTCAAGCTGCTGTTTTAAATGTAAAACTGAAATACTTGGATAGCTGGAGCAAAAAAAGACAGGAGCATGCGCTAGTTTACAATAAAAATCTGAATGGACTTGAAATTACTTTGCCCAAAGCTGAAAGTTTTAATAACCATATTTACAACCAATACACTATTGCCGTAAAAAACCGGGATGAATTGAAAGACTTTTTAAAACAAAAGGGAATAGGCTGTGAGGTCTATTATCCGGTCCCCTTACATCTGCAGAAATGTTTTGAATATTTGGGTTATAAGAAAGGTTCTTGCCCGGTAGCGGAAAAAAGTGCCCTGGAAGTAATTTCTCTTCCGGTTTTCCCGGAATTGACTGAAAAAGAGCAAAATTATGTGATTGCTGCCATAAAGCAGTTTTATTTGGATTGACATGAAGGTTGCCTCTATTGTAGGAGCTAGACCCCAGTTTATCAAACTCTCTGCTCTATCCTCCAGATTAAGAAATTATCATAAAGAAATAATCATCCACACCGGTCAGCATTATGATGAAGAGCTCTCGGCTCTTTTTTTTAAGGAGTTGAAAATTCCTGAGCCGGATTATGACCTGGAAGTCGGCTCCGGCTCCCAGGCCGAGCAGACCGGCAAAATGCTGATTAAACTGGAGCAGGTTCTGGAATTTGAAAGACCGGATCTGGTCTTGGTTTATGGTGATACCAATTCCACCTTAGCCGGGGCTCTGGCCGCTGGTAAATTACAGATTCCCTTAGCTCATATCGAAGCCGGTATGCGAAGCTATACAGATATGCCGGAGGAAATAAACCGCAAAGTCACCGACCATTTATCCCAGATTCTTTTTTGTCCCACCCCTCAATCAGTGAAGAATTTAAGAAAAGAAGGAATAACTAAACAAGTTTATTTAGTGGGAGACTTAATGTACGAAGCTTTGATTTCTAATTTACAGATTGCTCAAAAGAAATCGGGTGTTTTGAAAAAATTAAACCTAAACTCCAAAGATTTTTATTTAACCACCATTCATCGGGCGGAAAACACAGATTACAGAGAGAATTTAGCCAAAATTGCCAAAATTTTAGAAAGTTTAGACAGGAAAACGATTTTCCCGGTCCATCCCAGAACCAGAAAGTATCTGGAAGGATATCAGCTCTGGAACAGATTAAAAAAAGCCAAAAATTTACTTTTGCTCGACCCCATCAGCTATTTAGATATGTTGTTGTTGGAGCAAAACGCCAGCTTAATTCTGACCGATTCCGGCGGTGTTCAGAGAGAGGCCTATTTTTTAAAGACCCCTTGCTTGATTTTGAGAGATAAAACTGAATGGACCGAGATTACTCAAACCAACGGTTTTGTGACCAGCTCTCTGGATTTTAGGAAGGTACAAAAGAACTTGCGGAAATTGACCCGCGTTCAGATTTCTAAAAAAAAACTAACTCTTAAAGCTCCTGCCAGCCGGAAAATATTGAATATTGTAAATAAATTTGATGAATAAATCTCCATATTCCAGCATTTCTGTGGTATTGCCTACTTATAATCGCCGCCCGGTTTTGGAAAAATGTCTGAAGGCTTATTTCCGGCAGAAATTTCCGTTGGAACAAATTGAAGTTGTCATAGCCGATGACGGCTCTTCTGATGGCACCGAGCAATTCATTTCGGAAATCCGAATAAATTCTCCGGTGGATATCAGATATTTTAAGCAGGTAAATAAAGGCGTTACCCGGGCTCGTAATCTGGGAATTAAAAATGCCCAGAACCAGATAATCCTGCTTTCCGATGACGATGTGATTCCTGTCCCCGACTTAATTTCAGAGCATGTCCGCTGGCATAATTTGCATCCGGAAAAAGAAGCCGCGGTTTTAGGACTGGTTACCTGGTCGCCGGAAATTGAAGTTGACGATTTCATGCGCTGGTGCGAGAACGGCGGGCCTCTATTCCATTTTCCCCAAATAGAGCACCAGACCCAGGCCGATTGCCGGTATTTTTATTCCTGCAATATCTCTTTGAAAAATTCTATTCTGCAGGAAAATCTCTTTGACGAGAGCTTTTATTTCGGCTTCGACGATTTTGAACTGGGTTACCGCTTGAGCCAGAAGGGCCTGAAATTATTTTACAATAAAACCGCCCTGGGTTATCATTTTAAAAAGCTGACCTTTGAAGACATGCAGAAACGAAGCCATATAACCGGGCAGGCGGCCTGGGTTTTGCATCAAAAATGGCCCCAGACAAAAAAAATTGTCAGGGTCAGAAATATCTGGGTTTTGCGCTTGGCCGGACTGGTAAGCACCCTGCTTTATCCGATGGCCAAAATATTGAAGTGGAGGAAAGCCGTCTATCATTTCAAGTATCAGAATCGTTTGTCCCGGATTTTTGCCCAGGCCTATAGCGAGGCTCGCCTGGAAAGTATGAGAAGGACGTAAATGCTTAAAGATAAATTTGACCTGATTTTTATAATCAGCGCCCTGGCTTTATCCGCCCTGGCTCTGTGGGGACCTTCTCCTCTGAAAAATCTGTATCTGCCGGCCATTTTCATATTAGCCCTTCTGACCATAATTTTATATAAAGAACAAAAACTTTCTCTGACTTCCTTTTTGGCTCTTTTGATAATCTATACCGCCCCTATGGAGAAATTGATGTGGAAAATCGGCTTTGCCCTAAGACCGGTCATGCTTTTTTCCTTCGCGGCCTTTTATGTGTGGGGAATTTTGAGCTTTAAAGACGGGTTTAAAATTGAGAAAAAAACCCAGAGGCTTTTGATTCTGTGGTTTGTGCTGATTCTGGCTTTTTTGCTGAGCGCCATCTTTTCCATCAATCCGGTAAAAAGTATGAGAGTTACCGTATTGCATCTGACTTTGTTTATGATCTTTTTTTTGATAGTTCAGTTTGTCAAAAACCTGCAAGATTTGGTCAAATTTACCCGGCACTGGATGATTATTGGTTTTATCTTATGTCTGTATGGCTTGGCAGAGTATCTGGGCAGCTTCATCGGCTTTGATATAGACCGGGCGATTTTTGGTCCGATCTATTCTCTGACTACCCCCGGCCAAACCGTGGCTCAAAGGCTTTTCGGACAGAGAATTTATTCCTTGTTCGGGGACCCCAACAATTTCGCCGGTTTTTTAAACACTGTCTTTCCTTTTTTCTTTTGCTCCACTATATATTTTGCCAAACTCAAAAAGAATAAGAGATTCTTCTGGTTTTTGCTGGCCACCCTGACGGTCTTTTTTGTCTTTATTATGACTCTATCCCGCAGCGGTTGGATGGGGCTTACAACCGGACTTTTAGTGGTGGCCTGGTATAAAAGAGCTCAAATTTTCAGGAGAGGCAACCTTAAATATTTAGCGTTTGCCTTAATCGTTTTCATAATCTTTTTTGCCCAGATCTATCAGTATACTTATTTCGTGGTCTCGGCCCGGCTGGAAGAAATGGAATCCCGCCAAATTCATTTGTATCTGGTTAAATCTGCCTTTGAGATGTTTTTGTCTCATCCTCTGACCGGAGTCGGGATAGGTAACTTTGGGGAGGCCTATGGGAAATACTTCAAGCCCGGATTCGAATATTATAATGCCCATTCGGCTTTTTTAACCATTTTATCCGAAACCGGAATAATCGGGTTTATAATCTATACCTCTTTTTATATTTTCATATTCAGGCAAATCCTGCTCTTTTTCAGATATTCAAGCGGTTATCATAAAGAGGTCATCGGATTGGGGCTTCTGTCCAGTTTCTGCGGTCTGATGGCAGCCAATATTTTCTATCAAAACTTCACCTTTCAGTTTTTCTTTGTCTTTCTGGGTCTGGCTTTTGCCTCAGGAATCGTAGCCACTCAGGCAAATTCTAATTCCCTTAAGCGGCAGCCGTAAATCCCTAGAAATTTTTTGTTTTTGTCGAAAACTAGTATTAAATTAACATCCAACGGCCAATTAGTTATTATTATTTAAAATTCAAAAAAGGATAGATAATGCTGGATTTGAAATTCATCCGGGAAAACCCTGACAAAGTAAAAGAAGCCATCAAAAACAAGAAAGAGAAGCTGGATCTGGATATAATTCTGAATCTGGATGAACAAAGAAGAAAAATCCTAGCCGAAGCGGAAAGTTTAAAACAGAAAAGAAACGAGTTTTCCAAAATCATCGCCCGGATGAAAACGGAAGGGAAAAACACGGATAAGGAAATCGCCCGGATGAAAACGGTCTCGGATAGAATCACGGTTTTGGACCAAAACCTAAGAGGGGTGGAAAAAGAACTCCAACAGTGGTTACTCCGAGTACCGAATGTACCACATCCCTCGGTGCCGGTGGGAGAAGATGAGAGCGCCAACCAACTGGTTAAAGAATGGGGGGAAATTAAGAAATTTGATTTCAAACCTCTGCCTCACTGGGAGCTGGGTCGGATTCTGGGAATCCTGGATTTAGAGAGGGCTTCTAAGATTAGCGGTTCGGGTTTTATTCTATTCACCGGAAAAGGGGCTCTTCTGGAACGGGCCCTGATCAATTTTATGCTGGATCTGCATACCCAGAAACATGGCTATAAAGAAATTTTCCCTCCCTTTCTGGTCAACCGGGATTCTATGACCGGTACCGGACAACTACCCAAATTAGAAGAGGATATGTATTTATTGAAAAATGATGATTTCTTTTTGATTCCGACCGCGGAAGTTCCGGTGACAAATCTGCACCGGGATGAGGTTTTAAAAGCAGGTGATTTGCCGATTTACTATTCGGCCTATACTGCCTGTTTCAGAAGGGAGGCCGGTGCTTACGGCAAGGAAACCAAAGGGATGATTCGAGTCCATCAGTTTGACAAGGTGGAGCTGGTCAAAATTGTTGAGCCGCAGAATTCTTATGATGAATTGGAAAAGCTTCTGCAAAATGCCGAAGAGGTTTTGCAGCTTCTGGGTTTGCCCTACAGAGTCAGACTTCTGTGCACCGGAGATTTGAGTTTTGCCGCTGCTAAATGTTATGATATAGAAGTCTGGGCTCCGGGAGTGGAAAAATATCTGGAGGTTTCTTCCAACAGCAATTTTGAAGATTTTCAAGCCAGACGAATGAGTATAAAGTACAAACCGACCCCCAATTTCAAACCGGAATTCGTCCATACTCTGAACGGCTCCGGAGTGGCTTTGCCCCGCACCGTCATAGGGATTCTGGAGAATTATCAGACCGCTAAGGGAACCGTGGTTATACCGGAGGTTTTAAGGCCGTATATGCATGGACTAAGCGAACTCACCTAGCTTATGTTTAAAAAGAAAGACAAAGAGAGTTTTATTGTGGAGTACAAAGGCTACTCCCTTTTCTTTAAGATTTTTTTAATCTTCGGAGTTCTGGTCATCGGCGCTGTTTTTCTTTATTACACCCAGGATATTGTCAATAAATTAAAAGCGGACTCACGCCGGGTGGTGGCGGCCTATGCCCGTCTGTGGCAGATTGCGGCTTCCGAATCGGCCGGGACCGAAGAAGTCAGTTTTTTATTTGAGGAGGTCATCCAGAGGTCGGACTTCCCTTTGATTGTGACCGGCCCGGACGGGGAACCCCAGGCCTGGAAAGGTGTGCCCGGAATCGCCTCGGATGATACCACTTTCCAGACCAGACAGAAACTGAAAGAAATAGCCAAAAAATTAGATGAAGACCATCCCCCGGTTCCCATTTTTTACGGTAAAGAGGATTTTATTATAAGCTATCTGCACTACGGAGACCCGGAAATTATCGCCCGTCTGCACCTGATGCCGATTGTGGAGGTGGGTGTGATTGCCTTATTCATTCTGATTACCTTCATAAGTTTTCGCAACATCAAAAAATCAGAACAGCATTCCATCTGGATTGGAATGGCCAAAGAAACCGCCCATCAGCTGGGGACACCTATTTCATCTCTGATGGGGTGGCTGGAGCTTTTAAAACAGGAGCAGTCGGCCGGCTCACCGGTTAATTTGAAGGAGACCGTCTCCAAGATGGAAGAAGATTTGCAAAGACTGGAGAAGATTGCCCACCGTTTCAGCCAGATTGGCTCCATCCCGGAATTGAAAGATATCGACCTGAATTTCATTATTGAGGAAGTGGTCAAATATTTTCGCAGCCGTCTCCCCCATGCCGGCTCTGGGGTTTGTATTAAAACCGATTTGAAACCGGTGCCTCTTTTGAAAATTAATTCTGAACTGGTCTCCTGGGTGATTGAAAATTTGATTAAAAATGCCTTGGAGTCGGTTGACCCTAAAGAGGGGGTGATTGAAATTTCGACCGAAACCGATTCCAAACTGGTAACTCTAAAATTCGTAGATAACGGCAAGGGAATCCCCTCCAAAGAGCAGAAAAGAATATTCCACCCCGGCTATACCACTAAAAAGCGGGGCTGGGGTCTGGGGCTTTCTTTAGCCAAGAGGATTGTGGCGGATTATCACCAGGGAAAAATTGTTCTGGAGGAGAGCATTCCCAACCAAAAAACCGTATTTATAGTAAGTTTCCCCGTATCTTAGAGAAGCTTATTTTGACCAAGGATTCTTTTAACCTTAACTAAAATTCTATGGCGACCGAACTTAAAAATCTTTTATGGGTAGATGATGAGATTGACCAGTTAGGGTCTCACATCATCTTTTTAGAACAGAAAGGCTATAAAGTCACCAAAGCCACCAACGGCGAGGATGCCGTCTTATTGGTGGGGAAAAACAACTTCGATTTGGTTCTTTTAGATGAAATGATGCCTGGCAAAGACGGGCTGACTACTCTGGAGGAAATCAAAAAAATCTCCCCCAATCTGCCGGTGATTATGGTGACCAAGTCCGAAGAGGAGCGTCTGATGGAGCAGGCCATAGGTGAAAAAATTTCGTTTTACATCACCAAGCCGGTCAACCCCAGCCAGATTCTGTCGGTGGCTAAAAAAATCTTGGAGGAAAAATCTATCCGCGAAAAACATGTGGTCAAACAGTACATCGAGCAGTTCAATCAGCTCAAAGGGAAGCTGAACTTGGCCCTGACTGCCAAGGACTGGATTGACATTCACCACCAGCTCTGTTTATGGGATTTGGAGTTGGAAAATTTCAGAGAGCCCAGCTTAACTGAAACCCATCAGGGTTTGAAGAAAGAATGCAATCTGGAATTTGGAAAGTTTATTGAAAGAGAGTATCCTCTCTGGCTTAAATCCGCCTCTGCTGGAAAAGAAAGACCCCTTTTATCAGTAGATGTGGTGCCCAAATTCTTACAACCGGTTCTGCTGGAAAATAAACCCACCTTTTTTTTCATACTGGACTGCATGAGATTAGACCAGTGGCTGGCAGTGGAGGGACTCTTGAATGAATATTTTAACATCAAAAAAGAGTTTTATTTTTCAATTTTGCCTACCGCCACCCCCTATTCCCGCAACGCCATTTTCAGCGGACTTTTTCCGGATGAGCTGGCCCAGAAATTTCCGGAAGTCTGGAAATCCGATGATGAGAATGAACATAGCCGCAATCGTTATGAAAGGCAGCTTTTGGATGCCCAGCTGAAACGTCTGGGTGTGGCTCTGAAATCCGAAGCCAAATACGCCAAAATTCTGGATATCACCGAAGGGGAAAGTATCGCCAAAAAAATCTCCTCTTTTATGAATGTGACTTTATTTTCTCTGGTGTTTAACTTTCTGGATATTTTATCTCACGGCCGCTCCGAATCGGAGATTTTAATTGAAATCGCTCCGGACGAAGCCGCTTTCCGCTCTTTGATGAAATCCTGGTTCAATCATTCTGCCTTATTGGATATATTGAAATATTTGTCAACCCAGGACTGTAATGTGGTCTTTACTACCGACCATGGCTCGGTTCTGGGGACCCGGGCTAATCTGGCTTATGGAAAAAGAGATACATCCCCGCACTTGAGATACAAATACGGGGATAATCTAAATACCGACCCCAAAGGGGCCATTTTGATTAAAAATCCCAAAGATTACCGTTTACCATTTTTTGGCATAGCCACTACCTATCTTCTGGCCAAAGAGGATTATTATTTTGTCTATCCCACTAAATTCCACGAATACGAAAAGGAGTTCAAAAACACTTTCCAGCACGGCGGTATCTCTATGGAAGAGATGATTCTGCCGGTCGCTATTTTAAAGCCCAAGAGAAAATAAGTGTCTGATACTAAATTAGTCTCCTCTTCTGCGGAGGAGACTAAAAAATTGGGTCGGGAATTTTCTAAAAAACTGGTAGCGGGAGCCGTAGTAGCTGTAAGCGGTCCTTTGGGGAGTGGGAAAACTGTTCTAATTCAGGGAATTTGTGAGGGCTTGGGGGTTAAGCAGCTCGTCACCAGCCCCAGTTTCATCATTATCAATGAATATCCGGCAGAGAAATCTTGGGTCTATCATTTCGATTTATATCGTTTAAAAAATATTCAGGAGCTAATTAATTTGGGATATGAAGAATATTTCTATGGTAACGGGGTTTGCTTGATAGAATGGTCCGAGAAAGCCCGGGAGCTTTTACCGGATGATAGAATCGAAATCCATCTAAAAATTCTGTCTGAAACCCAAAGAGAAATCACAATTCAAGAAAAGAAAATCAAAGCAAAAATATGAAAGTCTTGGGTCTGGACAGTTCCTCATCTGTTCTGGCTTTGGGGATAATCGAGGATAACCGAATTCTGGCTGATGTTAAAGTAAAGCTGGAAGGAAACCTTTCCGAAGTTTTAGTGGATGTTTTTAACCAGACCTTGAAGGATTTGAATTTAAAGGTCGAGGACCTGCAAGCTTTGGCTTATTCCATTGGGCCGGGCTCATTCACCGGCTTGCGAGTAGGATTGTCTTTTGTTAAAGGTTTGAGCTTTTCAGCTGGAATACCGATTATGGCTGTTCCCACTTTGGATGCTTTGGCCAGTCAGGTCAACCTGGTCAATACTTTGGTGGTGCCGATTATTGATGCCAAAAAAAATTTGGTTTATTCGGCATTATATACCAACCAGAATGGTTCTTTGCAGAAAATCTCGGAGTATCTGCTTCTCCCTCTGGATAAAATGGTGGAAAAAATACCGCCGGATGCTTTATTTATCCTTCTGGAGGATGAGAATTTCCGACTGACCTGGAATATGCTGACAGCCGAAAAAAATATTTTGGCTAGAGTCATCACCCTTGTCCCCAGCGGGGTGGCAGTGGCAAAAATGGGGTTGGAAAAATTCAGAAAGCAGCAGGTCGCAGACCTGTCAACTCTGGAACCGTTATATATCTCACCGGTGGCTTTTAAGACCAAAAAGAATGCCTGATCTGGTCGAAGAATTAGTGATTCAGAATATGCAGCCGGAGGATGTGGATGAAGTGGTAAAAATAGAAAAACAGAGCTTTTCCGACCCCTGGTCCAAAGATAATTTTTTGGTAGAACTGGAACTGCCTTTTTCCTGGGTTTGGGCGGCAAAAATTAAAAACCAGCTGGTAGGATACTGCTGCTGCTGGGAAATTGAGGGGGAACTTCAGATTACCAATTTAGCGGTGCATCCGGAATTCAGAAAGCAGGGGATTGGCAAAAAAATTCTACAGGAAATCCTAAATAGGGCTTGTCAAAGAAAAGTAAAAAAGGTAACTTTAGAAGTCAGGGAATCAAACCAATTTGGTTTGAAATTGTATCAGGCTTTCGGCTTTACCGAAGTCGGTCGAAGAAAAAAATATTATCGAAAGCCGACTGAAGACGGTTTAATTTTGGCCAAAATTTTAGTGTGAATTATGGAATGGTTTAAGAAAATCAAAGAGGGGATTAGCGCCCAACCCAAAAAGGAGATTCCGGAAGGGCTGTGGACCAAGTGCGAGGATTGCGGGGAGATTATCTATGTCAAGGAGCTGGAAAGAAATTTCTGGGTTTGCGGCAAATGTAAATATCACTTCAGAATTAAGAGCACTGATTATATCAGTCTGTTGCTGGATGAAGGAGCTTTGGAGGAGTTCGACCGGAATTTGGTCTCCGGCGACCCTCTGAAATTCAGGGACTCCAAACGATATCCGGAACGTATCAAAGAATCCCGTAAAAAAACCCAGAGAAATGACGCTCTGATTGCCGGAATCGGTAAAATTGAGGGACGGAAAGTCAGCTTCGGGGTGATGGACTTTTCCTTTATCGGGGGCAGTATGGGTTCAGTGGTGGGGGAAAAAGTGGCCCGGGCTATTGAAAGGTCGGTGGAGAAAAAAATGCCTTTGGTCATTGTTTCCTGCTCCGGAGGTGCCAGAATGCAGGAAGGGATTTTATCCCTGATGCAGATGGCTAAAACCTCTTCTCTTTTGGCCCGACAAAACAAAATGGGGTTGCCCTTTATTTCTATATTGACTAACCCTACTACTGCCGGTGTCATGGCCAGCTATGCTTCTTTGGGGGATGTTATCATTGCCGAACCCAAAGCTCTTTTAGGTTTTGCCGGACCCCGGGTGATTCAGCAAACCATCGGCCAGGAACTGCCCAAGGATTTCCAAAGCTCCGAATTTTTCCTGGAACATGGCTTTGTGGATTTAATCGTGGAAAGAAGCCAGCTGAAAAAAACCGTTTCTCTTTTGTTGGAATACCTCTCTTGCTGCCCCCAATAAGTTACAACCCATCTCTAATTACTTGAAATGAATTATCAACAAGCTATCTCTTATTTATTTGGTTTACAGATTTTCGGTATCAAATTAGGATTGAGCAACATCTCTTCTTTTCTGAATTATTTAGGCAACCCGCATCTGAAATTTCA
>Ga0326597_10003332_pt1 | contig 23266 bp, 24 predicted proteins | sample RVTome_12_FD_203789 | JGI IMG/M metagenome (GOLD analysis project Ga0326597, IMG submission 203789) | Soil microbial communities from uranium-contaminated site in the Upper Colorado River Basin, Wyoming, United States - RVT100D185 | ecosystem: Environmental > Terrestrial > Soil > Contaminated >... | reverse complement strand
GACCGCAGAGGAAGGAGCCGCCCAGGAATAGGGCGATGCCGGCGAGCATGACCGGCTTGCGTCCGTAGAGGTCCGCGAGCTTGCCGTAGACGGGCAAGGTCACGGTCGCCGTGAGCATGTAGGCGGCTAACACCCAGGCGTAAAGGTGGATCCCGCCCAGGTCCCCCACCGCGGTGGGCATCGCCGTGGACACGACGGTCATCTCCATGGCGGCCAGAAACATGGCGAGGAGCAACGCGACGACGGTCAGAGGGCGGTTGGTCTGGCGAGGCAAGTCAATCTCCATCCTTCGGGTTGGTGAACAGTTTCTCATACCGGGCGAAGGCGGGGTCGGAGAAACCGGGAAACGGCGGAATCCTTCACCGGTCGGGAACGATCTAAAAAGATTGCGCGAGGTGGAAATTCGTCAACGAGGCAAGCGCAGGAAGAATGAGATACGGACGGAAAGGAGGATTGCCGTGGACGAAAAGAAAATCATCGCGGTCGTAGGCGCAACCGGGGCGCAGGGGGGAGGGGTGTGCCGTGCCGTTCTAAAGGATATGGGCGGCGGGTACAGGGTGCGCGCCTTGACGAGGAATGCCGGTTCCGACAAGGCGGAAGAGCTCGAGAAGCTGGGCGCGGAGGTCGTGGAGGTGGACATCGACGACGTGGAGAGCCTGAAGAGGGCGTTTCGCGGCGCCTATGGGGCATTCTGCGCCACCTTCTTCTGGGAGCACTTTTCTCCGGAGAAGGAGCTGGCGGAGGCGAAAAACATGGCCGACGCGGCGAAGCACGCCGGCGTGCGGCACGTCATCTGGTCGACTTTTGAAGATACCCGGGAGTGGGTTCCCCTCGACGACCCCCGGATGCCGACCCTCATGGAGAAATACAAGGTCCCTCATTTCGATGCCAAGGGGGAGGCCAACCGGCTGTTCTCCGAGCGCGGTATCCCGACGACGTTCCTGCTGACCTCGTTTTACTGGGAGAACCTGATTCACTTCGGGATGAGGCCGAAAAGGGGGGAGGACGGGATCCTTTATTTCACCCTGCCCATGGGCGACAAGAAGCTTCCAGGAATCGCCTCCGAGGACATAGGAAAATGCGCTTACGCGATTTTCGGGAAAGGCGGCGAATTCACCGGCAGGACCGTCGGAATCGCCGGCGGTCACCTGACCGGCGGGCAGATGGCGGCCTCGCTTGGAAAGACGCTGGGTGAGGATGTCCGGTATAACGCCGTCTCCCCCGAGGTCTTCCGCGGCTTCGGCTTTCCGGGAGCGGAGGATCTCGGGAACATGTTCCAGTTCAAACGGGACTTCGAACCGGTCTACTGCGGAGCGCGCAGCCTCGAATTCTCCAGGGCGCTCAACCCCGCGATGCGGACGTTCGAGGAGTGGCTCGCCGAACACGGGGACCGCATTCCGATCGAGAAGGGCTTCCGGCGGGCGTCGGGAGGGTGACCCCGCCGGGGGACGCTCCGGCAGGGATGGAGGGGGGAAGGAGCCCGGTCGCTCGGATAAGTGGCCGGGCTTTTCATCCCCCGGCGAACTCGTGCATAATCAATCCATTCAACTCCGACAACCTCGAACCCGTGCCCGCGGACGGGATCTTGCCGCGTCGATCCGACACGCCGTTCACAAGAGGGGAGAAACATGCGGAAATCATCGGCGGTCCTCACGGTGTTCCTCGCTATGACTCTTGCCGGCTGCGGCTACAACACATTCCAGCGGAACGACGAGGCGATCAAATCGAGCTGGTCCGAGGTCCTGAACCAGTACCAGCGCCGCGCGGACCTGATCCCCAACCTGGTGAACACCGTAAAGGGGTTCGCCGCCCAGGAGAAAGAGGTGTTGCTGGGGGTCACCAATGCCCGCGCGAAGGTCGGCAGCATCCAGGCGACCCCGGAACTGATCAACAGCCCCGAGGCGTTCGCGAAGTTCCAGGCCGCCCAGGGGGAGTTGTCGGGAGCTCTTTCACGGCTTCTGGTGGTGTCGGAGAACTATCCGCAGCTGAAATCCGACGCCAACTTCCGCGATCTGCAGGCGCAGCTCGAAGGGACGGAGAACCGGATCACGGTCGCGCGGAACCGTTACATCAAGGCGGTGCAGGGATACAACGTGACGGTGCGCTCCTTCCCCTCCAACCTGACGGCGATGATCTTCGGGTATAAGACGAAGCCCAACTTCACGGTGGAGAACGAGAAGGAGGTCTCCAGGCCTCCCAAAGTCGATTTCGCGCCTGCGCCGGCGAAGCAGTAAGGAGTGAGCGCGGGGGGACAGGGTGTCGCGTTGAGGTGGGCGGGGGCGTCCCTGCTGGCATTCGCGCTCTGCTGGGCCGTCGTCGCCGGCGCGCAGGTCCCGGTTCCACCCATGGGGGCTTGGGTCACCGACCGGACCGCCACGCTCACCGATGAGCAGAAATCCGCCCTGGAACGGACCTTGCGATCGTTCGAGGCAAGGAAAGGGAGCCAGGTCGTGGTTCTCATCGTTCCTTCCACCGCGCCGGAAACGATCGAGCAATACGCCTTGCGCGTCGCGGAGAAGTGGAAACCGGGCCGGAAGAACGTGGACGACGGGGCGATTCTGGTCGTAGCGAAAGACGACCGGGCGCTGCGGATCGAGGTGGGGTACGGCCTGGAAGGGGCGCTCACCGACGCCGACAGCAAGCGGATCATCAGCGAGATCATCGTGCCGCGCTTCCGGCAGGGGGATTACTACGGGGGCATCACCGCCGGGGTCGACCGGATCCTCCGCGTGATCGACGGCGAACCGTTGCCGAGACCCGAAGAAAGGCGGTCCGGCGGGACCCGGGGGATCGGGGCGATCCTCCCCGTCCTGATGATCCTGGCGCTCGTGGCGGGCGGGGTGCTGCACACCGTGCTGGGCAGGTTTCCCGGCGCACTCGTTACCGGCGGGGCCGTGTCCATCGTCGCCTGGATGCTCGCCGGTGCGATCGCCATTGCGCTGATCGCGGGGGTGATCGCATTCCTGTTCACACTGATCGGCGGCGGCATGGGCGGGCGTGGCATCGGGAGAGGCGGATTCGGCGGGGGATTCGGAGGCGGGGGGTTCGGAGGCGGGGGATTCGGCGGCGGCGGGTTCGGCGGCGGCGGCGGCGGGTTCGGCGGCGGCGGCGCGTCGGGGCGGTGGTGACGATGGACCTGGTGCGCATCGCAAGGCATCTCATGGCGACCCGATGGATGGTCATCCGGGCCTTTCCGGGGAACACGCTGACCGCGATCGAGCGGGCCATCAAGGAGAGCGAGGCCACGCATCGCGGCGAGATCCGGTTCGTGGTGGAAGGTGCGCTGGAGATCTCGCCGCTCCTGCGGGGTCAGAGCGCGAGGGAACGCGCGATCGACGTTTTCTCGCAGTTGCGCATCTGGGATACCGAACACAATAACGGCGTGCTCATCTACCTGCTGCTCGCCGACCGGGACGTGGAGATCGTTGCCGACCGCGGGATCCACGCGAGGGTGGGCCCGCGGGAATGGGAGAGGATCTGCCGCAAAATGGAAGCCGCATTTCGACAGTCGGACTTTGAAGGGGGCGTCGTCGCAGGCATCCAGGAGGTGACGCGGCGCCTGGCGGAACATTTCCCCCCGATCGACGACGGCCGGAACGAATTGCCGGACAAGCCGGTGGTGTTGTAGAGGTGACGACATGGCGATCGCCGAGCACATTCTCGAGACCGATAAATAGCCGGGGGTTTGCGTGAAGCGGGAACTGCCCTCCATAGGAAAGGTGTCTTCCGAAATTTTCGACGAGGTCATCCTTCCGCAACTGGGGCGGAAGCGCCCGGAAATCCTGGTAGGCCCCCGGCATGGAGTGGATGTGGGGGTCGTCGACCTGGGGAACGGGAAGGTGATGGTGACCACGACCGATCCGGTGTTCGTGGTGCCCCCCTACGGGTGGGAACGATCCGGCTGGTTCGCGATCCATATCCTGGCTTCCGACGCGGCCACATCGGGGATCCGGCCGAACTACATCACCATGGATCTGAATCTCCCTCTCTCCATCACCCGCGAGGAGTTCGAGGCGATGTGGACGGTGATGCACCGGGAGTGCGACAAGATCGGCATGGCCGTCGTCTCCGGGCACACCGGCCGCTATGAAGGGTGCGAATACCCCATGATCGGCGGAGCCACCGTGATCGGCATCGGGCCCAAGGACCGGTATGTCACCCCCGCCATGGCGGGTACGGGGGATGTCGTCATCCTCACCAAAGGGGCGGCCATCGAAGCGGCCGGCCTGTTCGCCGTCACCTTTCCGCAGCGGGTGGCGGAACGATACGGTGAGAAGGCTGCGCGGGAGGCCGAGGAGATCTTCTGGCAGATGTCCGTCGTGGAGGACGCCCTCACCGCGGTGGAGGCCGGGGTGAGGGAAGACGGGGTGACCGCCATGCACGATGCGACCGAGTGCGGGGTATGGGGCGGCCTGTTCGAAGTCGCCCAGGCGTCGGGCGTCGGGATGGCCATCGACAAGGAGAAGATCATCGTGCAGGACGCCGTGCGGAACGTGTGCGACCTGTTCGGCATCGACCCGTATTCGTCGATCAGCGAGGGGACGCTGATCCTCGCCTGCCGGCCTCACAAGGCGAAGGAAGTGATCCGGCGATTGGCCGACAGGGGGATCCCGGCCAGCATGGTGGGGGAGATCGTGGAATCCCGGGAGGGGATGCGGGTCTTTGAACGCGGAACCTCTCATGAGTTGATCCATCCCAAGGTGGATCCTTTTTGGGCCGCCTTCGGGAAAGCGGCGTCGCAGGGGAGATGACCGACCGATTCTCTCCCGTCCGGTGGCGGCTCTACGTCATCACCGATGAGCAGGTCAGCCGGGGCCGGTCCCACCTCCAGATCGCGGAGGCGGCCATCCTGGGCGGAGCCGATGTTCTGCAGCTGAGGGATAAGGAATCCTCCGGCGGCCGGCTTTTCCGGGTGGCGCTGCAGCTGCGGAAGCTCACCCGCGAGGCGAAGGTTCCCCTGATCGTGAACGACCGGCTCGACATCGCGTTGGCTGTCGATGCCGACGGCGTCCATCTCGGCCAGGCCGACCTGCCCGCATCCGTGGCGCGCAACATCATGGGCTCCGGCAGGATCCTGGGGGTTTCGGTGGAAACGGTGGCGGAAGCCATGGCGGCGGAGAAGGATGGAGCGGATTACCTGGGGGTGGGCCCCGTGTTCGAGGCCCGGGGAACCAAGCCGGACGCCGGCGAGCCCCAGGGTCTTGAACTCATCGCGAACATCCGACGTCATTGCCGTCTCCCCATCGTCGCGATCGGGGGGATCGACGCCGAAAACGCCCGGAAGGTGCTGGAAGCGGGGGCGGATGCGGCGGCCGTGATCTCCGCGATCGCCGCGGCGGACGACATTGAGGAGGCGGCCAGGCGGATGAAAGGTATACTGGAAGGCACGGGTCGATGAAAGGAAGGGGGGAATCCTCCATGGCGCATTTGGGACCGATCCTGATCGTCGATGACGAAGCGAGCATCAGAAAATCGCTCGAGGGTGTCCTGAGCGACGAGGGGTATTCCTGCGCGCTCGCCGACGACGGCGCCGATGCGCTTTCCCGCCTCCAATCGCTTCGTCCGTCGCTGGTGCTCCTCGACATCTGGATGCCGGGCATAGACGGGATCGAGACGCTCCGCCGAATGAAGGCGGCGCAACCCGAGACCCCCGTGATCATGATGAGCGGTCACGCGACGATATCCACCGCCATCAAGGCGACCAAGGTCGGCGCCTCCGATTTCATCGAAAAACCGCTGGAACTCGATCTGGTGCTGAACGCGATTCGTCGGGCCCTGGGGACCCGGGACGCCGTCCGGAGCCCCGCCGGCGGAGAACTCGACGGGTCGATCGACCACCCGTCGCCGGAGGGGATGCCGGAATTTCATCCCCTGGTATTCACGAGCCAGACGCTGCGCGGGGCGCTCATGCCGCAACGGACGCTCGCGCGCAGCGCGGTGTTGTATGGCCAGGGCCTTCACTCCGGGAAGAAGAGCGGCCTGATCTTCGAGCCGCTGGGTCCCGGTTCGGGGATCCACTTCGTCGGGGTCTCCGACAACCGGGCGGTCCCGGCGCACCTCGATTATGTCGAGTCGACCGGCTATGCCACGACGATTCACCTCGGAACCACCCATGTCGCGACCATCGAGCACGTGATGTCCGCGCTCAACGCCTACGGGGTCAGCAACCTGCTCATCAAGTGCAACGGCGAGGTTCCCGTGCTGGACGGGTCGTCCGTGCAGTTCTGTACCCTGTTCGAGGAGGTCGGCTTCGAGAACCAGGCAGGGGACTGGCATCAGATCGCGGTGAGGGAACCGTACCGGATCGACGCCGGCAAGGCGTCGATCCGGCTTGAGCCGTGCGACGCGTTCGAGATCGACTACACGCTCGAATATCCGGCCCCGGTCGGCAAGCAGCGCTTCGTCTTCCGGCTCGACGACCCCGCGATCTACCGGAAGGAGATCGCGCCCGCCCGAACCTTCGGGTTCGCGCGGGACATCGGGCTCCTGCAACGGCAGGGACTGGCCCTCGGCGGGCGCTTCGACAACTTCGTCCTCTTCGGGGAGGAGGGCCCGATCAACGACGCCCTTCGATTCCCCGACGAACCGGTCCGTCACAAGATCATGGACATGATCGGGGATCTCTATCTTCTCGGCCGGCGGTTGCAGGCGAGGGTGATCGCCCACATGACGGGCCACACGCAGAACATCGCATTGCTGAAAAAAGTGAGGGAAACAATGGGATCCCCGAATCCCTGACGCGTTGACCCGATACCGCCACGATTTTCCCCGCCGTCCAGTCCCTTGATCCTTCCCCCTCCTCCCCTCCGGCCGACCTAAACGAACACTTGGCAAGGGGGAGCCGATTAGTGTGTACTAAGGGAGAATGAATCCTGATGTTTCGGCCGGCCACGAAAGCGGGAAGTCGTTCCGGAGGAAGGGAGTCCGTTTCTGATCCGGCGGAGGAATATTTTTTCCGGATGGGCCGTCGCCGTCCTGGTGGTCCTGCTCGTTTCCGGGTCCCGGATCGCGGTCGCGGAGACGATCCGGATCTCCGGGACCGGCGGGGCGATCGGGACGATGCGTGCCCTCGGGGAGGCGTTCCGGAAAACGAATCCCGGGATCCGCGTCGACATATCGCGGGGCATCGGGAGCAGCGGAAGCATCAAGGCGGTCCTGGCGGGACGGCTCGACGTCGGATTGAGCTCCCGGGCGTTGAGCGGCGAGGAACGCGTCGAGGGCGTTGTGGAAACGAAGTACGCGAGGACCCCATTCGTGTTCGGGGTCAACAGGACCCTCAAGATCACCGGCCTGACGCTGGACGGCGTCGCCGCGATCTACGCCGGGAAGCGCGATTGGGAGAACGGCAAGCGAATCCGGCTGGTCCTGCGCCCCCGTGAGGATTCGGATATCAAGGTCTTGAGGAACATCTCCCCGGCGATGCGCGCGGCGGTCGACGCCGCGCTGCTTCGCGACGGGATGATCGTCGCCCCGACGGACCAGGATGCGGCGGACGTCATCGAAAGCGTGCCGGGCGCCTTCGGGGGGACGACGCTGGCGCTCGTCCTCTCCGAGAAGCGCGCGCTTCGCGTCGTATCTCTCGACGGAGTGATGCCGAGCGTCCGGACCATGACCGACAGATCGTACCCTTTCAGCAAGACGTTCTTCATGGTCACGAGGAAAAATCCCCCCCCCGCGGTTCGCCGGTTCATCGATTTCGTGCGCTCTCCGGCGGGAGCGGCCATTCTTTCGAAGAACGGCCAGGCACCGGTCCGGGAAGGAGGCGTCCTTCCGTGAAGGGTGACGCGAGGAACATCCCGCGGTTCCTCGAGGGATTCGGCGGGGTTCTGCTGCTGATCTTCGCGGTCGCCTTGCCGGCGCTCTACTTCGTGAACGGGTGGGAGCTGCAAAACGAGCATCTCCGGACGGAAACGGAGATCTATGCCCACCAGGTATCCTCCGTGATCAACAGGAACCCCGAGATGTGGAAGTTCGAGACCATCCGTCTCGAGGGAATCCTTGCGAAACCCCGTGAAGATCATCGCGCGGAATCCGTCCGCATCCTGGACCTTGAGGGACGCCTTGTGACGCAGCGGAAGGAAGGTCCCGACTGGCCGCTGATGACCCGATCCCATCCCCTGACGGATTCCGGAGTGATCGTGGGATCCATCGAGGAGAGCGCCTCCCTTCGGTCGCTGTGCGGCAAAACGGCGGTCCTGGCATTGGTCGGAACGGGGTTCACCCTGCTCCTCTTCCTCTTCTTCCGGGCCTACCCGATGGCCGCGCTTCGCGACGCCCTCGACAAGTTGTCCCGCGAGAGGGGCCGCGCCAAGGTCACCCTCCAGTCGATCGGCGACGGGGTCATCTCCACCGACCCGGAGGATCGGGTCCTGATCGTCAACCGGACGGCGCAGAGGATCACGGGATGGACGCAGGACGAGGCCGCAGGGAAGTCCATCGGCGAGGTCTTCCGACCGGAAGGGGACGTTCTCGTCGACCGGAACGGGGTCAGCCGCAAGATCGAGGCCGATCGATCCCCCGTCGTCGATGAAAAAGGACGCCACGTGGGGGCCGTCTTCGTATTCCGGGACGTGACGGAAAAGACGCGGATCGAGGCGTCGATGGCCAATGCGCAGAAGCTGGAATCGCTCGGCGTCCTTGCGGGGGGGATCGCGCACGAGATCCGGAACCCCCTCTCCTCGATCAACATCAGCATCTCGAGCGTCGAGCGCGTCTGCGACGCATCCGCCGGTCTGGAGCCCGAAGCGAAGGAAACGTTCGGCCTCATCCTGGGGCAGATGAAGTCGGCGGCCGCGAAAATGGGGATGGTCGTCCAGCGCGTCATGGACTATTCCAGACCCTTTCCCCCCCGCAAGGAGACCGTCGACCTGAACAGGATCATCGAAGAGGCGATCCGGCTCTCCCTGTCGACGTTGCGGAAACGGGAGATCGCCGTCCTCCGGGACATGGCTTCCGACCTCACCATGTGCCGTGCCGACGCCCAGTTGATCGAACAGGTGCTGATCAACCTGATCACGAACGCCTGCCAGGCCATGGAGGGCATCGAGGGAGAGAAATTCCTGGAGATCGCGTCCGCCGTCCAGGATGGGAGGGTAGTCCTGCGGGTTTCCGATTCGGGGCCGGGAGTCCCCCCTTCCCTCCGGGAGAAGGTCTTCGATCCCTTTTTCACCACGAGGAAGGATGGGTCCGGGATCGGGCTCAGTTTCAGCCACCGCATCGTCGCCGACCACGGCGGGACGCTGCGCGTCGACGCGAGCCGATGGGGGGGCGCCGAGTTCCGGATCGAACTCCCCGCCGCGAAGGAAGAGGTTCCGGCGTGAACGCGTACTCCCTCTATATCGTCGATGACGAAGACACCATCCGCAGGACGCTGGCGATCGCCCTCGACGGGAGGTACCGGCTGGCGGATTTTCCGGACGCGGAGAGCGCCGTCGCCGCCGCCCGGATCGATCCGCCCGATCTCGTCCTCCTCGATCTTGGGCTTCCGGGGATGAGCGGGATCGAAGCCATCCCGGTGTTCAGGGCCATCGCCCCGGAGGTCCTGATCATCGTCATCACCGCCTACGAGGATGTGAAAAGCGTCGTGTCCGCGATGAAGGGCGGCGCATATGACTACGTGGTGAAACCGCTGGAGATCGATACGCTGGAGATGAGCATCGGGAATGCCCTCGAATCGATCCGCCTGAAGAAGGAGGTCCAGGCCCTCCAGGAGCGGTACGTTCGGGAAAATCTTCCGTGCTTCATCGGGGAGAGCAATACGATCAGGGACGTGATGGAGTTCGTTGGGCTCCTCGCCCGGAGTCCGGACACCCCGGTCCTCATCGTCGGGGAGACGGGGACCGGGAAGGAGTTGATCGCGAGCGCGATCCACTACCGCAGTCCGAATTTCCGGGGTCCCCTGGTCAGCGTGAACTGCGCCGCGATCCCGAGGGAGCTGATCGAGAGCGAACTGTTCGGGTACGAGAAGGGGGCCTTCAGCGGCGCGAGCGCCGCCGGGAAGAAAGGGATGGTGGATCAGGCGGAAGGGGGGACCCTGTTCCTCGACGAGGTCGGCGACCTGAGCACGGAAGCGCAGGCCAAGCTGCTCCGTTTCCTCGAAGAGGGGGAATATTACCGCGTGGGGGGAACCAGGAAGCTCACGGTCCGGGCGCGGGTCGTGTCCGCCACGAACAGGAACCCGCAGGAGTTGATCGGGAAGGGTCTATTCCGGGAAGATCTCTACTATCGCCTGGCGGTCGCCCGGGTCGAGCTTCCATCCCTGACGGCGCGGCGGGACGATATCATCCCGATCGCCTTGCACTTCCTCCTCGAATTCAACCGGAAGTTCGGGAGATCGTTCAACGGCTTCTCCCGGGAAGCCCGGGAGGCGCTGATGCGGCATGGCTGGAAAGGGAACGTCCGGGAATTGAGGAATTTCGTCGAACGAGGCGTCCTCGTGGGAAAGGGCGCGGAGTTGACGCGGGAAGATCTCGGCCTGGGAGAAGAAAATGTTCCCATGGAACGGCACTCCGCCGACAAGGAGCCACTTCACCCCCCGCTTTCACCCGAGGGCGTCGATCTCCGGGAAGCGCACGAATCGGTCGACCGGCATTTTTTCAGTGAAGCGCTTCGCTTGACCGGCGGGAACGAAACGCAGGCGGCGGAGCTTCTCCGCATCAACTATTCGACGTTCCGGTACCGGAGGAGAAAAATGGGGCTTTGACACCTCGCGGAACTGTGAATTTTTCCGGATGGTGAAGTCGATCTGCAAAAATTCGCAGGGTTCGCCCCGTTTCCCCTCTCCTCCTTCGGGAAGTGAACCGATAACTACCTGATTTGCTTGATATCCATTTTTTCCTCCCCCCGGCACGCTTCCTGCGGATGAATTACGTACATTCTCTCGACGGATCCGGACGAAAAGGCGTTCCATTCGAAATGGCCCCGTCACCAATGCCCCGAAATCCTCGGGGCCGTCTCGGGGAAGAAGGAGGAGGAAGATGGCGACGCACTGTTACACCGTGCTGGTGGAGAAGGAAAACGGGGGGTACCGCGCGCATTGCCCCGCATTGCCCGGGTGCCGCTCCTATGGAGAAACCAAAAAGGAGGCGGTGAACAACATCAAGTTTTCCATTTCCTATCGATTGGAAACCTTGATCGCCAAAGGGAAACCGATACCAAAAGACGGAGATCTCGCCCGTCCCGCGCAGAAAAACACGTAGCGCGAACGTGCGGCCGGAAATGGCAGGACCCACCTCACCGGACGTTCCGGAGGAGGACCGAAAAGCGATGGTCATCCGGCCCCCGATGATCAGGGACATCCTTTCGGGAATCATCCTGCTGGCGGCCCGGGGAAAGAAACCGATCCCCCTGGCCACGGTCCACTCGATCATCCACGCGATGAAACCCCACGAACCGATCCTCTCCGGGCTCCGCTTCTCCTTGACAGGGGCCGTCTGCTATTCGCGCGATATCGATCAGGCGGTCGATCGCCTCGCCGACGCCGGGTTTCTCAAGGTCGTCGAGGGGGCGGTCTTCGTGGGGGAGAACGTCGATGAATTCGTGGAATATTTATCCGGATTTCTCACGAATTCCCAGGTCCAGGCCGTCCACTCCGCTTCGCTCCGTTTTCACGAACGGGTGCGAAGAGAGGCGAGGGATCCCGAGTATCGGACATAAACCACCATCGTTACGCGCACCAATGGTGACGCAATGAAGAACCCTTACAGGGAACTGGGCGTGCAAAACATCCTCCTCATCGAGGACGACCCGTGGAGCGTGGATTCCCTCTCGATGTTTTTCCGGATCGTGGAGTGTCCCATGCATTGCGCCGTGAACGCGATGGAAGCGATTGCGGCGGCGTCACGGGGACGGTACGACCTGATCCTCTGCGAATACCAGCTCCCGGGGATGAACGGCCTCGTCTTGTTGAAGATGCTGGGGGATATCCATCGCGAGGCCGTCAGAATCCTGTTCACGTCGTATCCGGTCCGGAAATTGACCGAGGAGGCGGCCCGGTCGGGCATCCACGAAGTGATCCGAAAACCGTTCACCGTTGCGACATTGGAGGAAGCGTTGACGAGGCACTTCCCGCGCGTGCGCCAGGAAGGTCGCGAACCGGTAAGCGCCCAATGATGACCGCCACGGAACCGTTCCCGACCCGTCCCGCCTACCCCCGCCGGGGAGGGATCACCGTTTGGAGACGAACGGATTTCCCCGGAGATAGAATCGCAGGAGTCTTCTCGCCCATTTCCCCGCGTAGGCGACGCCGACGCGAGGCGCCCTGACGATGGAGAGAGGTTCCGGCACGGGAGGATCGGAGATATGAAAATCGTCGCTGGTCAGGTCATGCCCGTTGCGTCGCCGGTCGATCCGCATCGCCTTGCATAGCCGCCCGGGCCCCCGGGTGGAGCCTTCGACATTCTTTACCGGTTCGACGGCCCGGATCAGCACGGCGGAGGCGTGCCCGTCGCGCTCGGTCACGACGTTCATGCAGCAGTGCATGCCGTACACAAGGTATACGTAGGCGTGGCCCGGCGGGCCGTACATGATCCTGGTCCGGGCGGTGCGCCCTCGCGAGGAGTGGGAGGCGAGGTCGTGCGGGCCCAGGTACGCCTCGACCTCCACGATCCTGCCGACCCTCTCCACCCCGCCCGACAGATGGATCAGGTGCTTCCCCAGCAGATCCCTGGCGACGGCAACCGTGTCGCGATCGTAAAACGCGCGCGGCAGCGACCTGGAATATTCGCGGTTCGGTTCCATGGAACGCTATCCCGTTCCGATCTCCCGGATGAACGCGGCCATCGTCGAAAGCGTCCGCTCGCGCTGGTCGCGATGCGGACTGTGGCCGCACCGCTCGAGGATGCTTCGCCGGACCGGACCGCCGCACTGCCGCTCGATCGCTTCGACCTGGCGAAGGGTCCCGTACGGATCGTCGGTTCCCTGTACCATCAGCGCCGGGACCGTGACGGCGGGCAGGCAATCCTCGATGTTCCAGGCGAGAAATCCCGGATCGAGCCAGGCCCGGTTCCATCCCCAGAAGGCGCAATCGACGTTCCCGCCATGGTGCCGTTCGAGCTTCGCCCTCAGGTCGGCGCGGAGGTATTCGTCGCGCGCCTTCTCGATCGAGCGCACGGTTACCTCCTCGCAGAAGACGTGCGGCGCCTCGAGCAGCAGGCCGCGGACCCTCGGCATGGATCGCCGCGTCGATGCGTGCAGGAGGGCGATGGAACCACCGTCGCTGTGCCCGACGAGAAAGGCGCGGCGGACGCCCGCGGCGTCGAGCAGCTCCGGAAGGCCGTGGAACCCCTCGTCGTGCATATAGGTGAGCGGTCGCGGAAGCGCGACGGGATCGGAGCCGCCGTATCCGGCACGGCTGTAGACGAGCGCGCCGCACCCCGTCTCGCGGGCGAGGGCCGCGGGAAAGTCGCGCCACGTCGCGGCGCATCCGATGCCGTCGTGCAGGAAGACGAGCGTGGGAGCGGCGTCCGGCCCGGGGCCATGCCAGACGGCCTCGATGCGGCGGCCGCCCGCGATGATTGTCGTCATCGATCCTCTCCCTGTCGTTGTGTGGGAGGCTGGCGTGCACATGATTTATAGCACGGTTGGCGGGAAGATCGTTTCGACACGGAACGGCGGCTGGCGGGGAATGACGTTGCGAGCGAATCCTATCGCGATACGGGATCCCCGGCCTTCACGGCGAAGTGAGTCCCCCGGATGCCGATCGTGGCCAGCGGGGTGTCGAAACGGGCCTTCTCCGGCGCCAGCTTACCGATGAGGCCCGAGAGGTAGGCCATGGTCCCACTAGAGAGTCGGACCCACAGGCCGAGTTTCCCCTCGTGGGGCGAGAAAGCGAAGTCCCGGAGGACGAGGCTGCTCGACGGTCCGATCGAAAGAGAGGAATTGTCCCGCAGGATGACGCCGAGCGATCCGTCAGGGCCCGTGCCGAGGGTGTCCCCGATGCGAAGCCTGGTCCCTGTCGTCGCCGGAAGAACGTTGCCGCCACGCGTGACGGACGCCGAACCCGCGGAGTTGCGCACCACACCGATATTCCGGTCGGTGTCGGCGTGACTCCACGTGGGGACCGATACGGCTGCCAGAATCATTACGACGAACAGTGTGCGCCTCATGAGCCTTCCTTCCCGGGTGAGGGTGCCGTCCGCCGTTTCTCCTCCCTCCATCCCTGACCATTTCCCATGGAATAAGCATGCCAACCGGGGTGAACATTGAATATGTGATGAAAAACATGCTGTTATCAAATGGCGTCTGACGGCGGGGGAGACAATTTCCGGCATGGCTCCGGGAAGATCGCTGGAATGTGACAAAAAATGTCACATCGTGAAATCCGTGGGGATTCCATTCTACAATATCGTCAGGGGAATCAAAGGCGGAGACGCTGCACTTAGGAGGGGGCGATGCCGGATCATCCCGAAAAGGGAGGCGTACTCGAAGTGACCTGCCCGTGCTGCGAAGCGCGGCTCGCCGTCGATCCGGCGAGCGGCGCCGTGCTCGGAAGCGAAAAGGCCGCCCATGCGCGCGCCGGGGTCGACCTGAAGGACGCGCGGCAGGTCCTCGAACAGGAAACGGCGCGCATCCACGAACGGTACGACCAGATCGTGAAGACCGAAAAAGGGCGAGGCGCGGTGCTGGACAAGCTGTTCAAGACCCACATCGAGAAGTCGAAGGACGAACCGGCGCCCCGTCCCATCCGCGACATCGACCTCGACTAGGCGCTCCATTTCACAAATACAGCTCGTACTGGGGCGCCCCCCCTCCTGCGGCGGCTCCTCGGACCCTCCCGTTGCGTGCGCCTTCCGCATCTCAGGTGTCTTTACGTTGCCATATATGTATAGTAGTATACATGGATGGCCACTCCCCTGACACCGACGCAGCGGCGGGTCCTCGACTTCCTCCGGGAGTTCGTGGAGCGCCACCGGTTCGCCCCGACAGCCGCGGAGATCGCAAGCCGATTCGGGATCGCCGTGAAGAACGGCTTCTACTACCTGGAGCTTCTGGAGCGCAAGGGGTACATCCGGCGCAAGCCACACCATCCGCGCCGGATCGAGTTCGCGGGGGAGAACCTCACCCGGTCCGCCGTGCGCGTCCCGGTCCTGGGCCGGGTTCCCGCCGGGGGGCCGCGCGAGGCGATCGAGGAGGCCGAGGGGGAGCTTCTCCTCGATCCCGACCTGGCGGGGGAGGGCGAGGTCTTCGCCCTGCGCGTCAAGGGGGACAGCATGACGGGGGCCTGCATCTGCGACGGGGATCACGTCCTCGTCCGGTCGCAGGCACGCGCGGAGCAGGGGGAAATCGTCGTCGCCGTGATCGACGGCGAGGCCACCGTCAAGCGGTTCCGCCGATGGAAGGGGAAGGTGCGGCTCGATGCCGCCAACCCGGCCTATCCGCCCATCGTCGTCCCCGCCGGCGCCTCCTCGTTCCGCATCGCGGGAAAAGTCGTCGGCGTCTACCGGAAACTGTAGGAGCCTCCGGTGCCCCCGCTCGAGATGGAGCGCGCCTCTTCCCTCTGCCTCTCCCCGGCCCCGGGAAAGATCGCCGGGATCTTCGGGGATGGCGCGTGCGGGCTCGCGCTCCGGGCGCTGGCCGTGCCGCTTCTTCGCGCCGAGGCGGTCGTGGCCGTCGACGGCGCGAACCGGTTCGACCCGTACGAGATCTCCAGGGCGGCCCGGGCGAGGGGGGGGGACGGCAGGGAGGCCCTGTCCCGCATCCGGGTCTCCCGGGCGTTCACCTGCCACCAGATGGAAGCGCTCCTGTCCCGCCGGCTGCCCGGTGCGCTCGCCCGGTTCGACGCCCGGCTCGCCCTCGTCCTCGGTCTTCCCGAAACGTTCGCCGATGCCGATGTGCCGTACGCGGAGGCGTGCCGTGTCTTCCGGAACTGCCTCTCGGCGCTGCGCGGCCTCGCCCGCCGGGGAACGCGGGTCGTCCTCGCGGGAAAAGGGGAGCCGCCGGCGAGGGGGAGCCATTACGCCGTGGGTCCCGTCCCTGCCGACCGGGCGGGATTCTTCCGTTACCTCGTCCGGACGGCCGATCCCGTCCTTCTCCTGCGATGGGCCGGGGGCGGCCCGACGTGGGAACTGCGGGGAGGGCCCTGACGATGGGGCGGACCGTCCTCCCCTTCACCCAGGAGCTCTACCGCGAGCAGGAGTCGTGGCGGGGCTTTCGACGCGCCTTGCGCCGGGAGGACCGCGAGCTGTTCGACGCGCTGTTCGCGGCGGCCCGCTACCACACCGCGGCGTGCACCTGTGCGGGGAGGGTCGTCCCCTTCGACGCGATCCTGATGAGCATCCTCATCGAGGAGCGCCGCTCGGCGCGCGAGCTGTCGAGGCGTCTCGAGGAGCTCGAACGGCGGCTAGCCCGCATTTCTCACCAGGGTTCGTAGCGAGGTGGTGGAGATGGGCGTGGATACAAGGCGCGCGACCGAGGGCCCCGGAGGCGTAGTTGAGACTACGGCGAGGAGCCCGACCGAGCGCAACGCAGTAGACATGCCCATCTCCGCCGCCGCAGTAGAAGCCTGGTGAGAAATGCGGGCTAGCTTCGATCCCCCGTGGATGCCCCGACGGGAAATGAACGGCTGGGTGTTCGACATCGAAGGGGAGCGGGGCGGGATGACGGTCTGGTTCCGCGCCGCGACCGGGGAGACGATCGCGCTCTTCGCGCCGTTTCGCCCCTCGTTCGTCCTCGCGGGGACCCGCCTGAAAGAGCCCGCCCTCCGCGCCGCCGCCGCGCGCTGGAAGTGCGACCTCGCGCGGGGGGAGGGGATCGATTTCCTCTCGGGCGGGACGATCCCGGCGTGGTCGTTCACCGTGCCGGGGCCGGCCCTCCTCGGGCCTTCGGTCCGCAAGGCGGAAAAGGCGTTCGGCCCGGAGGCGCTGTACAACGCCGACATCGCGCCGGAGCAGCAGTTCTCCTGCGCGACCGGACTGTACCCCCTGTCCCGCGCCGCGGTCGATTGCGGCGGCGACGGGACGATCCGCTCCGCCCGCGTCCTCGATTCCCCGTGGGACGTGGACGCGCCGCACCCCTCCTTTTCGGTCGCGTTCCTCCGGATGGAAGGGACGGGGCACCCGGCGCATCGGCGCGTCCGCCCGCTCGAGTTCGTCGCCGACGGCGTGACGCAAAGTCTCCTCTGGGAGAACGGGGCGGACCTCCTCCGGGACCTGGCGCGTCTCGTCGAGCGGGCCGACCCCGACCTTCTCGTCACCGAGTACGGCGACGACTGGCTGCTGCCGCGGCTGCTCGCGCTGGCCGGCCAGCGAAGCGTGCCGCTCCCCCTCGGGCGGGCCCCCCGAACCCCCGACGACGTCTTCGCCGCGTCGCGGAACCGCGGCGCGGCCATCGGGCCCGCCGACCCGGGACGCGTCCGGGGCGGCCGGGAGCGGTCGTATGTTTCGTACGGGCGGGTGATCTTCCGCGCGGCGCCGCACACCCTCTCGGGCCGGTGGCACGTGGACGCCCGCAACTCGTTCCTCTTCGGGGAGACCGGGCTGCCGGGCCTCGTCGAACTCTCCCGCCTCTCCGGCATCCCCCTGCAGCGCGTCGCCCGGACGTCGCCGGGGACCGCCATCTCCGCGATGCAGGTGGCGACCGCCCTCAAGGGGGGGATCCTCGTTCCGTACAAGAAGCGGGAGCCGGAGGCGTTCAAGACCGGCGTGGACCTCGTCGTCACCGACAAGGGCGGGCTCACGTACCTCCCGCGCCCGGGGGCGCACGAGAACGTGGGGGAGCTCGACTTCGCGTCGATGTATCCGTCGCTCATGGACCGGTACAACATCTCCCCCGAGACGGTCAACTGCGCCTGCTGCGCGGGGGATCCGCCGGAGGGCCGTCCCGGCCTTCCCGTACCGGAGATCCGCGCCCACACCTGCCTCCGCCGCAGGGGACTCGTCCCCGATACGATCGCCCCGATCCTCGCCAAGCGCCGCCTCCTGAAGGAGCGGCAGAAGGCGGCGACGGAGCCGGAGGCGCGGGAGCTCTTCCGGAAGCGGCAGACGGCGCTCAAATGGCTCCTCGTGGTCTCCTTCGGCTTCCTCGGATACCGGAACGCCCGGTTCGGGCGGATCGAGGCGCACGAGGCGGTCACCGCCTGGGGCAGGGAGAAACTGCTGTCCGCGAAGGAGATCGCCGAGCGGGAAGGGTTCGCCTTCCTCCACGGCCTGACGGACGCGATCTGGGTGAAAAGGGAAGGCGCGACGGCGGAGGAGTACCGCGGCCTCGCGGAGCGGATCACCGCGGAGACGGGGATGCCGATCGCGCTCGAAGGGGTCTACAAGTGGCTCGCCTTCCTCCCGTCGAAGCGGGACCGGTCGGTGGCGGTTCCCAACCGTTTCGCGGGGGCGTTCACGAACGGAGAGATCAAGGCCCGGGGGATCGCCCTGCGCCGCTCCGACACCCCGCCGCTGGTCGCCGCGCTCCAGCGGGAGCTCCTCGAGCGGATGGCGAAGGCCGCCGGCCTTTCGGAGCTGCGGGCGATGGTGCCGGAGCTGCGCGGGCGGGTGGACGCCGCCGTGTCGGGGCTTGGGGGCGGGCGGGTCCCGATCGAGGGGCTGGCGATCGCGCGGCGCCTGTCGAAGGCCCCGGAACGGTACGTCGCGAACACGGCCGCCGCCGCGGCGACCCGGGAGCTGTCCGGGCGCGGCGTGGAGCTGCGGCCCGGGTCGAAGATCCGCTACCTTCTGGCGGACCGCGGCGGCCGCGCGATGGGGTTCCTCGACGGGACCGAGACGCCGGACATGCCGCGGTACGAGGCGATGCTGCGCGAAGCCGCGGACGAGCTGATCGAGGCATTTCAGGGATGAAACGCCGTTATCGCGGCCCGGGCGGCAAAATCCGGATTGCCGGGGGGAGGCGGATTCGAGTATCATGGGGCAATTTTCCCCCCGGACGATGCAGAAGATTTCCTAATCCATTTCCCAGGGAGGCGCTCGTGAAAGCGAAATCGGTATTGCCTGTTCTCCTGTCGGTTCTTTGCCTTGCCCTGTTTCTCGCGCCCGGGACGGCGCCGTCCACCGAGACGATCACGCTCCGGTACGCCAACTTCCCGCCGGCCGCCACCTTCCCCTGCGTCCAGATGGAGCGCTGGGCGAAGGAGGTTTCGATGCGGACCCACGGGAGGGTGAAGGTCCAGACGTTCCCGGGGGGGACGCTTCTCGGGGCCAAGAACATCTTCGACGGCGTCATCTCGGGGATGGCCGACATCGGCAACTTCGCGATGAGCTACCAGCCGGGTCGGTTTCCCGTCTCCGAGGCCGTGGACCTTCCGATGGGGTTCACGAGCGCCCGCGCCGCGAGCCTCACCCTGTTCGACCTCATCGAGAAGCACAAGCCGAAGGAGTTCGCGCAGGTCAAGGTGCTCACGCTCTTCACCTGCCCCCCGACCAATTTCATGACGAAGACGCCGGTCCGGTCGCTGGCCGACCTCAAGGGGCTGGAGCTGCGGGTCGCCGGCACGAACGCCGAGGTCGTGAAGCGGCTGGGCGGGATCCCCGTCGCGATGCCGCAGTCCGAGACGCCCGAGGCGATCCAGAAGGGGGTCGTGAAGGGGATGGTCTCGTCGATGGAGATCCTCAAGGACTTCAAGTTCGCCGCCTACACGCCGTACGCCACGGTCGCGAACCTTCCCGTCGTCTCCTTCGCCGTCGTGATGAACCAGGCGAAGTGGGACTCCCTGCCGGCCGACGTGAAGGACGTCCTCGAGAAGATGCGCCGCGAGCAGGCGGAGTGGACCGGAACGTACGTGGATGACCACGTGACCGAGGCCCTCGCCTGGTCGAAAGCGAACTACCAGCACCAGGTCTTCGAGCTCCCCGCGGCGGACCACGACAAGGTCGCCTCCCTCCTGAAGCCGATGACAGAAGAGTACGTGAAGCGGACGGCCGCGCTCGGGCTGGACGGCGAGAAGATCGTTTCCGACGTCCAGGCACTCAAGAAAATGCACGAGCGGAAGCAGCGGTAGGCGGATCGGGCGGTGGGCCTGGAGCGGCTTTCCGAACTGCTTCGGAAAGGCCTGATGATCGCCGGGGGCGTTTCTCTCCTGGCGCTCACCCTCCTGGCGACGTTGAACGTCGCCCTGAGGATATTCCGGGTCCCGGTGAGCGGGACGTATGAGATCGTCTCCTTCCTCGGAGCGATCGTCACCGCCGGCGCCCTCGGCTATACCCAGAAGCGCAAGGACCACATCGTCGTGGATATCCTCTCGGAGAAGTTCCCGGCGAAGGTCAAGCGGGCGCTCGACCGGGTGAACTACCTCCTCATCCTCGTATTCTTCTCCATCGTCTCCTGGCAGACCTTCGTGTACGCGAAGAGGCTGCTGGTGACGGGGGAGCTGTCCGAAACGCTGAAGATCGCCTATTCCCCCTTCGTCTTCCTCGTCGGCGTCGGGTTCGCCGCCCTCGCCCTGACGAGTTTTCTCGACCTGATCGAAACCGTCTGGACCCGCGCGGAGAGGAAATGAGCGGGCCCATCGTCGGCGTGTACGGGATCGTCGTCATGTTCTTCATCCTGTTCGTACTGCGGGTCCCCGCCGCCTTCACCATGGCCATGGTCGGGTTCGTCGGGATCGCGCAGGTGATCTCCTTCGACGCCGCCTTCTCGGTCGTCGGCACCGAGATGTGGAACATCTTCTCCAGCTACGGGCTGACGGTGATCCCTCTCTTCATCCTGGTCGGCGAGATCGTCCATTACGCCGGGTACAATTTCAGCCTCTACGACGCCACCTACAAATGGTTCGGGCATTTCCGCGGCGGGCTCGCGATGACGACGATCATGGCGTCGGCGGCCTTCTCCGCCATCTCGGGCTCCAACACGGCGACGGCGGCCACGATGAGCGCCGTCGCGATTCCCGCCATGAAGGAATACGAGTATCACCCGATGATGAACGCCGGGTCGGTCGCCGCCGGCGCGACGCTCGGCGTCCTCATCCCTCCCTCGATCGTGCTCGTCGTGTACGGCCTGTATACCGGCCAATCGATCGGCAAGCTGTTTTTCGGCAACATCATCCCCAGCGCCATCCTGACCGTCGCCATCCTGGGCACGGTCGTCTTGATCTGCCGAATGCACCCCGACTGGGGTCCCGCCGGGCCGAGGTTCGGCTGGAAGGAACGGATGAAGGCGCTCCCCGAGGTGATCGACATCCTCGTCCTCTTCGGGATCATCATGTACGCCCTGTTCACGGGGGTCGTGACCGCCACGGAGGCCGCCGCCGTCAGCTGTTTCCTGGGGTACGCGATCTGCCTCGCGCGCCGCAAGCTCACGTGGAAAAAGTTCGTCGACTCGATGACCGAAACCCTTCGCATCTCCTGCATGGTCTTCATGATCGTCGCGGGGGCGGTGATCTTCGCCCGGTTCCTGACGCTTACCCGCCTTCCCTTCGCCGCCGCGGAGTGGATCCAGGCGCTCGCCCTGCCCAAATGGATGGTCCTCTGGATGATCCTGCTCTGCTACATCGTCGGCGGCTGCATCATGGATGCCCTCGCGTTTCTGCTCGTCTCGCTTCCCATCTTCTACCCCCTGGTCATCCAGCTCGGCTACGACCCGATCTGGTTCGGGCAGGTGATCACGATCGTGACGACGATGGGCTCCATCATGCCGCCGATCGGCATCTGCTGCTACGTCGTGTCCGGCATGTCGGGCATACCGCTGGGGACCGTATTCCGCGGCAGCTTCTACTACATCCCGTCCTACATCGTTTCCATCATCATCCTCATGATCTCTCCGTACTGGACCGTCCTCGTCCTGTCGGACCTCGTGAAATAACCGGGCGGGAGCCTCCCTCGTGAGCGATTTCATCCTGATGCAGGGGAACGACGCCATCGCGCGCGGACTGGTCGCGGCCGGCTGCGCGGTCGCCGCCTCCTATCCGGGGACGCCCGCTTCCGAGATCCTGTCCTCGATCGATCGCTGGCGGAAAAAATGCGGCGCGACGATGCACGTCGAATGGGCGGTGAACGAAAAGGTCGCGCTCGAGATCGCCTACACGGCCGCGATCGCCGGGTTGCGGGCCGCGGTCAGCATGAAGCAGGTGGGGTTGAACGTCGCCTCCGACCCGTTCCTCAGCGCCGCCTACCTCGGGGTGACGGGCGGATTCCTGGTCGTCAGCGCGGACGACCCGGGCCCACACTCCTCGCAGACGGAGCAGGACAGCCGGCTGCTGGCGATGATGGCGAAGGTGCCGGTCCTCGACCCGGCCTCTCCCGCGCAGGCGATGACGCTCGCGGGGACCGGGTTCGACCTCTCGGAGGCGTTCGGCGTTCCCGTGATGCTGCGGCCGACGACGCGCGTCTGCCACGCGAGCCAGGACGTCGATGCGCCTCCGTTCCGGCCGTCGGTCCGGGAGGCGCGGTTCGTGAAAGATCCGCCCCGCTGGGCGGCGACCCCCCTCTTTCGCCGGAAGCTGCACGACCGTCTTGCGGAGAAGATCGAGGCGATCGCTTCGTGGCCGGCGACCGCCCCGATCCGGGTGAACCCGGGAGGTTCGCCGGCGAAGGCCGTGGTGGCGTCGGGCGTCGCGTTCGCGCACGCCAGGGAACTGTTCGGCGAACTGGGGATTTCGGACCGGATCGCGCTGTACCAGGTGATCCAGCCGTTCCCGCTGCACGCCGCCTTCATCGACCACCTCCTGGAAACGTACGAGGAGATCCTCGTGCTCGAGGAGTCGTCGCCGGTGATCGAGATGCAGATCGCCGACCGGCGCCGCGTGCGCGGACGGATGACCCGCGCGGTTCCCGGGACGGGGGAACTGCTCCCCGAGATCGTCGAGCGGCTCCTCTCCCGGTTCGCCGGCCTTCCCGTTCAGGGCCGGGCGCTTTCCACGGGGGGCGGAGGCCGGCGGCCGACGCTCTGCCCGGGCTGCGCGCACCGGTCCAGCTTCTACGCCATCCGGAAGGCGGCCCCCGCAGGCATCTACCCGAGCGACATCGGCTGCTACACGCTGGGCATCAACCTGGGCGCCGTCGACACGGTCCTGTGCATGGGGGCGGCGGTCAGCCAGGCGGCCGGCTTCGATTACGCGCACCGGCTCTCCGGGAAGCAGGTCGACATCGTCGCCACGATCGGCGACTCGACCTTCTACCACGCCGGGATCCCGCCCCTGATCGACGCCGTCGTCCAGGGGGCGCGGTTCGTCCTCGTGATCCTCGACAACGGGACGACCGCGATGACGGGGAACCAGCCGACGCCGGGATCCGGGATCGGGGCGGGAGGGGAGACCACCGCGGCGGTCGACATGGAGGGGATCGTCCGCGCATGCGGCGTCCGGTTCTGCCGGACCGCGAACCCCGAC
>Ga0326597_10003331_pt1 | contig 23267 bp, 21 predicted proteins | sample RVTome_12_FD_203789 | JGI IMG/M metagenome (GOLD analysis project Ga0326597, IMG submission 203789) | Soil microbial communities from uranium-contaminated site in the Upper Colorado River Basin, Wyoming, United States - RVT100D185 | ecosystem: Environmental > Terrestrial > Soil > Contaminated >... | reverse complement strand
TCCAACGTGGCGGCGCAGGTGGGAATAGGCAGGATCATGGGCGGGAGCAAGTTTCATTATCCGGTGGGACAGCCGGAGCTGCCGCCGGAAGAAGAGCTTCGCTGGCGCGTCGGCCTTATGGAGAAAGGCCTCACGGCGCTCGAAACACCGGTGCAAGAACCCAAGATATTTTAAACGCGGAATTTCCGGGGACAGTATAGAGCAATTGACAGGTGACATGAGGCAAAGGCAGAATCTACCGCCATGACAAAGATTACCGAAGTGGTCGCACCGGATTGCCCGCGTTGGCAGACTCTGTGTATTGAATTCCAGCCCGGAATGTAGGTCTGCATAACGCTCCCGCTCAGGGGTGCCGCCCAAAACGTGCACTATCAGAGTTTTTCAGAACCGCCACCCGGGCCGCGTCCCTCTGCAGCGGGTTTGTTAGGCCGAGGCTTCCTTGAATGCCCGGAGCACCGTATTCATGCGGGTTTGATACCCCGCCCCCTGAGCTTTGAACCACTCTAGCACGTCAGCGTCCACACGCAGGGAAATCGATGCCTTGGGGGGAATCGGCTGCAACCCTCGGCGAGCAATTCCGCGCACGATATGTTTGACCTCGGCTGCCGGATGCTCGGCGGTCAAAGTAATGCCTTTGTTTTTCATCGCTTTGATGCGCGGCCAATCCGTCTTAGATGCTTTGGAAGAAGATGATCTGCTCATTTTTTGTCGCCTTTCGAAATGAGATGATATGAATGCGATCCGGCGTCTCGGTGTGCACCAGCGAAACGCAAACGCCTTTCAGGATGCCAAGCGTGACAAACCGCTGTTCAGCGTAGCGAAGCCGATCGTCCTCGAACGTGAAAGTCGGGCCAGCGAAGACTTCCTCAGCATCGGCAAAATCAAAACCGTGGTCCTTGAGATTCGTTCTTCGCTTGGCTTCGCGCCACGTAAACCTCACTTCGATAGTGTATATACATTCCGTATATTCGTCAAGGGGGAATGTCGGATCGGCCTAACGTATAGCGTTTTATTCCCGAAGCGTGGGAGTAATCAAGTTCGGGAAAGATCCCGGCAGGAGCGGCGAGAGGGATGAAGCGTGTTGGACTAAACCGCGGAGCCGCACCGACGTTGCGGCTGTGGGGATTTGAAAGCACCACGCCCAGGCGTTCGCGAAAGACAACAAGCCCGCCACCGTGGCGATCCTCAAACGCTTTGTCCGGATAAGCGATGAGGAGTTAGTAGGGAAAATCTACGACTACCACAAGCGCGCCGAGACCCCGGACGGCAAGATCGAGGCCGTGATGGCGGCCGACACCATCCGCGACAGCCTCCAGGCCGAAGCGATAACAAAAGAGGTGCCGGTCAATCAGGTTTTCGATTTCTCGTACCTGCCGCAGCATTAGCTTCACCCAAAAAAAGTCCGTTGGAATCGGATTTATAGATCAGACTCCAAGTTGGCAGACTCTGTGTGTTGAATTCCAGCCCCATCAATGTAGGTCCGCATAACGCTGAAGTTCACCGTTCGCAGCCCCAACCGTGCCGCCGATACGGTGCAGCGCGAAGGTAGAGACGTGTCTTGTCTGTAGGTCCTGCCGCTCTAGCTCTGCTCGTACGCCCTCAAGAACTCGTCTCGCGGGATCCCCGCTTGCGTGCAGATGGTGCGCAAGGTCGCACCCTTGATTCGAGCGTGATTGGGCATCGTGAGCGGCGTCTGCGTTCCATCCGGATTACCTCTCGTCATCGCGATATGTTCCCGTTCTCGCACCACCCGAAAGCCAAGCAGCCCCAATGCCTTTATGACCCTGCTCTTCTGTGCATCAACCGGAAATTTCGCCACTAAGGAGCCACTCCCGCTTCGGCAACGAAGGCTTCCAGCACAGGAGATTCCTCCTCTAAGACTTCCGCACCAAAGGTGTCAATATGGAAACGGATTGCTGACTTCACATCGGCGAGCGCTTCTTCATACGTATTACCCTCGCCAACAACAACGCCTTTCAAACCAAGCGGGTATGCAACATAACCGTCCGGATGTTTCTCGATGATGATTTTGATGGATTTCATTTTTCCTGCTCTCCTCAATTGAGCCATACTACCATAAGGGGGCGAAAGGCTCTAACGTTGGCGGTCAGCGGCGCGCTCGGCGCTTCCGCTGGAGTGCGGTGTTAGACTGACGAGCTATGCCGTAGGGAGCGAGATCCTCTCGGACTGCCTGGCGCACGACTTCAAGAGTCGAATGGCGATGGACATACTCAAGCAAGGCGTCGTTGATAAGGGTCTGGTAGTTCCCTCCCCCCGCTGTGTCCACGAGACTTCGAAAATACTCCAGGACCGCATTGTCCAGCCGGATGGATATCTTCGTCTTTCCCGGCTCAGGCTTTACGATGGCACCGCGCTTCGCACGCGAGAAGTCGATATCGCGGTATTTATTAACTACGACCTTCTTCATAGCGTTCCCTCTGGCATTGGATTGAAACGACTTAACAAGTCGTCTCAATCCTTATTGGTTAGCCCTCGTCGGCAGCACGTCATCCCTGACTCGTGATCGCATAAACCATGTCGCCTACGAAGCGTTTGAACGACTCATTCTCGACGAACTGCTTGTAGACCTGCGTGTCGTCCTTCAAGAGGTGCTGCATCACCTTGGCCAGTGCCTGGTCGTGGGCCATGCGCGCGGTGTGCGGCGTGTTCTCCTTGGCGTTCTGGTAGGCCTCGTCGGCGGCGACCTGGGGCGCGATGTCGTCGCGGATGCGCTTCGCGACACGGTCGGTGTCGGTGAACAGCGTGCCGAACTGCTCATTGAACGTCTTGAGGATGTTGCTCAAGCGATCTAGCTCGGGCTCGGGCTTACGGCCGCCCGCCTCGATCGGGACGGGCTCGATCTCTGCGTCCTTGTCCGCCAGCGCGATCTTCATCGCCGCCTTCTTTTCGACGCGGTAGCTGTCCATGTCGATGGCTTCGAGGATGCCCTTGGCGAGGTCTTCCTCCTGCGGCGCGGGTAGCTTGGGTGTCAGCAGGTTCAGCAGAATCGACAGTTTCTCCCACTCGGCGTTGCTGTAGGGAATCACTGACGACAGGAAACTGTAGGTGCGGCAGAACACCTTGGCCTTGCCCTTGAAGTCCGCCTGGCCGTTCTCGTCGAGCCTGTCCACATAGACCGCGACGCACGCATCAAGGATCGGGTCGAGCTGGTCGCGGTCCGCGCCGCCGAGGAACAACTCCACCACCTGCTGAACCTGCTCCGGCGAATACACCTGCGCCGCATCCAGCGCCGCCTTCAAGTCGTGCAGCTTGTTCGGGTCGGTCTCCTCGGCGAGCAGCGTCGTGCGGTAGTAGTCCTGGAAGGCGAAGGTGATCGCCTCGCTGTTGTTCTGGAAGTCGAGCACAAAGCAGTCGTGCTTCTGCGGATGCGCGCGGTTAAGTCGCGACAGCGTCTGCACCGCCTTGATGCCCGAGAGCGGCTTGTCCACGTAGATCGTGTGCAACAGCGGCTCGTCGTAGCCAGTCTGGAATTTGTCGGCGCAAATCAGGAAGCGGTACGGGTCGGTTTGGATCTTGGCGGCGATGTCCTTGCTCGAAAATCCATTCAGCGAGGCCTCGCTCACTTTGGCTCCGCCGTACTCGTGGTCACCCGAGAAGGCGACGATCGCCTGATAAGGGCTCTTGCGTTCCGCGAGATACGTCTTGAAGGCGTGGAAGTACTGGATTGCTCGGTCAACGATGCTCGTCACCACCATCGCCCGCGCCTGCCCGCCAATCTTCCCCGCCGCTAGCACCTGATCGTGAAAGTGATCCACCATGATCTCGGCCTTGAGCCGGATCGCGTGGTCGTGACTCTCGACATAGCGCCGCAGCTTCTTCTGCGCTTTCTTGGTATCAAACTCCGGGTCGTCTTCGGTCTTCTTGACCAGCTTGTAGTAGCTGTCCACCGGCGTGTAGGTTTTGAGCACATCGAGGATGAAGCCTTCCTCGATCGCCTGCTTCATGGTGTAGCTGTGGAAGGGCCGGTGCTTGACCTTGCCCTCGGCGTCGAGCGGCAGCGGCTCGCCGAACATTTCCAGCGTCTTGTTCTTGGGCGTGGCGGTGAAGGCGAAGTAGCTGGCATTGGTCAGCATCTTGCGCGCCGCCATGCGTTTTTCGAGCGCCTCGTTCACCGTATCCTCGGCGTCGCCTTCCTCGTCGTCGTCCCCCGCGGAGTCGCCGAGCGCCTGGCTCATCGCCGCCGCGGTCTTGCCGCCCTGGCTCGAGTGCGCCTCGTCGATGACGATGGCGAAGGTCTTGCCGCCCTCGGTGGCTATCTCGTCGAGGATGTGTGGAAACTTCTGCACCGTCGAGACGATGATCTTCTTCCCTTCCTCAATGAACTTGCGCAGGTCGCCGGAACCCTCGGCGTGGCCCACGGTCGCGCCGACCTGCATGAACTGCTTGATGGTCGTCTGGATCTGGTCGTCGAGCAGGCGCCGGTCGGTGACGACGATGACCGAGTCGAAGACCTCCTTGTCGTCGCGCTTCAGACCGATGAGCTGGTGCGCCAGCCACGCGATGGAGTTCGACTTGCCGCTACCCGCTGAGTGCTGGATCAGGTAGCGCTTGCCCGCACCGTGGGCGCGCACGTCGGCCAGCGCCTGCCGCACCACACCGAGCTGGTGGTAGCGCGGCCACACTTGCTTGCGCTTCTTCTTGCCCGTGCGAGGGTCCTTCTCCTCGACGATCTGCGCGTAGTTCTCGAGGATGTTGGTGAGCCCCGCCGGGGTGAGCACCTCTTTCCACAGGTAGTCGGGCTTGAGGCCGTGCGGGTTGGGCGGGTTGCCCGCGCCGTCCTTGTAGCCCTTGTTGAATGGCAAAAACCACGAGCGCTTGCCCGCAAGCTCGGTGCACATCTCCACCTCGCTGTCGTCCACCGCGAAGTGCACCACGCAGCGGCCGAACTCGAACAGCCGCTCGCGCGGGTCGCGGTCGCGCTTGTACTGCTCGACGGCGTCCTCGACGGTCTGCTTGGTGAGACTGTTCTTCAGCTCGAAGGTGGCGATGGGCAAACCGTTGATGAACATGCCCAGGTCGAGCGCGCGGCGCGTCTCATCCATGCTGTAGGCGAGCTGGCGCGTAATCGAGAAACGATTCTGCGCGTGCAGAGCCTCGGCCTTGGCGTTGCCCGGCGACGGCGTGCCGTAGAAGAGATCGAAGTGCACCGGCCCATGCGCTACGCCCTTGCGCAGCACGTCGATGACGCCGCGTTTGCCGATCTCGGCCGAGAGGCGCGCGAGAAATTTGAGGCGGTTGATGTCCCTGGCGTCGTTCGCGTCCACCATCGCTAATTTCTTGAACGCCTCCGGTTGGGTCGCGCGCAGAAAGGCGAAGAGCTGCGGCACATCGAGAACGTGGGCGCGGTCGAAGTCCTTGGCGCTGCCTGCGGTGTAGCCGGTGCCGCCGTACGGCGGCGGCCGTTCGGCGACCATGTTCGGCGTGACGGCGAGGCCATCCGTGCCGGTCATGTGGCGCATGATTAGGGATTCGAGGCCCTTCTCGCTGGTGTCGGTGGTCATACGGCGGCCTCCTCGTCAGCAGTTCCGGTCTCATCGCTCAGATCAATGTCGTCCTCAGCCGTGTCGGCTACGGTTTCGTCGGGGAGAAGCGCCGCCGCCTCGCGCACATCGAGCTTGCCGGTCACCACATCGGCGACGAGGCGCGTGCGGTATTCGCGGAGGAGATCGATCTCGCGTTCGATACGCTCCATTGCGACATCGATGGAGTGCGTTTCCGATTCAATGTGATGGGCGATCTCCTGCTGCTCGCCGGCTGAAGGCATTGCCAGAAAGTAGTTCCGAATGGTTGAGATATTGATATGTGGAGCGGTCGCGCCCATCACATCCTGCAGAGCCTGCCCATACGTAGATCTGGTATTCAGAAGCCACATCACAAATCGCGAGCAATTCTGCGAGGCAATTCGAAACACCATCATTCGCTGTGATATGCAAAGCTGCACACCTTCGGGAACACACGCAGCAATGCCAAATCTTTCGCCCTCTCGTGAATAGAGGATGTCACCCGCACTCGGAGCTAATCTTTCAGTCCAACGCGCGAAGTCCGTCGAAGAGATCTTCTTCGCTTTCCGCAGATGCAGAACCCCCGGTGCAATGTCAGCGGTACGAATCGCTGGATGAGTACCGGCTTCCGAGTACCGCGGAGTTGCGTGAAGACAATCGACGATTTCACTCGCGACAAACTTCAGTCTCCACACCTCCCAATGCTGCGGAATGTCGCCGAGCCAGGGGATGCCGGAGGGTTTGAGGGGGACGGAGGGGTCGCGGCCTGCCTGCGCCGAGGCTTCGGCAGGCAGGCCGCGGGTGACGGCGCGGTGGATTATGGCCTGCTTCTGCTCGTTGAGCAGCGCGATCACCTTTCGCTTCGCCCGGATCGCCCGCTCCAGCCGCCCATTCGCCCAGTCCAGAAACCGCACAATCGCCGCCTGCTCAGCGGGCGGTGGCTCTGGCGTGTAGATCATCTTGAAGTGCTCTGGTCGGAGGCTCCACATGTCTGACGTGATGCCGTATGACCAACGCTCTGCTTCCTTCGCAAACTGCGGCGTACGGTATAGATGATGAAAGTAGCTCGGCAGGTCGTCATCCTCGCGCAAGCGCATGACGACATAGGCTGGGCTGATGATTCCGCGAAGCGTCGATGCTCCGATCGCTCCCTGCCACGCCCGCATTTTGTTGTAAGCAATGTCGCGCGGCTGAACCAGTTTGTAAGCTGACTTGTCCAGATTGGAGCTGTCCTTCTTCGAACTGCCAGCAAGCAGCGCCTTCTGCCGAACGATGCCTCTCGTAATCGTGACCGATAGCATTTCCTCGTCAGCGTGATTGCGATCCTTTACCTCGGCAAAGAGCGCGCGATTCGGCACGACTGACCAGTGTTGAGGCACGTCACCAAGCCACGCCTGCGATGACGCCTTGTATTCCGCATACGGCTTAAGGTCGGCGATCATGGCTGACCTCTCTCTTCATCGCTGTCCCAGTATTCGCGGTAGGCAGTGATGTAGTAGGCCGTGGCCGCAGGGTCGATGTGCCAATAGTGGCGGCAGAGCTGCTTGTACATTTGCAGCACGGGTTCGTGCCCGCAAAAGTCGAGCAGGCGATCCAGCGTGTGCTCGATGTGCCGGATATCGCGACTGCGGCTGCGCAGGATGCCGTCGACCACCGGTTTGTATTGCTCCGCAGCCTGCCGCTGAAGATCACGCAGGTCACGAGCGAGGCTGATGATCGCCTTGGACGTGGCATCGTAGGAACTCATCGCCGACCTTCCGGGATGGGGAGTCGCCTGACCGCCTGTTCCCTGGCGTGTTCTATCGCTTGGTGCAGCCGGGCGCGGAGCAGCGGCAGAGGCGGCAACTCCGTGAGGTACTGGCTGACGCGGATGGATTTGGCATCGAGCTCGAGCAGCTCCACCTGTTCGGCATCGGCGGAGGCGCAAAGGATGAGTCCGATCGGGGCTTCCTCGCCGGGAGCGCGTTCGTGTTTGTCCAACCAGCGCAGGTGCAACTCCATCTGGCCAACATGCGCAGGCTGGAATGACTCCAGTTTCAATTCGACGGCGATCAGCCTTCGGAGGTGGCGGTGGAAGAAGAGCAGGTCGAGATGAAAATCGTCCTTGCCTACGCTCATGCGCTTCTGTCGGGCGACGAAGGCGAAGCCCGAGCCCAGCTCCAGCAACACACCTTCGATCTCACGAAGGATGGCGCTCTCGAGGTCGCGCTCGCTGTAGGCGCCCTTCAATCCGAGCAGATCGAGCAGGTAGGGGTCGCGGAAGACGAGGTCGGTGCTCATCTGCCCGTCCCGGAGCTTGGCGATCTCCGCCGAGATAACGGCTTCCGGTTTTCTCGACAGCGCGGTGCGCTGGAACAACATGCCGCCGATCTTCAGTCGCAGCGTGCGCACATCCCAACACTCGATGCGGCACATCTCGGCGTAAAACTCGCGGGCCAACGGATCCTTGATCGGCAGCAGCGCATGAACATGGGACCAGCTCAATTGTTGTGACAGCGTCACGACAATGGCCTCATCGGGGAACAACTGCGAGAACTGGATCATGCGTGCAATTTCGGCATAGCTAAAGCCGCGCCCATACTCCGCCGTCAATTCTCGTGACACGGTCACGAGAATTTGTTTTCCATACGCGGCCCTACCGCCTTGGAGATTCTCATTCGAGAGGCGCCGTCCCACGTGCCAACAGAGCAACGTCTGGGTGGAATAGGCGACCGTGGCAATCCGCTGGCGTGCGGACTGGATGAGGCTGCGCAAGTCCGAGAGGAGGCCCGCCGCATCGACGACCGCGGGCATTTTCGTCTCGGCGGCCAGACTGCGTTGTTTGCGCTCCTCTGGCTGTAGCGCGGAGGGCGTGGGCTTTTTGGGTGATGGAGCGGCTTTCTTCTTCATGGCTTGGCGCCCACCTTGAGCAAGCCATCCAGCAACCCCTCAGCCTCTTTCTCGATGGCGAGGATATCGGCGCTGATTTCTTCAAGCGAGCGCAGCGGCTGCGGCTTGTAGAAGTGCCGGGTGAAGCTCACCTCGTAGCCGATCTTCGTGGCGTCCTCCTTGATCCAGGCGTCGGGCGTGAAGGGCAGCACCTCGCGGCGGATGAAAGCCTCGATGCCGCCCTCTTCCAGCAACGGCACCTGCTCGGTATCGCGCAGGTCGGAGTCGGACTCGTATTCGACGATGGCGGGCTTGCCGTCCACCGTCGCCTCGAACAGGCCGCGCAGCGGGTCGGCCTTAACCTTGCCGGGCTTGTGCACCTTGGCGATGACCGGCGGCGCGGTCTCGACGCGCCAGTTCACGGCTTTGAGGATCTGCTTCAAGTCGGCCGCGGGAACTTTGATGTCGGCCTTTCTGAGCGCGGCATCCACGCGGTCGCGGAAGGCGTTGTAGTCCTCGAAGAGCGTATCGCCCAGTGCCTCGCGCAGTTTCGTAGCCACTTCGACAAAGCGGCCGTCGCGCTCCCAGGTCTTGGAATCGAGCAGTTTCTTTTTCTTCTTCTCGGGCAGGCCCTTCTTCGCGCTGTTGTCCTCCTCGTCGTCGCCTTCGTCCTCGTCGCTGCCCCACTCGGCGAGCCGTTTTTCCAGCGTGGCAGAGATCTTGTCGAAACTGCTGAAAAGATCATCGCCGAATTCCTCGTAGAGCGAGGCGCGCATGCCTTCATCGCCCGAGGCAAAGCGCAGCGTCTCGATCGCCCTGAGCGAGAGCTGGCTGTGCAGGCGCAGCGGGCGCTCGACCGTGACCTTCCAGTAGCCGAAGGCGGCGTTGGGGAAGATCTTCGACTCGGGCGTTTCCTTGAAGTCGAGGAAGGCGCGGCTGATGCGCTCGATGTCCTCGGGCGAGAGTTCGCAGTTCTTCTTGCCCAGGTTCTTGCGCAGCGGCTTGAACCACTGGCTCGCGTCGATGAGCTGCACCTGGCCTTTCCGGTGCGCGGGCTTCTTGTTCGACAGCACCCAGATGTAAGTGGCGATGCCGGTGTTGTAAAACATATTCAGCGGCAATGCGACGATGGCCTCCAACCAGTCGTTCTCGATCAGCCAGCGGCGGATGTTGCTCTCTCCAGATCCTGCGTCACCGGTGAAGAGCGAGCTGCCGTTGTGAACCTCGGCGATGCGGCTCCCCAGCGCCGAGCGGTGATTCATCTTCGACGCCTTGTTGGCGAGAAAGAGCATCTGGCCGTCGCTGGAGCGAGTGACCAGAGACAGTTCTTCGCCCGCGTGCATTACCTTGAAGCGCAGGTCACGCATCCCGTCTTTGCCGCCCATTGCCTCAAGGTCCTTCTTCCAGCTCTTGCCGTAGGGCGGATTGGCGAACATGAAATCGAACACCTGCGCGGGGAAGGCGTCGTGCGAGAGCGTGGACCATTCCGCGCCACCGACAATGTGGTCGGCGATCTCGCCCTCGCCCTTGAGCAGCATGTCCGCCTTGCACACCGCGTACGTCTCGGGGTTGATCTCCTGCCCGTAGAGGTGGCTGCTGATTTGGAGGCCGCGCTTGTTCGCGATCGCAGTGAGCGTCTCCTCGGCTACCGTGAGTATGCCGCCCGTGCCGCAGGCATCGTCGTACAGCAGGTAGGTGCCGGACTTGAGATCCGCCTCGATCGGCAGGAACACGAGGTTCGCCATCAGCCGCACCGCGTCGCGCGGCGTCCAGTGCTCGCCCGCCTCCTCGTTGTTCTCTTCGTTGAACTTGCGGACCAGTTCCTCGAAGACCGTGCCCATTGCGTGGTTGTCGACTCCCGCCGGCGAGAGGTCGATCTCCGGGTCGAGGAACTTGTTGATCAGCGTACCGATCGCGTCGGCTTTGGAAAGCGTCGAGAGCTGATTGCGGAACTTGAAGTTCTCGATGATGTCCTGAACATTGGGCGAGAAGCCATTGAGGTAGTCCTCGAAGTCGGCGAGCAACTGCTGCTGGCTGCCGCGCGACTTGAGATCGCGCAAGATGAAGCGCGAGGTGTTGTAGAAGGCTTGGCCCGCTGCATCGCACAGCGCGGCGCTCTGCTCGGTGATGCGTGCGTCGTCGAGCATCTTTTTGGCGTCGAGCACCGCGCGCTTGTTGGGCTCGAGCACCGCATCCATGCGCCGGATGACGCACGAAGGCAGGATCACATCCGGATACTTGCCGCGCTTGAAGAGGTCGCGCAGGACGTCGTCGGCGATGCCCCAGATGAACGAGACGATCTTGTTGTGCGTTGCCTGGTCCACTATGACTTGCGCTCCCTCACGGTCATCGGTTCACGACAGGTGATTGCCGCCGGAATGATCCACTGGCCGCCAAGAGTGTCAGCGACGCCGGCGGTTCTCAGCGGGCTAACGTTGTGCTCTGCGGCGGGCCGCTGCGATGATTGCACAATGCGCGATGCTTCTGGCCCGTCCGCAGCAGCTAAAGTTAGGCCCTATCACGTCACTGTCCCCGCTGTTTAATCAAATCTGCTGAGAACAGAAGTTCGCGCAGTTTATAAGCGGGCACAACTGCGGCGATTCCCATGTTTGAGGGCGCGACATTCACCCGCGCAGTCTCAACTGCGCTCACTGGTTGAAGATCCAAGAACGATCCGCTCATGACACCGGCGAGCCTGAGTATCGGAGGGCCGACAACGAGCATGCCAGGGTTCCGGTCCGAACCAAGATAGAAGAATACCGGGGAACCGCTATTTCCGCCGTACGACCCCGATTCGACCAGGTACAGTTCGGCATCCCGGTCAGCGAATCGGATCTTCTCGTCGGTAATTAGAGAAACCCTCCCGAAGCGGACGACTGGATAATTCTTGCGTGTCCCAAGATAGGGAGAGAATAGCCCAGTGAAAAAAACCTCGGATCCCTCGGTGATTCCAAGACTTTTGAAGTCTTGTTCCGTTGTGATTATCTCCTCAGGGAGGACTTTGAAATCGAACTTTGCGAGATCGGGAAGGCCTGGAATCGCCGCGAGATCTACGCTCGGGTCCGAATGCAGGAATACGGTTCGGTCAACGCCGGAAAAGGACAGCGGGATCTCGATAGTCTCTGAACCGCCGGTTCTAGTGTTCAGCCGCAGGAAGATCTTGGGCAACCACGATTTATGATCTGTGGCCTGGAGGACGTGTTTGGCGGTTACGAGATAAACAAAAGATCGATCGGCGTTCTTCGGGTCTTTAACGCCGACGAAGAATCCAGTTCCGTAAGGTACAAGTTCCCCAGGTTGTTTTCCTGGAATGAAAAGAAAGCCGACGACAGATTTGACCTCCGGTGGTATAGGTGCCGCCATAGTAGTGCCTCCGCAAAACAATAGGATCGCAACGACACACCCGAGAGAGCATCTTGATTTCCTGGTCATTACATCACCTTAAGGCCCAACTATTGAGTATACTGCCGGCTCTTCCCGCAGTGTATTCGGGAGTTCCGTGATCTGAGCATAGCAAATCTGCCCCAATATCCATCATTAAGTCACGCGTCGTCAATCTCTCTCCCGACAAACGCTGCCCGAATTTCCGGGGACAGTATACAGCAAGTGACAGGTTAATGAGGCAAAGGCGGAATCTACCGCCATGACAAGGATTGCCGGAGTGGTCGCGCCGGATTGCCCGCGTCACGTGGTGCAGCCGGAGTTGCGACCGGTGTGAAGACCGTCGCCAATCTATTCCCCGACACCATCCGCGACAGCCTCCAGGCCGAAGCGATCACGAAAGAGGTTCCGATAAGCCAGGTCTTCGATTTTTCGTATCTGCCCACGCAATAGAATGGTTCTAGCGGGCGACCCGATTCAAACGTGCGCTGCGTTTTGAACGACTTGAACGTTTTGAACCCGCCATCCGCGGATATTTGACGTGCAGACTACATTACGCCGGTATCCAGCAGCGAGAAGATAATTTCCTTCAAAGATCGATCGATGGTATCGAGCCGGTTGACCGGGGGACCGCCATTTAAGGACTCCACGATCTCCGGCAGGTCCTCCTTTTTTACTCCCGCGTACCAAACCCTTTGGGGGTGGATCACGATATTGGGGCCCTGATCGCACCCGCCGAAGCAGATGTAAGATTTAACTTCCACGTCCAGGGAGCGGGCGGTTATTTTGCCGGCCAGTTCATTCATGAGCTGCTCGGAGCCGCGGATCTTGCAGTCGACGTTTAGACAGACGAAGCAGTTTTGTTTCATTGGAGAGCGTTCCTTAATGTCGGCTACTTTAACGCGATTGATAGCGGCCATTCAACAGTCCGGCTCGGATATTTCAGCGTCGTCGGCCGTTCGGAATGAGAAACGGATTTCGCAGGAGCGCCGGTCGCGTTGGACAAGTGCCGCATCACTGTCTTTGGACGAGAGGGCGAGAGCTCACGGTCCAAATTACTCCATGATGGAGAAGGTACCCGCGTTGACACGCAGCAGGGTGTCGCATAGTGTCGTTCGCGCGGTCTAAGCGCGAGCGACATCACGCGAGCACGAGGTCCTGTATGCAATTTTGTCTCAGCCCCCTTGGAGAAACGCCGCGCACGGATCGCCGGGAGTGAAATCGCAAGGTAGCGAATCCCCATGATTGAAACCGGTTCCGGAATCGGCCCCTCCATTCGGGACTTGCCCAAGTCCTTGACCCTTTCGGCCCTAACCTACGGAATGACCGCGTGGCTGTTCGCAGTGACCGGCCCTTTTCTTATCTACGTCAATGCGGCCAGGCAAGGAAATCTCTCCGCCCTCGAGCTCAACTCGTGGATCTTCGGCGGGTACTTTGTCTGCGGCCTGCTGAGCGTGGCTCTGAGCCTGTATTATCGCCTGCCCCTTCTGGCGGCGATTACCATACCGGGAGGCGTCTTGGTCGCGTCGGCGCTGACTCATTTGCGCTTTGAAGAAATCATCGGCGCCTATCTGGTGACCGGAGTGCTGATCACGGCCCTCGGCGTCACCGGCGCCGTCAAGCGAGGAATGGAGTGGCTGCCGATGCCGATTGCCATGGCGATGGTGGCGGGGATACTGCTGCCATTCGGCATGGGCATTATTACTTCGCTGCAACAGACCCCGCTCGTCTCGGGTATGACTTTGATCGCCTATCTTTCGGTCTCACTGGTGAAACCTCTCGCCAGAAGATTTCCCCCGGTCCTCGGTGCCATCATCGTCGGGCTAATCGCCGTGGCCTCGCTGGGACAGGCGAACTGGCGGCTCCTGACCTTCGGGATCGCGGAGTTTAAATTTTTCACGCCGCAATTTACCTGGCCCGCCGCCGTGGAACTGGTCATACCCCTCGCATTGACGGTGATCGCCGTGCAAAACGCCCAGGGCATCGCGATCTTGCAGAACATGGGTTACCGCCCGCCGTTGGACGCGGTGACGATTACCAGCGGCGTCGGCTCGATTCTCGTGGCCCCGTTCGGCAGCCAGTCGGTGTGTCTGGCGGGACCGATGACCGGCATCGTCACCAACCCGAGCATCGGCCCGAAGGAGTGCCGCTACGCCGCCGCGGTGGTCACGGGAATTCTTTGGATGGTTTTTGGGCTGTTCTCGCCTATGGCCACGGCGCTCAGCCAGATCCTTCCCGCATCGTTAGTCAATTTGCTGGCCGGTCTCGCGCTGCTGGAGGTTCTCGGAAGCTGCTTCGCAGCCGCGTTCGGTGAAAAATTTCGCTTGGGCGCGCTCTTCACTTTTCTCATCACCATCTCGGGGATCAGGCTGCTCAACATCGGCGCGCCGTTCTGGGGACTGGTGGGCGGAACGATTGTCTCTGCGCTGCTGGAGCGGCAGAACTTCAAAAATCGAGGGGGCGGGAACCGGTAGCCCGAAACGTATTAGGGAAAGGTTCGTGAACGATCTTTCGCATTTGAAAACCGTGAGCTTTGCTAGCCCCGGCGCTATCGCGAAGCGCTGGACGGGCGGTCCGGCACCACGTTGGTCACCGCCGGGGAGTTTTTCAATATTTGCAGCGCATCCAATCCGACCCGGAGCGCGATGCCGGGTATGCGTTGGTAAAGCCGCATGACCTTGAACTGCGAACCGCTCAGCTCCTTTAGTACGTAGCTTTGGGCCGCCAAGATCGATTTTCTTTGCAACGCCAGGAGTTCCTCGTTCAGCTGATCCTCGCGCTGCCACGGTGTCCGCAATCCCGCCAACACCAGTACGGTGCCGTCGCTCGCCGCACGCTTGAAGAGTTGTGGCGGTACCTTCTCCGACGACGCGGCCTCGGGCTCCGCCGCCGGACGGTCAAGCAACACATTGGTCACGTTCGCCGAGCGCGCCAACTCCGCTAGCACATCGGCGCCGACCGCCAAGGCGATACCCGGGATGCGATCGTAGCGCCGAATGATCGAATAGTTTCTCCCCTCCAACTCGGACAGCAGATCCCTCTGAACCGAAGCGATGGCCTCGCGCTGCGAGCGCACTTCGTCTTCGCTCAAACGTGATTCCATTTGCCACGGCACTTTTAAACCGACCAGCACCAAAACCGTTCCGTGGGCGGACGCTTCGTCGATCACTTCGCGGGGAATTTTGCCGCCGGTCTGCGCAAGCGCCGCCGCGCCGGCAATGGATAGTATTCCGGCAAGACAACCCGCCCTTAACAAATTCTTCGAGCCGATAATTATTTTCATGACTGGCGCTCGATCCGATTGAGTTAACTGTCGACTGATGGCGAGGTGTGAAGCGAAGCTGTACCGGCCCAGGCAAATACTTTACACCTTTTCAGCGCTCGATGTCCAGAATTACACTCTTGGGTTACATTCTTATATGAGTTGACGGGACCGATCCGAATAACCGTAGCCTGTGACACCCGCGTCCGTGACCGCTTTGACGAGCAGGCCGCGGGCCACGGTGAAATTATTCGTCGCCGTGATGAGCGGCTTGGTGTACGGCATTTCAAGAGTGCGGGTTTCGATCTGCGCGATCTTCATTTTTGATTTCCTTGGCGCCAGAAGAAATCTCAGATCGACAAACTGCTCGGGGCTGGCGCTCTTCGCCTGCGGCGTGGTGGGCGACGAGGGCGTCGTTGAGTTTTAGTTTTTCGGCGGTTCCTTCTGCAAGCTTTGAAGCCAGATGTAGAGCCGAACCATGCGCACGTTGAAAACATATTCTCCCTGGACGCTTCCGGCCCGAATGACCTTCAGTTGTTTCATCTTTTGAAGAAAATTACTGAACTTCTTTCGCTCCGCATCCGTTAGCCCCTTGGCAATTTCCGCTCTTTGAAAAGTCATATCCAGACCCGTTTTGGCGATCTTGTTTAAAATAGAGCGGTAGTCTTTGCTTCGAAGAGCATTGTAGACTTGTTGATCTACATATTTTTTCCCAACCTCATCGGCGGCTCCAACCACGGCCTGAAGCGCATCAGCTTTGCTAATGACGGCGTCTTGGTCGAGCCAGAATGCTGAATCACCCACTAAATGCATAATTTTTGGAAAACCCGCCGAATATTCAATCATGAGATCCAAGGCATCGGCATCAACTTGAATTTGCACACTATCAAAGGCCTTTTCAAAAAAAGTCCTCATTTCCAGCGGAGACATGGGCTCGATCTGCACAACATCAAAGATTCGGTCTACCGGCTGATGATTACGAATCATTTCCCGGCGGCACTCCTCGACCCCACACAGCATCAAAAGCAAGGGAAGCGGCTGGCGAGACATGGCGTTGGTATCCACGATGCCCTTGATGAAATGGGCAAACTTCGGATTAGCGGCAATGCCGTTAATTTCATCCAAGACCACGAAAAGGCCTTTGACTCCCGTTTCCCTCAGCCGCTCAACTACCTCGCCAAGAAAAGGGAGCATTCCAGAAGCGATTGTCGGAGCATCCTTCTTCAAAGCTTCCGCGTGCACGGTCACTCCAAACAATGACTGCTCGCCGATATATTTTGCCAACCAAATTCTCACCTTTTCAGAACGACGCGGATCGAATGCCCCGGAACGTAAGGTGCCCTCCAACACGGCGGCACCGACGTCTTCCAAGGTTTCTGCTGATCCGAGCGGGGCGTAGATACCATGCAACCCGTGCTCGCGTTCGGCAAGCCACTGAATAAATCCCGCAATTGAACTCTTTCCGATTCCGTATTCGCCCTCCACATACACGGCCACCGGCTTACCTGCTTCCACCTGTCCAACGCCGCGTTGCATGATGTGCTCAATCTGCTCGGCCCGCCCGACGAAAAGTTCTCCGGGTACGGGCTGGCCCGGATAGAAAGGGCTTTTGCCTTTTGATGGTTTAGCCAAAATAGACTCCTAATGTGATTGTGCCACGGAATTTCCTCTTTCTCGTTTTCACTTCAAACGGGTTCTTCTTAGGAGAAAATACGAATCGGAGCGACACGCTAACGACATATATAAGGTGGAATGTTGCCTGGCATGATTGATGATCCTGAGTAGATTGTCTGGAAGTGTCCCTGTGTTTCCGAGTTTCTATTCACCCTTTAATATTCTTGGACCGACAATACAACTGCTTTCTATACAGCCGCCCCATAGGATATAACTCGTTTACGCAATGAACGTCTTACTAATCCAGCCACCGGTTCAAGACTTTTACGATACCGACGTGCGCCTTCAGCCGATCGGTCTCTGTTATCTCAAAGCGGCCGTGCGCAAGCACTTGCCTGACGTCGAGATCATCATCAAAGATTACCACGGCGGCTGCGGCCGGCGAACGGTGGCGATACCGAAGGAACTTGCGTACCTCACCGAATATTATCCCGTCGCGGACAAATCGCCATTTTCGACGTTTCACCAATACTATCACTTTGGAAAATCGTTCGACGACATCGAAGCCGAGATTGCCGAACTTAAACCGGACGTCGTAGGAATCTCCTCGCTGTTCACGCCCTACTTCCGCGAAGCCCTCGAAGTCGCGGCGCGAGTGAAGAAACGAACCGGTGCCGTCGTCGTCATGGGCGGCTCCCATGCTTCCGCCGCGCCGGAGTCCCTGCTGGCGTCATCGAATGTTGATTACGTCATCCGCGGCGAGGGCGAGCGGGCTTTCGTCGAATTCCTTCGATATCTAATGGGCGAGCGACGAATCGACCGCGTGCCGAATCTCGCTTACGAGAACCGCGGCGAAATCGTTTTCAATCCGATGGGCGACAACTTCTCCATTGACGAGTTGCCGTTTCCCGATTTGAGCGATCTGCACTCGTTGAATTATGAAATCGCGGGGAAGCCAATGACCTTCATGATCATCTCGCGTAGTTGCCCGCATAAATGCTCGTTCTGCTCGGTGCACACGACCTTCGGCACCGATTACCGCCGCCGTTCGCTGGAGAATGTCCTGGAAGAGATTGAGCTGCGCTATCGGCAAGGTTTCCGGGTGATCGACTTTGAAGACGACAACCTAACCTACTATAAGAGCACGTTCAAAGAACTGTGCCGCCGTCTAATTGAGAGTTTTCCCAACCGCGAGATGGAATTCGTCGCCATGAACGGCATCAGCTACCTGAGTCTCGACGGCGAGCTGCTCGAACTGATGTACCAAGCGGGCTTTTCTCATCTCAATCTGGCGCTGGTCAGCTCCGACAAAACCGTGCGCGAAACCACCAAGCGGCCACACACACTCGAAGCTTATCTCAAGGTCGTGCACAGAGCGCATAAACTTGGTTTCAAGATCGTGTCGTACCAGATCCTCGGTTTACCGAACGAATCTTTAGACAGCATGGTCCAGACGCTCGCCTTCAACGCCCGACTGCCAGTGCTGCTCGGCGCTTCGCCTTTCTACCGAACACCGGACGCGCCCATCGCCCGCGGTATCAATTTGACGAATCAAGACTACGTGAAGGCGCGCGTCACGGCGTTGGCGATTGAAACCGAAAATTTTTGCCGGGACGACATTTACACGCTATTCGTGGCGACGCGCGTCATCAACTTCGTAAAAGGGCTACCCATTGACCGAAGCACCGCATTGGATCATCTGTTCGACCATCCGTGGGCTAGTCAACGGACGGGTTTGGGCATGAGCTTGTTGAAGCGGTTGACGGAAACGGGACGGCTGAGTTTTTCGACTCGCGACGGGTTGCGAGAAAATCAACGCTTCAGGCCGGAGCTTTTCTTCCGCGTCTTTGCGCAGGCAGGAACGATCGGTTGCCTGAACGGCGAATCGATTGTTACCGGACGGAACGCGAACTTCCAAGAAGAGAGTGCGGCGTAGTCCGTGCCATCGGCGGCTGCTTAGGGATGCTCCATGCCGATGGAAAACATTCGCTCCAGGTCATGGCGCGAGTAGACGCGGAAGGAGATGAGGGTTTCGGAGGATGTGATACCAGGGATGCCGCGAATGCGATCGGTAACAACCTTCGCCAGCTCATCGTTGTCCTTGACTCGAACGATCGCCGCGAGGTCGTAACGGCCCGCGACCGAATAGACTTCGCTGACACCGTCGGTGTCTGCGATGGTTTCGGCAACCTTGTTGGTCTTGTCCCTTTCGGTGGTCAGTAGCACGATGGCCGACAGCATAAACCCTCCTTGGCGAGCAAACCGCAGATGCAAAGAAGACTAATCGACAAGCAACGGAAGGTCAACTTGCCGCGGCGAGCTTCCCGCGAGCCGATTCTCTGCGCCAACCCCGTGCGACTGAACGGCTGGCCGAAAATTTAATGGTACTAAATCTGGACAACGCCTTTGAAACGACTTGAACGTTTGGAACGATTGGAACGGCTTGAACGAATCGGTCAAATGAAGGAGGCCTAGACTATGTACGGATGGCGCGCGCGCATCGGCCATGTCGCTCCCTCGCGGGGCGACACGCTGGTCTACGAGTTCTACAAAATGCTCCCCGAGGGCTTCATGATTCTGAACACCACCGGCACCGTGCGCCAGTTGGTTGATAACGACTTTGAAAACCAACTGCAGCGCATCGAAGAAGCCGTGCAGGACCTGGTCGACAACCACTGTGACTCGATCATCTTCAGCGGCTCGCCGCTCTTTACCCGGTTGCCCTTCGGCGCCGACCGCGAGCTGGGAAAAAAACTCACAGAGAAATACGGCGTGCCCGTGGCCGCTGGTTTGACCGCGGAGGTCGAAGCGTTGAAGGCCATGAAGATCGAAAAACTCGTCGTCGGGACGCCGTACCCGAACGAATTGAACGAAAGACTCAAGCGCCACCTCGAAGCCGCGAGATTCACAGTGCTACAGATCGAGGGCTACGGCGTCATCAAGAACGCCGACCTTACCGATATGCCGATCCACGCGCCGTACCAAATTGCCAAGCGGCTCTACGCCAAGGCGCCCACAGCCGACGGTGTCTTCATCGCCTGCCCACGCTGGCCGACCATCGGCGACGTGGCCCTTCTCGAAGCCGAAATCGGCAAGCCCGTCGTCACCAGCAGTCTCGCGTGCATCTGGTACGCATTGACACTCGCTCAGGTGAGGGAACCTATTTCCGGCTTTGGCCGGTTGATGGCAAGTTTGGGGACTTGATTGTGCAGGCGAGAAAAGGCTCAATTAAAATCCGGCTTTTCCCCGGTCCTCTAATGAAGTAATATCCTAAACGTCTAAGAGTCAGCGTTATTCACGAAGGAGGTAAGTATGAATCTATTCAAAGGTTCGATAGTTGTGGCATTCCTGGCGCTGATGTCGATCGTCGTGCCCTCAATCGGCGAGAGTGCGGATTTTGGGCGGTTCGGGTGCCGGCGCGGCGATCGGATCGAAATTCAGGATCTCGATATTTCACCCGACCCGATCATGGAGGGGCAGCGTATCCGCGCCTGGAAAGTGCGCATTAATTTCGCCGGGGCCCGCGAATGCGAGACGGAAATCGAGGTTCGTGAAGGCGGAGACGTGGTCGCCCGCACCCGCCGAGTTAACATGCGCCCGGGAATCAACGAGATCGAAGTCCCGCCGGTTGAAAGTTACCGCTTTCAGGGCCGAGAGCATTGCTTTACCGTGGTCGCGGATTTGGAAGGAACACGCCGGGATGTCGACGCCGCACGCCGCTTTTGCGCGCGCCAGCGGATGGGTTGGTCGTTGCGCGAGCCCGGCGACCGCGACCGGCCCGGGCGCTGAGGCGGTTGCATGCTCAGGGGGGGCCGGAAATTTTCATCGGCGCGAAAAAGCAAAATCAGTGGTAATTTTCACCTGACCGAGAGGATGGGGGATGGAGCATGGGGTGGACTTTCTCTACCTGGTTTCATCCTTCATCCTTCCGCCTTCATCCTTGCATTATGTCTAGCCCCAAACTTTACCCGCGGTCTCCAGCATCACCTCCAGTTTTCTGAACTGCTCGTCCTCGGTGAGGACATTGCCGCCGATGCTTGAAGCGAAGCCGCACTGCGGACTGATGGCGAGTTGTTCGATGGGAAGATAGCGAGCGGCCTCGTCGATGCGCCGTCGAAGCTCATCGATCGATTCCACGCGGCCGACCTTGGTCGTGATCAGGCCGAGCACGGCGATCTTGTCTTTCGGCACAAACCGCAGCGGCTCGAAGCTCCCGGCTCGTTCCGTGTCGTACTCCAGCAGCAAGCGTTGGTGATCGAGGCCGTCGAATAACTTTTCCGCGATGGCATCGTAAGTACCTTCGCGGTGCCACATGCTCTGCCGGTTGCCCCGGCAAATGTGAATGCCGAAGGTCACTCCCGGAAACCCCGCGATGATCTCATTATCAGCCTTGATGGAGCGCTCCAGGTTCACCGTCGGATCCTCGCCGCGGGCGCGCATCGCCGCCAACGAATCCGTATCGACGTACGCGGTGTATCCTGGCCCGTCGATGCCCACGTAGCGGCAACCCGCTTCGGCCAATTGAGCGATCATCCGACGCTCGACCGAAACGACATCAGCGACGAATTCGTCGACAGTCGGGTAAATCGCTCTTGAATTTTCACTGTCGAAGCACTGGTTAATGCGATCCGCGCTGATCAACGTCACTTTGACGGTTCGATCCGTGAGCGCTTGCGCAAATCGGAAGTCGTCAAGCAAACCGTTGCGCAAGAGCTTCAATTTTGCCGTCACCCGCTTGCGATTGAGCAAGATCGGATCCTGCCCTTTAAGCGAGGTTGCTTCGTTCGTATCCTTGCGCGCCAGAATTTGATGATAGGTCTTGACGCCGGTCTGCCACTCTTCGACGCCCGCCACCACGGAAAAACTCTCCATGAAACTCGTACGGCGAAATTCGCCGTCGACCACCACCGGTAGATTGCGCGCCTCCTGCTTGGCGATCACATCGTGGATCGCCTGGTCTTGCGCCTCGCGCAATTGCTGAGCGTTGATTTCTCCCAGGCCGAACTTTGCGAACGCCTGTTTCAATGTCTCAGGCCGGAGCAAGCTTCCGACCTGGTCGACGCGCATGGTATTGAGATTCAATGTCGCTGGCGAAGCCATTTTTTTAGCACCCTTCCCTTCGTGGTTGGTCGATCTCGATCATAGGGAGACGGGGTCCCAACAGGCAAGCGCAATGCAAAACTATTACTTCGCAGCCAGATACTTCTTCGCTTGTTCGAGCTCCGGGCGGGAATCGCCTTTGCCGGCGAGATCCACTAACTGCGTGAAATAGTGTTTCGCCTTGGCACCGTCGCCCGACTGTGCCGCCGCCTGCGCCGTACCGGAGATGCCACGGAAGCGGTTGGGATCATGCTTTTCGGAGGCTTCGAATTCCTTGAGCGCTTCGGCCGGCCGCTTCATTTCGAGCAACATCTCACCGAGCAGCTCATGGGCGGGCACCAAGCGCCCCGGGGTCACCGCGTGCTTCTCGCTTTTGTCTTCCATCTCCGCAGCGGAACGCATCAGCGTGAGCGCTTCGTCGCGGTTGCCTTTTGCATACTCGGTCCACGCGGCGGCGCTCAGACGCTGCACCTCCACTTCAGTCGCCCAGTAATTGTCCTTGGCGGTTTTCAATCCATCGACGATGCGCGCGATCTCCTGGACTCCCTTCTCGGCAGCGGCCGCGTCGCCGCCACGAGCGGCACCGAGGGCACGTGCAAAATACGTCATCGCTTCGGTGTACGGGAACTTGCTCAGGCGCGGTTCAAGTTGCGCTGCCTCTTTCCACACGCCGCGCTCGAACGAATATCGCGCCGGTATCGCCGCCAATGCGTACGCTGATGCCAAGTTGTTAGGGTTAATGCCCGTAGTCCGGCGGGCCTCTTGCATCACCGAGGCAGCGTCGTTGTCGCGCGCGAGCTGCATATAAGCGTACACCATGTAGTCCATGGCATGCAGGCCGCCGCCTGGTTCCTTTTCCGCCATGGCCACATCTGCCGAGTGCCGGTTGGTGGCAACCGAGGCCTGCCAGGCACCCACGCGAGTGAAGATATGCGAAGGCATGTGCAGCGCATGCGGCGCCGATGGAGCGATGTCCGCATAGCGCTTGGCCGCATTTAACCCTTTAGCAGCAATCGGCGGGTAGTCGTAACTGTGGATGAGATAATGCGCCACGCCGGGATGATCGGGATGCTTTTTGAATTGGGGCTCGAGGATTTGCGCGGCTTTCAAGGTATCCGCGAAAGTCTTGTCGCTCGGCAATTGCGTCGCGGTGAGATAGATGGCGTAGAAGATCTGCGCCTCGTCATCTTTAGGAAACTTCTTGGCCACGACCTCAAACGCGTCGGCGAGGGACTTCATGCGCTCGCGATGCGGGCGATCATTGAAGCGGTCGTAGTATTCCGCGATCGCCTCGATGTAGAACCGTTCGCGTTCGGTTTTGGCGCCGGTCAAGCGCGCGCGCTGGATTGCTTCCTTTGCCTTTTGCGCGTCCTGCGCGGTCGCGTTGCCCGCAAAGGTGTTGCCGATTAGAATCGCGGCGATGCCCCAGTTTGCGATGGCGCAACTCGGATCGCGCTCCAGAATTTCACGGAACGCCTTTTCCCCCTGCTGAAACCAGAACGAGTGCAGCATCGCCACCG
>Ga0326597_10003330_pt1 | contig 23269 bp, 27 predicted proteins | sample RVTome_12_FD_203789 | JGI IMG/M metagenome (GOLD analysis project Ga0326597, IMG submission 203789) | Soil microbial communities from uranium-contaminated site in the Upper Colorado River Basin, Wyoming, United States - RVT100D185 | ecosystem: Environmental > Terrestrial > Soil > Contaminated >... | reverse complement strand
GCGTGCGGCCTACCGCGCCGCCGCCTCGGCGTCGAACACGACTCGTCCGCCCACCATCGTCATCACGGGCTGGATGTCCTTGATCTCGTCGGCCGGCACCGTGAGGTAGTCTCGATCGAGCACGACCAGGTCGGCGAAGCGGCCGCCTTGAATCGAACCCAGATCATTCTCGCGGAAGAAGAGGTACGCGTTGCTTCGCGTATGGGCGATCAAGGCCTCTTCGCGCGTCACCGGATGCGTGTTGACGACGGTGCCGCCGACCATCTTGCCGGTCACCGCCCAGTACAGCGTCTGGAGCGGTCGGTACTGATTGACCTCGAAGGCATCGGTCCCGAGTCCCCACTGAATGCCACTGTCCTGGATCTCTCTGAGAGGCGGCATGGCAAATGCCTTGTCTCCGTGGACCCGGTGGAGCAGTCCCCCCGTGACGATCTCTCTGGGGTGTACCGCGATGAACACGTTGAAGTCCCGCAGGCGTTCGAGCTGCGCCGGCGTCACGCCCTCCATGTGCATCAGGGCCCACCGAAGCTGTCTGATCGAAACCTCCTCCTCGACCCGCTCGAGCTGTCGGATCCGCCCGTTGATCGCTTCTGTGGTTTGCGTATGGATGAGTGCCTGGATGCCTGCCTTCGCCACGACCTTGGCGAAGTCGCCCCATTGGTTCCAGGCCTCTTCGGTAGCCGGCTGCTGCGTGGCGGAGTAGAGGTCGTCCTCACCGCCGCCGATGAAACCTTCGCCCCAGTTCGTGTAGTCCTGCCATTCGTTGCCGTCGTGGTACCTGAGCAGTGGAATGGCTGCCAGGCGCTTGGCCAAAGCGCCTGGGCCTTCACCACGGCCTCCCCCCGGCGCCGTGCGGAAGCAGAAGAACCGCATGCTTGCGCGTCCTTCGCGCTCGAAGTCTCGATACAGGTCTTCCCACTGACAGCCACCACCAGACGCCGTCAGTCCGGCGCGGTTGAGGTCGCGAAGCATGGCCAGGCTACTGGTCCGAACGACATCCATGGGCAAATTGGCCCGCGCCCCGTTGGGAGCGTCGAGAAAGTTCGCCGCTCGTCGGACGGCTCCGGTTCCCTCGCTTCGAATGACGCCCGTCGCCCGCCCGTTCGCGTCGCGAACGATCCAGGGCTCATCCATCGTCTCGAGTCCGATCGCCTCGATCGCCTTGCTGTTGATATAGGCGTCGGAGCGCGAGAAGACGAGATACACCGGGTTGTCTGGCGAGTACTTGTCGAGCTCGTCGCGCGTGAACGGGCTCTTGTTTTCCACGAACTGATCGGGCGACCATCCCCCGAGGTTGAAGACCCATTCACCAGGCCCGTTTTGTTTCGCCTTGGCGCGGATCATTTCGAGGGCGCGCTGGCGCGAGTCCACCCCGTCGAGTCGCAGCTCGAGCATCCAGTACGCTCCTTCTTCCTGGAAGTGCGCGTGGCCGTCGATGAATCCTGGAACGACAGACCGGCCCCTGAGGTCGATGCGCCGGGTCGCCGCGCCCGCGAGCGCGGTGATGTCGGCGTTGGTGCCGACCGCGACGAAGCGGTCGCCACGGATCGCGACCGCCTGGGCGATGCGGAACTGGGCGTCAACCGTAATGATCTTTCCGTTCGTCAGGACGATGTCAGGCGGCGCTTGTTGCGCGTCCACGATTGCCGCGACACCGGCGAGTCCAGCGGCCAGCACTACGAGAGCAAGTCGTTTCATCACATTCTCCGTTCCCTTGGGACCGAAACTCAGGGCCCAAAGGATTATACGGACGTTGCCGGCGTTGAAGAACTCCAGATGGCCTCCAGATGGCCGATTTTCGTCAGAGAGGCAGCGTGCGATGCCACATCCCGGATCGGCCCCGATGCTCGCCCAAAGGCTGCGAACGGTGGAGTCCCAGCGCCGACGGCCCAGAGGAGACCGACTGAGCCAGGCTCGAGTCTGGCCTGTCTCAGGTGCTCTGCGCAGTCGGGCTGAGCGAGCAGGGCGTTACGCTGGTGTACGCTGGATCGTCCTATGACCACCGAGCCGACAATGGGAGGCGCCGTCCGCTCACCATGACCCACACGAGACGTGTCTTCGCCGTCCTTACGGACTTCGTCACCGTCTGGGGGGCGATCATCGCGATTGTCACGGCAGGCTTTGTCGTGACCTATCGGTACGTCGGCTCGCCGCCACCGACGACGCTGCGAATTGCGGCTGGCGCGGCCAACGGAGCCTACTACGCCTTTGCCCAACAGTACGCGCGCTCACTCGCCGCCGACGGTATTTCTCTGGAGGTGGTGCCGACAGCGGGGTCCGTGGAGAACCTCGACCTCCTCAGGCGGGGTGAGGTCACATTGGCCCTGGTGCAAGGGGGCAGCGCGACACCTGCAGATCGAGAGCGCCTGCAGACGCTGGGAAGTCTTTTTCTCGAGCCGGTCTGGGTGTTCACTCGTGCATCGACGACGATACAACGCCTGTCGGACCTGAAAGGGTCACGCGTGGCGGTTGGCGCCGTCGGCAGTGGTACGTTCCTGCTGGCCACGCAGCTCCTTTCCGTCAGCGGCGTTTCGGAGTCGAACACGATGTTTCGCCGCAGCGATACCGCAGAGGCGAGTCGCCTGCTGTCGGGCGGCGACGTCGAGGCCGGCGTGTTCGTTGCGGCATCCGATGCGCCAGTCATCCAGGACCTCATCCGGCAGCCGGCGCTGGTGCTCTTCGACTTCGAGCGTGCCCCTGCCTACAGTCGTGTCTTTCCGTACCTCACTCCGGTCGTGCTGAGTGAGGGGGTGCTCGACCTCGAGCGAAACCTTCCACCGCGCGATACTACGCTGGTAGCGGCGGCGGCCAGCCTCGCGGTTCGCGAGGACCTTCATCCTGGTCTGATTCCGGCGCTTCTGGACACAGTGACCCGAGTCCATCGGCCGGCGGGCGTGCTCGAGCGACCGAGGCAGTTTCCGTCGGTCGATTTCGTGGATCTACCTCTCAACGAAGACGCCGGCCGCTATATCAGGGAGGGTCCGTCCTTCCTGTATCGCTGGCTGCCCTACACGACGGCTGTGCTGCTGGACCGCCTCAAGATCCTGGTCCTGCCGTTTCTCGCTCTGTTGATTCCGCTGTCTCGAACCGCGCCGCTGCTCTATCAGTGGCGAGTTCGTTCGAAGATCTATCGCTGGTACGCGGAGGTGCGTGAAATCGACTCGATCCTGCAGGCGGAGGCCGACAGCCGTTTGGAAGAAGTAACCGATCGACTGGCGGCGCTCGAGCGTGAGGTTGCCTCCCTTTCGATCCCACTAGCGTACGCGGGCGAGCTGTACCATCTGAGGCTGCACGTGCGTCTCCTGCAGGACAAGCGTGCCGAACGCCTGCGCGCCGAGCAAGAGCGGTGATGGGGCCGCCGGTCTGCCGGTTGATTCTGGAATTGGGAGGCAAGAAGGAGGACGCGAGACTCGCGGGCGCCGACGATGGGTGGCGGCTCTCGTAGAATGGCGCGGATGGCACACGAGCTGACGATAAGCGGGTTGCGAGGTGTGCCCCACGGCATCCGTGCGATGGCTTTCGACTTTGACGACACGCTGGCCGATACTCTGCAGGCGCGAGTCCGCGCATTGCGCCGGGCCTTCGAGATATCCGGGATCACATCGGTCGACCTGGATGCATTCATGGTCGCTTACCGCGGCATCCCGCTTCAGGAGTTCTTCGAGACGTATGACGGTGGGCGCGGGAAAGAGCTTGGGCTGCTGGACGCCTATCGTGCAGCCTACTGGATGCAAGCGCCTGGCCTGGTGCGGCTGTTCGATGGCGTATCCGAGCTACTCGACGGCCTGCGCGAAGCGGGGGTGCCCGTGGGCATCGTGACGTCGAAGGCTCGCGACATCGTGGTGGAAGGACGTGCCGCGGGAACGTTGGCGGAGTTGGGCGAGCTGGGTCTGAGCTGGCTCGCGCCGTGCACGATCGGCTACGAGGACGTCGCGCGGCACAAGCCGCATCCCGAGGGATTGGAACGTCTCCTGGCGATGCTCGGTGTGCGGCCTGAGGAGACGCTGGTCGTTGGCGACAGCGTCGCAGATATCCAGGTGGCGCAGCGGGCAGGGTGCTGGAGCTGCCTGGCCGGTTGGGGCGTACCCGTGGCCGAGCGCCAGCTCGCAACCGCAACACCGGACGTGATTGCGGAGCATCCCCTGGCCTTGCTGCGGTTGCCCGTTCCCCCGACCGTGGCGAGCAGTGCCGCTGCCGCTCCCTAATGAGCATTCGCGCTGGGCCGTCCTTCCTCCTGCGCCCTCTGGACCCAGGTCTATCCCCGTCGACCGTCCGGGTGAATCGATGATCAGATTGGGCACGCTAGAATAGCGACCGTGTACTCCACGGCGTTGACGCTTCATTCGGTGCTGCGTTGGGTTGTCCTGCTGGCGGGATTACTGGCCGTGGCCAGGGCGTGTGTCGGCTGGACCGGTAGGCGGCCGTGGACGGCAGCAGACAGCCGCGCCGGCCTCTGGTTCACGATCGCGCTGGATCTCCAGCTGCTGGCAGGGCTGTGGCTCTATCTCGCCCTCAGCCCGCTCACGTCGATGGCGCTGGAGAGCATGGCTGATACGATGCGAAATTCCAGTTTGCGGTTCTGGTCCGTCGAGCATCCATTCGGCATGATGGTCGCGCTGATCCTCGCCCACGTTGGCCGAGTCTATGTTCGTAAGGCAACTGCTGACGCGAGCCGTCACAGAGTCGCGGCCGTCCTGTTCTCGGTCGCTCTCGTGGTCATCTTGCTGTCGTCGCCATGGCCAGGCACCGCAAATGCTCGGCCCCTCGTTCGCTGGTAGTGGGCGGAGCCCTGGATCTGGGATGTGTGATGGACATCCCAGTGGAAGATCGCGTGATGTCGAGCAGGCCACGAAGAGTCGATGTGCGGATCTAATGGGAAGTCGCTGCGGCCTCTTCACCAGTGTTGTCTGGCTTCCAACAGTAGAACATGCGCCGATGGATAGTCTGATACTTGGTCCACGCGTCGGGGTCAATCAAGCGGTGCCGTGCAGCCGTGTCCACCGGGCTCAGCCGAAACTCTTTCTCCGTGCGAAAGATTGCGATCTCCGCCATTTCGAATCCACTGTCCAGCACGAGGTCGACGACATCCTTCAGCGAGTAGTCGCAGAGCAAGTGCTGGGGATGCACCTCGAAATAGAGCCCCAAGTTGCCATGCCGCAGTGTCTCCTGCATTCCAAAAAGTACCTTGCCCTCACTGCCATGAACGTCAATCTTGATGACGTCAGCCTTTATCGCGTGTCGCTCACACCAGAGATCAAATCGGTCGGTGTCCACCATCATCTCGGCGTCATCGGCCGACACCTTCATGCTTCTCCCCTTGAAGGGCACCTTCGCGACCTCGTCTGAAAGTGCAAGGGCGCAGATGTCTCCCCGGATCTGATTGAGCTCAAAATTCTTCTGCAGAACACGAAAGGAATCCGGGTTCGGTTCGAAGGCGTAGACTGTATTCTCCGGGCAGAGGTGGGCTGCGAACGCCGAAAAGAAACCCAGGTGAGCACCGATGTCAATGAAGCAAATCGGCCGGCCGGCATAATTCTCGATCATGTGGGCGCAGGTGCCGGGTTCATGCAGCTCACCGCGATAGTTCTGGAGCAGGTACATACCGTCCGGGGAACAAAAGGGAAAGGAGAACCGATCGAATACGTTAATGCTTCCAATGCCGTCGTCAGAGAATGCTTTGCCGTACTTTCGGCACAGACCTCGATACTCGACGAGGCGCCGGATCCGCCGGAGACTAGGTCCCAGAATAGGGGTTCGCGATGCCTGGCTTCGCAGTCTTCGAATCATTGCTGTTCGAGCTGTGACCCTATTCAGTCTAGCTGAACCTCGGGTCATGCTGGGAGGAAGGCCGCGGAGTTCATTCACTTGAGACCAGGGCGTCCTGCTCAGGGCTCTGATCAGAATCAGGTTGCCACCTTTGGCCACCGAGGCATCCCGCCGGGCTGCGTTGACTCATCACTCACATACACCCGGCATGCTCGCTCTTCGCGCCTTGCCGGGCGGGCGCCTCGGCACCCGAAGCTGACAACCTAATTCTGACCAGAGCCCTTAGCGCCAGCCTGTCTCAGCCGCAGGCAACGACTTCGTCGAGCGTGGCGACCAGAATACCGCGTTCGAAATCACAAGTGGTGTGAACGGAGTGACCTCCTGACCGAGAAGCGGAGCGCGAAGGACCTATGCCGCCTACCGGTAGGCGGTCTCTCCAATGACCTCGCCGCGGAAAGCCGCCCACATCCCTGGAATTTGGAGCGTCGCTGTGGTCACGGCCAAGGAGAGGGCAATGGGGATCTCGTACACCTTGAGATCGAAACAGCGCCACAACCTCAGGACACGTGAGGTGCTCCTCGCGACACACACTGACCAGAAGATGGGAATGGACAAGACGCCGAGGCGGACCAACCACGCCATGCGCGCATGGGAAGGGGCCTTCCGAAGCGTGACGGTACTCCAGCCAGCGTTTCTCGAAACATCGCGCTCCATGTCCCAGCCGTGAAAGGCATGCACGACGCGGGCGTTTGGCTCGAACCACATCTCTCCGCCATCGTGCAGGATCGCGCCAGCATGGAGGCCCGACAAGAACGGATTGGCGCCGCTCGGAAAGGGGTGCTTCAAGACCCAATCCCTTCGAAAAGCGGCGTTGTTGTTTGAGATATGTCGAGTCAATCCTGCGGAACCGCGGTCGACATAGGCGCGGGAGAGCAGCGCGAGGGATCGCTTGGTCACGCTTCCTTCGCCGTAGGTTGTGCGGCCGTTGACCACCGCCGCGTTCGGGTGCCGATCAAAGGCCTCCACCAAGTGGCGGAGCCAGTCCTGCTGAGGCACGCAATCCATGTCGAGGAAGACGATAATGTCGGCTGAGGCTTGCTCCGCGCCCACATTCTTGAGCGCGAATGAATCTTCGACGTCCGAGTAGACGATGTGCAGGTTCGCGTCTCTCGTCGCCAGCTCTTTCTCGGTGGCCTCGCGAAAGCGTGAGCTCTCCACGAGCATGCGCTCCACACGGCCTTGGAAGTCCTGCCGATCGAGCCGGTCAAGAGCTGTATGGAGGTCGTCGAAGCTCCCTTGCTCTCCGGCGCCGTAATCGGAAACCAAGACGATGCTGACGGCAGGCTTCGTTGGTGCTTCCATGCGAACGACTCCTGAGGATATCGCGATCTCTGTCGCCGTTTCGGCGGTCTCCACAGACGGACGTCGCGACGACGATTGCAGAGACGCAGCCCAACCCCGTCCCTGAACCTATCACCCTGCTCCTGCTCGGCGGTGGCCACTTCGCTGCGGGATATCGACTCGGACGGAAGCGGCGACAGATTCGTCGAGCCGTTCACCCTCATGCGAGGGATCTGCTCGACACAGGGGCGACCTCTCGGGATCACCGTGGGGCGTCACGGCATCGAGTGGAAAAGGTGGCGCGCCGGGGACCCGAGCGGTCAGGCCCAGAGTCGCTCCGCGCCACGCGTCACGCGGCGTCGAACGACCGAACGAACAGTGCCGCGATCGCGCCCTTCCCGTTCTCCCGCAACGTGCGCGTGCCGGTACCTGTAAAATGTGCATGTGTGACGATCGGCGCGTCCGACGCGGCTAGCGCGTGCCAGGACGATCCGGTCCACCGGCACCAGTGATCTTTGTCCTGATCGAACACATGAAGCGGCTTGTTGCACAGCTTGGCGAACTCTGCGCCCCAGCCCGTTCCACCGCGTACGGTGTCGTCGTCCTGGATCGTGCCAACGACGTAGATCTCCTGTCCGCTATTGACCTGGTACCACAGCGCCTGCAGGACTCGTCTGAGCGTGGCGCTCTGCGTGTAGCGCCGATGCATCAGCTTCGACACGTACTCAAAGCTGACATCGCCCGCCAACAGTTCCTCGTGGTTGAGCATGCGGACGCCACGCTGGCGCGCGATGTTGTGACCGTCAAAGGTGAAGTTGACCTCCTCGACGCCGTGTCGCTCGGCAAACTCGCCGAACGTCGCCTCCGCGCCGGTGGCACCGCCGCTGAACAGGATGCAGTCGGATGGTTTCATCGTGGGACACATGGTATCAACGAACAGAACATGCGGGGGATCGCTCCCGCTGCATTGGGGAATTTCTCCCTTCTCATCAGCCAAATTCCACAGCCAGTCTCCGATCGCGCCGGCCACTAGAGCTCCAGCGTGTGGGCACGATCGTTGCGGGCTCCTATCAGCAGGAGGGTGCACAATGCCCAAACGGGGAGTCAGGAACGTGGTCGGAGTCGCCGTCCTGTGCGTCGGATTGACGGCGCCAGGTGTCGGGTCGCAGGAGTCGCCATCGCCCACGAGCGTTGACATTCCCCCGACCGCAACGGTTCTCGAAGGTATTCCGACAGTGCGGATCGACTCTGCGGAAGGCACCACGACACGGCGTCAGCTCGACCAGGCCGAAGCGGCCAGGAGCCTGCTCAGGATCAACGTCATCGACGGTCAGTACTACTGGACGAGCCGTGAGAACCGCCTGCTTCGACTCGACACGTCCGGTGCGTTCACCTACCTCTCCTCAGAGCCTGGACGGTACATCCGGTTCACCCGTGTCAACAACCGGATTGAATACGTCGAGCATGTTGATGTCGCGCTCGGCAGCGTCACGTGGTGGGGGGAGCTCAGGATCAAGTAGGGCGCCGAGGAAACGAGAGTGAGCTCGACCAGGCAGCGCTGGCCGGCGACAACGGTCTCGCAGCCAATGCAAAGCTTGCGTCAGGACAGGCGCTTCGTGTCGACAACAGGTCCTATCGTGCCTTCGGCGCTCGACCCTGACGCACTGCTGGCGAATCTCCCGCAGCGGATGCTTTTTCATCGAGTCAGTGACGTGTGGAGGGATATCCGGGAACCGTGTTGAACAGGACTGGTTCGGATGTCCGGCGGAACCACGGCCCCTTCGACGACCCGTTTACGACACGCTCGGCGCAAAGAGAATGCCGATGATCGCGGCAATCACGAGCGAAAGCACCCACCCTGTGACACACACGCCAAGGGCGCGGACTGTGGTGGTGTAGTCGAGGGCCTGGCGAATGGCGACGACCATCGCCACGAGCATCCAGACCGTCGCGATCGCGTAGATAGGGCCGCCCAACAGCGGAATCACACCAAACGCACGCAGCAACCCAGGCGATGAGGCGAAGGCGATGGTGCGCAGCAGCTCGCCAATGTCCGCTCGGGTTTGCGGCTCCGGCAACAGCCGCGTGCCGATCAGATAGGTGAGCGCGGCCCAGGCTATCCAGCCCACCAGGGCACCCACGACGCCGGCGACGAACGCCTGCGGATTCGGGGCGCCGAGACCTCGCAGGCCGATTCCACCGGCCACGCTGGCGACGAGCACCACGGCAAGCGCCTGGCCTGTCGCGTGACGATCGGCTTCCACCTCCTCGTACACGCGCGAGTCCAGGAGCGCCGCTCCGATCAGGCGTTGCGCGAACGTCATTCGACACCTCGACGAGCATCATTCGATCGGAGGAACCAGCGGTCCAGCACCACGTGTCGTGTGAACGCCGGTGAGGTAAGCAAGGTCCGGCCCACGGTCGCCAAAGCGGCACGCACGGGAGCGGGGCGGCGCGGCGCCTGAGGATGAAGGCGACCGAGCGCTTCAGCATACGGTCGGAGCGCAGCCATCCCGACGCGGCCATTCGAGGCGATCAGTGTTTGCGCTGCGAGCAGTCCGGACTCGATAGCGGGCTTGATCCCCTCGCCACTTTCCGGATACGCCAACCCGACGGCGTCCCCAACGAGCAGTATGCCGTCGGCGAGGATGGGTCGCGCGCCGGCGCCACACGCGAGATAGGCGTGGCCTCGCCACCGGACCTGAGATCCTGGTGCCAGTGTGTGCCGCCGTTCCAGGAATGTGATGAACTCTTCAACATGGCGCCCGAAGTCCTTGTGCTCACGTCGCCCGATGCCGACGTTGAGGTAGTGGCCTTTCCGCACGCTCCACCCGTAGCCTTCGAGGTCCCGACAGAAGAACAACTCCGGCACGACGGGCGTTGCGCGGGCTTGCTCGGGGTCGAGCTTGAACTCGACTTCCTTGGCGACGACGGGAGACGAGGTGTCGGTGCCACCTCGAAGGTGTCGTGCGACGGGGCAGAAGTGCCCACCGGCTCCGATGACGAGCGGCGTCTCAATCGCCTCGTTGACGACCCAGGTGCCGTCGCCGCGCCGTAGTGTCACGACAGGCGAATCTTCGAGGACGCGCGCGCCCGCACGACGGAGCAGGAAATCGTCGAATTCGAAGCGACGGATGGCATGGCTGACCACGCGGGAGTAGTTTGTCTCGATGTGCGTGGAGCCGATGAGTCCGGTCCTGAAGCCGGTGATGTCCTGGAGCGTGCACCCTGAGGCGCGGTACTCGTCCGGCTCGAGATCGAGCAATGGGAACACCTCTGGGGTAAGCCATCCGGCGCAGACCTTGTCGCGCGGAAAGCGGGCCCGATCGACCACCACCACGTTCCACCCCGCGCGGCCGAGCGCCCGCGCGCAGGTTGACCCGGCAGGACCTCCGCCGACGACCAGCGCGTCACAGCGAATCACAGCGTCCTCTGAGGCTTGTCGAACGGGTCGTCCCGTGTCCAGGAGGGCGGTGCCGACTCACGTGGAGCGAAGACAACCTGAAAGAGCTGCATCCAGCCGGTGGCGAACGCCGCCTGAGAGCCGGCAAGATAGAGCTCCCAGGCGCGCCGGAACGGCTCACCGTAGGTCGCGCACACCTCGTTCTTGGCTGCTCGGAATCTTTCGCTCCAGTGCGCCAACGTCTGCGCGTAGTGCAGTCGAAGGTTCTCGACATCCACCACCGACATGCCGGAGGGCACGAGAATACGCTCGAACACCTCGGCGAGCGTGGGAGGATACGCGCCGGGGAAGATTCGTCGTCGTACCCACGGGTTCAAGGGGCGAGGGGTATCTCGTCCGATGAAGTGGAGGAGCCCGCGCCCGTGTCCGCGCCGCAGCGTGCGCTGGAGCACAGCCGCGAGCGTGTTGAAGTGGGCCAGACCGACGTGTTCGAGCATGCCAACTGAGACGAACGCGTCGAACGTGCCGCTCACATTCCTGTAGTCGTCGTTGATGAAGGTCACTCGGTCTGCCAGCTGTTCGCGTACGGACCGTACGCGCGCGTACTTCAACTGCTCGCCAGAGACGTTGAAGGCCGTGACGTGCACGCCGTAGTGCCGCGCCATGTGCAGCGCCAGGGCGCCCCAGCCGCAACCCGCCTCGACGACGGACTCGCCAGGTCGCAGCCTCAATTTACGGCAGATGCGATCGAGCTTGGCGCGCTGCGCAGCGTCGAGCGACGTCTCTTGTGTGTCGAAGTACGCGCAGGTGTACACGAGTTCGCGATCCAGCCACAGCGCGTAGAAGTCGTTGCCGAGATCGTAGTGATGGTGCACGTTGCGCCGCGCGCCGTTCACGGTGTTGGGAACAGCCAGCCCGGCCGAGAAACGCTCTCGCCAGGATCCCGCCGGCAGTGAAAGACGAGAGAGACCCTCGAGCACCCGTCCGAGGGGGCCACGGACCTGCAGGCGCCCGGCCATGTACGCCTCGCCGAACCAGAGCTCAGGATTCAGAATGAGACCGAGCAGCGTGCGGCGATCGCCAACGATCATGTCGCCAATCGTTCGGTGTGGCAACGTGGAAGGACGACTGCCGTCCCACAGTTCAACTCCGACGCCGACAGGCTCGACGGTTCGCTGCAGCTGTGCCGCGAGCCAGCGGTCGATGCCGTTGACGCGAGGGCCCGTGTGCCCACGGAGCTGCGCGGTGGTGCGAAGAGCGCGGGTCACACCCGTGGTCATCGGCGAGCCCATCGTTGGCTGAAGTGACGATCCCATGTGTTCACCTCATCAGGAAGCCGCGTGTTACCAAACAACACGCGCACCGTCGGCGTAGATACCTCACACCTGCCGGTCACGTACCCGTTGAATGTCTTACCTGCGCCTCGATCCTGGCGCGACATCGCCAGCAACCCCCGTCGCCGAGCGTTGACGCGTGCCGTCGCGAGTCTTACCTGTTCAGGACAGGCACAGACGATGCCAAGTAAGGCGGCGCGTCACCTCACGACCGTCCGAGCCCCGAATCTCCAGACCGGGATTGTGCATGATATCGGGTGCTGCACCACCATCGGGGATAAGTCCACACTGTTCGGCAAGTATCTCCTGAGCCCGGGTGCGTTGACGACCCCATAGAGAGGTCTTGGTCGGTAGGCTCGGGCCTTCCTCTTTGTAGTGCCCGCCCTGAGGCGGGCCCGGGGCAGGACCGGCTGAAGCCGGCCATTGTATGGCGGCGAAAACGGCGCACGCTGAAGCTGACAAGGACCGTCACCAGCACATCAACGGGCATGCCGATGATGTGGCCGGGACGGAAGCGCCACTGTCGCACGGCACGAACAGCTTCCAGGTCTAGCCCTCCCGGATCGAGCGAGCGCACCACGCGGATCGCGTCAGGCTCACCGTTTTGTCGCACGACAAGCTCGAGTTCGACCGAGCCCTGGACCCGGTTGGCAGGCGCCTCGGCAGTGGGTCGGGCGTGCGCGGCGAGCGGATCCTTCCCTGGTGCCTGTGCGTCCACGTCGCCTGGCCTGCCCAGACTGTACGATTCCACACGCAGGAATAGCAGGACAAGCGGGGGTTCCCTGATTCCCACGTCAGGTCTCCCCTGATGCTGCTGAGAGGTCACGCTCGGTCCGTCCACAATCTGGACGCCACTCGTGCAGAATCTGTGCGAGGTCCATGTCGGGCGCGATTAAGCAGATGTGGCCGTGGCCCGACAGGACGCGCACGACCGAACCAGGGGCGCGGGCCGCCATGTAGTGCGCCTGGGCGACAGACGGCACCAGGTGATCCTCCTCCGCCGCCAGGAACAACGTCGGCGGGCGGAGTTCGTGCAACCGGTGCCGCACGTCGTAACGCGTCAGCAGCCTCAAGCGACCGACGTAGCCGTCACGGCTGGCCGACGCCGTGAGCGCCATGAACCGGCGGGCCTCGCGTCGATGCGTGTGTCGCGAATGTAGCCGGAACGCCGTGAGCCGTCGGACAAGCCCCATCGCCCCCCACGGCAACACGCTCAGTCCCAGCAACGCAAGACGTAGACGAATCTGGGGCGCAAAGTACGGAAAGGAATTGAGAATGACGAGGGCGCTGACCTGCTCCGGCCTGGCGAGCGCGAAGCTCAGGGCCAATGCGCCCCCAAACGACTCGCCGACCACGATCGCCCGCCGGTCCGCGGGCGAGACGGTGCCGACCACACGGGCCAGATCCGCCACGAGTTGCTCCATCGTCGAAGCACCGTCTCGCAGCGCATACGTCGCGACCCGGTACGAGCGGGCCAGCAGCGGAACCTGGCGATAGAACAGCTGCCCGGTGCCGTCCATACCAGACACGAGGACGACAGGTGCGCCCGTTCCTTGGACCGACAGGTGGAAATCGTAATCCTCGGTCATAGAATCTCAGCGATGAGAGAGACGCCTTCCCGGCACCGCCGGCAAGCCGCCGCGATCTGGCGGGTTGGCTGGACCGTGCTCTCGATTCTCGTGGTGGAGATCATCGTATGCGGGCTTGCCGTCCTGCCGGTGCTCATCGCATGGAAAGAACTCGGCACGTGGATCGATCTCTCTCGTGGCCTCGGTCTCGTCGTGTCCAGCCTCCTGATCGTCCCGTCGTACGTCGGATTCGCACTGTGCTTGATGGCGGTGTCGGCAGTTGCGACCCGCATTACCGGGGCGCGGACGACTCCCAACGCGGAGATGCGTATTGCCGAGATGCAGTGGCCGCTCATGCGGTGGGTGCGATACATGGTTGCCTCGCACATCGTACGCGTGTTCGCGGGACCCCTGTTTCGAGGGTCTCCGGTCTGGACGGCGTATCTTCGGTTGAATGGCGCACGATTCGGCCGACGTGTGCATGTCAATACGCTCTTCGTCAGCGATCACAACCTGCTCGAGTTCGGCGACGATGTGGTGGTCGGCAGCGACGTGCATCTTTCAGGTCACACCGTTGAGGCTGGCATGTTGAAGACGGGAAGAGTTCGGCTTGGACACAACGTGGTCGGCTTGGGCACGGTTGTCGAGATCGACGTCGTCGTTGGAGCGGACTGCCAGGTGGGTGCCCTGAGCTTCGTGCCCAAGCACACGGCGCTCGACGCTGATGCCGTTTATGCCGGGGTACCGGCACGGCGCCTTGGGTAGAGGGCTCTTTCTCGGACGGCGGGCGAGTGGGGTTGACGTGGCACTGTGGAAAACCCCGTGGCAGGTGGGGATTATTCGAGCCCCTTACGGTGCCGGGCTCAGATCGAGGAAGCCCTCCGGCATGAGGGCGGTGGCCAGCATCACCTCGTTGATGTCGCGATGCGCAGACCAGGAGGGAGTCTCTCGATGCTCGCGATCGAGCCAGAAGCGCTCGATGGCTGAGCCCAGCGAACGATACGAGTCAAGGCGCTGAAGCAGTGCGGAGACGCCAGCGCCACGTCCGGAGCCAACGGTGCCGATCGACCCCTCGCTGCCCAGGCGTCCGATCGCCGTCAGTCCGATGGCGAGCCCCAGCTCGCGGAAGGCCAGGCGCTGCGCGGCGGGCTGTCGGAGGTCGTTCTCACCCGCATGGTGCTGGAGGCCAGCGAGCGCTGCCGCGAGCAGGCGAGCAAGCCAGGCGGTGTCCTCGAGTGCCCCTTGACTCATCAACTGACGCACGCGCCAGGCATCCGACAGGAGTCCGCCGATGCCGAGCGGATCGCTGGTCGTCCAGTCACTGGCGTCGCTCATCGCCGCCAATGCCGCCGTTTCCCTCTCGAGGCCCGGGCCGGCCGGTCTGCCGGGAAATATCGAGGCGGTTGTGCGCAACTGGGTGCAGGTGATGAAGCCATCCAGCGCATCGTGCTGTCCCATGGACGGCACGAGCGGACGCGAGAGGTCGACGCTCATCTTCCACACGAGGCGTCTTTGGCCGTCCGCTGGTGATGCGGGGCTGAATCCGATGAAGGCCGCTTCCGCCAGTTCGCGGGCCCACCGGTTGAATCGCGGCTCCCGCGTCGAGCGGGAGACCTGGTCGAGCGCGTGCATCCACTTCGTCAAGTAGTGGAAGTACTGTCCGTCCCGCTCCCACTCGAGTTGGGCGTCGAATGGTTCGCCCTCGAGGCGCTCCCGGAGCGGCTTGCCGATGCGCAGGCCGCCCCGAGTGGGATGGGTCTCGTCGGCGCCCGGCAACCATCCAGTTCGCCGGTCGTCGGGGCGATGCATGCCCAGCGTATGGTGGACCTGATCGACCAGGCGCAGGGCAAGTTCACGGTAGCGGTCTTCTCCAGTCAGTCTGGCCATTCCGAGGAAGTTGCACACCGCGAAGGCGTCGGTCCAGAGATACCGACGCGAGGAGCGGCTGAAACTGGGGCCGGTACGGTCCGCGAAACGTGCCATGAGAGAGATGGCTTCCGATTCGGATGGACGCAGGGGCGAGGTCACGTCGGGAACGAGTGCAGGGGGCATGCCAGGCGTGGAGTTGCGTTCACCGGGCGTGGAACTTGCTAGGAGGGACGTCATAGGGCCGGTTCCCGCTCCGCGAGGCTGGAGTGCGATACGGCCAAGCCAGGAAGAAAGGAAGTTAGTGCATGAGCTTCGCTGACGAACGTGCCCGAATGGTCGATCTCCAACTCGCGAGACGGGGCGTGTCCGAGCCGCGGGTTCTCGATGCGTTTCGTGCCGTTCCTCGTGAGGACTTCCTGCCCGAGAACATGGCCGAGTTCGCCTATCGGGACACGCCTCTGCCCATCGCGGAGGGCCAGACGATTTCCCAGCCCTATATCGTGGCGGTCACCATCGAAGCGCTCGGCCTTGGCCCGGAGGACCGGGTGCTGGAGATCGGAACGGGGTCCGGGTACGCGGCGGCGGTCTTGAGCCGAATCGCGAAAGAGGTCTTCACCGTCGAGCGGATTGCCCTCCTTGCCGACGAGGCACGGGCGCGGCTGGAGCGGCTTGGCTACCACAACGTCCAGGTCCTTCACGGCGACGGCACGCTCGGCTGGCTCGACCATGCTCCCTACGACGCCATCGCGGTCGCGGCTGGGGGGCCAGTTATTCCCGGCGCCCTGCGCTCCCAGCTGGCCGCTGGGGGTCGGCTTGTCATACCGGTGGGTCCCGAGGAGTCGCAGCAGGTGCTCACGCGCGTCGTTCGGGAGGGCGCCACCGCCTTCCGTGAAGATTCTCTCGGCGCTGTGCGCTTCGTGCCGCTCATTGGTGCGCAGGGCTGGCCTGAGGGAGAGCGTGTGGTCCGCGTGCCCGGCAAATCGAGCACCATGGGAGTGGTCAGTGCGCTCATCAGGGAAGTGGCCGAGCCGATCGAAGACCCGGAATCCGCACCCGTCGATGCGCTGTGCGAGCGCGTCGGAAACGCTCGCGTCGTGCTGCTCGGAGAGTCGAGCCACGGAACCAGCGAGTTCTACCGGATGCGGGCGCGGATCACCCAGGCTCTCATCGAGCGGCGAGGGTTCGACTTCGTCGCCGTCGAGGCCGACTGGCCCGATGCCGCACGGGTCGACAACTATGTCATGGGAGACTCCCTGCGCTCGCGGGCAGATTTCACGCCGTTCTCCCGGTTTCCCACCTGGATGTGGCGCAACGAGGAGGTGCACGAGTTTGTTACGTGGCTGCGCGGGCGGAACGCGCAGCAGCTCGACCGTAGGCGCCGCGTGGGCTTTCATGGACTCGATCTCTACAGCCTGTTCACGTCAATCGGGGTGGTCCTCGGGTACCTCGACGAGGTCGACCCCGAAGCCGCGCGCGTGGCCCGGGCTCGCTACGGCACGCTGACGCCATGGCAGAAAGAACCCGCGGCCTACGGTCACGCGGTGCTCGTGGGGCGGTACGGAAGTTCCGAGCGGGCGGTCGTGGACACGCTGCGAGATATGCTCAAGAGGCGGATCGAGTACGCGCGCCAGGACGGCGAGCGGTTCTTCGATGCGGCCCAGAATGCCCGCGTTGTGGCCAACGCCGAGCGCTACTACCGAGCGATGTACTATCAGTCGGCGGCGTCATGGAATCTTCGAGACACCCACATGTTCGATACGCTGCAGTCGCTCCTGAGTTTCTACGGGCCGGATTCTCGCGGTGTCGTCTGGGAGCACAACTCCCACGTCGGCAACGCCCTGGCCACTGAGATGAGCGCGCGCGGCGAACTCAACGTTGGTCAGCTCTGTCGCGCGACCTTCGGCGAAGGGGTGTACATCGTGGGCTTTGGCACCGACCATGGCACCGTGGCGGCGGCCTCGAACTGGGACGAGCCCATGCAGCGAATGGACGTGCGTCCGGCGCACGCTGACAGCTACGAACGGCTGTTCCACGAGTCGGGTGTTCCCGCGTGTCTTGTCCCCTTGCGTGACCCGAGACGACCGGAGGTCCGGGACGAGCTGCTGCCGCCACGCCTCGAGCGAGCCATCGGCGTGGTGTACCGACCAGAGACCGAGCTGGCGAGCCACTACTTCCAGGCGACGCTGCCACAGCAGTTCGACGAGTATGTGTGGTTCGACGACACGCGTGCGGTCGCCCCGCTGGAGGTCGAGGGTCGGCCAGGCCTGGACCTTCCCGAGACGTATCCGTTCGGCCTCTGACGCCGGACCGGAGATCGCTGTCCCGGGAAGCAGGGCAGACCGACGTCAATGAGTCGGTGCCCACCGACGGCGCGAGCGCCTCGCCCGGTCTACTCCTCGCGCCCTTTGAGGCGCTCCATGTGACCGATCAGATTGTCGGTGGTCTTCTTGAGCAGATCGAGTTCATCGATCGACAGGTCGTCGAGGTGTTCGAGGTTGTACTCGATGGTGTCGACGATCTGCCTGGCGGGTCGCTGCACCGGACGCATGAAATAGCCGGTGATGCTGCCGATAATGATGCCGAAGAACAGCACCGAGCCAGTCACAATCCAGACACCGCCGATGAGTTGTCCCAACCCGGTCAGGGGCGTGTCGGCGATACCGGCGGTGGAAAAGGCCGCGACGCCCCAGTAGAGCGCTTGTCCGTAGCTGTGAATCTTGCCCCCGTCTGCGCCGCGCTCGACCAGCAACAGGCCGGCCGCGAAGGCCAGCCACAGTGCGACCAGCAGTCCAATGAGGCGGAGGAAATACGTCTCCTCTACAATCGACAGGACGTAGCGACGGAGCCGCGGCGCATGCGATATGCGCAGGCGCACGCGCCTACTGCCGATACGGTTCCGCCCGTGTCCATGAACTCCGTGGATCATTCTTGCCATCATTCACCTCCCGAACATCCGCCGACCCGAAGTCATGCGGCGGGTCATCCCGTTGCGCCCCCCGCAGCGCTCGTCTATGACGGGACACTCCTTTCACGGCATTGCCCCCCTGTCGATGGGATGACCTGCCGCCTGTGTCAGAACATGACGTGGTCCGGAAGGGCGCTGTCAGATTGGTCGGCCGCACGACACAATGGTCCGAGAATCGTGCAGATAGGGTCACCGTCTGGCGTCCGGCACGGCGAGTACGCGAGCGCAGGTGTGGCCTCCATCGAACACAGGAGGAACGGCGATGTGTCGCTCACGCCGAACACCCACAGCCACGTTTACCCACGCTCCAGCACGACGCGGCCGCTCGGATGAGCGCCGTGTTCGAGCACCAGCGTGTCAGACAACCGCGCGATCTTCGCCGCAGCCAGCCACACGCAGCGCGCGGCGGACTTCATCAACGGCCTGCAGCCGGCCTCCCCGGCTAATGTAATCGCGTCGTAATCACTTCCAAGTCGAATGCTTGTACTTCGAAACGGTCGGCTACTCCATCCTCCGACATGAATCTGGACCCGCCAGCGCGCACGAGCGCCCCTATACGGCGCTCCGGCTGCGACCGGAACTCGTCTGGGGTACAGGCGTCTACTGGGCAGTCACACCGTTCCTGTAACTCGTTCGGAAGCAGGCCCTCATTTTGGACCGAGACCCGCTCTACACGACCGGCTTCCGGCGCCTGCTGCGAGACAGCGGAGTGGAGCCGCTGCTCCTGCCTGCCCGGAGTCCAAACTTGAACGCGTTTGCCGAGCGATTCGTTGGGTCCGTCAAGTGGAGTGCTTGGAGCGACTCCGTGCCCCTCGGAGAGGCACACCTCCGGGTGGGCCGTACGAGAACTTGTCCACCACTATCATGAGGAACGGCCGCACCAAGGACTGGGTAGTGAGCGCATCGCGCCCACGACACCGGCGATCGAAACCGGCCCGGTCACGTGCGGCGAGCGGCTCGGTGGTTTGCTCAAGTTCTACTACCGCGAGGCCGCATAGCCTGTGGGCCGAGCATTCGCACACGACGACGATCGAAACGGCATCTCATAGGTTCGGTTTCTTGCTTCCGACACGACCGGTCTTTCTGCCAGCGAACCGGCGTGCGTCTGTCACTCGTGTTCAAGGAGCGTCTGTCCGAAGGTCCTCAAGAGCTCTGAACTTGTGAATGAGCTGTTTGTAAGTCGGAATCGGTCCACAGTAATCAGGGTCGTGCCCTTGGTCTCGAGCCTTCGTCTGCAAGGCTTCCAGCGTATGTTCCAAGGACCGACGCACCCAGGGCACCTCGATTGTTTCCAGCGAAACGTTAACCATTTCGGGTGGTTCGTCTTTCGGCCGGTCGTCCGGGATCGTCGGCTCGCTCGGGTCCATCGCGTCGGTGATGGCAGCCGGGATGATCGGCGAGCGGCCGGGGCCAGTGTCAATCTCTGGTCCGCGGACCTGCTGTTCCGGCAGGTTGTCCTTACGGTAGGGCGCGTCGTTCTTCAGGCCCAGCTCGAGCTTGTCTTTCCAAGTCATGCGTATCTCCTGAGGAGTCTGTTGCTAGATGTGAGCCCGCCGATCAACGAGAACTCACACCCTTCGCACCTTCCGCGATGAAAGTCGCGGGACGATCCCTTCAAGAATTCGAGCGAAATGGGCGGGACCCAGCTCGCGGTGGTCGCACAGCTCATGTGGGAAAGGGATTGCGGCTTGGCTCCGGTGGTCGACGAAGGGAATAGAGTGCTCGTCAGCTCCGTGTAGAACGTTGTCTGTTCGTCGCCGACAACGCAAGCACCGAGCGACAGCATGCTGTAGGTTGGCGGGATCGGCCCTGCCGCTTCGATATCGACCGAATTGTATTTCTCGTCCATCCGGCCCCGTAGAATGTTGCGATCAAAGTGCTCTGATGATCGGCGGCCGATTGATCGGCCTTTCCCAGAACTCGTTAAACGCCTTCCTCCCTGCTGAGGGGGAATCGGCACGCCTCCAGAAGTGACACGGCTCCTCAATCGTCGGAACCTGCCACGCATCCGGCCACACGATCTCCGCCACAGCTTCGCTACGATTCTCTTGGTGGCCGGGGAACACCCCATGGTGGTTCAGGAGTTGTTGGGGCACTCTTCGGTCCAGCTCACCATTGACACATACAGCCATCTCTTGCCTTCACTGCGGCTGAAGGGACGAGCGTCGGGTCGGTCGGACGAACTACTACGCCCGCAGCCTGACAACTCCGGTCAGAATTCCGAAATCGTGGTGAGCCGGGGGGGAATCGAACCCCCAACCCGCAGATTAAGAGTCTGCTGCTCTGCCAATTGAGCTACCGGCCCGAGGTAAAGGATTGCCCGACAAGAGTTTACCGGATTCGCCGCCCCAGAGCAATTTCCGCTGGAGCAGCTAACCCGATGAACACGATACACACGCCGAACGCCACAAACAAGACGCAAGAACTCCTGACCAAGTTTCTCGACCACGGTCGCTACCTGCGCGGTTGGAGCCTGACCACCCTGAGGACATACCGGCAAGTGCTCTCGCGGTTCACCGTAGAGCACGTATCCAAGCACACGCTGCACGAGTATATCCTCGGATTGCAGATGCGTGGGCTCCCTGCGGCGGGTTGGGCCGGCTGCCATTATCTTCAATTCATTGTGGTGAGGGGGGCCGAGGCCGCAACAGTCAGGACCACCACACGCCACGTAGATATCCTTTGCAGACAAGGAGACAACTATGCGAATGCTCATGCACGTCACGTGTCCGAGTGAACCGTTCAACACGGCTGTCCGCAAGGGCACGGCCGGGGAGACCATTCAGCGCATTCTGGCTGAGACCCAGCCTGAGGCCGTCTACTTCACGGAATACGGGGGGCAACGCGGTGCGGTCATCGTCGTAGACGTGGCGGACCCCTCGAAGATTCCGGCGCTGGCGGAACCGTGGTTCCTCTCCTTCAACGCCGGTGTCCAGTTCCATGTCGTGATGAGTCCGGAGGAGCTAGGCAAGGCCGGTCTCGACACGATGGGCAAGAAGTGGCCGGCCGTGGGGTAGGGTGACCCCGAGGACGCGTTCCGGAAATCCGTAACGACCTTCGCCCTGCCAACAGTCGAGTTTGCTCAAGGAAATGGGTCTCCCCAGGAGGCCCGTTCCTGTTTCACAACACAGTCGTTCGTGACCCTCGTTGGGCTATCTTCAGAACTGGACACGGAGGTGTTGATTTGTCTTGTTCTGAGGCAGTCACCGCACCTATAGTCAGTCTTATCCAACTCGCTGGCGTCATCGGAGATGGTCCACCGGACTCGTGCTGTGAAAGAAAGGCAGGACGATATGGGCTCAGTCAACCATCCTCAGAAGGATGATGTTGTCATCCGGGCGAAGGTCATCCGAGCGAATCGCGGGAACCCGTCAACCGTCTACCTCGTTGGCACACCATCAGCTCCGGGCCAATTCTTAGTTGGCACGCACGACGAAGCGGTCTCGAAGGCCTTTGCATTCGCCAAGCAAGCGCATGCGGCTGCGTGGTTTACCGACGGCAGCGACGACTTCGTGCTGCTTGGCCGTTCGGAAAGAGCGCGAAAGTCGCCAGGTCAACATGATGGCGATAACGAAGACAACGAAGACGAAGACAAGAGGTGTTAGAAAGGCCGCAGGCCGCCCACAGGAGTCACTGGCGAAACCGGTGACCGTCGCCCAGAGCCTCATCGCTGGCCGCGCTTACGCCCTCTACCTTGACCGTGGCCGCGAAGATGGTCACGACTTGGACGATTGGCTGCAGGCAGAGCGCGAACTGCGGGCGGGCGTCTCCCCCGAGCTGAAGCGGTTGGGCTGATACGACGGGCGTATCGGGTCTGCGGGATTGTGGACCTCCGCAACAGCCCCCTCTGAAATCTCTGTGCAAGCAGACGCACTCTCTGTGCAACGCAGAGAATCATTGGCCTTAGGCTTGTCCCGATGGCCAGCGCGGTAGGCGCTGTCTGAGACCTGAGGGAGGCCCTCATGACCGAGACCCGCCGAAGTCCCCGCCTCATCGCCCGCATCCCGGTGAACCTGACCATCGGACAGGACTTGGCGGTGCGGGGCAGCACGGCCGTCGTGAACCGCCACGGGGCGCTGGTGTTGTCTCCAACTGGATGCGCGGCGGGAACAGTCCTCACGATTCAGAACGGGATTACTTTTCAGGCAACTGAAGGCCGTGTCGTGTGGGTCAGCAAGGACGACCTCCGCGAACTTCACAAACTGGGCGTCGAGTTTGTCGATGACGCGCCGGCTTTTTGGGGGTCCGTCTACGAGGAACTGCTCGCGCTGGCAGTGCGGCGAGACCCTCGTGATTAGAGGCAACGACGGAAGAGTCGCGACCCGTCGCTATTGAAGGCCCGGCTGCAGCTGACGGAAAAGCCCTTGGACTGACCCCTCTGCTTCTCCAGTCATCGGGAGGAAATGCTCGACGGTCGGGAACGGTTCGAAGACGTGATGCAAGAGTCGCTTCCACTTCTGATATCCAGCCGAGCCACGAAAGCCCAGCTCGTGACTGGCGACCGCATCCCAATGGACGAGCAGCAGGAACCGGTGCTCGTTCTCCACGCACCTGCGCAGCTCCAGACCGCCGAATCCCGGAGCGGCGGCGATGATGGGCTCGGCAGTCCGGAATGCAGCCATGTACTCGTGTTCGCAGGGGATCGTGTCTGCTGACTACTGCAGGCCCCCGCGCACTGACGTGATCCGTTCGGTGTTGAAGCCAAGCCAGTGCATCCGTCCCACATAGCGCGCGTGTTCGACCTTGATGCAGCGATCCATGACGACGGAAAGACCGCCGGCCTCTGCGATCCGCCCGCCCTCCTCGTTGACTACGGTGAACTGACACCACAGACTCCTGGCGCCAACGGCGACCGCCTCGTGGGCAATGCCGGGTAGCGCTTCAGGCGCGCGGAACACGGTCACGATGTCCAGGGGAACCGGCACGTCGCTGAGGCTCTTGAAGCTTGGTTCCCCCAGGACCTCAGACTCGCGCGGGTTCAACGGGATGACGTGATAGCCGTGTCTCTTGAGATAGTACCCAA
>Ga0326597_10003329_pt1 | contig 23270 bp, 18 predicted proteins | sample RVTome_12_FD_203789 | JGI IMG/M metagenome (GOLD analysis project Ga0326597, IMG submission 203789) | Soil microbial communities from uranium-contaminated site in the Upper Colorado River Basin, Wyoming, United States - RVT100D185 | ecosystem: Environmental > Terrestrial > Soil > Contaminated >... | reverse complement strand
CCATCATGGTAACAGTGTTTTCAAGGGCGAATGCTTCAATATCAATCACTTTGGCCTTTAGTCCACCTACATCAAGTGCAGCTACGCGCATGTATACATTTTCACTACGCGATGCCGCAAGTAAAACGTCAACTTGATCCGGATTATTCTGCGAAGGTCCCAGAACTTCAAAATCCAGGCTGACTTCCTCCAGCGGGAAAGGGATATATTGATCAGCCTCTACGCGGATCTGGTTGTCCATGTCGTCTTCAGTAAGATTGGCTGGCATGGTGATAATCTTGGTAATCACTGCGGAACCTGCAACGGCCGCAGCCGCGTGCTTGGTGCGTGTTCCAGACTTCTTAACGGCCCTGCCGATGGCCTCTCCAACGGCATGTTCATCCGTAATATTCTTATCAACAACAGAATTTGCAGGAAGTGGCTCAACAGAGTAACTTTCTACACGATATTTACTGCCGCTGCGGCTTAATTCAAGCAACTTGATTGCAGTTGCGCTGATATCAATCCCCAGTACCGGCGTAGATTTTTTCTTGAACTGAAGCACAATTTTTCCTTTTAACGTCGTGGCTTATATGCCATACATATACTACAACATTAACTTATATTGGCAACTATAGCCAACAGAAATTTAAAAAACAAATAGATTTTGCATTTAACCCGTATAAATATGTTAAAAATACAATTTTGTTGTAAAAACAATATATATAGGATAATTCTGCAGTACACTACACAATATGTTGCGTTTCGTATTTAATCTTTTACTTGTTTTATTTCTCTTGATACTTGTCTCAGCGGTCGGGCTGGCTTGGTATATCTTGCCCCAACTACCGGATATTGAGACGCTCAAGGATGTCAGGATGCAAATTCCACTGCGGGTATATAGCGATGACCATTCATTAATTACAGAGTTTGGAGAACAACGGCGTACCCCCATAACGCTGGGAGAAGTTCCAGATCAAATGATCAAGGCAATATTGGCTGCGGAAGATGATCGTTTTTTCCAACATCCAGGAGTCGATTGGCAAGGTATATTACGTGCTGCCGTACATTTGATTAAAACGGGAGATAAAACACAAGGTGGTAGTACGATCACCATGCAGGTAGCACGAAATTTTTTTCTAAGCCGGGAAAAAACATATTTACGCAAGCTAAATGAAATTTTTCTTGCGTTGAAGATAGAGAAAGAATTATCCAAGGAAGAGATTCTTGAACTCTATCTGAATAAGATCTATCTGGGACAACGGGCTTATGGCATCGCTGCTGCCGCACAAGTCTACTACGGGACGGATATAAACAGCTTATCATTGCCACAATACGCAATGTTGGCTGGTCTGCCAAAGGCGCCTTCAACTACAAATCCAATCAGTAATCCAGATCGTGCACTTGAACGTCGTAATTATGTTTTACAACGAATGTTGGAAGAAGGATTTATCTCCACTGAAGAATATCAATCAGCTATTGATATTCCGTCATCAGCAAGTCTGCATAGTCCGACGGTAGAAGTTGAGGCACCTTATGTTGCAGAGATGGTACGCCAACAACTTGTAGGGGAGCACGGCGACGATGCATATATTTCCGGTTTCACCGTCATTACTACCATCAAAGATCGGAATCAAACTGCGGCAAATCATGCATTGCGTATGGCCCTGCTTGAATATGATGGGCGACATGGTTACCGGGGTGCTGAATATCACTTCGATATTACAAATGAGATGAGTGAAGATACATGGGGGCAACTGCTGGGGAGCTTCCCTGTCATTAGCGATCTATATCCCGCATTGATTATTAAAGTTAATGAGAAATCTGCCACAGCCTATCTGAATGGAATCGGCCTGATTAATATTGAATGGTCGGGATTATCCTGGGCACGGCGCTATATTTCAGAGAACCTGCGCGGCGCTGCTCCTAATATTGCACCTGAAATTTTGCAGACAGGTGATGTGGTCAGACTCGTTGAAAATACAGATGGGCAATGGAAGCTTTCCCAGATTCCTGATGTAGAAGGTGGCCTGGTTTCCATGACCCCGACGGATGGCGCAATACTCGCATTGGTCGGCGGTTTTGATTTTCTACGCAGTAAATTTAATCGGATTACACAGGCCTTCCGTCAACCGGGTTCCGGCTTTAAACCGTTTATCTATTCGGCGGCACTGGAAGCAGGTTATACCACAGCATCCCTTATTAACGATGCGCCTGTTGTTTTTGATGACCCAGGCATCGAAGATGTCTGGCGCCCTGAAAATTACAATCGAAAAACCTATGGGCCAACACGTCTCAGAGAAGCATTAACTCATTCACGCAATCTTGTGTCCATACGCCTTCTGAATTCCATAGGTGTGCCCTTTGCGTTAGATTACGTTTCCCGTTTTGGATTTGATATTGAAAGATTGCCTAAAAACCTCTCCATGGCGCTGGGCAGCGGTTCTGTAACGCCTTGGGAACTTGCACGGGCAAATTGTGTATTCGCAAATGGTGGCTATCTGATTGAACCTTATATTATAAAACGCGTTGAGACTGACGATAACCAAATTATTCAAGAGACAAATCCTGTTATTGTATGTCGCAATTGTAGTCATTTGACTGACGCATTATCACAGGTTGATACAAATACATTAAATTCAGGAACCAATACTCACAATACCCGATACGCACAGCAGGCAATTGACGCTCAAAACGTCTGGATCATGAATTCTATGACTCGAGATGTGATCCTGCGAGGAACCGGTCAGCGTGCAATGGAATTAAATCGCAAGGATCTGTCCGGGAAGACCGGTACGACGAATGATCAACGTGATGCATGGTTTTCGGGTTTTAATTCAGAGATCGTCACAGTTACCTGGGTCGGGTTTGATAAATTTCAACCCCTTGGTAATCAGGAGACCGGTGCCCGTGCTGCATTACCCATGTGGATAGAATACATGCGTACAGCCCTTGAAGGAATACCGGAAAGTATTATGGAACGTCCTCCCGGATTGGTTTTTGCACGCATTGACCCGCGTACTGGTAAACTGGCAGCGCCCGATAGTCCGGATGCGATATTTGAGGTCTTCAGCTCAAAAAATGCACCAGAAGAAATGGACAAAAATATATCTGATCTTCCTGCAAATGACAGTGATACCATCCAGGAGATTTTCTAAACAATCATGTCCATGATTGGATTTAAAACTTGTAATAATTGTATCAGTGAAAAATTAATTTAAACGATACAGAACTTGCCATTAAAGCCATTCAATTTTTTATTAAGGTAAATAATGTCATTGCAACCGTGCATACTTCGCGTGGCACTACATACACCACTGCGCCGATTGTTTGATTATCTTCCTCCGCCGAATTGTAAAATTAATACACTTATTCCGGGCCAACGCCTGCGCGTGCCGTTTGGAAAGGGTAAAGCACGCATTGGACTGCTGGTCAAATTAACGGATAAGAGCGAGATAGAACAACACAAACTCAAACATATCCTCGAGATAGTGGATGAGCAACCTTTATATACTCAAAAGCACCTGAATCTTCTGGAGTGGGCCAGTCAATATTATCACCATCCTTTTGGTGAAGTTATATTCACAACACTTCCTCCATTACTGCGTAAAGGATTGCCGCCAGCACTTAAAAAAGAAAATCTCTGGCGATTGACGCCTGCAGGAATTGTTACACCCACTGAATCATTTAAATATGCAAAAAAACAGGCGGCATTGCTGGATTTTATAAAATATTTTACTGACGGCGTTTCAAGTATGCAGATACAAAAGAAATTCGCACAATGGCGCCCTTATTTAAACGCACTGATTGAAAAAGGGCTTGTCGAAAAATTTAACAGCCAATCCTCAAATTCCAAAAAATTACGCAAAACATATAATGTCAAGTTGAACAGTGCGCAGAAACAGGCTGCCAATGAAATATCTGTAGCGGCAGGCCGTTATCAGGCCTTCCTCCTGGATGGAATCACCGGTAGTGGAAAGACCGAGGTCTATATTCAATCCATCAGACAAATAATAAATACAGGTCTACAGGCATTAATTTTACTCCCGGAGATCGGCCTTACCCCTCAATTTATCGAGCGTTTTCAGCACCGGCTGAATGTTGAAATCGCGGTATTGCATTCAGCACTGGCAGAGAGAGAACGATTAGATACCTGGCTCAAAGCCCGCGATGGCAAAGTACTTGTTGTAATAGGAACCCGCTCATCTATTTGGACACCTTTTCATCAACTGGGCATTATCATAGTGGATGAAGAACATGACCTTTCATATAAACAGCAGGATGGATTTCGATATTCAGCGCGGGATATGGCGTTGATCCGTGCACAACGGGAAAAAATACCGGTAGTACTCGGTTCTGCCACGCCATCTATGGAATCACTGCAAAATGCGGCAACTGGCCGCTATCAGGAACTCAAGCTTACCAGGCGCGTTGGTAGTGCCAAGCTGCCACGTATCAATATATTGGATATTCGTGCAAATAAAATGCATGGCGCAGTGTCACAACACCTCCTTGAGGCAATCCAGCATTGTATAAATCAAAAACAACAAGTCTTGCTATTTCTAAATCGTCGCGGATATGCCCCGGTTATGATGTGCCACGATTGTGGCTGGGTATTCAAATGCCCGCGTTGCAATATTCAGATGACTTATCACAAACATAACAATAAATTGTGTTGTCATCATTGCGGACATGTGGAAAAACTGATGAATAACTGTCATGAGTGTACAGGAGGCAAGATCATCGAAATAGGTCATGGTACACAGCGTCTGACAGAAACATTGGGGGAAATATTACCATCCGCAAACATACTTCGCATCGATCGGGATAGTACGCGCAGAAAAGATACTTTGCAGCTAATGCTTAAAGACATACATGCTGGCAAGGTAGATATTCTCGTTGGAACCCAAATGCTGGCCAAGGGACATCATTTCCCCAAGGTTACGCTGGTTGGCATTATTGATGCCGACAGGGGATTATACAGCGCAGACTATCGTGCCAGTGAACGTATGGCGCAAATGATTTTGCAGGTCGGTGGGCGTGCTGGCCGTGCTGAAAGTCCAGGTACCGTTATAATTCAAACTCACCACCCTGATCATCCTTTATTGAAAACATTAGTTGCGCAAGGTTATACAAAATTTTCAGAATTGGTTTTACAGGAAAGAAAAGAAGCACTATTACCACCGTTCAGTTACCATGCATTGCTGCGGTCAGAAGCACATGATATGCAACTATCCAGAAGATTTCTGAATGATGCCAAATCCAGATTGCATTCAACAAATAAACTGCAACTGGAAATCTTCGGCCCGATTATGGCTCCGGTTGAAAAAATAGCAGGACGTTATCGCATGCAATTACTGTTACAGGCAAAAAATCGAAATCAACTCAGACAAACGCTGCAACCGTGGGTAAATATTCTTGAACAAATGCCAAGTGCCCGCAAAGTTCGCTGGTCGCTGGATGTCGACCCACAGGATATGTCTTAAAAGAAAATAATGATAATGTGATTAATTTCCGATATCAGTATCTGGTTAATATTTGTTTTGTTTGTGACTTATCTCCCCCCTGATAGCGCGCTACAATGTGCAACATTTTGAGGAAATGTCTTTGAAACACCATCTGCAAGAACTGTTAAATGCGGCCTTGGATCTACTACGTCAACAAGATGGGTTGACTCTCTACATAGATAATGACGTAAAAATCGAAAAAACCCGTGATAATCAACATGGTGATTTCGCTACAAATATCGCCATGGTGCTTGCAGGACAGGCACACTGCAACCCGCGCGAACTGGCTAACAAGATTGCACAAAATATCCCCAAATCAGATTTAGTTGAAAAAACCGAGGTGGCAGGACCTGGATTCATCAATTTTTTTCTCAGCAAACATTCCTATTTTGGGATAATCAACGATATTCTTAATGCCGGAGAAAAGTTTGGGTGCTCAGATCTCGGCAAGGGTGAACCGATTCTCATAGAATTTGTATCTGCAAACCCCACCGGTCCATTACACATCGGGCATGGGCGTGGGGCCGCCTATGGTGCAGCTGTGGCCAATCTGCTTGAAGCAGTCGGATATAAGGTCGACAGGGAATATTATGTAAATGATGCCGGACGCCAAATGGATATTCTGGCAGCAAGTCTCTGGTTACGATATCTGCAATTATGCGGCCTTGAAATTACACTCCCTATTAATGCCTATCAAGGTGAATATATAAAAATCATTGCCCAAAAAATTTTTTCAGAAAAAGGTAAATCACTACGATACAACATATCTGATCAAGATATTCTGAAATATTCAGAGTCTGATGATGAGAAACAACTGGATGAGTTAATCAAATATACAAAAACAACACTTGGAGAGACAAACTATATATACATATTTGATCAAGGTTTAAACGAAATTCTTGATGAAATTCGGACGGACTTGCAGGAATTTGGCATCACTTTCAACAACTGGTATTCAGAACGTAGCCTGCTATCTGGTAATCGGGTCAATGATTGTATTACACAATTGAAAGATAGCGGCCATCTGTATGAGGAAAATGGCGCACTATGGTTTCGTTCCAGCGACTTTGGTGATGAAAAGGATCGCGTGGTTGTACGTGATAATGGTCAGACAACCTATTTCGCATCTGATATTGTCTATCATAAATTAAAATTTGAAAGAGGGTATACAAGGGCTATTGATATATGGGGGGCGGATCACCATGGTTACATTGCCAGGATCAAGGCTGCACTTTCTGCATTAGGCACAGATCCTGAAAAACTTGATATCCTGCTTGTACAGTTCGCCACACTCTACCGGGGAAATGAAAAGATACAGATGTCAACACGATCAGGACAATTTGTTACCTTGAAGGAGTTACGGGAGGAAGTAGGCAAAGATGCTACCCGGTATTTTTATATCATGAGGAAAAGTGAACAACATCTGGATTTCGATCTTGAACTGGCGAAATCACAATCGAATGATAATCCCGTGTACTACATTCAATATGCCTATGCCCGCATTTGCAGTGTCCTGCGCCAGATGCACGAGAAAGGTTTTGATTTCACACCACAAGCCGGGAATGCGGATATCAACTTGCTGACTGAACCACAGGAACAGGCCTTGCTTGTGAACCTGGCAGGATATCCGGAGATTGTGCATACTGCGGCCATCAATTATGAACCTCATCACATAGCCTATTACTTGCGTGATCTCGCCAATGAATTCCATACATATTACAATGCTTGCCAATTTCTGGTTGATTCCAAACAATTGCGCAACGCGCGTATCAGCCTGATCTTTGTTGTCCGGCAGGTTATCAGAAACGGACTTAAACTGCTTGGTGTATCAGCGCCGGAAACAATGTAATGCCAAAAGACTACAAAAACATCAACCAAAAAAAACCAGCACTCCTTCCACAATTACAGGGCTTGTTGCCATTTACAACAGGTTTGGTAATAGGTCTGTTTGTGGCATTTATTGTTTATTTACATGAACACCAGAATATCATTGAAACATCTGAGATACCCGAATTGGTAGTTGAAAATACCGGTAATACAGAAATTACAGCTAATCAACAAGAGAAAAAAATTCCTGAACCAAAATTCGATTTTTATCAAATTCTTCCCAACATGGAAGTGAATGTGTCTGAATGGGAAGCAGATGAACAGGATAAAACAGAAGCCCTTGCGGATGAAGCCAGTGTTTATATACTCCAGGTGGGTTCATTCCAGCAATACGAGGCCGCAGATGAAGTCAAGGCTGAGCTGGCGTTGCTTGGGATCAATGCTGATATTCAACGAGTTGTTATCAATGGACGTGATGTCCTTCACAGGGTACGGGTTGGACCTTATAAAGATCTGGAGAAATTACAAGAAGCACGAAAGCGCCTGCTTGCAAATAATCTGGAGTTCATGTTGCTTAAACTCAAGGTTGACGAAATAGATGTTGAATGAAAGTAAAATTTTAAACCTGGAAAATAAAATAATCTGAATATTAATTACTTGGATTATTTCCATTCAAGCCCAACAATAAATTCCTCGGCATTCTGAAAGCGTTCATTGGGATCTTTTGCCAGAAGGCCATCAATAATTGGCTGAAACGAGGCAATTTCCTTCGGGAGTCTTGGGACACGGGCCGTCAGGTGTGCATTCAGGATCTGCTCCACGGTTTCACAAATAAATGGATATTTACCCGTCAACATCTTGTAAAAAATCACACCCAGACTGTAAAGGTCACTATATTTATCTACTTCCTTGCCACGAATCTGTTCGGGACTGATATATAGAAGAGTACCCACCAACGAACCAGCCATGGTCAGCTCGCTCTCCGCACCCAATGTCATTGCAATACCAAAATCCGTGATCGCGATACTATCATCTGCCCTGAACAGGATATTTCCCGGCTTCATATCACGATGAATAATACCAACCTTGTGTGCGGCACCTATGCCTTCTGCGATCTGACGCATATACTTCACAGCGGTTTCTGTCGGCAGCGCCTTGTTAAGACGAACGCTAAGATCCCCCGCGGGACAATATTCCATTGCAATATAGGCAAAATCGGAGGCAAATGCGCGTTCATAAATACGCGCAATATTTGGGTGATCCAGTTTACCTATCAAGCGATATTCCCGGATAAAGCGTTTGAGCATCTGCCGGCTACTGTCATTCATGATATAGAGGACCTTCAAAATAACCTGCAATTGATCCTCCGCCCTTTCAGCGAGGAAGATCGATGCCATACCGCCCTCTCCAACCTTTCGCAATATTTTATACCCCGGGACAGAAGGATTTGATTTGTCGCCATTAAAAGTCCCTACACCGCCTGTTATAGTATCATCGGTTAATTCATTTCTTTCCGGCGCGAACAGTAGTGTTTTATGTCCCATCATGGTTGTCTCTTCCCTGGACCATATCGTCGATTTTTGGACATCCACTTTTTCTTTACCCTGCTTGGAGAGCACCCGGGCCCGCTCTGATTCTTCCGGACTTAATATCACTGTTTTTTCCTGCGTGACATGATTGGATTTTCCATGAATCTCTTCCGTGCTTTGTCCCCGTTCCCGGAATATTTCTTCAATAGATTGAATAAATCGTTTTGGTGTTGCTACCTCCTTGTTTAAGTAATCATCAGCCCCAAGTTTAATTGCACGAACAGCAATATCTTCATTACCAAGTGCAGTCATGAATAATATTGGAGGGACATTTGTATAACGTTTGATATTTTTCAGCCAGGTAAGGCCATCCTGGTTGGGCAGGCCTAATTGATAATCCAGAATTATTAAATCGTATTTTTGCCAGGGAAATGCCGCGGAGGGTTCTCCCTTCATCGGATGATAAAGCTCTATCTCCGCATCCGGCCATGTTCGCGCAATGCAATACTTGACAAGATCCCGGACTTCATCAGAATCATCAATAATCAGTATACGTTTAAGCATTAATCTTTCACGTGCAAGGTGATTTAGTTAACAGGTTGCCAAAAATCCCTGTTTTTCCGTAACCTGCGCCCGGTATGCTTCCGGCATCGTTCAAGCGCGAAAAGTGCTTGAACAGCCCTCTGATATAATCATACAACAATTACCAGTTTTAATAAGCAGGGAGTTTTACTTATCCAAATCAATATTAAAATCCAGTCTATTTGCTCATTTATGTACAAGAGACGTAACGGCACCAGAATTTCACTGGTATAGCTGCACTAAACAGAGATACTGGAAAAAATACGTGGCAAATCCAGGATCGGTACAGGGCCATAGTCATCGTGATTGAAACAGGAAATCGCAAGTGTCACCCACCCATCAGGCGATTCCGGCAACCCGCACATTTGTTTGTCGTCTACCACGGTACGCACAGGCAATTCACTTAACAACAAAGCACCGTATTTTTGTACACCACTCTCCGGCGAATGATAAGCGACAATACCGGCCAGTGCTTTACTGTGTTGCAAAGAATCAGCTTGTTTACTCCTGTTCCCTGTAAGAAATAATCTGATATCCATTAGAGGCAACTGTTGATTCTGCCATGCAACTATATACCGGCTGTATACGGGTCTGTGCGGGACTTCGATGAGTTTCGGGATATGCGACAGTAAATAGATTATCTCCAGATTTCCCACTGCCGCATGTAATGTGTCAGAAAACGTCAATAACCAAGCATTACTCACTGGCATTGTTATATGCTCTGAAAGATTTTTGCCTGGGTAAAACGTCTATAAGTCATTCACAACCATACCGGCTGATGTCCGTTATTCATAATCAATCTTTTGTTTTCAACTGTTCTATCTTTTCCAGCAGCTCTTCTTCAGTAAATGGCTTGGTAAAATAAGCATTCACTCCTGCCTGTTCAGCCTGGTGGCGATGTTTTGAGGTAGATCTGGAGGTAACCATGATGATGGGCAAATCTGCAGTCAACTCATGGCTACGCACATGGGCCGTTAACTCTATACCATTCATGCGCGGCATTTCCATATCCACAAGTAAAATATTGGGTTTTAGAACCTTAAGGATATCAATAGCCTCGATACCATCCCTGGCCATACGGACCTTATAACCAGAGTCTTGCAAAAATTTGCTTAATGTACGGCGAGCACTTAGTGAGTCATCAACCACCAGGGCTAAAGGCAGGTCATACCCAGTGTCAGCTCCCGTAGCAGCGGTGGCATCACCAGTCTGTGTACGTGGATCACGCAATAACTCTGGCAAATCCAATACAGATGTAACGCTGCCATCACCCAAAATGGTTGCCCCCAGGACACCATGTAACTTCGGGACATACTTTCCAAGTTCTTTGACCACCAGATCACGACTATCAATAACATTTTCCACAGGAAACGCGTAAATTCTTTCCTGGGTTTGTACCACAATAATTGGTTGATCCTGACGGCTAGCGGAACGGCGTTCTTGTATATTCAGCAAGGACGCCAAAAATTTGACGGTGTATGTATTTTCACCCATCTGAAAAACGGGTTCACCACCATTACGACAGAATTTACCATCCCCCGAGTACAGGATTTGCTGTACCCCGTGGTTGGCAATCGCAACGATATGCGGACCCACCCTGACTAATAATGCGTGGGTTGAAATCAGGGAGACAGGCAGTTTCATCTCTATCAGGCAACCTCTGCCGGACTCTGACTTTATATTCAAAATACCCCCCAGTTCCATCACGCGTGTATGGACAGCATCCATACCGATACCTCTCCCTGATATTTGAGTGGTCTTCGTTCGTGTGGAAAAATTCGGTTTAAGAATCATGTTAATCAATTCTTCATCAGTTATTTTCTGCCCCGTAACCAGCAGTCCACACTCCTCTGCCGTGTGACGGATTCCGTTGAGGTCAAGTCCGCTACCATCATCCTGCACGCGCACAACTATCTGATTTCCTTCACGCTGAAATTCCAGAGTGATATTACCATCGGCAGGTTTACCAGCATCAGCACGCGTAGCAGCATCTTCTATTCCGTGATCAACCGCATTGCGTAATATATGCATCAGAGAATCCACCATGTCATTCAAGACGTCGCTTGCTATCAGAGTTTCGCCACCACTTAGATGCAGATTGACTTTCTTTTTGGTGGCATTACAGGTTTGCCGCACACTGCGTTGCAGCCTGGGCAGGATCGTCTGCGCAGGAACCATACGGGTTTTTAACACCGCTTCCTGGGATTCACGGTTGAGCCGTATCTGGCCTGCCACCATATCATCGAGCATCCGCAGTTGATCCATGACACCCCGTCCCATGACATGAATATCAGTAGCTGCTTCAATCAGGCGGCGTGTGGTAGTATGTAATTCACTGTATTGATCCATTTCCAGTGGATCAAAATCCGGATCACGCTGTTGCCGCTGATATATTGCACTCATATCTTTTACATCAATCAATTCTTCCAGCCTGGCACCCAGTTGCTGCAATGAAGAATATTGCTCCTGCATGTCATGGCTCTGCTGCGTGATCCTGCGCAATCTTTCGTGAATCTGGCCCGTCAGGATCACCTTTTCCCCCACATTCCGTAACAGATCATCAACCAGCGCCGCAGGTATACGTAGCATTGGTTCTGCAGCCTTATCAGATTCCTGTTGATCATTGCCAGTAACTGCCACACCTTGTTTTTTCCGTGGATCACTTGCAGCAGATCTTCCTGTCTTGTCTGTCCCGGTTGATGGAGGTTTAATATCCGCCGGGATGCCCTCGCGTTCAATTTGATTGGCCCAATCCAATATTGTCTGCAGAATCTCCATGGCATTATCCGGTGCACTGCCAATCCCGGCGAGTGCCTCGCTCATTGCCTCAAGACAATCCGCTGCGTTCAACATCATCTCTGCCAGTGGTCTGGGTGGTAGCGTCTCATGTTTTGCCAATGCAAGCAGGATATCTTCAAGACGATGGGCGATATTAGCCATACCACGTACCCCGACGGTATTACCCGCGCCTTTTAGTGTATGTGCAACACGTTGGGCAATATTAATGTCCTCCAGACTGCCACCATTATTGAGATTCTGAATGGCCGCTGAAAATCTTTCAGTCTGACCCGGCAACTCCTGCAATAAGGCTTCAAGCAGCTCTGGATCAACATCATCAGGCAACTCGAGAGAGACATCTTCCGGCTTCGCCTGTAATTGTTGCTTACCCTCTGCTTCTTCAAATCCGGGCAGCTCCGGTGCTGCCAACAACAAACTTAATGATTCTGCAGCTTCTCCTGTTAAAGGCTGCGGCCATGCGGGATCAACAAGCACAACTGCCAGAGATGCGGCTGCATCCGGATCAGTTATGGATTTAAGATAAGTCAAGACACTTGCATACCAATTTGTCAAAACGGCTGCTGTCTCAGGTTTCATTTGTTCCTTGCAAAAAACTGTAATGTTCGACCGGATATGTGAGCAGACCTGTTCGAGCCCGGAAAAACCAATCGAGACGGATGCCTCACCGAAACTTGTCAACTGATGGGCTAAAGTTTCTACTTCGGCTGATCGCTTGTCCGGATCGATATCTGCATCAGTTGCGATCTTCAAAGTAACCTGCAACTGACTTTTCATATCAGCCAGGCCGGTGATCAGTATATCTACGAGTTCCTGCACACCGGCAGATATTATACCGCCGGACTTTGCCGAAGATGAGGATACATCAATGCCACTGGCCTTCTTGGTTGCGGTTGAATCAATCTCCTGTGATACCGGCACACTGTCATCAGGCATGTTGAACATGGCCTTTAATACTTCAACATCAATATCCGATAATCTGGAGTTCCAACAAGGGAGATTGAGATGTTCAACCAGGGCATTCCCTGTTTCCCGTTGCGAAGTTGAATTTACAAATGCCAGAATGAGATCCGGCCATAATGTAAGTGCGCCACGTTCTTTCGCCCCTATTTTCTTATCCCCTTCTGCCAAGGCATGCAGCCTTTCCTGATAGAGAATGCAGATATCATGCAGACTCATACATCCTGATTTAATTGCGGCCTCGGCGATACGAGTAACATATTCCAGATATGACGGAATCAACTCACTCTTCTTCCGGCTTTGCTTGATCAGGAATTCCGATAGTTCCTTTGCGATCGCTGCGATATTTGCGATGGGATCGGTACCCTCACCCAACGTGTCGACTAAATTATCGGCAGTTGACATGTGTGAAGATACCTCAGTGATGGAATGTCACAATTATGCCCCGGATTGATCCCCTATAAGCTCAACCCGGTACTAATTTTATGCAACAGTTACAATAAGCCGTGTTTTAATTATGGATGACAACATGAGTTACTTGTGCCCCTGTCTGTCGTATCTTCACGTCAATTAACTGAAGCAAGTTTCTTATGATCCTTTTGTGGTTCAATATCTGGTAGTGTGAACACACCTACCGCCTTCAATAAACCATCAGAATACTGTACCAGGCGATCGGTTTGTGCCGATTGGTCTTCAAGTTCTGCGTTAGTCTTCTGAGTGCTCTGTTTAATAACTTCTGCACGCTCACGTAATTTTCGTGTGGTCTGTGCCTGGATATTCGAGCTCTCCGCAATTTGCTGAACCTTTTCTACTAAATCGCTGGTATTCTCGCGCGTCTCCTGCATTTGATCTCCGGCCTGTTCTGCGAGCTGAGTACCGTTGACCACCTGGCTGATAGCTTCGTTCATGGTGGTCACCGTATCCGCCGTTTCTGCCTGAATATTATTCACTAATATAGTGATCTGTGAAGTCGCCTCGCGGGCGTTTTCAGCCAGCCGTTGTACCTCATCAGCTACTACCGCAAAACCACGGCCTGCTTCACCTGCAGATGCGGCGTGCATACTGGCATTCAGAGCCAGAATATGGGTCCGTTCCGCAATACTGTTAATCAAACTGACTGCCCTGCTGATCTCTTGGGATCGTTCACCCAGTCGCTTGATACGTTTTTCTGTTTCGCGAATGGTGTTACGTATACTGGTGATTCCATTCACAGTATCAAGTACTGTTGCCTGGGCCTTTTCTGTCGTGCGTATGGCCCGGTCAGCAGACTCATTACACTCCTTTGCCAACTTGGCAATATTCAGCATGGCCTCGGAGGCCTCAGAAAGTTGAGCTGCAGCCTGTTCTACTTCATAACGTTCATTACTCGCTACTTTAATGACTGTGTCGGACTGTGCTTTGACTTGTTGCGAGGTTCGCGCAACATCTTTTGCAATAGTGACCACACCATTCAAGACCTTGGCTGTCTCATCGGCCATCAAGTTAAGTGATTCAGCAAGTGGTGCTGTGATATCTTCAGTCACTTCAAGACGCATCGTCAGATCTCTCTGGCTGAATTTGTATACACCCTGAAGCAATGCCAATATCGCCGCGTTCTCCTTCTTTACCTTCGCTTCAGTTGCGGCCCGATCATTAAGTAAATCATTTATGGTATCTGCCAACACACCTAATTCATCATCACTACCCAGATCAATCCTGGCTTCGGGATTTCCCGTTCTCGCAAGCATCATTGCAGATTCAATTTTTGCTAACGCACGTAATAAGCCATACCCTACATAGACTAGTGAACCCAGCATCAGGAAACCAAAGATAAATATCACAGTTGTCAGATGACCGGGTTCCCATCCCCCCTGCATCACCCGGTAGTGACTGAAACCGATTGCGATAAAACTGACTAATGCCGATATGACAAGAAATACCAGTTTATGTCTGATCTTTCCCGTTATATTCTCGGCCTTTATCCGCGTGGTAGTAATGCCGGCACGCTGTTGTCCGGTCTTTGTTACGGTCTTATCAGATTTCATAATTCAACACCCCAGGCAATGTGATGTAATCTGGCACTATTGCCAGCATACTCAAGCAGTAATTTGTCTGCCCAGATCCATGAAAAAACCTTCAAAATTAAAACACAGCCAGATGTCATTATCCTGCTTAAAGATTGTAGTAACATGTTTCCTTAATATTTCAGGTACAGATGGTAATTCAGATGACTCATCCAGGGCTCGGAGCACTTGGGGTAAACGATCAATAAGAATACCGGCTGCCTCATCCCCCTCTCCCATAATCAGAATGCGTTGCTGATCATGATCCTTATCCCCGGTTCCGAACAGTTCATTCAAATTAAAAACAGGTACCATGTTGCCTCTCAGATTAATCATGCCTGAAAACCACGCGGGGGTATTTGGAATAGCACATAAGGCAAATTCATTAATCACCTCGCTGCCTCTATTTGCATCAATAATTAAACCTGTATTTCCGGCTCGAAAACCATAACGTACCTGTTCGGTTTCATGTTCCATCCAAAGTACATCAAATTGTTCAGAAGGGACAAACCGGTTCAGTGCCTCACTTGGACTGATTAATCCGATCTTATGCTCAGTATTTTCAATCATTGGCTCACAACTTCTGAAATCAAGATATTGCCAAATAAAATTGCCATTTAGTGATTGGTTTTTTAAAAGCTCGCCGGCGTTATTGGTATCTTATGCTACTGATGCAGCACTTAAACACTCTTGTACTACTTCTTCGAACACTGCATGCTGAACCGGTTTAATAAGATATGTATCACAACCAGCCAGCTTTCCCTTGACACGATCCGCTGGAGAAGAACTACTTGTTAACATAATTACCGGGGTTTTTCTTCTGGCCGGGTCCTGTTTGATTTTTTTACAAATATCATATCCATCCATGCCCGGCAGAATTACATCAAGAAAGACGATATCGTATTTATTTTGTTCAATAAGCTGCATGGCATCATTGCCATTCTCGGCAAAATCCACATTACTGGCGATACTCTGCAACGCTATCTTTAACTGTGTTCTTATAGGCAGGCTATCATCGACGACCAGTGCCGTGATGCTGTTTCTGGGTATAGATGCAGAAGCGGTTGCTTTGTCTTTAGCTGCCTTGTCAGGTATAGAAGCTTCGAATGCCGGCGCCGGTTCATATCCGTGTTCTTCAGTCACCACTTTTTCCAGCAATGCCAGTAACCGGGTGGCCATCAAGGGCCGTCCAAGATAATATTTGGCGTCATCCGGTTTCTTCGTGCCAATCATGATCGCAGAGATGTGGGTTTTGTCTTTATGCAATAAATGATATGCATGCCAGCGTTCAACCGCGCTGATATCATCTGCATTAACAATGACCATCGCCGGTGGTTTTTTCTTGGCCCCGGTATCATGGAATTCAAACTTCGGTGTACGGCTTTGGGAGATGATAAATACACTGTTTATTATATTCATCTCGCTCTTTTTCTCATCGATTCCGATAGTGGCGACTGCAAAAATTTCATTATTACTCATAAGCCTGTAATTATTAATGCTATGGTTGATGATATTTTTTCTAATTATTTTTAATATTAATATGCAACGTATCTCAACCCGCGTACCCGCGGTAGATATTAGCCAGATTATCAATGGCTGAGAAACAATAAATACCTGCTATTCCATACTTCACTTTGCCTGGAAGAAGGCCTTTATAGTTTAATGACAAGTATAGATCAAGATGTTATCTCAATAATGAGAGATTTTATCATGTGATTCAATACGATAGAAATACGAGAGGCTATTATTTAAATAGCATGACAAGCTAATGTTGGTAATGTTTATGTCTTTTCCAATTTAAGACAAATTTATACAGGCCCTGCTTTTCAAACGCTGTTTGCTACACGGTAATATGCCTTATGGTTATTTATAATACATTCACTAATACAATTTTTTTGGTGGGAAAATACTCAATCAAAACCAGGTTAATTAATATTTGCTTTAAGCTCCTTCGCCGCTGCCCGGCAACGTTGTGATAGATCACGCATCTCATCAGCAATTACCGCAAAACTCCGGCCCTGTTCTCCGGCCTGTGCTGCTTCTACTGCTGCATTAAGGGAAAGAATGTTCGCCTGAAATGTAAGTTCGTCGATTAATGCTGAGGCATCAGCGATCCTTTTTGCATGTGCCTGTCCTTCAAGATATTCCGTCGCATACCACCACTCAATTGCCGATCCGAGATCGGCGCCCCCAGAAGATATGATCGGATGAATTGTAATATGTATTTTTTCCTTCCCCACATCCAGAAACTTAGCGTATGTTGAGCGATTCAGGTCTTTCAGCCTGGTCAATACTTCATGCGGTATGGCCTTAATGGCCCCAAGGGATGTCCCGAGTATCTTTTCCAGTTCAAATTCCGGATAGACTTTCCTGACTTCACGTTGATGCTTTTCTATAAGAATCAGTGAGGCTTTATTCACATAATCGACAACAAGATCTGTGTTCACCATGATAATGGCGGTACTTGCCTTGTTTATAACAAACTGGTATCGCTCCTCCATAGAATCACCCCCTGGAAGAATTAACTAATATTATTCTGATTATAGTGCGCAGGAATGAATTTAAATTTATAACTCCAATAACTACTTTATCCTGCAACTGTATAATTAATCTTATTTACTTGATTTCATAACAGAGCTGTCAGATTATTCGAGGGTATTAGTCCTTATCATTTAGTCTAGTTACACATCTGCCAATACTCCGGTATTCACCAGGAGATTGATATCCAGCAGGATGATCATCTTCTCATCGACTGTAGCCAGACCTTTGATATAGTCAGTACTAATTGCCCCTCCCAAATCCGGTGTCTCACGCATTGTCTCTGCTGAAACATTATAAACTTCAGAAACAGCATCCACTACCATTCCTATGGTGCGCTCGGTTTTTTGATGTTCTACCTTCACTACAACTACCACTGTGGTTGCAGTAAATTCCACACCGGGCAGACCAAATCGTTTGCGCAGATCAATAATCGGAACAACAGTGCCACGCAGATTTATCACTCCTAAAACATATTCGGGGGTATTGGGAATTTTTGTAACTGGTTCCCAACCTCGGATCTCCTGTACCCTGAGAATATCAATACCATATTCCTCACCTGCCAGAATAAACGTCAGATACTGATCTGACCCGGCCGATCTTTGCATGTCAGTTGCATGATTTTGTTTAATGGCGGTACTCATACGATGGCCTACCTTATTTTACTGTTATTATAAGTATTAATACATTGATAACTTAACATCAATAAGTTGTAAATAAATACTTATTTTATTGGCAATACAAACGTTATTGGCAATATAAACGCAATAATTCACATCATGATTGTGCAAGGCAACAAAACCGGCCACAATGATAAACGAGTAATATTTAGAAAAGCTCTATTTTCCCCTCTTTCATTGAATGTTGTTTGACAGGATTTTCCTTCTCCACTGTATTACAAAAATTCTGTAAATCATCCTGCATCGCCCTTATCGTTTGTATTGCGAGTTCAATATTTTCAGAATCTATGGTATTCAATTTATCGAGCCTGTCTCCCAGTCTTGACAACAAAAGACCCATTTGTTCAACCCTGTTATTAGAATGTGCTGTGAGCTGTTGCACAATATCTTCAAACTGGAGTGAACGCACTGCATTAGCAACATTATTGGTTATTCCTTTTGTGAGTTCTGACAATCTGGTCAGGTCATCAGGATTATTATTGACCGTAGTAATTTCTATTATCGATTTTACCAACTGTAATTGTTCAGACGCCTGTTCACTAATGCAGTTAAAACTATTTTCGAGTATTTTTATTGCATCTCTTATCAGCGTGCTGATCTGTGTTAGCTCGTGTTGTAATATTTGATGTTCTTTCACTACAACCCGGTTTAAATCATTCCCGAGCTCATGTAATAGTTTTTTCGGCTCAGATACTTTTTTTGTCTGCTTATTCACAATTACTTGTCTTATCTCATAATGCTTTTTTAAGTATTTTACTGATAAACCCGAACTCCGTTTTTATGTGAAACTACATCACTAAAGTAATGTTTCTATCTTGGCTGCGATATTATTTACTGAAAGTACATGCTCAGCGGCACCAAGTTTAACTGCTTCTCCGGGCATACCCCATACCACACTGCTTTTCTCATCCTGGGCGATCGTAGCCGCTCCAGCATCACGCATTTCCTTCAGACCACGTGATCCGTCCGCACCCATACCGGTAAGAATAATGCCTATAGCATTTGTTCCTGCATTTTGTGCGACAGATCGAAACATCACATCCACTGAAGGTTTGTGACGATTGACAGGTGGACCATCATTTAGCTTGCAGCGATAACGTCCCGCTTCCCTCTCCAGTAGAAGATGTTTATTACCCGGCGCAATATAAACGTGCCCTGGCACAATTAATTGCCCATCTTCAACTTCCCGTACAACCATGGGAGAAACGCTATCCATGCGTTTTGCGAAGGCAGAACTGAAAGTAACAGGTATATGTTGCACGACCAGTGTTCCCGGGGAATCAGGACGCATTTGCATTAAAATTTCCTTAATTGCCTCAGTGCCTCCTGTGGATGCTCCAATTGCAATGATTTTTTCTGTTGTTCCAAATGATTTCCTTGTTTCCGATTTTTTCAGTATGACCGTGGTTGAATATCGTTTTTCAATATCCAATGCCAATTCAGTTTCTATTTCCTCTTCCTTCCGTGTAATCCCTGGCCTTATCCTGGCAAGAGCTGCTGCTTTTATTTTGGCTATGATCTCGCTTGAATATTCTTCAAGCTCATGATCAACATCCATTTTGGGTTTGCTCACAAAATCTACTGCGCCTAATTCCATGGCCTTAAGTGTTATATCCGCACCTTTTTCCGTTAATGATGAGATCATAATCACTGGCAAGGGATGCAAACGCATCAGGTTGCGCAGAAAACTGATCCCGTCCATCTTTGGCATCTCAACGTCAAGGGTCAGAACATCCGGCTTGAGCTGTTTGATTTTTTCCCGTGCAATATATGGGTCCATCGCCGATCCTACAACTTCGATCGAGCTATCTGATGACAGGATTTCAGTCAGTACCCGTCTTACCAAAGCAGAATCATCTATAATCAGAACACGGATTTTTTTCATGGTATTTACATAAGGGGAAAATAATAAAAATTTGTATTAAAATATATCCACTTTCCCTTCATATGTTTCATGCTTGAGATTATCAATATATTTTTTCTCCCGATTCAGCAAAGTATCATTATGCAGTCTGATAAGTTTCTTCATCCTCACTCGTCCTGATAAGGGGTAATACAAAACCTTACGTGGATATATCCCGCCCACATCAATTGCTGCAATATCAAGCATTTCAGTATCAAGGTAATGTTTGACGAACTCGATGTTTTTACCGCCAATGTCTGTAGACATATCCAGGACCTTGCCGCCACCAAATAATTTAACTTCCAGATTTTTTCGCTTACCGCCATTTGCAATAATCACGTTTATAAGGCGTTCCATAGCAACATTACCATAACGCGTTTCAATACTTACCGGGGTATTTTCCCATCGTTTCAAGTTGACTTCTCGTATGTCCGGCAACATAAAGTGGTTCATTCCGCCGATTCCACTCTCTGTATCGCGTACACAGGCAGAAATACAAGAACCCAGTACTGTTACTATCATTTCGCCATGTATTGATACGTAATACTCGCCAGGCATGATTTTTGCGGCAAATATGTCGTTCTTTGTATCCCAGTAACGATTGATAGATTCAAACCCGGGCAAAACCCTGGGTAAACCACCACTCTCCTGTTCTAATAGATCTTTATAACCCGCGAACATCAAGCTACCTTTCTGTGAATAGTTTTTCCAATAGAATAAAAACGATTCGAGGTGCCAAACAGGCTCTCTGAATGACCGATGAATAAACAACCATCTTCTGACAAGATATCGGCGAAACGGTCAACAAGCCTCATTCGAGTTGGTTTATCAAAATAAATTGTTACATTACGACAAAATATTGCATCAAATGGGCCGTGCATTGGCCAGTCGCCGGTAAGATTGAGTTGCCGGAACGTAATCATTGATTTTATTTCATCATTTATTTTGACCATCCCTTTATTTATTCCATTTCCAATTTTAAACCAACGTTCACGGCGAGAGGGTGATACATTTTCTAACCTGTCTTCAGGATATACACCTCGGCACGCTATTTCCAGGATATTGGAGTCAAGGTCTGTTGCCAGTATTTTCACATCCCAGCGGTTAATATCCGGAATGTTTTCCTTCAATATTATAGCAATCGAATAAGGTTCTTCCCCTGAAGAACAACCTGCAGACCAAACACGTAAACGTGGTTGTTTTTTGCCGCCTTTTTTCATCACATTTTGCTGAATAAATTTATGTGCGAGGTAATCAAAATGATGATTTTCCCGGAAAAATGAGGTGACATTTGTCGTAATGGCATTGATGAAATGTGTAAATTCTGCCTTATCACCTTGTTTGAGCAGTTCACAATACTGGGCAAAATTGCTCATGCCAAGCTTCCTGAGCCGCTTTGACAACCGGCTGTATATTAATTCATGTTTTGCGTCCGTGAGATTTATGCCGGCATATTCACCTGCGATTTTGCTGAGATAATCAAAATCCGATTCAGCATATAAAAATTCTCTATTTATCCCGCCAATCATCAGATATACTCTCAATCTATATTTAAATGTTCTTCCAGATTAAGTAATACCGCCCTGCTTATCAGTTCATCAGAAGGCTCAATCCATGATATTTTTATTCCCTGATTCTGCAATTTACGTACGAATGCGATTAACAACTGTAACATTGCAGTATCTATCATTTCGACTGACGATGCATTGATAATGACATTTCGACGCTTTTGTATAATAGAGTTAAATTGTTCATACAGGTCTTTTGCATTCTCAATTGCCAAAACCGGAGCAAGTACAATTTGTTCGTCGTGATCACTTGCAGGATCAGATACTTTTTTTGTTTGCTTTGATCGTGCTTTTCCTTTTTCCGCCTGCTTGGATGTCTTTTGAGATTGCCGCGTTTTGGAAGTCGTCACATTTGTCTGGCCGATATCCTCTTTTATCCACAGCAGAGGATCATCCCCCATGACCTTATTTTTCTTTTTACTCTTGACTGCCACAGCATTCTCCATGGAAAAAGTTTTTTGCCAGTAATCCATAATCAGCCGCGCCGTTATTTCCACGCTTATATTCAAATGCCGTTTTTCCGAAGCTTGGGCATTCTGCCAATGCCGCTGTTTCACGAATTGGCGTTACAAGTACGCAATCAGGAAAATATTCCAACAATTTCTCGCGTACTTCCCATGATAATCGTCGCCGCATATGAAATCGTGTGACTACAATCCACCGAACGAATGAATTCGAATATTTTTTTTCAAACTGTTTCAAGTTTCCAACCAAATCTGATAATCCCCGGAGCGCAAGATAATCTCCCGCCACAGGCACCAAAATTTCCTTAACCGCAGTCAAAGCATAATCTATCAGTAACCCTGAGGCAGGCGGGCAATCAATAAATACAAAGTCCTCATCCTTGCAATACCTTGTAACAATCTCCTTTAATTTTTGACCCAGTGACAGATCTTCTTTCCCGCGTTCTAATAACACAAGGTCATGTCCCGCAGGGATCAACTGCAATCCTTCCCTGGCTGCGATGACGATTTGCGCAACCTGCATTTTTCCTGACAGGATTTGATCAATCCCGTTTTGATTTCTCTGGACGACACCAAAATGTGCTGACAGATGCCCCTGCGGGTCAAGATCAATGACCGTAACTCGATTCCCCATCAATGCGATCGCATGTGCAAGGTTTGCAGTTGTCGTTGTCTTGCCAACGCCGCCTTTTTGATTAATAACTGCTACCGCCCGCATTCCTTATCTCCAGAGGAGAATAGTGTGTTAGAAAAAAGATTATCTAATATTTATTAATATATAAATTTCTTATCACAGACTTGCTTGAATTCAATATATATACACTGTCATCATCAATATACCTTGCACGTTCAGTACCCCATTCATCAATGAATCAGGCCATAGTTGATATGATAT
>Ga0326597_10003328_pt1 | contig 23271 bp, 20 predicted proteins | sample RVTome_12_FD_203789 | JGI IMG/M metagenome (GOLD analysis project Ga0326597, IMG submission 203789) | Soil microbial communities from uranium-contaminated site in the Upper Colorado River Basin, Wyoming, United States - RVT100D185 | ecosystem: Environmental > Terrestrial > Soil > Contaminated >... | reverse complement strand
CCAACGGGATGAGCGCGGGGGACAAGTCCTACTTGTTTCGCACCATCCGGAGGTGCTCAATCAGATGGCGATGGAACATGGCACATGGCTGTGGCGCGACAATGGCGGGCCAGTAAGAGCAAGACCGTTCCGGGAGATCGCCGACCGATTCGACGGCGCAGCACCGAATTCGGAGATCATCGCCAGAGGCTGGACAAGCTGAATGAGTGGCCCGGCCGAAGTCATTATTCTTGGTGAGGATAATGCCCACGTGGGGTCCATATATCGCGCGATCGTAGATCATCTTAATGTTCCCCGCGGCAAGGTGCGCAAGCTTCCGACTGCTGGGGGATGCGGTGACGCGAAGCAGTTCGTCCTTAGTCAGGCTCCGCGCGAAATCAAACTCTTGCGCCGTGGTCCGCGGTCAACCATTCTGATCATTGCAATAGACGGAGACGGTATTTCGCCGCGTGAACGCCTCGAAGAACTGTCGAACTCTTTGAAAAACGCTAACACGGATCAGATCGACCCATCCGAACGAATCGCGGTCGTTGTGCCATGTCGCAACATCGAGACGTGGCGGGAGTTTGCGCGGTGTGAAGTCGTGGATGAGGACAAGGACTATAAGCACGGACGCCGCGCAAAGTGGTCAGGAGACGACCTCGCTGCTGTCGGGCGCGTGCTTGCGCAATTCCCACAGCCCAAGGAAAACCGCCCGCGCGCACTCGATGAAGCCTCCGCGCGCCTGAGAAAGTTGTACTTGTAACCTCAGCAGGTTCTATCAGCCACAACGGGATGCCCCCAAGTACGCCGGGCAGGACAAGGTCAATCCCGGCAGCGTGATCCACTCCGGCGAGATGATGCTCCGCTACATGGGCTGGACCGAGGCCGCGGACTTGATGAGCGACGCAATGAACGCGCCGTTTCCATGACGGGAAAGTGTGGGCGGGGCAAACCGCGCAGGGTGACCCTGGTTACGGCGCGCGCAAGAACTGTTAATCGTCCTCGTCTTCTTCCGTGCCACCTCGCGCAATCCATTCGGCGAGCTCTTTGGCCATCGACTCGGCCACTTCCTGTTCTCCGATGCGCGACGCGGCGTTTTTGGCAATGATTTGCAATTTGCCGAGGTCCGCGCCCTCGTACCCCGAGTATCCGCGTTTTTTGAGTGCCGGCAGCGGATCGGACCCAAGAACGTAGAAACATCGCGAAACGAACGCAAACTTACGCCCTGGCGCTATCAGGAACGCGGATTTCGCCGGGAAAGCGACGCCAGTACGAACCCAAACGAACCGAAACCTTCGACCACCCCGCGCCCGCTGGCAATCAGTGCAGATGGATGCGACGAGGAGGCGAGGTAGATTGAACCGTCAGAGCCGTCACGTTACCAGGGCCGGGCTTCGGCCGGTGCCTTCGAGCCACGACGCCGAGGCCGCCTTCGGGGAGGGCCTAACCAGCTTGCGGAGGATGAACGCAATGCGCTTGCGGTTGATCTTCACCGCCTCGAACATCTCGCGAAACCGCAGGTTGCGGATGTAGACCGTCAGGTAACCCTTCAACTGCAACAGCTCCATCTGCCGCCGCGAGAGCGTTTCGAGCTCGATCGCCGAGCCGGTCTGCTTGTTGAAGTCCTCCCAGCGCATGCTGAGCATCTTGTAGCCGCCTTCACCCTTCGTGGCCAAGTCCCAAATCTCCGTGCCGGGGTAAGGCGTCATGATCGCGAACGCGACCGAATCGGGGTTGAGCCGGGCGGCCAGGTCGATCGAGTCCTGCACGCTCGCTTTGGTTTCGTGGGGATGACCTATGATAAAGTACGCCCCGAATCTCAAGCCTGCCGTCCGGAATATCGCCGCCGCCCTCAGCACGTCATCGCGGGTGACGCCCTTTTGCATCCGCTTCATGATCTCTTGGTTGCCGCTCTCCACCCCGAACCCCACCTCGCGGAAGCCGGCTTTCTTCATGTTTACGGCCGTGCGAAGGTCGACGGTGTTGGCGTGAACGTAGGACCAGAAGGTCAGCTTCTTATGCAACCCGCTGTCGATAATCGCGGCGCAGATGCCGTTCACGTAGTCCCGGCGCACCGTGAACGTTTCGTCGTAAAAGTCGACGTGTTTGCAGCCGAACTGCTCTACGCTCCGCGTAAGCTCGGCCACGACGTGCCCCGGCGAGCGCCGGCGGACCTTCCGCCCGTACGGTCTGCTGCAAAAGTTGCAGCCGAACGGGCACCCGCGCTGCGTCATGATCGGGTACATCTCGGCCGGGGGGAAAAGCTCCCAGGCGGGCATGCCCAATTCGTCGAGATCGTCCGGAACGGGCCCGCGCCCGTTGACGCGGATGTCCTGTGTTTTTCCATTCGCAGATGCGACTCGTCCGGCCACGCCCGGGATGTTCGCCGTATCCTCGCCCGCAAACACCGCACGCACCAGGTCCAGAAACGCCGTCTCGCCCTCACCGACTACGACGTAATCGAACGAGGGGAACTCCCGTAGCGTGCGCTCGGGAAGGAAGCTGCCGTGGAAACCACCCAGCACCACGGCCGTCTCGGGGCAAGCCTCTTTCACCGCCCTGGCGATCTTCGACGCCGTGGCGACCATGTGCGTCATCGCGGTCAGCCCGAGCACGCGCGGGCGAAACGAGACGATTTCGCGGATGGTCGCAGAGACGCTTTTGCGCGCAAGCTTCCCGTCTATGACAGCCACGTCGACGCCGTGCGTCTTCAAATAACCGGCGACGTAAGCGATGCCGATCGCCGGATAATTGGGCGTGTCATAACACTCCCGCACAACTTCGGCGGGCGGGTTCACCAACAACACTCGGTGGTTCATGCCGCAAGACTCGCTCTTCGATCAAATCCGAAAGACGCTCCACCCGGGAGAGCCACGAATCATTCCGCACGACGCCGCTGATCTCTTCGCGACGCTCCGGCCGATCTGATGACACGCACTTGTCACACGCTGCGGCGAAGGCTTCCGCCGTTTCAGCTATCGTCACCGGCCCGTCGTAGCGCCGCGCCTCTGGGACCGGCGTGGACACGGCCGGCAGCCCCGCCGCGAGGTACTCGGCCATCTTTATCGGGTTTATGTAGTGCGTCAGCGCGGTCTGTTTGAACGGCATCAGGCCCGCGCAAAAGTGCGCGCAATACGCCGGGAGTACGGCGTTGGGTCTGCGGCCCAGGAGAAACACGTTGGGGAGCTGCTCGAGAACCGAAACGTCGGCCAGCTTCTCACCGATCAACACGAAGGAGTAGTCGGGCCTGAGCCCGGCCACTGCGGCTATGAGATTCACGTCAATCCAGTAGTGGAGCACGCCGAAGAATCCCAGCCTCGGTGCCGGAATCGCCGCAAGATCCTCCGGAACGGGAAGCTCGCGCCGCCACGCGGAGGCGAAGTGATCGAAGTCCACGCCGTGCCGCATCAGCACGGCGTCCGGCCGGATCGTGCGCCGCGAATCAAACAGCGGCTTGGACGACGTTATCACCAGATCGGCGCGGCGGGTCAACTGGTCCTCGGCCTCGGCGATGCGTTCCGCGTTCACGCCGGCGAACTGGGTGTGCTCGTCGACACAGTAATACACGAAGCACTCCTCGGCGAGCTCACCCACCAGATGGGGAACGTCCGGCGCGAAGGACCAGACCTGCACCGGCCGGGCACCGCCGGGATCCACCGCGGCGACGGCCCTGCGGATTTGCGAGGCCACCAGTTTCTCGTGCACGCGCCGCAGCAGCCCGTTGGACGCGCCCGGTATGACCAGCGGCGTAATCTGGACGAAGCTGTCGCTTACGCGGCGAGTCCCGCGGAGCACGTTGAAAGCCGTCCGCAGCGCCGCGCGCAAGTCCGCGGGCGTCAGCCGCGGCCGGCGCGTACCGTGGTAGTTGACCCAGACGACGTCGTTGCTTCGGGAAAGAAGCTTCATAATATGATGCTTGCTCGTCGGATCGTAATCCCACGAGCTCGCGATGCAAACTATGACCCTTCCCTCAAGCACTCGACTGATCCGCCACTTTGTTTTCCATGCACCGCCGAAGTGGACCCTCCTGCGCATGCCTCCCGCGGGCACACGGCCGCCCCCCCTGATCATTCGCCCTCACGTTTTCTGTTGTAATAGTTGTAGTAGTGGTAGTAGCTATAGCCGTATCCGTAGCCGTAACGCCCCGACGGTGTGTCCCGCCCAATGAGCAGGCACCCGAGTATGGCTATGTTGTTGACCTGCAACAGGCGGACGGCGCGCTTGGACGCCAACTCGTCCGTGCCGTGCAGCCTGATGACCATTATGACGCCGCTGCAAAACTGCCCGATGATGCCGACGTCGGTCACCGTCGTGGCGGGAGGAGTGTCGATTATCGTGTAGTGGAAGTCGTTGCGCATGCGCTGGAAGATCGGGCTGGCGCTTGCCGCGGTCCACAGCTCCGCGGCGGAGCGGCTCTTCGTCTCCCCCGCCTGCACGAACTTAAGGTTGGGTATCGGTGTGTCGCGGATTACTTCCGAGTAGTTGGCACTTCCGCAGAGGGCCTCGGCCAGTCCGGGTGCCCGCGTCTGATTCAGCATGGTCGCCAGCGAGCCGCGCCGAAAGTCTCCGTCAACCACCAGCACCTTGATATGGCGGATCTCGGCCAGCACCGCCGCCAGGTTCAACGTCGTCACGCTCTTCCCTTCGCGCGGCACGGCGCTGGTTATCGCAATGGTGCGGTGCTCGTAGTTGGGGTTCTGGCTCAGCAGCCGGGTCCGCAGCGAGCGATACTGCTCCGTCACGAGCGACGAACGGTCGAAGAACGGGACCAGGGATTCGGAAAGACCCTCGACGAGCGCCACCTTCTCCTCGCAGGCCCCGTCTTCCAAGGCCGCGAACGGCGTCTCCGGCGTCTTGGCCCGGCCAACGGGTGTCTGGTTGGTGAGAGCACCGCGCGCGGCTCCCGACGAAAAGTCGGGCGCCTGGCGTCGTTCACGCTCGGCACGTTTGAGGGCGTCGGCTATTCTTCCCATCAGCAGTTGTTCCCCCGGCCAATCGGCGCGTCAATCAGGATCCCCAACACCGGCACGCCCGGTCTACGGCAAGCCGGAATACCCGCTTACGCCCACCGTCGACCCGCGATCATCCGAGTAGTAGTCCGGCGCGTCCATCACGTATGCCGGCGCGACGTAAGCCTGGACCGCCGGGCCCACCGGCTGCAGCAGCTCACGCACCCGAAGCCCGACCCACGCCAGCGGCGTCGGCGGTATGTAAACGATGTCATCCGGCTCGAGCAGTATGTTTTTGGACCAATCGCCGGTCCGGATCATCTTGTCGACGTTGATCGTCAGCGCGCGGACCGGTGTTTCGCCGTGCGCCGGCCGGATCACCCGCACCTGGCTCGTCCACGACGTATAGTCGACACCCGCGCTGAGGACCACGTCGACGAGACTGTCTCTTCCCGTGTACTTGCGCGGGCCGGCTCCGGCCTGTCCGTGGACGTAGTACTTCTTGCTGGCATAGTCGAGGATCCGCACGCTGACTTTCGGCTCGACGTAAAAGCGCCTCAGGAGCACCTCGAGCTTGGCCGCGATCTCCTTGGCCGTCATGCCGACGATCTTGACCTCGCCCAGCAGGCGGAGGTTGATCTTTCCGTCGGGCTGGATCGCCTGCACCTCGCCGTCGATCTCCAGCATGCGCGGGGCGCTGATTCCGATCGTGTCCGGAATCCCGACCCTATACTCGATCGCGGACGCGAGGTGCTTGTGCTCGCGCAGAAAGTGGAGCATGTCGGCGTTCCGAGGCGCACACCCGGTGCCGATCAAAACGAGCGTGCCGATAAGCGGCACGTGCCTCCCCCACGGGATCATTCAGTTTCTCCACGCAATCGAGCGGGGCCGTCCATTGCCAATAATCGTCAATACCAAGCGGCGTACCGGGACCCACCGGAATGTACGTCAACCTTGCGGGTTTATCGGGTTTCGACCAAACGCACTAAACCTCCCGTTACCGGAATAACGTGCCCGATCTGGTCCGATATGAGTGTCCTTTCAGTGGGCAAGCGTGATCGATGGCTACGTCCCCAAAGACCGCCGCCGCTCTTCAAGAAGGCATATGGGGGGACCGATATTCACGTAACAGGCGCGGTACCGCTAAGTGGCGGTGCCCGGCTGCGCAGAGACGGGCACATGTACGCGGATTTCTTCGGACTACGCGAGCTACCTTTCAACAACACGCCCGACCCGCGCTTCTTCTACTCGACGCGGGACCATGAGGAGGCGCTCGCGTCGCTCATCTATGCCGTGCAGGAACGCAAGGGCTTCGTCCTGTTGACCGGAGAGGTCGGCGCGGGAAAGACGCTCGTCTCGCGAATGATGCTGCGCCACTTCGGCTCGCGGATAGCGTTCGCCACCATCAACCATTCCCTCAGCGACGGGGCCGACCTGCTCGAGTCGATCTGCACGGAGTTTGAGTTGCCCGCGGCGCCGAACTCTAGCCGTACGCAGATCGTCAGGCTGCTGCACGATTTCCTGCTCGCCAAGTTCGCCCAGGACACCCCCGTCGTGCTCGTGCTGGACGAGGCCCAGACGCTGCCCGTCGACGCCTTCGAACAAGTGCGCATGATAGGCAACCTCGAAGCCGACGACGCCAAGCTCCTTCAGGTGGTCATGCTCGGACAGCCCGAGCTTCAGCGCCGATTCGCAACCGCGGCCCTGCGGCAGCTTCGCCAGCGCGTCTTTCGCAGCTTTCACCTCCCCGCGCTGAGCAGAGACGAATGCGAGGGTTACATCCACCATCGCCTTTCGGTCGCCGGCCCCGCATCGCTCAACGTGTTTGACGAAGAGGCGATAGACTCCATTTATGAACTCTCCAAGGGGCTGCCGCGGATCATCAACACGCTCTGCGACAACTTGATGCTGAGCGCCTATTCCGCGGACCAACTCACGGTCGACGCACAGCTCGTACGCTCCGTCGCCGACCAGATGATGATGTCTTCGGAGGACCGGCAGGCTGGCAGCGGTTTCCCGTTACAGCCGGCCGATGCCCATTCCATGCGCCACGAGGGCGCCGGTTCGCAAGAGGAACACGCCGGAATGACCGGCGGATACGTCGCTCCTTACCGCCGCGAATCACCATCGCGGGTATCCGGCGCTCCGGTCTACGAGGCGGCGCCTCGCCGTATGTTCCACACGCCGGAACAACCCCCCATCGGGGATTACGACGTCGCGAGCCCTGAAGTGGCTCACGCCGCAAGGGACGAGACGGCCAGGCTCATTCGTGACGCCCAAACGCACATGAATCATCTCGTCCATCAGCTTTCGGGAATCGAAGCGCGCGTGTCGAAATTGACGGCCGCCCAGGGCGACGCGAACGCGCTATGCGCGCGGCTCCGCCAACTGCTGGACCGCGGAGAATCGCTGACTCAACGTAGTGCGGCCGGCATTAAGGAGGTGGAACAACGGGAGGCGCGCCTGGCGGGGCTGGCCGCACAGGCGCGGGCCGTTATAACCGAGATCGCCCGCATGTTCGACCTTATGAAGAAGTCGGCCGCCAAGAACCGGCGCGCGGAGCGCCAGGCGTGGCAGACATTCGACCGCTTGGTCGCCCAGACGGAAAGCTCGCGCAGGCTGGCCGACAGACTCGACGACCTTGCCGGCCGCCTGATGATCGAGGAGAACGCCGGCCTCGCTGAGACCGGCACGGTCGTCAGGCAAGCAGCGATGCCGATCGCCGCAATGAACGACGCTACCTCCAAAAACTCGAACCGCGCCATCACTCTGGACCACTATCATCATATTCTCAGCGCGGCCCGAAAGAGCCTGCTCGACCTCCGGAGTCTGAGAAAGAACACATGTGCCCACGACGAGTTCGAATCCGCCTCGGACGAGCGGTCGTCGTCGGGCGAATCCAGCCGCACTCTTGATGAGCCCGCGACGCAGCGCCTGGCCGAACAGGTCGAGGGTCTGCTCGAAATGGTCGAAACCGCGTAGCGCCGCGCCGTCTGGCGCACGCCGGACCTCGTGCGGTAGCTGCGCGAACGTCCGACCGCCCTCATGGCTTGTCAGAATCGCCGATTGACTGTGCGTCTTTGGCGAGTAGCCGGACAAAACGCGGGTCGGATCGCAGCAGTTCCAGATCAGCGTCGTTTCGCATAGTCGGCCAATTGTCGAACCCGGCTTTTACGGCGCTCTCCAACGCTGCGAACGCCTTGTCCTTGTCTCGTTTCAAGGCGTACGCACAAGCCGCGTTGTAATGCGCGCTGGGACTGTATTCGGGAAAGGCGGCCGCTTTGCGATAGGATTCTGCCGCCGCGTCGAAGTCGGCCAGGTGATGGTACGCATAGCCGAGCCGAAACCAGACCCGGCCGTCTTCAGGTGCAAGTCGGGACAGCTTGGCGTAGCTCTTGGCGGCGGAGCTCCAATTCCGCTCTTCGAAGTAGGCGTCGGCCTCGCCGGTCAAACCGGCTACTTCGGGATTCGTGATCGAGTTCGGCAAGGGGCCGTATTCCGGCTTCCACATCAGGAGTCTGTGCTTGGGATCGAGGCGCACGGCCGTCGCCACGCCTTCGCACGCCAACGGGAAACGTTGTTCGGCCTGATAGAGGCGGACCACGTGGGAAGCGTCGTGCGCTTCGGTTTCGATCTCGAGCTCTACATCCAAGTCATAGGGTTCGCCGGAATGTCGCTGGCGCAGCGTTACTTCGACCTGTTTCGCACCACCTAACGGACGCCAGTCGATCTCCAGAACCGGAGCGCCGGTTCGTTCCAACCATTGCTCGAAGAAGTCCGCGAGCCGCGCCTCGTCCGGCGCGGCCTCCAGAAACGTGCGGCGCAGGTCGTCCAGGCTCATGGCGCGGCCCTCATATTCACGTATGAGGCGGCGCAGCGTCGCGAAGAACATGTCATCGCCGATTCTCCGCCGGAGCATGTGGAAGACCCAATGCCCTTTGGCGTCGGACAGATCGTGCTCCCAACCGCCCCCCTGCAACTGAGCCAGCGGCTTGTCTTTGCCCTCCGCCGCAAGCTGAAAATAGCCTTTCGCACACTGGCGAAGGTTGTAGCCGGCACGCGAGAACTTGAGAAACTCGACCGCGGCCATTTCGCCTTCCAGTGCCTCTATGGCGATTACGGCGCCGTATTGGGCGAGTGATTCCGAACAGAGAATCCCTCCGGGCCCGCCCGTGTTCACCAGGTTCCCCCACCACGCGTGAGCCGCCTCATGGGCGAAGAGGGGGAGATTGCCGCCTTCGGGGGCAAAGGCCTTCGACTGTGCCAGTATGAACCCCTGCTGCGACGCGGCGTACCAACTGAAGACGCCGTCAGGAACCTCGACTATGCCATAGCTCGAATAGGGAAAGGGACCGAATCGTTTCTCCATTGCGGAGATTGCCTCCGCGAGCGCTTTCGCCTGCTCGGCGGCGCCGGTGGGTTTGGGGTCGAGCAGATACACGCCGACCTCGCGCTCGCCGAAGGGATGTCTCTCCACGTGAAACGGACCGGCGGCAAACGAACGGGCCACCGGCTTCGCGACCTGCCACGTTTCCACGGCGCCGTCCTCGTTCTCTTCGCGGCCGACGAACCGCCCGTCGGAGACCGAACGCCATTCCTTCGGCATGTGGATTCGCGTCGTGCCCACGCTTCTTGCGAGCCGCGAGAGCGATGCCCGGTCCGGGCGCTCGATCGGCATAGGGTGCCACGCCTCCGTCCACGAGGCGACGGCTATGGCGGGCGACACGTGGAGTTGCGATGAGTTTCGCGTGCTCTCATAAGCGAATGTGATTTCGAGACTGTCACCGCGGCGGAACTGCTTGTCGAGGCGGACGTCGGCCATCGTTGCGACCGGGTATAGAAAGAAATCCTTATTGATCTCGACTCTGGCGCTGGCGGGCCCCGTAACTCTGGTAAAGCGCAGCGCCTTTTCGCGCGCGTTCATCGCAACGGTGGGACCCGCGGACGCCTCCGCCTCGAGCACCAACTCCGCACGACCCTCCACGCGCAGCACAACATCCTTCGCCGGCTCACGAGTGTGGGTTTGCCCTCCCTCTTGGGCCGGGCGCACCGGTTCCGCGGGCAGATACACGTCCAGGTCAAGCCGGGTGAGCGACCAGCCAAAACCCATGTTGTCGAAGGGCGTGTCCAAAGCCGCGGCCCCCAAGGGCCGCAACACTGCCGCCGCAAAGACGGCCATTGCACACTTAGCGTGGATTAGTTTCATGACAGTCTCCTCATACGCCTTATGGCGGTTCTACGCGGCGCCCAGTGAAAACGTGCGCCCATTTCCTCGAGCTCCGTGGGCTCGATCACGTAACGGACCTTAAACGCCCTGGGGTCGCGCTGCTCGTCCCGGGAAAGCCCCGCCCAGGCGCGCGGCGTGAAGAGCACCGGCGTGCGCTTGGACGACGCGAGAAGCTCGCCGGGGCGGCGCACGACGTGGGGCTCGATGCTGAAACGATTCACCGGGAATAGCACCGACAGATCCGCGGCGATGTTCTTGGCCATCGGCTCATCGAATTCGCACAACAGCAGATTCCTGCACCGGCCTTGTACGGGCGGGATCGAAGCCGCGAGCTGGGGATCGGGGTGGATGGCTACGAAAAGGATCCCCTGAAGCCGGTGCGGCCAGTGCAGGCGGATCTCGTTGTAGTGAAAATAGGTGGCGACCGCGTCGCCGTCTTCCGGGGGCCCTTCCTCACGGGAAATGCACCAGGGCAATGCGTGCACGGCCCAACGAGCCTCGATCTCCGCGGCGTGGTCGAGGCATTGGGATTCGCTGCATTCAACGAAGTAAACCCTTCTTTCCGCCGTTCGTTCCCGGATTGAGGCGTTCGCGATCAGCGTGGCTAGCTCGTCGGGGCCCAGGCCGTGTCTTTTGTGGGCTTCGCGCAGGACGCGTTGCAGGAAGGCGTTTACGCCGCGCCGGTTGTCCCCCCGCGACGGCCGCGACAGCACCCGAGTACCCTTGGGCCGTAGCGTTTCGACCATGCCCTGTTTCGCCAGTTCGGCGTAGGCCCGGCGGACGGTGTGCATGTTCACGTCAAAGGTCCGGGCGGCGTCCCGCACCGGCGGAAGGGGCGTGCCGGCCGACAGCTTTCCGGTTGAGATCAGGTAGCGAATTCCCTCGGAAATCTGGTGGTAGAGCGGCACCGGGCTGTCCGGATCGATCCTGAGCTTCATGAAGGTATATTCTATATCATACGATCATTGATGGGAAGTGCGGGCTCCTCCCGGCGCGGGCCGGTCGCGCGCTCGCCGAAAGGCGCCGTTACTCCATCCGCGACCGCCCCAATAGAGTGCCCGCGGCTCACGCCGGGTCGTGACGCGGAGCACCTTTCAAACCGTGCTTTCGCGAGCCGGCGCCGAGTGATGTCTCCGGGCCGACGTGCGCGGACGCGGCCGGCGGGCAAATGCCGGTTCGGTGGTGGCGACTGGACTTGTCCACGAGTGCGATGTTTGCCGTACCGACTGCAACGGCGTATACTGTCTCCTCGATCGGCGGCAGGCGAACATTTACTCCCTTTCGACGGGTGTATTCGGGTTGGTTCATAAACCTCCTCCAGACGGTATCTTGGCCCAGTTGAAGCCGTGGCTCTTGGTGCACCCGTTCTTCGAGCGCATCGCCGACCGGCCCTGGGTCGCTCTCGTCGAGTTGCTCCTGATTGGGAGCGTAGTCTACACCGTCTTGCGGTTCTTGCGGGGCACGCGCGGCGCCCGCCTGGTGCGGGCGATCCTGATCATACTCGCCGTCAGCTTTGCGACCGTCTGGCTCATCGCGGAAAAGCTCGAATCGGAACGCATCAAAGTTCTCTATCCTTACTTCGTGCTCGGGGTTTTTCTGGTCTCACTGGTTGCGTTTCAAACCGAGCTGCGCGTTTTCTTGGCAAGGGTCGGCGGCGGGGGCTGGCTCAGGCGGTTCATGCGGGGCTCTGAGGAAGTGATCGACCCGATCGTAACGGCCATCGAGAGTATGTCGAAGAAGAAGATCGGGGCTCTCATCGCAATAGCACGCAGTCCGGAGTTGGGTCTAGTAATTGAATCCGGCGTCAAGCTCGACGCAATCGTATCGGCCGAACTGTTGGAAACGTTGTTCTGGCCCGGAACGACGCTGCACGATCTCGGCGTAGTCATACACGGCGGACGCGTGCTCGCCGCAGGATGCCAGTTCCCGCTCGCGGAGTCGGAGGACGTCCCCCGCGAGCTCGGAAGCCGCCACAGGGCCGCGATCGGGATGAGCCGCGAGGGTGATGCCCTGGTGGTGATCGTCAGTGAAGAAACCGGGACGATCTCCGTCGCGGACCACGGCCACCTGCACCGCGGCCTTACGCCGAACGCCCTGCGCGACACGCTCATTCAGGGATTGAGCATAGAGGCCGCGGAAAGCGATGCGGCGGCGGAGGACGCCCCGGCCCAGACGAAGCGCTTGGAACTGCAACCTCATGGAACAGATCAAACTGCTTAGCGTCAGCGCGGTCCTAACGGTGCTCATCTGGGCGGGCGCGGACAGCCTCGTGAACGAAACGGTAACAGTCCGCGCGGCGTTCGAGGTGGCCCCGCTCGCCAACACCGACATGTTGGTGGCCGTCGACCCCGCCGTCACGTCTCAGCTCTTCGAGATTCAGCTAGCGGGCCCGAGACGGGTGGTGGAGAACATCCAGATCCTCGACGAGCCGCTGTTGATCCGCATCAGGATCGGTGACCGCCCCGGCGGTAGTTCGTTGATTACTCTCGACAAAGACACCGTCAAACGTGCGATGATCGAGAAATGGCGCGAGATCGGAAAGCTGTCGCTGCTCTCCGTGCAGCCGCCGGCCTTGCCCGTCGTCGTGGATCACATGATCTCCCGACAGGTGGACATTGTCGCCAAACGCCTCACCCTCGCGTACGAAAGCGCGCCGCAATTCAAGCGAAACATAGCCACGGTACGCATGCGCGAGAGCAGGCAGCAGGAATTGACATCTTCCGGGCAGGCGGCCGATATCGACGTCAGTGCCGATCTGGAGCGCCTCTTGCGCCGAAGGTCTCCGGGAATACGCACCACCGTTCAGCTTACTCTGGATTCGAGCAGTTTCGGCCCGAATGCCGTTCTCACGCCGGATTCAATCGAGGTAACCGCGACGCTCAAGCCCGACCGTAATACCGTAGAGATTCCCACCGTACCGATCAAGCCTGCGGTAAGCTTCGCGAACCTTAGCAAGAGCATTCACGCCGTGGCGCGGGACGGCACTTCCCTAGGATTAGTAACTCAGACCATCAAAGTAACGGGTCCGGCCGAGAACGTTGCCGCTCTGCTGCGCGGCGACACCCGCGCCTACGGATTCATACAATTCAAGGAGGAAGACCTCGCCGACGTCGGCGTTTACAAAGCCTGGACGCCAGATTTCATCTTGCCCCCCAACATAGAACTTGCGGCACCCCCAGTGCCGATAGAGTGTAAACTTGTAAATGTAAATAACACTGATAGCAGTTAGCAGGCCGGGCATGGGCAGCCGGCTGGCGTTCTACTTGAGGAACGCCCGTGCAACGGCCTCGATTGCAAACGCATGACTCGCGGTGCGGCAGAAACTGCCGCACGGCCGTATTGACAACATCGGAGGGATGTTTAACATGTGCGGTGCGGTGACCATACGCGCGGGGATACACCCGTTACCATTCCGAACACGGAAGTTAAGCCCGCACGGCCGATGGTAGTCGCAAGGCGAGAGTAGGTGATTGCCGCACTTTTTGAAAATGCCCGCGAATGCGGGTATTTTCTTGCGCTCCGAGGGTTTGGCGCAGATCACCGGAGCGGTTGACACGCGGGTTCTAGGCTGTGGTGTTCCGTGCGCATCGCGCGCGGCGTACAAGGTTCATCTTGAACAGGGAGGTTTCCAAGATGCTCTTCACAATCATAGGTTCATTGCTCAACGGGATTCTGCCGCTGCTTCTCGATTTGATCTTCGGCTTGTTTTTCGGCGCGAGCACGGCAACATAAGGGCCGGCCGTTCCCCTCGACGCCGGGCCGTTTCAAGCAAGACATTCGTGCGTACAGAGTGTGCTGCGCGGATCAATACCTCTGCGCACCGCAGCTACGACGCGAGCGCGCGAATTATTTCGCAGCCTCTACGCAGCTTGTCATCGGGCGCGGCGTAGCTGATTCTGAAATGCGTGTCACGAGCGCTGAACACTTCGCCCGGAATCGTCAAGAGGTTGCGCAGAATCGCGGCTTCGACGAACTGCGTGGCCGAGGGGTAGCTCGCCGGCGCCTTCGGAAATACGTAGAAGCCGCCCGATGGTCTGACAAACTCCACCGCCCCTTCGAGCTCACGGCATACCAGGTCGCGCTTGGCACGGTATGCGGCGATCTGGGCGGACATGTCCGTACTCATCGCCTCTAAAGCGCCGAACTGGGCGGGATGCGGCGCGCATACGTAGGTGAATTGTTGCAGCTTCGCCATCTGGGCGATCAGGTCGGGTGGGCCGGCCGCGTAACCCAGCCGCAGTCCGGTCATGCCATACGACTTTCCATACCCGCGAAGGAGCAGCGTCCGGTCCGGCGCGAACCGCACCGGGCTCGGATTCGGCCCGTCGTAGACGAGCATGCAGTAAATCTCATCGCTTACAATCAGCAGGCCGTGGCCGCGAGCCAACTGGGCAATCGCGCGAACGTCCTCTTCTCGGTAAACGACGCCCGTGGGGTTGCCGGGCGAGCACATGATTACGGCCTTCGTTCTATGATTAACGGCGTTGGCAAACCTCTCGGGATGAAGCTGGAAATCGTCGTAGAGATCCACGGCAACCGGCACCCCACCGGCCAGGGCTACGAGGTGATTGTACGACACGAAGTACGGATCGCCGATCAGCACTTCGTCTCCGGGATTGAGGCAGCACAGCAACGCAAGCAGCAGACCGCCGGAAACACCGGAAGTGACAAAGAGATCGGGCTCCCAGCCGAACTCCTCCGCGAGCTGCGCTGCGATGCGCTCACGCAGTTGCGGAATCCCACGCGTGACCGTGTACCCGTTATGGTCGTGCTCGATGGCGTTGACCATCGCCCGCTTGATGTTCCGCGGGACGTTGAAGTCGGGCTGGCCTATGGAAAGGTCGATCGGCTCCTTGAGCGTGGCCCCAAGGTCGAATATGCGGCGGATGCCCGACGTTCCGATTGTCTTTACACGGTCGGCGACGAACTGCTGGCCGCTCATGACAGCTCTCCCCCGGGCGCTGACCGCTTCGCCGAACGGGCAATCGTCCATCCGCTCCGGCGTGGTCTTTCGGTGTCCTAAGTCGCAGATGGCCGGCGGAACAAGATCGCGCAGCGCTAGGAAGATTTCTCCGCGGCAGCAGCTCCTCCCGCCGCGGCCTCACCTTCACCGGCTTGCGGCTTCTTCTCCGCCTTGTCCTTCTTGCCTACGGCGGCCTTCCGGTGCGCCACTTTGGGGAGACCAAGCGGCTTGGAATCCGCGGGCCAGCGCTCCGTTTCCTTCAGTACGGCAATGCGCTCCGCACGCGTGAGCACGTTGCGGTGCCGTTCGAGCGAGTTTTTCGACTTGAGCGATTTGTCAAGCGACATATTCAGGAACTCCCATACTACCAATTCTCGCCCTTTAGCGTCCGAAAATATCCCTGGAGGCGGTACCCACCGCCGTCCGCAAAATATTTCGCTCCCACGCGATGAACGCCGTCGAGCAACTCTTCGGCAAGTTTCTTCTGAGCCGGATCGCGATGATTATACCCCTGCCGCGTTATAAGCTGAACGCCGCCGCCGGCCAACTCCACCGGGACGGTTTCTATACCGTGCGCGGACAGGTACTCGCGAGCATGTTCGGCGTCCTCGGCCCGGCCGGCCGCAATTTCCTGGACCACGATGTACGTGTGGTCGCGGACCCATTCAACCGTGGATGACTGCACTGCCGGTTCCGCCCAAACATCCGCCGGCGCTTCCACGGGAACGTCCTCGGCCAACAACTCGCGAACCAAGTGCGTTGCGGGTGGCTGGCTTCGCGCGATTTCAATTTCGCTCATGGCGTCCGCGGAAACCGACGCCACCCCCGCGCTATATCCACGCCTAAACCCGTCCGAGTTGCCGCTCCTCCTCCCCAGGGCGAAAGAGCCAAGAAGCCCGGCAATGACGAAGAACACCACGACCCCCGCCATCGAACTCGTGAGCGCCACGCGCATGCGCCCGCCGACAACTTCAAAGGCCGGAACCTCTTCGGTGGGTTCGGCGAGCGCCGAGGCCGGTGCCGTTTCAATTACGGGCGCTTTCCTGGGTTCAGGCGCGGGCTTCTCCGGCTCGCGCTCGCGAACGACTTTCAGTTCAATAGGCCGTTCCTCGTCCTCGGACCGGTCCTTCGCAGACCACCAGCCCGGCACCTTTAGGCTACGTGAAGCCACGCTGCGCTCCGAGCCGAGCAATTCGAACAGCGCCGGTCCCTGCTTTGCTTTTCGCATCGTCGGTGCCTCCTTGCAAACGGTGTTCCCTACAGCATGAAGCATAGTCGCCCGGCGCCTTTTTGCAAGCGCGGCCGGCGGACCCTCCGCCGATTGCGTACGCGACTGCGCCCGGATCGAATTGCGATGCCCACCAGAATAGGGTATAAACTAGTAGTCCGTCGCTCTTTGGTTTTCCCGTAGGGGCATCCGCTTTCCGAGCCGCCTGTCTGCCGACAGGCAGGCGACGGTGAGAGCGGGCTTGGCCGACCAGAGAGTTTAAGAGCGACGCACTACTGGTGTCGGTTACGGCGGCGCGCGCGGTGCAAAAGCACCCGTATTACGTACGAGGCGCAAGCGAAGCTGCCTCCGGCCGGCGGTTGACGTACCGGAGCACCGCCACAATTTTCGGGGCGATTAGCTCAGTTGGCTAGAGCGTTCGGATCACACCCGAGAGGTCACAGGTTCGAGTCCTGTATCGCCCATCCCCGCCGTCTCGGCCATGTCGCACTGGGTCGCAAGGTCGCGTTTCTCGCCGAAAAACGCGGGTTCGGTCGATCTGGCCGGTACCGGGTGCAACGCTGTGCGCGTCCCTGCGGCGGCGTGCCGCAGCGCATTTTGCAGCGCCTGATCCCTGGACGCTCGGTACGTTCCGGATTGCGGCTCGCTATCGGCCGGTAGTCCGGCAGAGATGTCGATGATCGCCGCCGGCTCTGCGCGGCGGCCTACCTGATATGTACGCAAAAGCGGTTCGAGTTGTCGCACCGGGGCGCGAACGTAACCCCTTCAGTGGCTCAGCGCGCCACCCATTGATCGCAGCTCTTTCGGGGGCGTCGGAGCATCAGCACGTTGCGCGATTCGCCAAGCCATCCTCTATCGACTTCAGAAGGCTTCGACAGAAACGATGCGGATAGACCAGCATGATCATGATGGCGAACTCGCGGTTCGCACAAAGCGTCGCAGGAAGGCCGTTCGTCAGGTCGGCATTCGCTTGATTGGCCAGCTCAGACCACGGTTGCGGACGCTTCACGTACTGTTGCCGGAGTTGCCCATCGTAGGTGCGCCACAGATAGAAATCAGTCGGTCCCTCGTATTCCATCTCGCACAACTGGATGCGAGTCACGCCCCTCCAAAGTAGCTTCAGCGTTTGCTTTCGCAGGCGACGAACGAGGAAATCGATCAGCGCCTCAAGGGAGTACGACGCACCCAGGGGGCAATCACGCTGCATCGGGTTCTTGCCAATCTGGCACATCGCCGTGACGCACCGGTTTGGGCCGTAGTAGGGATTCGGGAACCCACCGCCGGAACGTGGATTGTTGAGATTCGTGATAGCCTCGATGAGCATGTGAACTACTCCCTCGGCGGGGATGGACCGGGCGCATTGCTCATGCCAAAGCGCGAGGCATACGAAGAAGGGGATGGCTGATTCTCCCCACAGCAGCATGTTGCGTTGGTACTCGTCGACGAACCGCTTGAGGCTGTCTTCTTGTTTGGGCTGCCGCGCGTCGTCGCGCTGGCATAGCGCGAAGGCGGTGGCCATTCCTATCAGGATAGTGAGCCTCGCTCGGTACGGCGGGCCGCCGTCCATCATGACGATGCCTTCAGCCAATTCGCGGCCGCTGAGCGTCTCAGAAACGAGGTTTGTCATCGCCAGCCATGCGGCACCGAGAGCAAGTTGAAACGACGGTTGCCACGATTTCGCGGCGAGATTCCTGGTTTCCGCAAGTCGAGCGACGTGAGCCGCGACGAGGACCCAACCTTCAAAGAGCGCGAAGTGGTTGTCCTTGCGGTGATACGCGCTCAATGCGTAGCCAGCGAGTATGATCGTGCTCGCAATGGCCCTCGCCGCGTCCGTCTTCCTCTTAACCTGTCCTGGGTCAAGTTGTGCTTGCAGAAACCGGGCGAGTCTCGACTTTGGAAGCATGTCGCGCCCGTCGGCCAGAAAGAGGCGCAGAAACGCTTCGAAGTCTTCCGGCTCACGAGGGAAGAACCTTCCGTGCGCCGTGACGAAGCGCGAGACCAGATCGGTTCCGACGACGATCCTGAGCTCCTTGAGCCTCCGTCGTTTGTTGCTCCGATTCAGGTTCGTCACTTGTGCGACAACAGGCTCTGATAGCCGTCCATTCGTCACGAGGAACGGAACGGCGAATCCCGAGGTGACTGCCGGGTGCTCGACAATGTTCTCGACAAGCGCGTCCACCTCCGGCTTGACCTCGCGTCGCCAACGGGGAATGTCGATGTCGCCTCCCTTGAGCTGAAAGGCACAGAGCTTGCCCTTGTCGTCCAGTGAAATGACGTCCTTTCCTTGTTCAGTGGGCGAATGGCGGGTGCGTGCAAATGCCGTCCTGGCAGAAGTCGGCCGTGCCGTTGTTGTTGTCGTCATCATCGTTGACGCACAGGAAGCCGCTGGGGTCCCCCTCGTCAGCTTCGCTCACGCCGGCGAAGGCGACATCGACGAGGTTGACGACCTCGATCGTCGCCGCGGCCGAGCACACCCCGCTGAAATAGGGGTACAAACTGGTCACCGTTATCGGAATCGACACCGGAGGCGCATCGCTGCGCACCTCGACCTGGGCGACAACCGACTTGCCGCCGCAAGGCACACTCCCGTCCGTCCAGGTTATGTAGGGCGATTGCGAGGTGATCCGCCAGTTCATCGAGGTGCTTTCGCCACGAGGGAGCCGTATCGTTCGGCGAAATCATCCCGGGCGAAACGCGCTTGTCGCGCGTCCCCCTCGCATCAGGGGAGCCGTGTGTCGTTCTGAGCCGAACGTCGTTCCAATTTTTCGCGGTATCGTTGCACTTCGCTTTCGATCGTTGCCGCGACCTCGGGTCCGTTCGACGCCCCCGCCATCGTACGAAGCTCTTCCAGGCATTCTTGAACCTTATCCCATTGCTCGCTCATTGCATAGAGGCGTGCCAACTGGGCGGTTGCCGTCGTCCGCGGCCAGAGATCATCTTGCGAAGCGATTGTCAAATACCGAAGCGCTTTCTCGCGAGCGACCGCCGCGCGGTCCCGTGCCGCTTTCTGTTCGGGCGTTAAATCCTTCCGTGTCCAACTTTCAACTCGGCCATGACTCATCACATGTTCAAACGTCTTGATGTGAACCAAACCGAGAAAACGAGCGATGTAGCCCGCGTAGGAGGCGTTAAGGTATTGCTCAAGTAGCGCTTCAAGTGCCTGCACCAATGCTGCTTCCCTCAGGTCCTCAGCATGACTTTCTGGATCTATAATAAGGTGAGCTTTCTGCTGCCTTGCGAGCTTTGCCAAGAGCTGGACGCCCTGATACTCAAGGGCCTCCTCCCCTTCAGGGCTATCTAACGTGACGGGAAGTTGTAGCTTATCCGCGGGTACTTCCATCTGCCCTGTGTAATAACGAACTGCGAGTAACTCCAATTTTGCCAGGCACTCCTCGTTTCTCTGCGATGGCGGGAGCGCGGTCACTTGCAGGTCATTGCTGTAGACCTCGCTGAATCCCTCCCCAGGCCGCCAGCGCCACCTTACGGTATACCGACCCGGCCTTGGGAACACATACACCCGGCTTCCATAATCGAGAAGTAGAAGACTTTCGCCCACCACGGATTCTTCAGGCGCCAATTCTATATCCTCTTTCGCCGGTTGCGGTCCGACTTTGCTGAGCGAGATCCCTTGCGACTCAAAACCCTTGCCGCTTTGCGAGATCTCAAGCGCAACTGCGTAAGGTGCACCGTCGTAGCGCGCGTCGACACGAAAACCTCGCTGACTACGATTGGTCAGTGTAAAACGCCCGATGACCGGCTCGCGGGCCTCGAACGTCAAACGGTCGAGGGTTATCTCCCGTCCTACGAGATGCGGAAACGGCGCAGTATCTGGACGCTCATCCGCCTGCCCAAGGCCCGCTTCGAACAAACAGGCGTATAACACTAATGCTGTCCCTAGTTGTCTTTTGAGTGGCATTTCTCTTGCTCCGTTATCGTATTCGGTTCGTTGCGCCGCGCGTTCGATTAGAAGCTCGCCAATGTCGGACTCTTGCTAGGGACCGGCGTACTCGCGCAGGCGCTTGAGGCTTTCGGCGAGGAAATCCGGACCCTGCTCGGTTTCGTCCATCAATCCCCCGTCCCCTGGAGTATTCTTAACGCCCAAGTGTGGGGCACCCAGACAGTGCGCGATCTCGTGCGCGACTGTTCGCTGCTCGGCAGCCACCCCGTATGCGTCGTCGAGCGTCTCTTTGAAGATCGCAGCGATCGCCGTGTAGGGCGATCCGAATATCAGTGCTGGTGTGGTCGAACCATCGGAATGCGTGTTGATCCCCTTGGTATTGAGCGTTTCGGAGTCCGCGTCTTCGTCATCATCCTCTTGAAAAGCCGAGAACACATAGACCGACCAATAGTCGGAAGTTGGAATGGGCAAGCCACGACTGAGGCGAGCAGGATCCCACTGCGCCGGGTTCCCAGAATTCATGTTCTTGATGAAGGTAATTCCCGTCGTAGACGTATGTTCAACCTCCACCACCGGGACGATATATGCGGGTACGTACGGATCCGCCAATCCCGACGTATCGGGTAAGGGCAGGAACCCGTTGGGCGGGTTGCCTGTCCCGATGTCGCTTCCCACAACCCCAGCGGTAAAGTTCGCTTCATCCGCAAGATCGTCGTCGCTGAGCGTGCACGTCCCTACATCCGGACGAGCCCCCCATTGCGTTTGCGTAATGCTGGTGTCGATCTCGTCATCGAAAACCGAATGCCGGAAAGTGATGATCCGCGTGACAAGGTCGGGGAAACCCGTGGCCTTGATTCGGATGAATCCGTTTTGGAAGTCGTCAGCATCAAACTGGTCGGAAACGTCCAGTGTTAGCGTTCCCGATGGAAATCGCGGATCATTCCACTGCGTGCCGATCGTATTCTCGCCAAACGTAGGTCGCGCCATGGTGTCCGTCTCCACGTGCAGCTTGCGCCAGACGGTTAGCATGGGGGACCAGAAGACGTCATCGGATACGCCTGTCCAGGCACCGGGAGTCGAGGGATTGTTATTGTTGATCGCGTCGGCCGTGTTATGCGTCGTGTCGTCAAGCGGTTCCGCTGAGAGCGATGCCGCGGCGCGGTAGTTGTTCCCCGGCTGCATCGAGACAACGAACGTCGCACGGGCCTGGCCGCTTGCGTCGACCGGCGCCGAAGCCGTCCACGGAAGCGAAACGCTCTCAGCGCCGCGGTTGTCGGGGCCGGATGTATTGTTGTCGATCACCCCTACATTGGGCATTGCGGGATTGAGTTGATCGAACGGGTCGTCCACGTCGAACACCCGAAAAGACACCGGCACGCCGGCGATCAGCGGCTCGACCGTGGCCACCAGGTCGACCTGCCTGCGTGTGGCCGGGTAGATGTCGTTCATGTCCTTCTTGCCCGGAAAGATGCGCATCCCGCCGTCGTTCCGGCGCCATGAACTGCTCTTACTACTCCGGCACTTGAGCGTTGTTCGAATCGGCCGCTTCCCAGTATGGCTCACCGCGCAGGTACCGCAGGTACCGCAGGTGGCCCTCAAGACGTTGGCGCATTTCGTTTTGAATGGACCTGGCGAATGCGCTGGTCAGATCGGCGCTCAGAGCGCGAGTGACGACTTCGGGCAAAGATGCTTGATTCCGCACACTCTCCGTGCGATTCTTCCCAACTTGTCCCTCAAACTCCTTTTCTATTTCTCCGAAATAGTCGGATGCTTCCATCCAAGCGAGCTGCATGTCGAAAACCTCAGCCCAGTCGGGATGTTGCTTCATTCGCGGCAATTCATTGCGAACGCGTTCCCTTGCCTCCGCCGTCAACCTTCGGCTGAGGCTCACCGGGTGGTTTACCAAAATCTCCATCCATATGACGTCCTCATCTTTCATTGCACCCTTGGCCCGTTTGAGTCGCGAATAAAGACGCTCCAGAACCCACTGCGCCGCTGCCGGCGCGGGCACGACAGTAACTACTTGTTTCCCCAGTAGCTCGTCATCCGCAAAGACGGTCAGCGTAACACGCCCGGGTTGAGAGAATATTGGTCGAGGCCGAAATTCATCCGGCTCTCCCGGGACGGGCTCGAAGGCATCCTCTGCGGGGTCGAAGTAGAGCCTGTGTGAAAGAAGGACTGCAACGGTCGATCCCACTTGGCGCGTCGCGCCGGCACGGTTTACTAAGTCAACAGGCTCGCCGTCTGCGAACGCGATGCTGAACCGAGTCCGTCTACTTGCCTCTCGATTCAGGACGAGCGTAATGCAGCCGCCCACAGAAACGGTGTCTTTGTCCAAGCTCCAGACCGTGGACGGCGAGCCTGTGTCATTGCGGCTCTCCGCGACACATGGGCTGCGCGGAATCAATACTGTGCTCGCAAAAGTCATAAGCGCGGCATACCTCTGCATATCCTTGTCTCCCAACGGTGCATTGAACTTTGAATTCGACTTGGCCGTCTGACGGCCAGGTCAAGGTAACGCGATACTTCGCGTTCTCTCCTACGATCTGGCACTCCGCCCGCGCAACTTCGGATAGAATCTGCTCAAGGTCAACCAGTGACGCCGGAGCATGGCCTACTTGATCTTTATACGTACCCAATGCCGCATGAAAGAGTCCTGCCGCAGCATGATCTCTGTCGGAGTGTACACTCGGCCTCAGCAGTAGGAATCCAGTTGCACCGAGAATCGCGATTACAAACACAATAGTACCGGTCCTCCTATCGTTTACCATTCGCCCACACTTCGGAAACGAACCAGCGTCGTGGCAGAAAAGCGGCGGTGCTCTGGAATGTCCTGGAGGTTGCCACCTTCGGTCATAAGCCCGCCTTCGGCGTGTGCGGGACCCTCTCCGATTTCGGCGCCACCAGTCCCGGAACCAGCGTAATTTTGTAGCGATTTTGCAAAAAAATACTCGAAATGGCTCCGTTTATGCGGTAAAAGTACGGCGTCAAGACCGTGGCACTTTTACGCAAGGAGGCATTTCG
>Ga0326597_10003327_pt1 | contig 23275 bp, 14 predicted proteins | sample RVTome_12_FD_203789 | JGI IMG/M metagenome (GOLD analysis project Ga0326597, IMG submission 203789) | Soil microbial communities from uranium-contaminated site in the Upper Colorado River Basin, Wyoming, United States - RVT100D185 | ecosystem: Environmental > Terrestrial > Soil > Contaminated >... | reverse complement strand
CGGAAGAGGGGCGCGACCTCCTGCTCGTGGCCGAGGTGCCGCTCTCGCAGCTCAAGTTCACGGTCGACGAGGAGAAGAAGCTCTACTCCCTCCACTTCTCCCTCCTCGCCGTGGTCAAGGACACAGGGGGCCGCGCGATCGAACGCGTGAGCCAGGACTACCCCTTCCAGGGGCCGCTCGACAAGGTGCCGCAGCTCCAGCAGGGCAACGTCGTCTTCAAGCGGCGCATCGTGCTGCCTCACGGCCAGTACACCCTCGAGATCGTCGCCCGCGATCGTGATGCGGGGTCTACGAGTGTCCGGCGCATGCCGCTCGAGGTTCCCGCCGCCGGCGAGAGCCTCCGGCTGAGCAGCATCGCCATCATCCGGAGGGTGGAGCCGGCTCCCGCTCCCGAGAAGGGCGGCGCCGCCGACCCGTTTCAGGTGGAGACCGCTCGCATCGTCCCGAGCCTCGACGACCCCATCTCGAAGGCGCTCACGCCCAAGATCTCGATCTACATGATCGCGTACGCGGAGAAGGAGGGCACGCCGCCGATGATGACCGTCGAGTTCTCCGTGAACGGACGCAAGGAGGGTCGTGCCCAGGCGCCCCTGCCTCCTCCCGAGCCCGACGGGCGGATCCGCTACCTCGGCACGTTCCCGATCGACAAGTTCGAGCCAGGCCGCCACGAGCTGAAGCTGACCGTGCGTCAGGGCGGGTCGCGCGTCGAGGAGCGCGTCGCCTTCACCGTGCAACCCTGAGGCGCTCGCCGACGAAGGAACGAGCTGCGTTCACGCGCCCGCGCCCTCTCGTTCACGAGGGAAAGCGATTCCTCGAGGGCGCATAGAATCCATGCGCGACCGCCTTCGGAAGCGGCTCGGCGCCCTTGTCCAAACGCTTGGAGCGTTCCTCCGCGGATCTGTCGGATCTGGTCGCCATCTCGACCCTCATGAGACATTTGCGCTCATTCAAGCACGTGGAGAAGTCTCCGATTCTTTGGTGCGACTGACGCCTCGTGAGTTTTATGAGCGTCATTGGTGATTCTTCTTGACACCTTTTCTCATCGACTTCTAAGCTTTCGATAATTCGCCGGACTGACGTCGCTCACGTGGCCTTGTACTTGCCAGTTTCCCCAGTGAATGAGGTCGGTCGGCGGACCGAGCAGACGAAGTCAATCGGCTCTCCCAGGTCTTTATTGGAGGCAACAGAATCACATGAGGGTTAACGAGCTCTCGGGGATGGCGAAGCGGTTCGCGCTCGTCGCCGTTCCCGTCCTGGCGGTGCTTCTGGCGCTGCCGGGCATCACCTACGCACAGCGCATGACGGGCGAGCTGAGCGGCACCGTCGTCGACGAGTCGGGCGGAGTCATTCCCGGCGCCGACGTGGTGGCGCTCAACGAAGCCTCGGGCGGAGCTCGTCGGTCCGTCACGAACGCCGACGGGTTCTTCGTGTTCGCCGCGCTGCCGGCCGCCACCTACACCGTCCAGGTGTCGCTGCAGGGCTTCAACACGTACGAGGTCACGGGCATCGAGCTGCGGTCGGGTGACAGCCGCGGCCTGCGGACGATCACGATGTCGGTCGCCACGGTCGCGGAGACGGTGTCGGTCACGGCCGAGGTCGCGCTCACCCCGCTCAACTCCGGCGAGAAGAGCGCCACCCTCACCGCGGAGCAGATCGAGGACATCCCGATCGTGGGCACCAGCGCCGCTGAGGTCCTGCGGCTCCTTCCGGGCATGGTCCCCGCCACCAACGGCACCAGCAACAAAGCCAACTTCACCGGCGAGGTCTACGGGATCAACGGCAACGGCGAGTACCAGGGCGGCGGCGGAAACAACCAGAGCGCCATCGGCAACTACTCCGCCAACGGCGCCCGCACGTGGGCCCTCGACATCACGATCGACGGCGCTCCTGGCGCCGACCCCGGCTGCAACTGCGCGACGTCGGTGAACCCCAACACCGAGTTCGTGCAGGAGTTCAAGGTCCTCCAGTCGAACTTCTCGGCCGAGCACGCCAAGGGCCCGGTGGCCATGAGCGTCGTCAGCAAGCAGGGCGGCCGCGAGTTCCACGGGTCGGTGTTCGGCTACGTCCGCGACTACCACCTCAACTCCAACGAGTGGTTCGGCAACAAGGTGGGCTCGGAGCGGGTCCAGAACAAGTTCGTCTATCCCGGCTTCACGCTCTCCGGTCCGCTCCTGATCCCGGGCACCGGCTTCAACCAGAACCGCGACAAGGTGTTCTTCTTCGCCGGCTTCGAGTACTTCGGCCAGAAGCTGGACACGGGCTTCGTCAAGTCGTGGGTCCCGACCGCGGCGATGCGCGGGGGCGACTTCTCGAACGCGCCCGCGGTTGGCAGCGGGGACTTCGTCAACACGGTGCCGAACCTGCCGGGGGGGATCGTCCCCGCCGGCCAGATCGACCCCGGCGGACGAGCGCTCCTGAACCTCTTCCCGAATCCGAACGCCGACCCGGCCCAGACCGGCGGCTTCAACTACATCGACAACCTCCTGGTCGACCAGAACGGCTGGCAGGGTCTCGCCCGCGTGGACGTGAACATCTCCGACAGCACGAAGCTGTTCTTGCGCTACAACATCCAGCGCGAGACGCAGCCCTTCGTCATCGGCCTGTGGTGGCGCAACGGCGAGCGGCAGGTGCCCTACCCGTCCTCGATCAGCGCCAAGAACCAGTCCGACTCGTTCACCACCAGCCTGACCCACGTGTTCAGCCCCACGCTGACCAACGAGACGATCTTCGGGATCACCTACATCAACTTCCCGAACCAGTTCGACGACCGCCAGGCGATCTCGCGTCAGGCGCTGGGCTACCCCTACCAGGGCGTCTTCGGCCAGAACAGCGACCAGATCCCCTCGGTGGATCCCGGAGGCTGGGGCGGCGGCAGCGGTCCGATCATCTTCAACCCCGGCGGATTCGACCCCGTGCTCTTCGCCAAGAAGTGGCAGGTGTCGATCTCGGACAACCTGACCAAGGTCTGGGGCACGCACACCGCCAAGTTCGGTGGCTACTGGGAGTGGGTGCAAAACAGCCAGCCCGGCAGCGGCGACTCGAACGGCCGCCTCTTCGGCGCCACGTGGGCCTCGGGCAGCACCGGGAACACGTTCGCCGACCTCCTCATGGGCGGTCCGATCGCCGACTACGGCGAGCAGACGATGAACGCACTGCACAACATGGACTACAACCTGTTCGAGCTCTATGCCCAGGACTCGTGGAAGATCCGTCCCCGCCTCACCATCGACTACGGGATTCGCGGCTCCTACATCGGTCCGTGGACCGACCGCGAGGGGATCGGCATGGCCACCTGGAACCAGAATCAGTGGGATTCGAGTGCCCCCAGCAGCGACTTCACCGGCGTGCAGTGGACGCAGAGAGACGGCATCCCGCTGTCTGGCGTCGACGGCAGCTGGTGGTTCGTCACCCCCCGCGTGGGATTCGCGTGGGACGTGAAGGGCAGCGGTGAGACCGTCGTCCGCGGCGGCTTCGGGATGTACCGGTTCCACGAGCCGCAGTCGATCTACTCGGGCCTGCTCGACCTGCCGGCCGGGGTCCGCTTCTTCGGCCAGGGCAACATCTACCTGCGCGACCTCGAGGGCCTCGGCGGCGGCGCCATCACGTTCAACGGCAACGCCATCGACGCCAACGACGACAAGCAGCCCCTGAGCTACTCCTGGAGCGCCACCCTCAACCAGAAGCTGCCGTGGTCGATGAACGTCGAGCTCGGCTACGTGGGCAACAAGACCGAGAACCTCCTCAACGAGGGGATCGCCAACTACAACGCGGTGCCGTTCGGGGCCATGATCAACAACCCCGACGGAGACCAGAACCTCTACCGCCCGCTCGGCAACTACGGCGACCTGAACGTCTTCCGCCACAGCGGCTTCTCGAACTACCACTCGCTGCAGGGGCTGCTGAGCCGGCAGAGGGGCAACTTCAACTTCACCGCGAGCTATACCTTCTCGAAGTCCCTCGGCACCCGCGGCAGCCAGACCGGCCCTTCGGCCATCTCGGAGTACGTTCTCGACCAGCGGGCGTACAGCTACGGCATCCTCGGCACGGACCGCACCCACGTGGCGAGCGTCGCCTTCAGCTGGCTCCTGCCCGGGTTCGAGGACAACGCTCTCCTCGACGCGATCCTCGGCAACTGGCAGTTCGCCGGCGTGGCGAGCTACGTCTCGGGGCCGCCGCTCCAGGCGTCGTCGGACAACAACTTCAACATCCAGGGGACGAACGGCGAAGGGATCACCATCGACGGACGCCACATCTCGGGCTCGCCGCAGATCGACGCCTACCCGGTGATCACCTGCAACCCGAACGAAGGCATCCCGTCGGGCTACATGTTCAACCCGAGCTGTTTCGGCGCGCCGACCGCGGGCGTCAACGGGAGCTACATCTGGCCCTACATCCGGGGCAACTCCTACAAGAACCTCGACCTCTCGGTCTACAAGAACTTCCCCATCGGCAGCAAGGGTCAGAAGCTCCAGCTCCGGGTCTCGGGCTACAACGTGCTCAACCACCCGACGCTCTACCCCGACCCGGGTCGGAACCTGACGCTGCGGTACGAGAACGGCGTGCAAACGAACGCCGACTTCGGGAAGCTCGGGACCTGGACGGAGAACGGCCAGGAGACGCAGAACAAGTTCGGCCGGCGGATCGTGCAGATCGCACTGCGCTACACCTTCTAGAAGCACATCGCTGACCCTGCGGCGGGCGTTGCCTCCGGGCAGCGCCCGCCGTTTCCTTTCTTCCCTCACCCGTTCGCGGGTGGTCCTCCCTTCCCCGTCCCTCGACGGTCGCGTCTTTGGGGAGGGTTCGCCCCGGGGACGGCTCTCGTGGCCCCCGGGCTGCCTTCGACGGCGGCGCTATAATCGGAGAGACGTGCGTCATCCCTTCCTTCCGTCTGTTCTGCTCGTCGTCCTTCTCGTGGCCCCGCGGGCCGTCGCGGCGGCTCCGGCCACGGCTCCGCCCGAGGGCCCCCGGTCCTCGCGGGAGACCGGGCTCGCTTTCGACGAAGTGGCTGGCCGGGCGCGGGCGGCGCGCGAGGCCGACCGAACCGAAGAGGCTCTGGAGTGGTACCGCCAGGGGGTCGAGGAGCGTCCTCTCTGGGACGAAGGCTGGTGGTACGTCGGCGCCCTCTCCTACGCGGGCGGTGGCGACGAGGAGGCGGCCGCCGGGTTCGAGCGTTTCCTCGACCTCCGGCCCGACTCGGGCCCGGCCTGGGCGCTCCTGGGGCTCTCGGAGTTCCGCCTCGGCCGCTACGACGCGGCCCTGCAGCACCTGGCGAAGGGACTGTCCCTCGGATCGGTGGGCAACGCCGAGATCCGCGACGCCGTCTACCACCACATGGCGCTGCTCCGGATCCGCGCGTCCCAGTTCGAGCTGGCAGTGGAGCCGCTCGCCGTGCTGGCTCGCGCCTCTGCGGAGAGCCCGTCGCTGGTGTCGGCCTGCGGCCTGCTGCTGTTGCGTCGGCCGCTGCTTCCCGGAGACGTCCCCGAGAGCGACCGTGAGCTCGTGCAGCTGTCAGGGCGCGCCACCTGCGCGGCGCTGGGCCAGAAGGAGGACGCGGCTCGCCTCTTCGAGGACCTGCTGACCCGGTTCCCCGCGACTCGCTCCCTCCACTACGGCTACGGCGGGTACCTGCTGCGACAGCGTCGCGACGGCGCGGCCGACGAGGCCCTCGCCCAGTTCCGCAAGGAGATCGAGGTCGACCCGGCTTCGGTCTTCGCCCGCCTCGAGATCGCCTTCGAGCTGATGCGCCGGGGCGACCACGCGGGCGCGCTGCCCTACGCCCGCGAAGCGGTCGCCCTCGCCCCGGGACTCTTCGCCGCCCACAACGCCCTCGGCCGGGCCCTCCTCGGGACGGGCGCCACCACCGACGGAATCGCCGCCCTCGAAGAGGCGGTGAGGCTCGCCCCCGAGAGCGCCGAGATGCGGGTCGCCCTCGCCCAGGCCTACGTCCAGGCCGGGCGACGGGAGGACGCGGAGCGCGAGCGCCGGGCGTTCCAGGAGCTGCAGACAGAGCGCGAGCGGACCCGGCTCCCGGGCTTCGCCCGCGAGGACACCGTGCCGCCGGAGGGACGGCATTGATCGCTCGCCGGGCAATGTCTCGCGCCGTCGTCCGAAGCGCCCTCGTCGTCCTCACCTTCCTCGGTGGGAGGGCAGTGTCGGCGCCGGACGAAGCACCGCCCGATCTCACCCGGCAGGTCTTCCGCGCCGACACCGAGGTCGTCCTCCTCGACGTGGTCGTGCGCGACAAGAAGGGGAGGACCGTCCGCGACCTCAGGCCCGACGAGCTCGAGGTCTACGAGGACGGGGTGCGCCAGGAGGTCGGACGATTCCGCTTCCTCGACTCCCGGTCGATCGGCGAGGCGCTCGAGGACGCGCAGGGGCAGCCACCGACGAAGGAGGCCCCGGTGCCGGAGCCGCCACGGCCCGGCGAGAGCCGCCACCTCAACCTGGTCACCCTCCTGTTCGACCAGCTCGGCCCCGACAGCCGGCAGGTGGCGCGACGGGCCGCCTTGTCGTTTCTCGAGCTGGAGGACCGGCCCGACGTCTACGTGTCGGTGTTCCAGGTCGCGGAGAGCCTGAGGCTCGTCCGGCAGTTCACCACCGAGCGCGAGGACGTGCGCGAGGCGGTCCTCGAGGCCACGGGCAAGGTCAACACCCAGTACACCGAGGCGGTCCAGGATCTGGCCGAGGCCACGGCCCGGGTCAACGCGCTGCGGGACCAGTTCGAGCAGGTGACGCAGAGCACCCAGGGCGCGGGCGGGGGAGCGGCGGCGGCCGAGCTCGGCCGCGAGATCGACCTCGCGAACATGGTGGTGAACGCGCTGCGCATGACCGACACCCTCCAGCGGGAGCAGCAGGGACACTCGGTCCTGTTCGCGATCCTCGCTCTCGCCCGGCAGCAGCAGGGGCTCGCCGGGCGCAAGACGATCCTGTTCTTCTCGGAGGGCGTCCAGTCGCCGCCCAACCTCGAGCACGTGCTCCTCTCGGCGATCAGCGAGGCGAATCGGGCCAACGTCAGCGTCTACGCGGTCGACGCCCGCGGCCTGACCACCACCAGCAACGTCGCCGCCGCCCGGGAGACGCTCCAGCAGGCGGCGGCGACGAGCATGCGTCAGCAGATGCTGCGCGGCTTCCGCCTCTTCACCCGCGAGGAGATGCAGATCGCCGACACCGTCGACTCCAGCCTGCGCATGGACACGATCGCGACCCTCGAGCAGCTCGCGGAGAGCACGGGGGGCATGCTCATCACGAACACCAACGACGTGCGCGGCGGCATCGCGCGGGCGGTGGGCGACCTGCGTGGCTACTACGAGGTCGCCTACTCCCCGAGCAACCGCGACTTCGACGGGCGATTCCGGAAGGTCTCGCTCGCGGTGAAGAGATCCGGGGTGAGCGTGCAGACCCGCAGCGGGTACTTCGCCATGCCTCCGGGGGAGGGGACGGCCACGTTCCCCTACGAGGTGGAGCTCCTCAAGGCGATGCGCTCGAGCGAGCCCCCGGTGGACTTTCCCCTGCGCACGCGCGCCTTCCACTTCGGGTACGAGCCCACCGGGCAGAGGTACACGCTCGTCCTCGAGTTTCCCCTCGACAGCATCCGCTTCGAGAAGGACGAGGATCCCACCCTCGAGCGGGCGCACTTCTCCTTCATGGGCGTGGTGCGGAGCTCGTGGGGCTCGGTGGCGCAGAAGTTCAGCCACGACTCTCCGCTGTGGCTGCCTCGAAACCGGCTCGAGGCCCTGCGCCAGGGCAACGCGGTCTTCATGCGCTCGTTCACCCTTCCCGGTGGCCATTACCGCCTCGAGACCGCCGCCCTCGACCAGCAGAGTGGCCGGATGACGGTGGACCGTGGGCCGCTCGACGTGTCCGAGGAGCCTCCGGCCGTCTCCCTGAGCAGCCTGGCCGTGGTCAAGCGAACCGAGCGAGTGCCCGCGGGGGCCCTCGCCTCGGACGACCCGTTCCGGGTGAGTGACGCGCGGATCGTGCCCTGGGTCGGCGAGGCGGAGGTCGTCCCCGGCCAGGACGTGGGGCTGTTCTTCGTCGCCTACGTGGCCCCCGGGTCCTCGCGGGCCCCCAGCCTGCTGCTCGAGTTCCTTCGCGAGGGCGGGGTCGTCGTGGGCCGCGCCGCCCCCGCCCTGCCCGCGCCCGATCCACAGGGACGCATTCCCTACGTCGTGCGCTTCCCCGCCGCGTCCTTCAAGCCCGGCCGCTACGAGGTCCGGGCGGAGGTGCGCAGCGGTGACCATCGGGCGGACGAGCGGTGCTCGTTCCGCGTGGTGGGCCCGCCTTCCTGACCCGTGAGGGGCAAACCCCAGGTGAGTTTTCGAATGAGCCACACCCGATCGTCGACTCCGCTTCGCGCTTGCGTCCTCGTCGCCGTCGCCGTGCTCGCGGGCCACGGGTCTTCCGCCCAGGAGGCACCGGCCCCCGACGGGGAGCAGGGCACCTTCGCCTCGGAGGTGGAGCTCGTCACCGTCGACGCCGTGGTCGTCGACAAGGACGGGCGACCCGTCCCCGGCCTGACGAAGGACGACTTCCTGATCAAGGACGACGGCGATCCCCAGACGATCTCCAGCTTCGAGGCGGTGAGCGTCGAGGACGCTCCGCCCGAGGCCGTGGAGCCCCGCCACGAGATCGTCTCCACCAACCTGGTCCCCGAGACCCGGCACGGGCGCACGTTCGCGGTCGTCTTCGACGACATCCACCTCTCGCCCCTGCAGGCCCAGCGCGCGCGGGGGGCGGTGGTCGCGTTCCTCGAGGAGGGGGTGGCCCCCGGAGATAGGGTGATGCTCGTGGCGACCGGGGGCGGGGCGTGGTGGAACGCGGAGATGCCGGAAGGCCGGGACGCGCTCATCGCGATCCTGAAGCGGCTCGACGGCCGCTACATCCCCGACCCCTCGCCCGACCGGATCACCGAGTACGAGGCGATGCGGATCGAGCAGTACCAGGACGAGCAGATGGCCTGGCAGGTGAAGCGGCGCTTCGACGCCTACGGGGCGGTGGGGCAGGAGAAGGACGCCCGGGGGGTTCGCCCCCCCGACGCGATCACGTCGGCTCCCGGCATGATTCCCGAAGTCGTCCGGATGCGCGCGCGGGAGGTGTACGAGCTCTCCGTCTCCCGGAACAAGATCACGATGAGGCTGCTCGAGCGCGCGATCGAGGCGCTCGGAGGGATCAAGGGCCGCAAGGCGATGATCCTGGTCTCCCAGGGCTTCATCTACGACCTCCAGCTCGGCGAGATGAAGGACGTGGTCAAGGCCTCGCGCCGGGCCAACGTGCCGATCTACTTCATCGACACCCGGGGCCTGCAGGCCCTGCCCGACGCCTTCACCGCCGCCTTCGGGCGGCCGATCGAGGTCCAGGACACGGTGGCCGTGCTCGCCGACATGACGCGCGAGGCCGAGGGCGCGGAGTCGCTCGCCCTCGACACCGGTGGGTTCGTCGTCAAGAACTCGAACGACCTCTCGGGGGGCATCAACCGGGTGTCGAAGGAGTCGCGCGTGTACTACCTGCTCGGCTACAACCCGGGCGCCATACCCCACGACGGCAAGTTCCGCAAGATCGAGGTGAAGCTGCGGGACGGCAAGGGCCTCAAGGTGAGGGCGCGACGGGGCTACTATGCGCCGCTCGACGGCGAGCGTCCCCGAGAGGGCACGAAGAGCGACGACCCGATGGTCGCCCACGCTCTCGACGCGCCCTTCGAGATCGACGAGGTCCCCCTGCGCGTGTCGTCGTTCGTGTTCGACGAGGTCATCCTCGACCGGATCGGCGTCACCCTCGCCGTGGACATCGACATCCGCGGCCTCGCCTTCGAAACCGAAGGGCTGCTCTCGGCCGACGCCCTCGCCTTCGTCGTCGAGGCGCAGCACCGGGAGACCGGTGAGTACTACTACCACGACCAGAAGATCGAGATGTCGCTCCAGCCCGAGACCCGAGAGCGTCTCGAGCGGAACTGGTACCAGGTGGTGCGCGAGTTCACGCTTCCCCCGGGGGGATACCAGGTCAAGGTCGTCGTGTCCGACCTGAACTCGGGCAAGGTCGGCTCGGTCCTGCACGACTTCGAGGTGCCGTCTGCCGGAGACTTCCGGGTGTCCACCCCGGTGCTCAGCGACACCCTCGACCGCGACGCCGACGGGTCTCCGCGCCCCGTGCTCAGGGTGCGGCGGGCCTTCGCTCCCGATTCGGTGCTCTACTGCCAGTTCAGCGTGTACGGGGCGCGGAGGGCCGACGACGGGTCGCTCATGCCGCGCGTCACCGCGGGGTACGAGATCCGCCGCACCGACGGGGGCCTGTTCAAGAGCGGCCCCCCCAGCCAGATCAACCCCACGTCTCTGGGCGCCCTCCTGCGGCTCAACGGCATCTCCCTGCGCGGGGCGCGGCCCGGAGACTACGAGCTCGTGCTGACGGTGCACGACGACCTCGCCGGCCGCACCCTCGAGGTGCGCGAGCCGTTCGTGATCGACGCGAGCTGAGCGCGGGGAACGCTAGCCGCTAGTCTAGTCTAGTCGGCGGCGGCGACGGTGAAGAAGGTCCGCTGGCGGGCGGTGGTCCCGTCCTGCTCGACCACCGCCGCCACCTGGTAGCGCCCCGGTCCCAGGCTCCCGCTGGGGATGCTCGCGATGTAGGGGATGTGGCCGTCGGGGTCGGCCTCGGGCAGCGCCACGGTGGAGCGTCCCACCATCCGGCCGTCGAGCTCGAACTCCAGCGTGAGGCTCGGGAGGGAGACGCTCCCGGGACGAGGGGAGACCACGAGATACAGCGACACCGCCTCGTCGGGCCGAAACGTCGGCTCCGCGACCATGGGCACGATGCGGTTCGAGCCCACGCGCAGCGGGTCGGCCGACTCGAGCGCTCCCTCGGGAACGGGCTCGGTCCTCTTCACCACGGCCAGGCTCGAGAGACCTGGCCCCGGGCCCGGCGGGGCGACGATGAAGACGCTCTTGCGAACCCCGGCCCGGCTCGTGTTGTGGTCGTAAGCCACCACCTCGAGGCGGTAGCGTCCCGGCGGCACCTGGAAGCTCTGGGAGAAGACGGCATCGCCGTGCCGCAGCGCCTCCAGGCTCTTCTCCGGGACCTCTACCGGGGAGTCCTGGCTGAAGCGGTCCACGACCTTTCCCAGGGCGTCGCGCACGACGGCCATCACCGAGAAGTGGGCGTGTCTCGTGCCTCCCTTCCCCTCGAAGGCGAGGTCGGCCAGGGGAATCTCGGTCACGAGGGTGTGGCGGATGCTCTCGCCCTCGGCGAAGAACCGGTAGGCGGTGGCGTGGCACTCGATGTCGCGGGGCGCGGGGCTCGCCTCGAGGGCCCGGGCCAGGGGCAGCTCCCAGGGAAAGTTCACCGAGCCCTCGCCCGGGGGCAGCGCGAAGTACCCGGAGCGAGCCTGGACGCGGACGCCGCCCCGGGCGACCTTGACCTCGATCCGTCGGAAGCTCCCGTCGAACTCGAGAAGCTGCGGATCGTAGGTGACCTCGTAGTACCCGGACATGTCGGCCATGGCCTGCTCGAGCGCCGGTCCGACGTCGTTCGTGTTGGCGAGGAGCCGTCCTCCCGTTTCCTCGGACAGGGCCCCGAGCATTCCCTGGACGTTGAGGCTGATGGCGCCCTCGGCCATCTCCGCCGCCATCACGTCCTCCCGCCGCACCGCGCGCCCCCCGCGCGACTGTGTCTGGCGCCGGGAGTACTCCATCGCGCTGCGCAGGTCGGTCCGGGTCTGGTCGAAGTCCGAGCCCGCGCGCAGCCCGCGCGCGTCCACCGAGTAGATGCTCACGTTGGCCCGGTTGGCCTCGCTCACCACCGAGCGGAAGGTCGACTCCAGGTGGGAAGGAACCTCCAGTCCTTCCGAGAAGTAGAAGATCGCCTTCCTTCCAGCCAGGCTCTGCTGCTGGCGGGCGAGGGCGAAGAGGCCGTAGAGCGATGCGTTTCCCCGCTGGTCGCGCTGGAGCTCCTGGGCCATCCGAAGGATGCGGAGCTCGATCTCGGCGAAGGCCGCCTGCACCGCACCCTGGGCGGCAGCCCCCCCGCCCCCGGGTCCGGCCGCGGCGGCCGCGCCCTGCGCGATCTCCGCCGCCCGCCGGGCGTCTTCCTCGGCCCGACCGAGCGTGGCCTCGTCCGGCGCGATGCCCTTCTGGTCGAGCTTGCCGCACGCCCGCTCCACGCCCTGGCGCAGGGCCTCGCGGTCGGTCGTGAACTGCTGCAGGAGCTGCAGGTGGTGCCCGACGAAGAACACCGACACGAAGACGTCGGGGCGGTCCTGCAGGTCGACGAGCTCGAGCGCGGCGTCGCGGGCAAAGACGCGCCCCTCCGGGCCCAGCGCGTCGAAGACGAGGCTGACCAGGGTGGGAGCCCGGACTTCGTCGGGCGCCTTCGTCTCCGGCGCCGCCGCCGCGACCGCATCCGCTCCCGCGGGCAGGGGAGGCGCCCCGACGAAGCGCACGCTCGTCAGGGTCTTTCGGACGCCGTCCTCGTACACCGCGATCTCGTCGGGCCGGAGGTCGCGCACGGTCCGCCCCCTCTTGTCCCGGGCCACGACGTCGAGGACCACACGCTGGGTGCCGGCCCCGAATACGCGGGGGGTGTCTCCGGCCCGGTCGGGAGGCCGCGCCTCCTGCGCCGTGAGCAGGGTCGTGCCCGCGAGGGCGGCGGCGGCGAGTGCGGCCCGTCTCGGTGGGAACACCGCTTCTTCTCCTCCTGCTTCCGGCGGGAAGCGGTGCGCTCCCTCGCCGGGAGGCCCGCCCTACTTCTGCAGCGCCCCGATCAGCGACCGGGCGAGATCGACGTTGGACGCGTCGGCCGGCGCCGCCTCGATGAACTGGCGAAATCGGCTCACCGCCTCGGCCGTGTCTCCCATGTTCAGGGCCAGAGTGCCGAGGTGGTACTGCGTCTCGAAGTTCTCCGGATCGAGCTCGGCTGCTTTCAATAACGCCTCTCGTGCCTCCCGATTGTGCCCCGCGTGCATCTCGAGGACTCCCAGGGCGTAGCGCAGGCGCCCGCTCGTCTCGTCCTCGGCGACTCCGCTCCGGATCGCCGCGACGGCCTCGTCGCCCTTGCCGCTCTCGGCGAGGACCGTGGCCAGGCCGACGTAGCCGTCGACGAACTTGGGATCGAGCTCGATCGACCGCCGGTAGCCGGCCCCGGCCGCGGCGGCGTCGCCCTTCTTCTTTTGCGATTCGGCCATCCGGTAGTGGACGAGAGGGATGTTCGGGGCCTGGGCCAGGATCGCCTCGTAGGCCGCGATCGCCTCATCCTCGTGGCCTTCGCGGGACAGCGCCGTCGCCGCGTTGATGTCGGCGGCGATCTGGGTAAAGTCGAGTTGGGCGTCGGCAGGGGCCGCGCCTGGGACCTCGGCCGCGGGGGCGAGCCCCGACCCCGGGGGCGGGGGAGGCGGGGCGGGGCGGGGGCTGAACCGGAGATCGGGTGGCTTTTCCGTGCTCGCCAGCTCCCGGACCGCGAACGGGAAGGACACCTCGCCGACGTCGTCCTTGCTCAGGGTGACCTGGTACTGACCCTCGTAGACGTTGAGGTGGATGAACTCGCCGTTCTTGTCGGTCTTCGTCCGGTACTTCTGGACGACGTGGCCCCTGTAGTCGAGCAGGACCTTGACGCCGGGGACTGGATTTCCCTCGCCGTCGACGACCCGACCGCGGGCGGCCACCGTCTGCTGAGCGAACAGCGGTACCGCCAGGACGCAGAGCAGGAGCGCGAAGGAGAATGCGGGCGCACTTGCGAGGTGACGTCTCATCGGAACCCTCCCGTGGTTCGCCGGAGAATGGCGCATCATCGCCGGGGGCCGTGTGGCCTCGCCCCAATGTTAACTCGCGGTCCGTCGGACGGCCCGGAGCGAAGCCGCGGGTCGGCGCGCGAGGCCGGCGGCGCTTCGGCCCGTTCGTCTGGATGGCCCCGCCGGGCTGTGTCATCCTTGGCTTCGTGATCCGTGGCCTCGCCGGCCTGTGGGCCGGTCCCCTCGTCCTGGTCGGCACGATGGCGCACCCCCAGGCTCGTTCGTCTCCCCCGCCTCGGGGGAACGAGTCCTCATCGTTCGAGGACGCGACACGTCGGGCCGCCGCGTCGCGGGAGGCGGGGCGGCTCGAGGAGGCCACCTCGCTGTATCGGGAGGCCCTTCGCCTGAGGCCCGGCTGGAAGGAGGGCTGGTGGTACGCGGGAACGATCGCCTACGACCGTGATCGCTTCGCGGAGTGCCGCGACGCCTTCCTCCGCCTGGTCGATCTCGACCCGGGGGCCGGCCCGCCGCATGCCTTCCTCGGCCTGTGCGAGTTTGGCCTTGGTGCTTTCTCCGAATCCCGCCGGCACCTCGAGAAGGCCCTGTCGCTCGGTCCACTCCGGGACGAGTCGATGACGAACGTGGTCCTCTATCATCACGCCCTGCTCCTCATCCGCGACGGTCAGTTCGAGGTGGCCCTCGCGCCGCTGACCCGACTGCTGCAGAGACAGACGGAGACGCCCGAGCTCGTCGACGCCTGCGGGCTGCTTCTTCTCCGGCGCTCGTCGCCGCCCTCCGAGGTCGCGGCGACGGACCGCGATCTCGTCCGCGCGGCCGGCCGTGCCTACTGTGCCCACCTCGCCCGTCGCGGAGGTGAGGCTCGGCGCCTCTTCGAAGAGGCTCTCGAGACCTACCCCGGCGAACGCCATCTTCACTATGGCTTCGGCCTGTCCCTCGCCCAGCAGGGGTCGGCCGAGGCGATGGAGCAGTTCCGGCGTGAGATCGAGCGGCATCCAGATCACGTGCTCGCCCACGTCGAGCTCGCCTTCAACCTCGTGACCCGCGGCGAGGCGGCCGAAGCCCGGAGAGTGGCGGAAGAAGCGGTCCGGCTCGCCCCCGGGCTGTTCGCCTCCCACCTGGCCCTCGGACGAGCGCTCGTCGAGACCGGCGACGTCTCGCTCGGCATCTTCGAGCTCGAGTCCGCGGCGCGCCTGGCCCCGGACATCCCCGAGATCCCGCTCGCACTCGCCCGCGCCTACGCCCGAGCCGGGCGGTCGGACGAGGCCCAGGCGGCCAGCGCCCGCTTCCAGGCGCTCGACGCCGCGCGCCGCGAGCCCGAGGGCGTTCCCACGTCGTCTTCCCGGGCGCCAGAGCGGAGGAGCCCATGACCACGCAGGTCCACGTCGCCCCCCACCTCAGAGACCGGGTCCGCCTCGGCATCCTCGTCCTGGAGGACGTGTCGGTCCGCGAGAGAGACTCCACCCTCGAGGCCGAGACCGAAGAGACGTGTGCCGACCTGCGGGAGCACTACGGTGGCGGCCGCAGCGCGGAGGTGCCAGGAGCGGCCGACGCGCGCACGCTGTACAAGGCGGTCGGGCTCGACCCGACCAAGACCCGGCCCTCGAACGAGGCGCTGCTGCGCCGGGCCCTCAAGGGCGACTCCCTGTACCGCATCAGCACCCTGGTCGACGCGCTCAACCTCACCTCCCTGCGTGAGCAGCTGCCGTTCGGCCTGTACGACCTCGACCACGTCCGCGGGGCGGTGACGCTGCGCCTCGGCGGCCCCGGCGAGGGCTACGAGGGGATCCGCAAGGGGCTCGTCAACGTGGAGGGGCGCCCGGTGCTGGCGGACGAGGAGGGACCCTTCGGAAACCCCACGTCCGACTCCGCCCGGACGAGGATTCGCCTCGAGACGAAGCGCGCCCTCGTCACGTGCTACGCCCCCGCGTCGTGCCGGGGGGAGCGCATGAGCGGCGTGCTCGACCGCACGCGCGACACCCTCGCGCGCTATTGCGGGGGCACCGAGACGCAGCGCCAGGTCCTGTAGCCAACCGGCTCCCGCCGCCGGCTTCCGATGCGTAGCGGGTCCCGTGAAGCGGAAGAGGCGGGCGGGTCCCGGCGAGGAGCGCAGCGTCACCCTGGATCGCCGCGAGCATCGCAGACGGGAGACCGCCTCTTGCGCCTGCCGGCCCGCCTCTTGACCCCACCGGGCAGGGTGGCGTGGCAGACTCAGGTCCGTGGAGACGGCCGTCCTCACCGCCGAGTCGCGCATCCTCGAGGGCCTGTCTCCCGCCCAGCGTGAGGCGGTGGTCCACGGCGAGGGGCCGCTGCTCATCATCGCCGGGGCGGGGACGGGCAAGACGACCGTCCTCACCCGCCGCATCGCCCACCTCATCGCCAGCAAGCGCGCGCGCCCCGAGGAGATCCTCGCCCTCACCTTCACCGAGAAGGCGGCGGCGGAGATGACGGAGCGCGTGGACCAGCTCATCCCGTACGGCTACGCCGAGCCACAGATCTCCACCTTTCACGCCTTCGGCGACCGCGTGCTCCGCGAGTCGGCCCTCGAGCTGGGCCTCGACCCCGGCTTCCGGGTGCTGTCCCAGCCCGAGCAGATCATCTTTCTCCGGGAGCGGCTCTTCCGCCTCCCCCTCGAACGCTTCCGCCCGCTCGGCGACCCCACGCGTCACCTCGGCGCCCTCGCCGGGCTGGTGAGCCGGGCCAAGGACGAGGACGTCTCGCCCGAGTCGTACCAGGCCTGGGCCGAGGCGCGCTGGTCGGTCGTGAGCACGGACGCCGAGCGCGACGAGGCCGAGGTCCACCGGGAGCTCGCCGCCTTCTACGCCGTCCACCAGCGGCTCCTCGCCGAGGCGGGCCTGGTGGACTTCGGCGACCAGATCCACCGGACGCTGGGGCTCCTCCGCCAGCACCCCGCCGCCCTCGCGCGGCTGCGCGCGCGCTACCGCTTCATCCTCGTCGACGAGTTCCAGGACACCAACCACGCCCAGCTCGAGATGCTGAAGCTCCTGGCGGGAGAGAGCGGCAACCTCACGGTGGTCGGCGACGACGACCAGGCCATCTACCGGTGGCGCGGCGCCGCCTCGGCCAACCTGCTCGCCTTCCGCGAGCTCTACGCCGGGTGCCGGGAGGTCGTCCTCGCCGACAACTACCGCTCCACCCAGGTCATTCTCGACACCGCCGCCCGCCTCATCGCCTACAACAATCCCTGGCGGCTCGAGGTGATCGCCGGGATCGACAAGCACCTGCGCGCCCGGACCGAGGCCGGGCGTCTCGTCGTCCACCGGCGCTACGACACCGTCTCCGCCGAGGCCGACGCGGTGGCGGCGCACGTCGAGGCGCGGCTGGCCGAGGGTTTCCGCCCCCGGGACTTCGCGGTACTCGTGCGGAACAACGCCGACGCCGACCCGTTCCTGCGCGCCCTGAACGTGAAGGGTCTCCCTCACCGCTTCAGCGGCAGCCGGGGCCTGTACTCGCGCGAGGAGGTGCGGCTGCTCGTCTCCTTCCTCCGCACCCTCGCCAACCCCGAGGACTCGGTGTCGCTGTTCTACCTCGCCGCATCCGAGGTCTACCGGATGCCGGAGACGGAGCTCCTGCGCCTCAACCAGTACGCCCGCCGGAAGACGCGCCCGCTGCTCGAGGTCCTCCGGGCGCTGCCCGGGAACGAGGACCTCGCCAGCGTCTCGGGGGCGACGCGGGAGTCGGCGAGCCGGCTGCTCGCCGACCTCGAGCGAGCGGCGGCCGAGGTCCCGCGACGCCGGACGGGCGAGGTGCTGTACGGGTACCTCCAGTGGTCGGGACTGCTTGGACGCCTCGCCCGCGAGGCGAGCACCGAGTCCGAGGCAAGGGTTCGGAACATCGCGCGCTTCTTCGAGATCGTGAAGGCTTACGGCGATGTGGCCGAGCACGACCGGGTGCCCGCCTTCGTGGCCCACCTCGAGCTGTTGCGCGAGGCGGGAGACGACCCGGCGGTGGCCGAGGCCGACCCCGACGACGACGCCGTCCACGTCCTCACCGTGCACAAGGCCAAGGGGTTGGAGTTCCCGGTCGTCTTCCTGGTGGGCTGTGTCGAGGAGAAGTTCCCGGTCCGGCGGCGGCGCGAGCCGCTCGAGCTGCCCGCCGAGCTCGTTCGCGACCCGACGGTGGCCGGCGACGCCCACCTCATGGAGGAGCGGCGCCTGTTCTACGTGGCGATGACCCGGGCGAAGGAGGAGCTGGTGCTGACCTCCGCCGCCGATTACGGGACCGCGCGGTCGCGCAAGGTCTCGCGCTTCGTGGTGGAGGCCCTCGACCTTCCGGGGCCGGCGCCGCGTCCGCGCGCGAGCCGGGCCCTTGAGGCACTCGCTCGCCACCAGCCCGCTCCGGAGGTCCTCCCGGCAAGGGAGCACGCCCGGCCCGCGAACGAGCGGCTGCGCCTGTCCCACTCGCGCATCGACGACTATGAGACGTGCCCCCTCAAGTACCGCTACATCCACGTCCTGCGCGTTCCCCTCCTCGCGCATCACGCCGTCGTCTACGGCCACGCCGTGCACGAGGCGGTGCGGCGCATGTTCGAGGCCCGGCTCGCGGGCCGGCCGTTCTCCGAGGACGACCTCGTCGAGGCGTTTCTTGCCTGCTGGGTGTCCGAGGGGTTTCTCTCCCGCGAGCACGAGGAGCGACGCCTCGAAAAGGGCGAGCAGGTACTCCGCCAGTTCCACCGCGACGAGGCGCGGGCTCCGTGGTCCCCCTCCGCGGTCGAGGAGGAGTTCGCCTTCGACGTGGGGCGAAACCGGGTGCAGGGCCGATACGACCTCGTGGCGGAGAGGGACGGCGAGGTCACGATCCTCGATTTCAAGACCGGCGAGGTGCGGGAGGAGAAGGCGGCGCAGAAGAGGGCCGACGAGAGCCTGCAGCTCGACATCTACGCGCTTGCCCACCTGCGCACGAAGGGCCGGCTGCCCGACCGGGTCGAGCTGCGTTTCCTCGAGTCGGGCCAGAAGGCCGGCCGCCGACCGACGCTCGAGGACACGGTGCGCACCGAGGAGCGCATCCGGGCGGTGGCGGAGGGGATCTGGCGCCAGGAGTTCCCGGCTCGCCCCACCTGGATGGCGTGCGGACAATGCCCGTTCCGGGAGATCTGCCCCCACACCGCCCGGTCTCCCGAGCCCGCCGCCTGAGCGGGCGCCGGGGCTTGGCACCGTTGCGGGATGTCCCTCGCGGACCCGGGGGGGCCGGGGCCCGTGCGAGACTCCGAGACGATGCGGACCGAGGAGATCCTCGCGGTGCTGGCCATTGGCGCCGTTCTCGGCGCGCTCGCGGCCCTGCTCGTCGGCCGGCGCGGCCGAGGCTCGGGGGCCAGCGGTGCCGGGGAAGCGATCGCCTCGCAGATGGAGAGGATCCTCGCCGATCTCTCCCGCCTCGGCCACACCCAGGAGCGGCTTCGGCTGGAGCTGCACGAGGGGCGAGAGGACTCGCTCCGCGGTCTGGCCGACGTGGCCCAGGGACTGCAGGGTCGCATCGCCGCCGCCCAGCGGGACCTCGCCGAGGTCAAGTCCCTCGAGCAGGCCCGGGCTCGTCAGCTCGACCGCGCCTCGGATAGCCTCCGCCGCCTCGAGACGATCGTGGCGGGCTCGAGCAGCCGGGGCGTGGCGGGCGAGAACATCCTCGCCCGGGCCCTCGCCCAGCTTCCCCCCGACCTCCTCGAGACGAACGCCGCGTTCGGGGGACGCGTGGTCGAGTACGCCCTCCGGTTGCCGGGCGGCCGGCTTCTCCCCGTCGACAGCAAGTGGACGAGCGCGCAGAGCCTCGACCGTCTCGAGACCACCGACGATCCCGCGGAGAGGCGTCGGCTGCTCGACGGGATCGCCCGGGACGTGCGGTCGCGCCTCCGGGAGATGGCCCGGTACCTCGACTCCGAGCGCACGCTCTCGCTCGCCGTTCTCGCCGTCCCCGACGCGGTCCACGCCGCGACCACGCCGATCCACGCCGAAGGGTGGCGCGACGGCGTGCTGGTCGTCCCCTACTCGCTCGCGCTCCCGTTCCTGCTCACTCTTTACCGGCTCTCGGTGCGGTTCGGGGCGGCTCCCGACGAGGCGGCGGTGGAGCGACGCGCGCGCCTCGCCCGCGTGGCGGAGGGCCTGCGCCGCCTCGACGAGACCGTCGAGGGCCGGCTCTCTCGCGCCCTCGTCCAGGCCACGAACGCGCGAGACGACATGCGCGCGGAGCTGGCAGAGGCCCGCCGCGGTCTGGACCGGGCGCACGTCCCGGTCGAGAGCGCCGGCGAGCCGTCGGTCGTCCCGTTTGACCCGCCTGCGGGCCGGGGATAGTCTGACCGCCCTATGATGCCGGCCGTGGCCATTCTCGTCGCCGCCGGGCGGGGGGAGCGAATGGGATCGCAGCGTCCCAAGGCGTTCCTGCCGCTCTGGGGGGAGCCCCTGCTCCTGCGCGCCGCCCGTGCCTTCGAGGCCGCGCCCTGCGTCGAGTCCCTGATCGCGGTCGTGCCCGAGGGCGAGCTCGACTCCGCGCGCGAGGTTCTGGGCCCGCTCTCCAAGCCGGCGCGCGTCGTCCCCGGGGGAGCCCGCCGGCAGGACTCGGTCCTCGAGGGTCTCAAGGCGATCCCCGGCGACTTCGCCGGTCTCGTGCTCGTTCACGACGCCGCCCGGCCGCTCGTGGACGTGGACCTGGTGGAGGCGGTGGCGCGGGCGGCGGAGGAGACCGGGGCCGCGCTGCCCGTGCTCGCCATGGTCGACACCGTCAAGCGCGTGCGCGACGGACACGTCGTGGAGACGCTCGACCGCGAGGAGCTCGGCACGGCGCAGACGCCACAGGGCTTTCGGGTCGACCTGCTGGTGAGGGCCTACGAATCGGCGTTTCGAGACCGTTTGACCGTGACCGACGAGGCGATGGCCGTGGAGCGACTGGGGGCGCCGGTGCAGGCCGTGGCGGGGTCCCCCCGCAACCGCAAGATCACGACGGTGGAGGACCTTCAGTGGGCGGAAGGACTGGTGCACGGGGTCGCGCGCGCTTGAAGAGCGTGCGGGTTGGCCAGGGGTTCGACGTGCACCGGCTGGTCGCCGGGCGCTCGCTCTTCCTCGGCGGCGTGGAGGTGCCGCACGGACGAGGGCTCGAGGGTCACTCGGACGGGGACTGTGTCCTTCACGCCATCTGCGACGCCCTGCTCGGCGCGGTGGGGGCGGGCGACATGGGCCAGCACTTCCCCAGCCGCGACCCGCAGTGGCGAGGCGTCGCGAGCCGCGTCTTTCTCGAGCACACCGCGCGCCTGGTGCGGGAGAGGGGCTTCCGCGTGGAGAACGTCGACGTGACGGTCGTCGCCCAGGAGCCGGTCCTCGCCCCTCACCTCGAGCCGATGCGCGTCGCCATATCCGGCATTCTCGACGTGGATCGTGACGCGGTGTCGGTCAAGGCCAAGAGCACCGACCACCTGGGAGCGCTCGGCCGCGGGGAGGGCATCGCCGCCCTCGCCGCCGTCCTCGTGATCGCCGAATGAACCTCATCTGCGGCATCAACCCGGTGCTGGAGGCGCTCACCGCCGCCACGCGCCATTTCGATCGCCTCCTCGTGGTCAAGGGGCTGCGCAATCGCCGTCTCGGCGAGGCCATCCAGAAGGCCACGCGCCTGGGCGTGCCGCTGCGCTTCGAGATGCGCGAGACGCTCGATCGCCTGGCCGGGGGCGTTCCCCACCAGGGAGTCATCGCCGTCGTGTCCGCCAAGCCCGTGCTCTCCCTCGAGGAGGTCCTCGAGACCTCGCGCGACCCCGCCCTCCTCGTCGTCCTCGACGGTGTCGAGGATCCGCGCAACCTCGGCGCCGTCCTCCGGACGGCGGAGGCCGCCGGCGCGGACGGGGTGGTGCTCCCGGAGCGGCACAGCGCGGGCCTGTCGGAAACCGTCGGTCGCTCGTCGGCCGGCGCGCTCGAACACGTGCGTGTGGCCCGCGTGGGCAACCTGGTACAGGCTCTGGGCACGCTCAAGGCCCGCGGAGTCTGGGTCGTGGGCTTCGACGCGGCGGGCACGGAGCGGTGGGACGCGGTGGACCTCAAGCGCCCGATCGCTCTCGTCCTCGGCGGGGAGGGCCGTGGGATCAGGCGTCTCGTCCGCGAGCACTGCGATCACCTCGTGTCCATCCCCCACTTCGGTCACGTCTCGTCGCTCAACGTCTCGGTGGCCGCGGGAATCGCGCTCTACGAGGCGGTGAGGCAGCGAGGGTCGGTGCCGAGCGCGGTTCGCCCGATACCCGCCCGCCCCCCGGTCCCGCTCGCGGTCACCGGCCCCGGTCCCGACGACATCGAGGCCGATCCCGGCGCCGCCCCCTACCCTCCGCGCGGGCTCGAAGACGGCGGGGGAGAAGGAGAGCCGGATCTGGGGCCGCTCGTCCTCGCTCACGTCGACATCCACGGCGACGACGTGGCGTGGGGGCAGGGACCCACCGTCCTCAAGCCCCTGGAGTCGCGTCGTGGACACCGCCCCCTGATGCACCGCCGGAAGGGGGGGCCGCGGCACCCCCCTGGCGAAGGGAGGGCTCGGGCGTCGGAAGAGACGGCGACCACGGACGGCGCGTCGCGCGAGGCCTCGCGGGAATCACCGGGGGGAGGGCGTCGGAGACGGCGCCGACGGCGGTCGAGCGCTTCGGGAAGCCCGGGCGAACCACGCGCGGCGGCGCCGCCAGGGCAGCCTTCAGGTGACGCCGAGGCCCCCGCGTCCCGCAATCCGGAGTCGGTCGAGGGCCCCGATGGGGGTGGAACCCCCGGGGGGAAGCGCCGATCGAGGGGCCGACGCCGTCGCCGACGCCATTAAGGCGTTTCTTGCCTCCAGGCCTTCCCCGGCATCCCACTTGCATCGCCCAAAACCCTTTGCTAAAGTTACCGTTTGTCGCTGGCGTAGCTCAGCGGTAGAGCGGCTGATTTGTAATCAGCGGGTCGGGGGTTCAATTCCCTCCGCCAGCTCCAGCCGCGCTTCGGGAACCCGTGCGAGGCGTCTGGACGAACGGGTGTCGAGCATCGAGTTTCGCCGTCGCGGCAAGCCGGCGGGGAGGTAGCGAAGCGGTCAAACGCATCAGACTGTAAATCTGACGGCCCACGGCCTTCGAAGGTTCGAATCCTTCCCTCCCCACCAGATCGGGCCGGGCCCCGGGGGTGACGAGGGGCCGCCGGGACGGGGAGCAGGGCGGGCGTAGCTCAGCTGGTAGAGCTCCAGCCTTCCAAGCTGGATGTCGCGGGTTCGAATCCCGTCGCCCGCTCCAGGTCATTCGGGGTGGGGGCGGAGGCAGACGAGAAGCAGAACGCGCCCACGTAGCTCAGTCGGCAGAGCGCGTCCTTGGTAAGGACGAGGTCACCAGTTCGATTCTGGTCGTGGGCTCCAGACTCCGGGGGCCGCTTGTTCGGCGTGTGGACGTGGGTCGCGGACAACTAGCTTAGAGGAAACACAGGATGGCCAAGGAGAAGTTCGACAGGTCGAAGCCGCACGTCAACATCGGGACGATCGGCCACGTGGACCACGGGAAGACGTCACTGACGGCGGCGATCACGAAGTGTCTGGCGACGTCGAACCCGAAGG